>Ga0209945_1000052_pt1 | contig 37551 bp, 47 predicted proteins | sample SalPonR2_A_D2_MG_FD_185703 | JGI IMG/M metagenome (GOLD analysis project Ga0209945, IMG submission 185703) | Salt pond soil microbial communities from South San Francisco under conditions of wetland restoration - Salt Pond MetaG R2_A_D2_MG... ...
TTGAGAGTGTTGACGACAAAATTAAGCAGATGCTCTTCTTCGATCTGATTGTCTGCTTGGTTTGGTTTCACACTACGTCCAAGCAGACACTTCCTCTAACCCGATGTGATCGACTGAAGATCGGATCGCCAACCTCCATTTTCATAAAATAGTCGCGTTTTTGTGTGCTCTCTGTGGTACCCCAGATGCGAACCTCTTGCTCATCTTCGAGCACTGTAGGTAGCTCAACATCTGGAAGAGAGACCGGAGATACAACTGTTCGTTTGAACTCGTCCATCCAGTCAGATCCAATTGGAGCGATATACAGACGAGACATGATTTGGTAACGGAATAGAAGGTGCTTGAATGTTCTGCAGATCAGTTATACCAACGCTGATTCGTCGATATTTTCAACCATTCATGGATTGCTAAACCAGACACATCACAGAAAGAATCATCATCCGACCAAATTATTCTCAATCCATGCCTTCGGATCGCCTCCGTAGTATCGTTCCCATGTTCGGCGGGGGAACCCACTACGTCGACACGCTGAATGCAATCATCAAATTTGTCGAGGGATACAACCCAACGACTGACGAACTCGTCGGGTGGCATCGAGGGACGTTCGCAAAGGTCTCCAGTAGAGACTCGATTATGCGGCGAATAAGCTATCTCCAGCAAGTTGGATTTCTACGCCAAGCTGATGACCATTGGGGGCTCGGAGATGCGGGGCGTACGTATGTTCAACAGCAAGATACAGCGACGCTGCTCCGAATCATGTGCGAACGGAACGTGGGTCTTCGGAGTCTCCTCTATGCACTGTCTGCGGCCCCAATGTCGCTCGCAGATATTAGCACGCAACAACTCGAAACACACCCGGAACTCGGGTGGAGTCCGGGACAGACGGATATGGCGACCCAGCGGGTCAACTGGCTTCGCAGTATGGGGCTGATCGAGAAACACGAAAGTGAGTACCAGCTCACAGACGACGGAAGACAATTCGTCTCGCAGGCAGTCGAAGAGTGGGCTACTACCGATGGACCAATGGCTGGTAACACCGAGAGTACTGCTGGAACATACGAAACGACGATTCATGCCAGAGTCGTCGACCCCGAATTCCGGGCCACGGTTCTCTCACGACACGACCAGACGTGTCCGGTCTCTGGTGTCGATCATCCCGGCCTGCTGGATGTTGCACACGTGCTACCCTGGAGCGACTATCCACAGTATCGAGCAGATGTGACGAACGTTCTTCCGCTCAGTAAGACGCATCATGCAGCCTTCGATAGAGGCCTCTTCACGATTGATCAAGACTACTGCCTCCGAGTGAATCCGCAGTTCGAAACCCAGAGTGACCTACTGCAGCGAACAATTATTGATCGTGCTGGGCAGCAAGTTGCTTTGTCAGACGAGAGTATAGATTCAAGCTACGTGAGTCGACACAATGCAGAACTTGAGTGGGTGTGATTAAGTGTCGATAATCAATATAGTATAGGATATAATAGTACGATGTGACCCATCAAAAATAATTTCTACGGTTATATTTCATCAACAGGCTCAATAGCGGTTTTCATGGCTCATTGTGCCATGTGAAGTGATTTCTCGTTTCTGTGATCGACTGTCCTGTAGGCATCTACGCTATCATCTTCCACGAGAACTCAAGCCATATTGACATTAAGTTCCATCTGTCGTTTATGTCTTTCTGGCCATCGGAAATCACTTCTCTCCCGTCCATTGGAGATACAGTTTCCCTACGTCAGTGAGGTACACGTGCTTAGTTCGCCCAGAGGGTCGACGCTCCACTAACCCTCGGTTTTCCAGTTGGTCCACATGGTAACTGACCTTCTGTGCTGACTCCCCAAGTTCCTCCCCAATCTCACGCATTATCACGCCCGTTCTCCCCTCGTCAGCCCAATTACCGAGCGTGACGAGGAGGTCCCGCTGAAGCCCTTCCACCTCAAACGTGAGCGGCTGGGTGGGTGCAGGGAGTTCCATGACGAGATCGTCGATGTTCTCCGTTCCTTCCTGTGGTTCGAGGACGTAGTAGGGCGTCGCGCCGATGAAGAACGCCGACGATGTCGCACCTCCAGCGACGAGGTTCGTCCCGCCGGTGATGTTGATGAAGAGGTAGTCTTCCGGGTGCTCTTTGGCGATGCTCACGATGGTGTCCACGACATCCCGAAGGTCAAATGCGTTGATCAGACGGCTTTCGACCATGTACCCGAATTCTTCGAGATCTGACTCCAGTTCTATCCCCTCGGACTCAAACGCGTCGCTGGTGAGGAGATACACCTTGTCCGCCCCCGAATAGGCGCGGAGCCCGCGCTTCACATGCGACGTTGCCCGGCCGTGGGGGATAATGTGGACGTTCAAGGGTTGTACTTCCTGAGCGAAATGGCTGTTCGGGAATCGTGGTAGCCCGTGCTCTCTTTGTCTTCTAACTCGACGATGTCTCCCTCGTCAGGGAAGTATTCGGCAGAATTGAGGTCAAAGTAGGTGTCGTCGCCTGCCTGCGCCTCGGGGTAAGTGGTTACAAACCCCTTGGAATCGAACAGGTTGTGAATGAATCCGTACTTCGAGCTGGTGCCATCCAGAGCACTCTCGCGGCTCATTAGCTCAATCTGTGACTTTCCCAGAATCTCCTGCCAGAGGCGGAGAATCTCCTCCATTGCGGTCCACGACAGCGTTAGGAACCCGAGCAACGAGGCCTCGGGCTTATCGGTCGCGATTGGGATACCGTCTGGATGTACGATGACGACATCACGGTATTTCTTGAACTGGGTGAGGACGAACTCAAACGGGATGTCGGGTTGCTTCTCAAGCACGACTGCAGCATAGAGCTTGAACCAGCGTGTCACCGTTTCCAGACTGTCGTCCCTCTGCCCGTTGCGTTCGAGTTTTGAATGGAACCCCTGACATTCGATAATGCCGGAAATCAGCGTCTTCAGTGCCGTGTTGAGTCCTTCCGCCTCAAAACGGTCTGATAGAACCTCAAGCGTTTTGTCCTTCGTTCGCCCGTACTGGAAGTCAATCCTCGTGTAGATGTTCTCCTCGTCCGTTGGGTCAAGCCTTTCTTCCATGATGTCCCCCATAATCGCGTCGCACTGGTCCAGCTGTTCCTCCAGTACGGTCCCCTCCAGTAGGTCGGCTGTCTCGGTGTGCTCTCCCCCACTCATCGTTTAGAACACCCCCTCAAAATCGACAGCGGTGTAGTCTCTCTGTTCGTCGTGGTACTCGTCCCGTCGTTTCTGAACCACCTCTGCAAGGTCCGTGAGTTCGCTATCAGAGTACAATGGAACGATAACGTCACCGACTCTCCGCAGAGGGATGTACTGAATAGTAGCCCCACGGCCCATGGAATGAATCTGCTGCTGTCCCATCTGGGAACCGAGGTACGCAGCGTAGACCGCCGCCTCAGCCTCTGAATCGAATCGTATGATGGCCCAGTTTGATGAGGCAACGACACTCTCGCCGGGGTGGTAGACTTTCCCCGGTGTCCCCTTTAGCCCGATGAGAACATCTGTGGAATTCGCGATGTGAGTGTCATCGTCGACATGGGTCGTCCATTCGTACAGATCCGCGCCCAATTTGAGATATGAGATGTCGGAACTCGGGTCTTCGTACGGTTCCACCTCCTCGCCGGAACGACGTGCACCTCCTTCGATTTGAGTTGCGACTTCTTCCAAGGGCGCAACTTGGTCGAATCGGTCGTGGAGTTCCTGCTGGGCCTCTTCCATTCCCAGAAGTTCGCTCGGTAGGAGTGATTCCGAACCCCCTTTCACTGGTATCCTCTCACCCTCGTTGTTCTTGACCTGCGCTATTGCTTGACTCAACTCGTCCTCACTTCCCTCATCGCAGACGACACCCGTGACCTCGTTTGTCGGTGCCCCGTGATTGTCAACCACTATAACTGAGAGACTGAATCTGGAGTCAAGGTACGGGAATAGCTTGGCGTCACTAAGTTCGATAATCCCACGAAGATTGTAATCCTGGACAATCCTCTCCCGAATCCACGCGCTACGGACAGCCACCAGAGCGGTGGTTGGAACTATTGCCACTAACCGACCGCCGTCGGCTAATCGGTCTAAGGCTAAGGAGAGGAATGCTTCGTGCAGCTTCACGCCTTTCCCCTCACCGAGGTAATCGAGCACCTCTTCTGAGGGGCGTCCTCCAAAGGGCGGGTCAAGTACGATGCGGTCGAATTCAGCCGTGATATGCGGGTGAGTGCTGTCCTCTCCGTCGCCCGCGAACGTGCTTAGAGTGGTAGATTTATTTGAAGCTTGGCTATCCTCCCGATAGGCCATCTCCAAGAAGTCAGTCGTAATGTAGGTGCCTGACTTCTCCAGTAAGTCATTAAAAAAGAGGGCAGCGTTGTTTACACCAGGATTCAGCTCTACACCGACTACCTCGTCCGTGTACTCGTTGGCCGCTCTCAACGTGTAACCCCAGCCCGATGCAGGGTCAAGGACAGAGTCACCGTCATCGATATCGAGCAGCTCAACCAAACGCTCGGCAACCTTGGGGGGAGTAGTAAACTTCTCACCCTCTCGGTCAAAGAAGTCTCCGATGAACGTCTCGTCGACGATCTGCCGTCGGATATCGAGTGATGTGGACGCGAGGTCGTAGTTCGAGAAGACCGAAAAGACGGTTCTGAGTACAGGTGAGTCAATTGGTGCCTCGCCCGGCTCGTAAGACTCGTGACGTTGTTGGATGGACTCGTCAAGGCTCACGATGTCCTTCTCAAACGGGCCCTCGATGTCAACGGTAAGTGATTTTCTATCGGCCTCATACTTCCTGTACAGCTGCTGGGCAAACTCTTCCGACACCTGCTGGTGCTGTTTGGAGCGGAGTTGGTCGCGTATCCGCGCAACGAGGAACTCGAACAGCTCGTGCGACCCAATTGGCTGCGGACCCGCGCTCGGCTCGTCACCAATGTCTGGATATTCGGAAACAGGAACTTCGATTAGCTCGTCGTTCTGGTCTATCCGGAAGATGTAGAGGAGGTCCTCGGAGACGATTGCGCCGAACGGTGCCCCGGTTTTCTCGATATACCTCCGAACTTGCTCGATATCCTCGGTTCTTCTGTGCGGGGTACTGAGACTGCTATACTCTATAGCGAGGAACGGAGTTGTCCTCTCCTCGTCATTGAATACGAGAAGGTCCGGTCGGAGGGATATTCCACTCTCACCCAATGCTGGCTCACGAATAACACGTGACGCCCCGTACTTTTCCTCAAGTGCCCGCTGAACTTCTTCGAGCGCCGCGTGTTCGGTCATGTAACTGAGGAAGTGGATACACTATTTAGAATTTGGGTTGGACTGTCAAATTCAAGTTTGTATATTTCTCCTGCGTTCTCCCTAAGGCCTTGGTAAGCTCCTGCTGTAGGTTGGTTCTGTGACCAACCAAACACGGATGTAATCGAGTTATACGATAAACCGATTGAGCCGATTTAGATTTACAGGATACTGCACGGAATCGACCGGTGTCGATATATTATCCAGTGGCCGCACAAACTGATTACTGATTATACAAACACCGTGTAGCACCGGGTACTACATCATATAGATTAATGTGCTGGCTCTTCAGCAGGTGCGAGCATGTCGTCAATTTGCAAGATGAGGATGTTGTTAGAGTCGTCTCTGGCATCTAAGGTCCCCGTGATTCGGAGTTTTGACAGCGGCGTCGGGCCGACGATTATCTCGTCGCCTTCGTGGAAATCGCGTACAGATCCCTGTAAGTGAATCTCGGCGCGGCAGAGTTCCGGATGGTGAACGCTCGAAAGGTCGATGCTCTCAACGTTGGCATTGTCGACTAGTTCGTCGTTATGGACCAGCGGCACTGCGGCGGCTTCGTCCATCTGGTCGACATCCAGAGCCTCGTAAGCGTTGGCGGTTGGTTTGTATCCGCCTTTCGGGCCGGGGACACCCTCAACCAACTGGAGGGCTTTTAGGCTCTGCATCTGGTTGCGGATCGTTCCAGGGTTGCGATTCACCTCCTCGGCGATCTGTTCGCCTTTAACAGTGTCTTCTGCCTGACGGTGGAGGTTTGTGAGTGCGGTAAGTATTGACTTCTGACTCGGTGTGAGTTCAATTGACGACATAAATTATATCAATAATCGACCGTGTATAAACCCGATGATAAATAAATTTACTATACAGCAAATCGAGTTGTTATACAAAGCGGTTACTCTCACCGCTGTAGCCCCGATATCAGGGGGAAATCAGGCCAATAGAGCCGAACGCTTAACCGTATACTACTGAATAAGCGGCTATGGTTCGAATCAAAGACGATAGTGGGACTCACACGAAGTGCCTGCTCGATCCCTTCATCGAGGAGGCCGACCAACTCGAATCCGCTGCGAGAGCAACCGACTGGGAACGTGAGATCGCTATCCAACTCATGCTCCGGTGTGGACTTCGAGCCGACGAAGTGACTTATCCAACCCAAGAACGACTTCGCTGGTCATCTGGAGGTGACTGTTGGCTCCTCGAAGTCCGGGGTAAGAACACCAAAGGCGGCTCCCAGAAGACCCGAGATGCATGGGTTCCCGAAGCGGTCGCAGAGAACATTCAGCGGTTCGTCAGTGAACGGGATCGAGACAATACCGAACCAATCGTCTCAGTCGCAACGTCCTCGATTCGCCGGTGGGTCCGAGAAGCCGCCGAGCAGCTGGCTGACGACGGTGAGACTGATCGATGGCGATCCGTCTCTAGCCACGATCTCCGCCGGAGCTGGGCTACCTACCACATTGTTGAGCGGGGCGTCGACGTGCGTACCATGATGTCGATTGGCGGGTGGTCGGACTACTCAGCTATTGAGCCGTATCTCGGGGAAGCAACCGAAGCGAAGATTGGGAGAAGTATGGCTGGGGAGTCGTGAGTCGGCCAAGTGAAGAGATTGCTATACTTAGCCACTCAGTAGAGCATTGAGTCACGTAATCACCTTGTTCGAGAAGCTGCCGAGCAGCTGGCCGACGATGGTGAGGGTGATCGATGGCGATCCATCTTAAAATGACCACCAGCTCAGATGCTGATCACATTAGGATGTATAAAAATAGGATCTGACCAATACTTTTTCGTCCTAAAAGAAATTATAGATTAGTATGTCTGAACATGAGTTCGAAGTCGGAACCGAAGTTGCGTTCTACGGTGGGCAGGGTGCAGTAGTCGATGTCGAAAGATATGATCAGAACACCTCAGTCAAAATTTTGACTTCATCCGGAGAAACACGGGTGATAGCAAATAATGTCGCATCACTCACCCCAATATGATTGCTAAAGTCTGTTTTCCCAGAATTTATTTATTATCATAAACACGCTTAACAGTCTCATTTGCCCAAGTTTGCTCCATTTTATTTTTCGGGAATACCTCTATAATTGCTGATTCTACATCAAAACGGGTGTCTGAAGCAGTATGTGTATCTGACAGGTGTTTTTGAGCGGCCAAAGATATCGTTCTCCAATTTCCACCTTGATAGTTATTTTTTATTGAACGAATTTCTCTTTTAAATCTCTCCCGGGTTATTTCATTGCTCTTATAATCGTTAATCGCCTTTCGAGTTTTGCGTTTGACTGTAGACATTGAAAATTCAGTTTGTTCCTACAATATCCAGAAGCTCACTAACTTCGTCGATATCATCACACAACCGTGCAACACGTTCTGCCCGCCGGACACTTGTGGACTTTGTCAATCGGTGGATTTCGTGGGCGATTTTACGTGCAAACTCAGCACTGATGTTACATTGATCTGGCAGTACACCAGCACAAACATCTGCATACTCCTCTTCGCTATACTTTTCAAATGGGATTTTATTGAACCGCCGTTGCAACGATTCAGGAGTGATCTTATTTAGTTGATTGCCAGCTGCAATCACTGTCGTGTCTACCTGGATCTCTAACGACTCACCAGCCTTGGTTTTGGTGACGTAACCCTGTCCACAAATAGTCATTAATGCCTCACGGTCAGCCTTCGATCCTTTCTCAATCTCTTCAACGATGAGATAATCGGGGTGCTCATCAAGGACAATATCACGTATACCAGCTGCACTAGCCTGATTGCCAGCCATTACCACCCGCCTAGCACCCTCCAACTTGTGGATTTCATCAAGGATAACACTTTTTCCAGATCCGGGTTCGCCGTAGAGCAGGTGGTGGACTTTGAGATCTTCCTCTATCGTTTTTCTGATCCACTTGATTTTTCCTTCGTGTCCAACCAAGTTATCAAAGAGTTCGTCACTACTGATAGTTTCGACCTCGCGCTCTTCAAGATCTGGATTAAGTAATTGATCTTCGTTACTCTCCTCTTCTTGCGATCTCGCGCGCTCCAAGTAATCCTTAGCTTCTTCTACGTCTGTGACTCGATACTGGGAGCCGTTGTTAGAACTGTAGGTCTTTGTCACTAGCCCCTCAGGTTCAAGTTTTGTATGGAACTCCCAGCCTTGGGCACCGACATCACCGCAACTGAACCCATAGTGATCCCACTTTTCCATCTTATTTTGATTATCCGTATTATTCATCCAGCTAATGCTTTCTTCCAGAACGTTGAGAACACGGTCATCTGTGATCATTTGATTGTATCTTCCATGTGGACAAATCATTGAGGAGGAAATATTAATCTTAGTTGTGTGCGAGATATGCGGTCGCAGTCTTGCAGACGTAGCTCGGTGAACTCTAGTATCCAGACTACTCCATCTCATAGCGAGCTATTGATTGCTGCTCACAGGATGGACATACACTCGTTCCAGTTACTACCGTCGACCTGCAGTGTCGACATTATGAATTTGATTGCTAATCACTATAGCAGATCACGGCCCACGAGCAGTGATAGCAACGTTGCGTACACTAGAATTTCAACAACCGCTGGGTCGGACGTGTCAAACACATCCAGCTCGTATTGCGTCTTAACACAGAGTGTACTACTAAGGATATTCAAAACGTTAGAACATACATAATGACTGAAAAGAAAGGCGTCTATGAGTTGTTCAGATCGTTTTTCGACGAATACTACAGAGATGAGCTACAGCAGCTCGCAGAGAACTACCCACACGAGCAACGCTCGCTGGTGATCGACTACCAAGATCTCGAAGATTATCAGCCCCAATTCGCCACCGACATTGCATCCCAACCATCGGTGCTGATCGGCTATGCGGAAGAGGCACTCGCTGAATACGAACCGATTTCTACAGATCTCTCTGAGGCAAATATTCGAATTGATGGTGCACCAACAACCATAGAAACTGATCGGGAACATGACAACCATATCAGTAATTTGGTGTCTGTCCGCGGACTCGTCACTGAAGCCGACGATCCGTGTTTACGGGTGACTGATGCAGCCCTACGCTGTGAACTCTGTGGCACGGTTAATTATCTACCCGACCAAGGTCGAGAACTCGATAGACCGAGAGACTGCAAGGGGTGTGAACGAGCCTATGGTTTCGAGATCGTTGAATCTGAGTCTGAATTCACCGATAGCCAGCAGTTTACCATCCACAGTCTCGATGCAAACCCAGCAGACGGCGACGAACTGTTCACAGTAGAAGTAGATGCCACAGACGATATTGTCGGCGTCTCAGCAGGTGAGTATCTTACTGTGACTGGTATTCTCAGAGTGAAGCAAAATAGCGACACAACAGAGTTCAAACCATACCTCCAAGCCAGCAGTATTAGCCCGATTAATCCGGAAGCGCCGATATTGCAGACCTGTAGGAGTGAGGTAATGGATCTTGAGACTTTCGTAAATGTGGCTTCGGAGACGGTGTCGACCTTGCCTGAAAATACTCTGGAACCGGGTACAAAAGCCAAGTTGATCACACCATTTGTTGAGGCACTCGGCTGGGACAAATACGACAACAGCGAATGGGTGTTCGAATACAGCGATTCGATGACAGAACTACGTGTCGACTATGCACTCTTTGGGGGTGGTTCAGACCAGCCAAACATCGTGATCGAGGCCAAACGGATTGGGAAGCGACTCACGGAACACGAACAACAAATATATGACTATCTACGGATTTTCGATGCTGATTACGGGGTTCTCACTAATGGCGAGCAGTTCAATATATATACAACTCAAGGCGACAACGAGGCTGAAAAATTCACCGAGCTCTCATTAGATGGTCTTGCCACAGCTGATGTGCTCGAACAGCTTAGGCCGGGGGCATTCGAAAAGCCAACAGATGAGCAACAAACTGCTTCTGTTTCTAACTAATGCCATACACCGCCTACAGCGTCGACAAAGACGATCTCGTATTCGTCCAACAAGCCGATGCCGAAGGCCGCTTCAAGTGCATCGACTGCAACGGTGCGGTCTCGTATGTCCGAAGTCACCGACGCAACAACCCATCTGGCGGCCAGTACACCGTGAACGCACACTTTCGACACAACAACTGCGACCACGGCACGATCAACGCTCCCGCCGACTCTAGTGGTGGCGGCGGAGGTGACGGTGGGGGCGGTGAATCAGAGATCCACAAACGCCGAAAGTGGGCCGCAATGCAGGAAGCGCTCAACCGGTTTGAAGCAAGTGACTACGACACCGAACGACAAATCGGCTCGAAACGTGCTGATGCAGTCGTAGTCTTCGATGAACCACACGAAGTGTATGGCAAGGGCTTGGTCATCGAGTATCAGCACAAAAACGAAGGCAAAGACATTGAGGCCACTGAGAGACACTTCGCGGAAGCCGAATACACAACGGTCTGGCTGTGGGAAGACCAATACGACTTCACCAGCTCGGTTCCAGAGATCGACTTCTTCGGTGGGCGTGTATATACACCGTGGCCCGATGCAGTCCCTCAACAATCCAACTGGCGGGGTCTAGGTCACGACAGTAAAAAACGCCAAGAGTGGGCATCCGCCTACGATGAGGGGCTGACAAAGGCTGAAGTGAAAGCGAAAATCCCAAGCGAGTATTTTGACGAGCAATCCCGCTCGATCTGGAGACAGCAAGACTGGACCGATCTATTCTCTCCCAGCGATGAGCCAAAATATAGGCTGCAGGCGGTAATCCCTGTGATTGACGCTGGCTCACTCCCACAACCAGCGCTGATGAAGCGGTGGTGGTTACCGCACCCTCGGAAGGTTTGGCGAACTGGATCGTGGGAAGAACGCTTCCGCGGAACAGCAACGATTCCGACAACCGATCCAAAAACCACAACGAAAGCCGGTATTCCATTCGGGAAGTGGGTCGCCGAGGACAACAACAGCCTGTACCGAGATCACCTCAAGCAAGCCAACGAGCGCGGCCTAGCTAAGGCAAACCGCTTCCAAACACTCGAATGTCAGAACTGCGGGAACGGATTTTCGGTCAGAAAAGGCCCAGCAGAGGGCCAAACGAGCTGGAGCAGACGCTGTCGAGAATGCGGCGAGTGGACGGTCCTTTATGATTCAAGCAAAGGCTACTGAACTCTTTCCAGTTTTATTCTCGTGGAAATGAATAGTTGATATGAAATTAACACCTGCAAAATCGATGACCCCGATATGGATTTCGAAGAACTCGGTCTTGAGATTGAGATCGACGAGGCGGCTGACAGGCGAGAGGTATCTCTACTATAGATTAGCACTAAGTTATAATCCGAAATCAGCCAGTTTGTGCTCGGTAGTGTTCAATGAGATCACTCTCCAAGCGCGGCTTCGTCTGAGTCGATAAGGCGGTCTATCGACTCACTTCAGAATTTTCCTGCTTTTCAGCTAACTGCTTCGATAATTCTCGCCGCCGTGCATTAATCCGTGATCGCTCTACTGCACGCCAATACTCTCGTTTAGATTCATTCTTTGCCTGCTCACATTTCCTTTCTGAACGAATGCGGTCTAACCATTCAACAAACGTTCTTGTGTAGAAACGTGGAAAGACGTAGTAGAGGACCTGTCGATACATTTTCTCCACGAAATAGATTCACTCGGTAGGGTTTTGATACAGCACTTCAAATAAATATCTCTTAACAGCGATCGACCGGTTTCCGCAGCTCTACACAAGAGCGAGACAAGTAACAATATCCTGTCCAGCGGGTCAAAAAATTGAACAACATCGTGCTGCTATCTTTTGATCCCATGGCCCACCTAGTACAATCAATAAAAGTGTTAGCTTGAACCAGACATTTAAATTACTGACTCGTATATAGTCAATATGAGTGAATATTCGGGGACTTCTGACTATCGGCTAGAAAATGCGAAGCGGCTGACTTCTGAAATCACACGCGACATCGGGCAAGCTGTACGCGTAATTCGTGAGGCAGCAGAGCCAGACACAATCCGGTTTTTATTGAATGAACTAGATGAACAATACGGTCCCCAACCAGTCGATGTTGTACACGATGGAAAACAAGGTATTGGGCCCGTTCGTGAAGCTATTCTCAGCAGCGATTACGTGTCGACGGAACTGAAACGGGATGTTATTACTCGGGAGGATGATCCCCGAGAAATGCGAGTCGCTGTTGACGATTCCGTTTGGAATAACGCCCTAGCGGCTCTCTCAGTTGGGAAGCCAGTAGTTTTGTATGGGCCAACAGGGACTGGGAAGACAACACTCGCTAAACAGTTGGCAATGGAAGCGGCGGTAGGCTATGATATCGAGACTGCTGCCCCGTCGTGGACAGATCAAGATATAATTGGCCGTATTGCTCCGGACTACAGCAATAATAGCGTTGAGTACGTCAAAGAACCGGGGTGCGTATCACATGCCGTTTTGCAAGCTACCAAATTTGATGAGAAATGGGGCCTCATTATTGACGAATTGACTCGGGCGGACATTTCTCGAATCTTCGGTCCCCTGTACACAGCCATTGAGGACCGGTCACAAGTATTGTTTGAGACTGATGATGAGCAAACTGTTACTTTAGATCCCAGAGTGAAAATTGTCTGTACAATGAATGTATCGGACCGAACAGTAAATGAACTCGATAACGCAATCACTCGGCGTTTTGCTATGATAAAGGTTGGTGGATATAACCACGAACAACGCGATCAGTTGTTCCGCAATTGGGTCGAGTCAAAACTATCGTCTTCACCAATAGACACTGCTGAGCTAGTGTCGCTTTTCCACACTGATTATGAGAAGCTGAACTATGATAGCGATGCAGGAGAAAGTGAAGGCATCCATCAGTTTGGTCCAATGCATTATAAAGATGTAGTTGAATTCCTCGCTCAAGCTACCAAAGAGGATTCGTCCACTAATTCTGAACCAGGTGTAGGTGTATACAATGATAAGCCTGCGCAAGCCGTAGGAGAGGCATTTAAAATATATATTCTCCCAAGGCTACTGAACGATGCGACCTATTCACAAATAGAAAAGCTTCCACCACATTATCAATCACTTGACAATGAATTTAGTCAATTCAATTTAGAACCAGCCATCAATCTCGTCGAACAGCGATATCGCAGTGAGGAGCAGCGATTGACGGGTCAATGAGCACCAACACAGATACCGGGCATCACTCACCAGGACGCGATATAGACGGGGCATTAGCGCCACATATACAACTGGAAGAAAAAAGCAAGCGGAAGCTCGAAGAATATCCCGCAGACATCGTCGACCAATTGAAAAGTGCAGCATTTTCAGAGGCGAAAGCGGCCAATACCTACGTAAAACACGTCAACCCGACCAATGGTAGTGATAATTCAAAAGTCGTCACTGTTGAACTGACCGACGACGGGCTTGTTATTGAAACGAAGGATATCGTGGGGGTTGTTAATCTCACACCAAACGCGACGCTTCAAATCGACCCCAAAATTGGCTGGAGTGAAATTTTGGAAATGTTTCTTGCGGTGGGTGAGGATCGAAGAAGTCTGGAATACCGTGGAATCCCAATTCGTGAATTCCTTGCTGATGATATCGGGATTGAAGATATATTCATTGTGGTGGCACTCAATTATTTAGATAGTTTGGATGATATATTCCGCCATGGCTTCATTCGATCTTTCGACCGACAGCGGACCCAAGGTCTCGACGGACGTGGTCAAATTGATATCGAGCAAAGTCTGAAAAATTTTGATTTACCCAATGGTGTACCAAAACACGAATTTGTTGAGAAGACTGTTGAATATAGCATTCCACTCAACGATGTGATTTACCGGGCAGGTAAAGAACTCGAAAGACTATTTCATTACTATGCTGCTTCCACATCAGCGTCTGAAAGCTATGCACGGATTTTCTCACGATTAGAAAGGGCAGTCGATAAGCTTGAACACCGTGGAATAAATGGCGATAGTATTTCACTTGCAGATGTCTCTCGGGTAACTACTAACGACATCCCACGGCAGCGTAACTATTACTCAGATGCACTTCACATATCGAAAACCATACTCTCATCTACAATTGGACAACCGCTCGATGAAGGGCGAGAAGAACTACTGATGGAATATATAATTGGGATGGAATCCTTATTTGAAGAATTTGTCGGCCTTTCAATAGAGCAAGAATTAAATCAACTACGAGACCAGCCCTTCCTTACAGGTCTTGAAGATGTCTCTGTTGAGAAACAATCTTATCGGCTCTTCGAAGATGAGGATGTAACGCTATCCTGCCAGCCAGACCATGTAATAACTGATGAGAATGCTGCAATCGCTGTGCTTGATAGTAAATATTATGCAGAAGATAATGATCCATTAAAGGGATGGAGCCGGTCTCGGTTGTTATCGTATGGATTTCGCTTAGAGATTGACCAGCTTGGAATGATTGCTCCTTTAGCAACGCAGGCCGCCCACAAATTCAAAGGTCGTTCTGGATCTCTTCATATTATTGCTCCAGAAGAAGAAATTTTCACGACAGAAGGCCTAAGAAGTGCTATCCGGATGTTTTTCCGAAACACGATTGCAGAGGAAGAAAATATTCCTGCCAGAAAAGATATCGAAACACGTCAAATATGTCATCCCGATATTGAAGCGAATACTTTGCAGGAAGCACTCGAATCAGAATCGCTGAAGACAGATTCAATTGTTAATGATTCACTGAGTATTCTAAAATACATCAAGGAGCAACGGCTTTCGAACGAAGTGAATCCAAGAGGAACTCAATACATGGGCCCACTGCATAAATTCCAATCATATCTTACTAACAATGCTGATAATTGTGATGTTGTTGTTCCTGTTTTCGTTGATAGTACTGAACCACAGGCTGCGCTAATACAGGAATATGAAGATACTGACAAAGATACGCCGGAATTCAAAGATACAGACGAATTTATCAAATTACACTGTTTCCAAACAGATAATAAAGGGAATATGACGGACTACTATTCTCCGAAGCCATTTGTGATCAGCTGGTAGGTTTGAGAGTAGTCTGTATACGGTCGCGACCTTATTTTGGAGTACGATTCATAGGATTGATCATTGAGTTGTCGGGCCGAAATATTGGTACACATAGTATTTTGTGTGAGTCTCTTAAAACGGATGGCCAACTACCACTGCTGGACGCATTAGTTGAAGTCGACCCAGCTTCGTTTTGGCTCATCTTTCCTCAATATAATAGTTCACATCAACCACTTATTGACCCCCGCTCTTGTGTAGAGCTGCGGAAACCGGTCGAGCACTGCTAAGAGATATTTGCTTGAAGTGCTGTGTGAAAACCCCTACCGAGAGAATCCACTTCGTGGAAAAAATGCATTGACAGGCCCCCTACTACGTCTTTCCACGTTTCTACACAAGAGCGTCAACAAAAACATCGAGACAACCACAGCTGATACAATCCACTCTATTTGCACACCGTGAGGTGTGAGAATAATCGGACTAGTGGCCACTGTGAGGCACGGAACTAACAGTAGATTCAGATCGTGACGGGTGTACCATTCAAGTGCTTGATACACTTGTGACGCTGGTTTGACATCCTCTCGTTTCCCGATAAGAGCCTGGCGCCGGTCGTAACTCACGAAGGGAAGCAATAGTAATGCGACAGTAACCGGATCACGGTACTTCGCTTCAAACGGATCTACGGGCGGGCGCTGGCTCATTAACGCCAACAGTTCTTGTCTTGGTTTATTACTCATAATCCAGTGTCGCGACTCGCTCATCTTAACGTCTCGGCTATCTGGGACGTTCAAATCACGTCGAAAATCCTCAGTAACCAAATTGCGCCGACCGCCGCAAATAGAATCATTACAAAAAATCCAAGCGCTGGATTGAACATACTTGAAAATTGTATCTTATCGGCAATAAATTTGTGTGAGATGATGGCCGTAGTAAGTGATAGTCTCGAAGACATAATACAACAGACCAGCCGATAAGCCGCTATATCGACTGTCGAGAAAGAGATATTCGGGAGTTGTAACTCAGCTCCTTGCGCTGCACACAGCCTACATCAAACCCCCGTCACACTGCAGGCGGTAGGAGAGAGACTGGAAAACCTCGTAGCGCTCAATAATCAGTAAACCAGTCGGGCGCACCGGTATATTCGGCCCAACAACGCTTGTGACACGCCTCACCGCGGGCGTTCGGGATGGCTCGGTCGAGGTCGACCATCTCCCCGCAGAGATCGCACTCGGCGCGGTGCCCCATCTGCCGGGTCTTGACATCAAGATCCTTCACCTCGATGTAGAGCTCGTGGAGCGAACGGGGCGTCAGCCGGACGAGAACTTTCTCTCGGTCATCTGGATCTCGTTTCTCCGGGCAGTACGTCAGTATCCAATCTTGCCCCTCCCCGCCGTCGCCTCCAGGACCCAACGAGATTGTCTGGGCAAGTTCGTCGGGGACGTAGTGCCATTCGTTGTCCCTGAACCGGGGGTAATGACCCGAATGACGGGGGTTCTCCGGGTCGATGTCGTTGTCGTCAGTCATACTCGGATGATGTGATCGTACACTTGCTCAGTAGTCTGGATGCTTCGGTGTCGCAGTCGGTTCCGCACATCGTACAGTGTGTTACCCTCCTCGGCGTTCATCATCCGATAGGCGACACTATGGCGGAGTGCATGGGGCGTCACGTCACCCGACTCGCCACGGGTGCCGTTGAGGAGGTACGGCTCGACGCCCGCCTCCTCGGCGACCTTCGAGATCGCATCCCGAACGCCCTGCGTAGTGATCCGGTCGCTCGACCGTGAGGGGAACAGAGCGGACGAGTCTTTCCAGCGGCTGTTGAGATACGACGACAGCAACCGTGCCACATCTGAGGCGAGCTCAAGGGTGGCCGGTGCTGGCTCGTTATCGTTCGGGTAGTCCTTCTGGATCTCTGTCGGCAGATACAGGGCGCTGTTGCCCTCCCTGAGCATATCTACGTCGACTGCAACCAATTCGCCAACTCGGAGACCAGTGTCGTACATGAGCGCGATTATAGCCTCGTTGCGCTGCTGGAGGTAGTCGGCACCAGTTGAGTAACACGCTGAACGGAGGTCGTCAACCTGGTCGGGAGTGAGCCACACTTTTGCGCGAACTTTGGAATCTAGATTTTGAGCCATTTGGTCGGACTCTCTTTATAAACTAACCATCCGCTACAGCCACTTAACTTTGGAGTCTATAAATGGACTCCAAAGTTCGGGGGACTAATCTCTGAGAGAAGGAGAATAGAACCGAGACACAAGAGCAATCATGAGTGGGTCAGTTAGACAGGTTGCTCTACAAAGAGGCTGAGGTCCGCTATTGGAGAATGACACATTAATCATAATCCAAGGCCCAAATCCATGCAATACCGATAAGAACAGATCCAAATCCAACACCGATCACAGGCAACACATCACCCCAAGCACCGACGGCTACCTGAAAAAAGCCACCTACAATCATCAGTGTGAGTAACATCTGTTTGCGCTCTCGTTGCATACACTGTTATTTCCCAGCGGAGATGACATTTAACACTTTATTTACTTCTCTTAGTTACCATTATTTGGCTCTGTTGAAATCCATAGAAGTTAACACATTTAGCTCTGCTACGCTCAGTACAGCGGACCTACGGATCACTCAAGACAAGGAACTCACGAATCGCTCAGTATACGCTTCTCACAGCATTCTCCCAACCACTGTGCCAGCTGTAGTACAAACTGCCATGAGCAATCCCATTTTCACCGAAATACGATCAGTAAGAAGGCTGAAAGAGAAGCCGACGACAGCAGCCATAATAAAGCTGTAGGCGATGGTTGCTGACAGAGAGAGGGCCATAGTGGACTCTAAATGGACAATAACATGAATATCCTGTGGTCAATTCGCAGTTCTCACCGACCGGCTGTTTCAGACAAGAATATGTTTGAAGAATACGAAGAGTCTCTCACCAACTCCAGCGGTGGATATTCTTCGCGTTCTTTGGAATTGGTTGTTTCGCAATCGCGACCATCTATGCATCCATTGAGGGGAGCCACGTAAGTGATGAACTCTTTTTGAGCGTTGTCACCTGTCTTATCGTTGCTATTGGTTTCGGCTATCGGGCTATGGTCTCCCAATAGAAATCAGTCTTCGTGTCAGTTCAGAAGTCAGTCGACGTAGTCTATACAGAAACTCAATTGACCAACTATAGAGTCATAGTACTACTCTCCCACCTCGTCGTTCCGATATGCACTGTATCCCCGATGTAGCACAACAAATATCGCGAACGCAAAGGCAGCACCAAGCGCGAATCCCATTTCACCTGCGTAGGGAATATCGAACAATAAAAACTGTCTCCCGACAATCTGTCCTGAGCGAATTATTGTGAAAGCCATACCTGCAATCAGGATAGATCGCACAATGAAACCAGAGATTGTTGATTTAGTTGATATAAGACAACTTACTTTGTGAGCTCATATTTCTCTTCAATATCAGTTGTACGTTGTTTACTAAGTATTCTTCAGATACAGCTGTTTTATACTACACTGTGCCTCAAGAATAGAATTTCAACAACGTCACCTCAGAGGAGTCTAAATACGTTGCTCAAAATTGGTAAGAAGACGATCGTTCCTGCGATAATTGCTGATTTTCGCACTGCGAGACGCCGAGCATTGTGTATTCCATACGTTAGAATATAACCGATCCAGAGATACCCAACACCACCGACGACCGCACTGAATACGCGTAGCCACAACGGAAACTGTATTTCTGGTGGTGTAACCATTGAGAGTTCTCCTGACAGTGCCAGCGCCCAGATTATGACTGTTGAGATCGTGTTCACAAGCAATAGCGGTAACGATGACCATCCAACATTCGCTGCAACTCGAACAATCGAACCAGATCCCCCCGCAACGGCGGTCAATAGATAGACTGCCACTGTTCCAACAGTCCAGATACCTGCAGCACCGATAGCGCCGCCAATCAAAACCGAAACAATGAGTGTTCCAGTCGAGAACTCAATTGAACTGACTTGATTTATGTAGGGTGCTGCACTCGCGACAGCAACAATGCCTGCGAGTAACAATATCATTCCAGCACTCAGGAGAGATGGCGTTCGTTGAGTGAAAAATTCATCAGGTGCGAATAATGGCGTAGAAGGCATTGACCGAAATATCGATCTACGTGACAATTAAATCACTGATCCGTTAAATAGGATTGAATGTTCTGGCGAATGTTTTATCAGACATCGTTCGTCGACACTCAGATCTGAAGGAGATAAGTAAATTGAACTACTTTCAATCTTGTTGTCGTATAAACACATATGTCCCTCCTACGGTCTCATCCGTATGCTGCCGCGCTCGTCCTTCTCGTCTTCGGAGTCGGACTCATCCTGTCGTTTATTACCCTCGGGTCGACGGGTGCAGACCCAACGTACTCGATGGAGCCGTACGATCCGAACGAGAACGTCGAACCACTTCGGTACACTCCTGAAGTTCGGCAGTTCAACGGCGATACACAGCCAACGACACATGTTGAGGCAGTCAATACTGCAATCGAGACTGGTGAGTTCACAGGCCAACTTGACGGCGATCTCAGCCACATTGATGGAGCGGGATTCTCGTATCTCATCGTCGACCAAACGGTCTATGAGTATCACTTCGAATCAACCGGTGATGAAGTGACGATCACGATGACTCCCATCGATGCTGAAACTGTCACACAAAAAGTTGCAACACCGTACGAAGAAGCCTCCACAACGACACAGGAGGCCATCGCTACCGGCGAGCCTGTGACTGGTGAGATAGAATCCGGCTGGATTGTTATTGCTGACAGCACCTACTACACCGTTGAAGTCGTTAAAACAGGAGTATCTGCTAGTCACTTGATTACCAAACCGATTGCAGCACTGTTACTCTCTGTCGCTGGCGCGTTTACTGCGACTGGTCTTTGGTTGCTTCAATCATTTATTCGAGGAGAGACCCGCCCACTTAGCGAAAAGGCCGCAGCAGGAGTGGCGCTTGCATCAGGTGGTGTGGCGTTGGGTTCAATAACACTGTTCCGATCCGGAACGAGTGTTCTGATAACTCCCAATAGCATCGTACTTGCCGTTGCGACAGGAGTACTGCCACTGATTGGTGTTCTTCTGGCGCGTGAACGGTATCTCAGAATCGGAGTTTTACTCGTTGCAATCCCTGTTTTTCTCACACTCTGGACGATCCCGACATTTCTGACTTCGGGTGTTAATTCTGGTATTTTGTCGGCTGGATTTGCTTTGTTTGGGCTCTTTGTCGTCGGTGTCGTCGGATCACCACTTATTGTATATGGGTACCGATTTACGGAAAGTCGATAAGAAAGCCTTCTACTTGGGGGCAGAGAGAGTGTCAATGCTCACTAAGGCTCTTATTGTAACTGCTTTACTCAGCAAGGTCGACAGGAAATAGGCCATTGTGGGTGTTGCTTTACTCAGAGAGAGTATACAGCAAACCGACTGCGTTTATTTCGAGCGATCTACATTAGCTAACCTGATTAGTAGACTTGGCTCTGTTGAAATCCTCGGAGAGTTACAAGTTCGACCGGTAGTCTGACCGGATGGAAGCCCTCCCAAAGTCGCAGTTACTCCAGTTCGTGGAACAGGCATACCACTTGGCTCGTCGAGCTGTCGCTCGCTACTCGTCGAAGTTCTCGAAACGGCGGTACACGCTCCATCAACACATCGTCTTGCTATGTCTCAAGGTGCGGAAGAATACGACGTACCGGACGCTTCTTGACGAACTCATCGAGATGCCTCGGATTCGGAGCGCCCTCGATCTTGAGGGACTCCCGACGCCATCAACGCTATGTAAAGCGTTCAACCGGCTTGATATGGCGGTTTGGCGCGTTCTGCTCAACCTCTCGGTCACACTCCTCCCGACCAACGGTGTCGTCGGAATCGACGCCTCCGGTTTTGACCGGAGTCACGCCTCGAAACACTACACGAAACGAACGAAGCTGACGATTCAGCAGTTGAAAGTCACGCTTCTCGTAGACACGAGAGTGAACGCAATCATCGACGTACACGTGACGACGACACGAAAACACGACTCACAGATCGCACCGTCGCTAATCAAGCGGAATACCGATGAAGTAGCGATTCTCCTCGGTGACAAGGGATATGACGACCAGAAGGTTCGTGCATTAGCTCACGAGAAAGATGTTCGCCCGGTTATCAAGCACCGAGAGTTCTCGTCACTTCACAGGGCGTGGAACGCTCGGTTAGACGCCGATCTCTACGGGCAACGTAGTCAGAACGAGACGGTGAACTCTCGTCTTAAGCGGAAGTATGGCGCATTCGTCCGCTCACGACGCTGGTGGAAGCAGTTCCGTGAACTCGTTGTCGGGTGTCTCACTCACAACCTTGACAAGGCACTATAACCGTTAGTGGATTCTCTCTTGTTCTAACCGCTGTTAAGCAGTTGTAACTCAGATAGCTTTTCCCTGAGCCGCCACGATGAGCGAATATGTCGATAGCCGAACGGACAATTTCAATTGTGGCGATGTCAGTTATGGCACTCTATTTACTTTCAATGGCAGTGTCGCTGTCACTATGGGTTATCCGCGATGCCAAAGATCGCGGTAGTAATATTCCCTACCTGTGGGCTTTTGCCTCGATACTCACACCGATTGGGTTGCCGTATTATCTATATAAGCGGTATCGACAGGCGGGTCTCGGTGAACGTGAGACCGTTACGAAATTTGATCGACTTCTTGCGACGTGGGCAAGTGCCAGTGTAGGTGCATTCTTAGTAAGTGCTTTTCTTGGACCACCTGACCCGTATTCACAGATACAGATCCTGTTTGGCGTGTTTGTTGTATTTCTAGTCAGCGCATATTTCTTATTCTACCGTGGAAAATACGGAAAAATCCAGCAGTTAGTGAAAGTATGACGACAGTCACATAGCAACTGTTTCATCATGTAGCAAAAATAGGATTTCAACAGAGCCGTAGACTTGCATATTGAGAGATTCAAAGACTGTCTGATTTTAACACTCTGAGCGGTAGATGCCAAATTGTGGCTCCCCAGTGTCATCCATCTCAATTGTAAGCTGATATGCTCTGCACTCCGCATCGGTATTGGCAGCTCGCGCCCAGAATTCACCTTCCGTCGCTTCCGGACGTCGAGCGAGATTAAAGTAAATATCGTAAACACCACGCATTTCGGGGAGATTTTCGACTTCCCGAATAGTGGGTGATTCGCCATCGGCTGGCGATACTGCGGTAAAGCCATCGTAAACTTGTTCGCCGTCATCCTCAACGATTACCAACACCGACTGCTCGTCTGTTGTGTAATTATGGAACTCAACAGTTCCTATCCGTGCCTCCTGGTCTTCAGATCGAGACACATCAAGACATCCTGCTACACCCATACTACACAGTAAACCGGTGCTTTGGAGGAACTGACGACGAGAAATGGGGGACATAGATAAATTCAGCGTTCATGTCATTATATATCTTCTCACAGTTAGGCTCTCCCCGGTTGTAGCACTGTGAATACCCCTGTACTAACCTATTTATTCCCCGTCATGCAAGAATTAGTAAGTGCAAAACTCGCGTTATGAGTGGATCAAAGCAGTATCTGATTGACCTAGAAAGTGAGTTCAGCAAAGACTAGACCACTTTTTTATCTTAAGTATACTACACACCAACTGATAGTTGAGATGAGAATACTCATACAAATCGCGGCTCTGGGAACGATTCTATTTGGGATCGTATACGTGACAATCCCCAGAAGAGCACACGAGTTCGGATTTGAGTATCTACGCGATACTTCGTCTCCATCAAGCGGAAAGATCTGGCTCTATCGAATACTCGGTGTTGGACTCATAATAACCGGGTACTCACACTTATTCTAAGATATCTGTAAGGTTGCCCATTTCATCACACAGCGTCTGACCGACTCGCGTCTTGGATCGTGCAGATTCACCTGTGCTTTACTTAGAGTCGAGCGTGTCATAGAATCCGTCTCATAGTTTCTCGCACCCCGGATCATTTCCTCGCTCGTAGTTAGTGATCGCAACAACGAGCCGGAGGCAGAGCGCAACGAGCACTTCTGTTCGTGCGTGGACGCGGCCTCGGGCGCGAACGTGCCCGAGGCCGCAGTCCTTGACTGCGTCGTTGGTTCGTTCAACTCCTGTCCGCTGGTTGTACGTTTCGTCCAAGATGGACTGTTTCAGCTGTACATCCTCGCTGTCTTCCTCAATCTGGTCTTCAACCCTGTACTCAATGTCCAGTGGGTTGTCCGTGTTTCGTGGATTATACGGAGCAATCGGCACGACCCCTGCGGCCAGCAGGTGGTCGTGCCAGTCGAGGATATCGTAGGCACTGTCTCCAAGCATCCACATAGGTGTCCCGACGGCGAGCGCGTCACGGGTGACGCGCATCGCCGTCTCTTTGTCCGCTTGTTTGGCTTGTGTGAACTCCGCCGCTATCGGGATTTTTGAACCGGTTGAGACGATTGTACAGCCGAAGCCGTAGTAGTACTCTTCAGCCGTTGGATCGTAGTTCCACGAGGCTGCGTCGTTGTATTGGATTGCTTCGACGTGAGTCGAATCGATGGAGTATGTCACGTCGAGCAGGCCCCGGACGGCGGCCTGCTCGACAAGTTGGTTGAAGACATCGTCGATAACGTGCTCAAGATCGGTGAGAAACCGATCAATTGTATCTCTCGATGGCGGTTTATCGAGACCGCAGTAGTACCAAACAAGGCCGTTTTGGAGTTCTCGTGTGACTGGGCGTGTGCCGTAGACATCCTCATAATAGCAGTGAAGGAAGCCACAGAAGAGATCTGGCGGCTGATGAACTCGTGTTCGCCCCCGCTTCGAGGGGGCGAACACGTCGTAGTCTTCCAAGAAATCGAACGATAGGTGCTCAAACAGTGGAACTGTCTCAATAGCCGCGGCATTCAAGAACTCATCTACTGAAGCTACATTCTGCAGGGTTGCGGCGGTGGTGGACACACTTTCCGCACCCTGCTACCTCGTATGTGATCCTTTCTATGACACGCTCTAGAGTCTAGATCAATCAAGGATATCGAAGAAGATACAAGTAATTGCTTTTTTGACACATACAGATGGATAACAAGCTGCTGTTCGGCAGTTTAGGCGTTGTCCAGATTGTAACTGGGAGTGTCCTCGTATGGGCTCACTTGGGTCATACAACCGGGATTTTCGGTGTAGCTGCTTTCAGCGCATTGCTCGTGAGTGCCGTACTAAAGATCCTCGGTGGCTTTCTTTCTGAGAACGCAGTGACCGCCCAACGTAGTATTGGTGGGTCGTTTCTTTTTGACGGGATAGCGTTTGTCACTTATTATCATTTTCAGGTCGAATTGGAGTATACGAACCACAACTGTGGGCGTACGTCCTAGCTACTCTCTCTGCGTTGACATTGATAGGAATCGGGACTGGAATCCTTCGGGATCGGACGGCATTTCCGATTTTCTTTGCAGAGCAATCCTAGGTGCGTCATCTATATGCAGCACATTCACCGAAAGCTCACCCAACTGCTGTTAGATGATTTGTGCTTGATAAACGAGGTCACCTGGACATCAAAAAATGCTCGAAAGCTCTTCACCCTTGACAGGATAATTCCACATAACATATCGGCCGTCCATGATGCCACTCTCGATTCGAGAGAGAACAATCGATATTTATCTAAAAATCTACTGTCAGCATTGGGTTGCGAGATATAGAGAATCGATACAGCACAGCAACTGGCTCTGTTGAAATCCTCAGTAGGTGATACAATCTGATCCTGTTGCGGTCATTAACAAGCAGGAATTGCTGATGATGCAGGGCCGCAAGTCTGGGAAACGGTCGGGCACTTCCTGAACGAGATGCTACGCGTTGCGCCCAGCTACTCTGACCCACGGATTCGTGCGAGAAGAGAGGGACCGAGGATCGAGATAACGAAACCGGTTACCACACCGATGACCGCAGCCGGGCTGCTGGTGAGCGGCCCGGGATTAAGGAGGAGTTCGCCAGGGAGCAACACAAGGACCACGAATGCCGTGACCGCGACCACGACTCCACCAATCTGGACCAGCGACCTCGCGTCAAGGGTGAAATCAGCTCGTTCCATGTTTATTTCGTACGTAGATAATGAATATAGTATTCTAAGCCGATAATACTTGTGCGGCAGATCCGGAACACCGGTTGTAGGCGATTGTAGGGCCCGCTTCATTGAGACACTGATCTTTCGGTTATTCCAGCAGTAATAGTGTTAAATTAACAGGACTTCAACAGGGCCCAGCAACTGTGTTCATTCTGTTCTCGATCTACTGAATAACCTACGCTATGCGAAGTGCAGACCGAACGCCGAAGGAGCCATACCGATAGTAGCCTTTTAGCGGGTATGTCGAAGTGGTTGCGGATATATACTAAGATACATACGTATCACTATGCAGTTATTGGGATCGTTGGTATAGTAGCAACAGTCATTTACGCCAGTCCCGGAGAGCACCTCATCTCTGTCGGCCTATTGCACGTAGACATATTCTATATTTCACTCGTCTTGTTCGGACTGCTATTCGTTATATCCGCGACCGATAAGTATGACCCAGAAGACTACGGACTTAGTTCGCCGGATTCTAAAAAGTGAGTGTCCAGTACTGGTCAGTCCAAGCAAACCATCTTCTATGAAATATTTGGCTCTGTTGAAATCCTTAGAAAGAGATATATTCTGCTTCGATTACGGTCAATACAGAGTGTAGATTCAGCGAAGTATCTTAGATAACGGTGGGCGTCACGAGAGACGGACTAGTCGATGGCGTAGAATACAACCAATTTGGATGAACAGACTCTAGTCATGTAGAGAAACTTTATGTTTTCATCGTTTGTGACTACAATTTGTGTCCGATCAGCCCTCCAATACTGAGATTGATATCGGACTTATCGCCCAGACAATCTTCGTTCTCGCCGTGGTGATCGGCATCCCTTCGGCGTTTGCGCTCGATGGACAACTCCGCTCTCTCGCCTTCGTAATCCTAGCCGTCCTGCTGCTCGTGGGCTTTCTCGTCGTCGGTTACCGCCACGCACGCCGACAGAAGTCTCTCCACCAGCACATCGCTTTTTTAATAGCTTGGTTCGGCAGTTTCCCTCTAGCGGGCCGGCTCGCCCGCACAGCAAGCGGCCGCCTCCCAGAGCCGATTCCCTACCTCTTGGCAATAGGCGTCACGCTCGGTGCACTGTGGATCGGTTCACGGCTTGCCTACGGTGGTGCACTGACCCGGGTGCTGTTTGGGTCAGACTGAGACTTCACAAGGAGACTGAACTGGTCAGTCAAGGTCCGGCCACTTCGAATACAGGTGTTCTATGTCGTATTCGCACCCTTCAGCGACCGGACGTTTCAAGCAATAACATGTCTGAACAATAGGATTTCAACAGAGCCAAATATTTGTGTTGTATATGCGCTTTAAGCCAGATAGATACAGTGTGCTATACTTAGAGGATGTATGCAGTAAATTTCTCTCGTGTATCTTTCGTCACTCGTAGTAAGTCTCCCGTGGGAATAAATCATCAAAATAGCAGCAAATCCAAACTAACTAGTTCTATCATCAATGCAGTGTATCATAGAATCAGTCACGGATCACCAAGAGAGCGACCACATACCGGCTTTTCCGAACCAATGTATCGGTCTGCTTTCGGGGGCCCGCAGTATTAGACTTCGCACGCTGGCTGTTAGTGACTGTCTGAATGCTTTCCTATGACACGATCTTCAAAGAGGAGTTCAGGCGTGAAGGTCATGATAATGAGCCCACTCACCAGTACGAAGATTCCTAAGAGTCGCAAGAAAACAGCTGCTCGTCGCCGAGTTTTCGGTAGGGACTCGGCGATTCCAGACAGAGCCATTCCGGCGATAATAAACAGTAGGAAACTGGGCGGGATGGCATCTCCCACGACGAGGTAGAATCCATACACCCCCGACAACGAGAGTGCAGCACAGAGTTGGACCAGTGCAACGGGACAACCGGAGGGCTCGCTAAACACAGTTTTGTCAAGAATGGAGGGCATCGGCCATGAGGTTTCCCGCGAAGAATAAATATGTACTGTATTCTCCGGTCTGCTGCAGGAGTTGTTATATCTGTGCCGAGCAAAGAGTGCCGATGGCTCTGCCCGACTTGCGTTCGCAGTATTGCAAATACTTTTAGCTCGGCCAACCGGCGACCACCTACTAGTTTGAATAGATACATCACATATTATGCTTTATCTCTCGGTCGCCATCCACGCAAATAGCCAACGCAGATGCCTCCAGCAAGAGCGCTAAACGGGAGTGAGAGCGTCCGGAAAAGAAGCACTGCGGCTGTTGCAACGGCACTCGGGACACCAGTAACCACTACCAACGCTCCACCGAGCAACAGGTCGTATGCCCCAAGACTTCCCGGAATCGGAACCGCGCTTGCGACCTGTGGAAGTGGAATTACGACGAGTATCGGGAGAAAGACACTGTCAACGCCCAACCCAGTGAGTGCAACCCACAGTGCTGTGGCTGTCAAGAGCTGTTCGAGGAGCCCCCCAACTGCGATGAGCAGCAGCAATCTCGGAGTTTCCCGAAAGTCAACGATCCGCTGCCAATATTGGTCGACAGCAGTCTCGACGAACACACGATCATAGGGGTTGTCTCGGTACAGACCGGAGATCCATTTGACAACTGGTGTGAGAACACCGACGAGGCCAGCAGAGAGATGAGTTCGTGTTCCGAGAATCATCCCACCGAACAGCACGAGGCCTATGAGCGACACACCGAGTGTCAGTAAAATAGGTGTTGCATCGGGTGAATCCAGAACGATAAACACTCCAAGAGCCCCCGAGAAGAGGATCTGAACGCCCGATTTGACGTATTTTGCGGTCGACCGGACACCGAGCGCTTCAGAATAACCGGTCTCCGTTTCGACACTGAAAAATCGGGCCATGATCGGCTCCGAACTCACCGGCCCTGCCGGACTCAGCGTATCGAAGAAATCACCGGCGAGCGCGAATTGAACGCTTCTAGTTTTCGAAATACCATCTCCCAGCGGTGCAATCGACGCCCAAACACCGATTCCATCTGCGAGTCCTTCCAGGATTACGAGGAGGGCAACAACCGCAAGTGCCCATGGGGCAACCACGGTCGCTCGTGACAGCACGGTCTCAGCACCGACGGTATAGAGATACCCTGCCAATATCGCAATTCCAGCAGTGATACCAATACCAAATCGCAGTGACTGCCGCATTGATTAGATCATCCTGTAACTACTGTGTAGTTGACTTGATGTAAGCAAATTGTGGTTTACTTATTCGATAGTATCACTAGCCAGTGGCCGATCTCACAGGTTGTTACAGCCCTCCTTTTTAACCGATATAGTACCAATTGTGGTGTCATTCAGTGGGACTCTGCAGCGATTCATTTCAAAAAACACCAAGCGTGGCTACTACCAGCACGGACTATTTCAGAATCCGAAATGCGAGTCACGCTCAACGACAGTGTATCCCTGTACCGCGAGTGCCTCGTTGCGGTACCGTTCGGCTAGGAACTGCTGTGGAAGACGGCGCAGTCCGAAACGCCGGGGCGACGTATACTCGACGTCGACGACTGTCTGTTCGTTTTTTGGGGTAATCGTTGCCGTGTAGGTCGCCCATGGCTTGTCGTTCGCTGAGATCTCCAACTCGACAGTTCGGACACCGTTTGAGGTGGTATTCGTCTGTGTATTGACGGTCACCACAACAGTTCGGAGGCCGAACAGATACGACGTACGGTATGTTGCTGTGTCGGTTTCAGTAGTTACCTCGTCTGCAATACCCCACTGAAATGTGAGTACAGGCGGCATAGGACCGGAGAACGCAGCAACAACCGTCTCGGGGTCGGCATCTGTTTGGAGTCGAACGGTCCCATGTGACTGAAAGATCGGAGCCCGAACAATGATAACCAAGAGGGCCGCGACGCCGACCGCGGGCAACAGCGAGGTCATGCGATACGTCGCAAGGTATAGCGATACCACAAGAATAGCCAACAACCCACTCAGAGGGCGTTCTCGTCTGAGGTACCGCGTTGCGACCACAACCGCCTCCTGTGGCCGTTGGAGACCGTTCGTTGAGGACATGCGTCACAGTTTCTTCAGGAAAGGAATAAAATTGTGTAGATTCGGTATCTGAGTCGTACCGAGAACGGATCAAGACCGAACGGCTGCCCCACAAGTTATTATGAGATCTCCTGAATCGTTTCACATGATCTCATACAGAGCACAAACGGTACTCGATTTCCTCCTCCATCTGTTCGGTCTCTATCTGTTGATTTCTGGAAAGGGACTCGGAGGTGATCGACAGGACGCCACAGTTTCAGTCGACACGATTCACCCACTCGGAGTTCTTGCCGGAGGATTATGGGCAGTTGTGTTTCGTCTCTGTTGTGATCGCAACGTCTGGTCGCTTCGGTCCTCCAAACTACGTCGCATCCTCGCTCGCCAGAGTCTCAGTGGGTACTGGATTCTACGGAATCAAACAGGAGAAAAGAATCAGATGACAGTTAATTTTAATCTCGGATCATTCATCGGTACTGTTGGCTACCGACTTTAGTATGGCGTGCTCAACCCTCCGTTGTACGAAGGCGAGACTGGTTAGTAAAACCGAAATTAGGGTGCGGTCGTCCACTCACGTCACTGGTAGAACAATTTCGAGAACCCACAATCATCTGTCTCACTCACAACTTTGACCGGTCACTCTAATCGAGAAATACAGAGACGCTACGGGCCCCGGCGGTCAAGATGGTCTTCGAGTGCCGCGACGACTGCCTCGTCATCGATGAGGTAGCTCCGGCATCGAACGTCAATGTGGGGCAACGCCCGGTGCAGGACAATTGCGTCGTCGGTCACGCTGAAGTCATCAAACCTCGACCATGGGATGAGGCGACGGGAGACGAACCATCGCCCTTCTCTGCGCTGTTCCAGTCCCACCGACGTCGCGCGATACGTGCGTTCGGAAACCATTGATCTGAGCACGATCACGAGTACCGTCCCGAAGGGTAGGACAGTCGTTACCGCCCTCCATCCCAGTCGCCAAAAGGCCAGTCCAACGAGAAGGCCGATGACGGCGAGTGTTCCGGCCATGAGCCAAAGCCGAGCGCGTCGTGGCCACCCTGCCGTCCACTCGACGGCAACGTCGGTGTCATCTACCGTCGCGTTCGCCAGTTGAGTGCGGGCCATGAGGACGAGGTACTCGCCCAGTGACGTGGCCACTATCCCGAGGAAAAAGCCGATGAATCCAACGAGATTGGCTGCGGTGTCCGCCTGAAGATCCGTAACGGCGAATGCGACGAACAGGAAGAAATGAAAGAGATATAGACCCATCGGGAGGATTCCGACAGCGGGGACGAGGACCGCAATCCAAGCAGAGTCAAACCATGCAACGAGCTCGCTCTGCTGGGAAACTATCCATGCAACAGTGGCAGTGAGGACTGCTCCCACTGCCCAAAGCGAGCCGAGTACGACTGGCCAGCTCGCCAGCCCCAGCCACGATACCACCATGAGTAATAGCGCTGGTGAGAGTAACGCGGCAACGTAGAGCCCGGCCACGAGACCGAACCGCCCGTCCAGTTGCTCCGGCGTCTGGAGCGGTTTATGACTGGAGCGAACCTGCATACGCACTTTTTCCTCTTTGACTGTCAATATAGGCTTCGATACACCAATTCTCGACGGGTTTACAGTACGAAAGGTGCCGAACAAATAGGATTTCAACGGAGCTGTCTGAGCGTGTTTCGAACAGAGTCCAATGATTTATCTGTGAGACACACGTCTCACAGAATATGAGCACTGATGCTGACGACACCCCCAACACCGAACGGATGGAAAAAATCGATGTTCGGGTTCCCTCGACGGTCCTTGATGCCATCGAGTCCGAATATCCGCGTCGAGGCTTCTCCTCTCGCTCGGAGGCTGTCCGCGATGCTCTCCGTGACTGGCTGAATCCCTCGCCCGAGTTATCAGAAGAGATCTTGGCTGATCTCCAAGAGAGTCGCAAGCAGCGTGAGGCCGGTGAGACGGTGTCGGCCGCTGAAGCCCGAGAACGGCTCGGGCTCGATGACAGTGACGAATGACGAGCGTCGAATACACCGAACAGGCTCTCGAACACCTCACAGATCTTGAAGACCACGTCGCCGATCGTGTACTGAACAAAGTCGACGAGGCAACCGAATGGACCGACCATCGGTTAGAACACCTCTCAGGGTATCCATACTACAAGCTTCGCGCTGGCGACTACCGAGCCATCATCACCTGGGATCAGGAAGCCGACCGGTTGATTGTTGAAGCAGTCGGTCACCGCCGGAATGTCTACGACCGCCATCTCCCACCCTGACCAGTAGACCTGCGCCCTGCATCTTGCATAGGACATTCTGATGGAATCCAGATGGGTTAGTTGGTCACGCCCATGATCGAGACATGCTACCTGCTAAGTCAAACTTTGGACTTTACACAGAAAATCCCAAGTTCGATGAACTAACGTCGATAGAAGGAGCACAGGATCAAGACATAGGAGGTTATGGCTCTGTTGGAATCCTTATGAAGTGATATTTTGATTCCCTCTGCGGCCAGTACAGGCGATCTACCTATCTTGGTGTTCTCTTTCTATTATCTGTTCCAACTCTTTCTGGGTTATGACTGCCGAGAACGGATCGGGGTTCAACCGTTCGCCAAGCTGTCGATATGCGGCTTCCGGCAACCAATAATACTGTAAGGTGTCGTCGAAGCGTGCTGCTATCGCTTTACCCTCGCTATCTGAGAAGTATACGTGTATCAGACCGGGAATATACAACGACAGCACGGCTTCGACTACATCTTGGGTCGCAGCGCATCGCCCCTCAATCGTTCCATCATTATACTCGGTTTCGACGTACGAGACTCCACTTTCCAAGAGCGTCTTGACTGCCTCTTCATTCCGGTCTCGGAGAAAGTCGTCGATCCCCTGGACTCCGACTGCGGCTACTTCTCGAGGACTCACGTTCAGTACTGCTTCCGTAGTCGTCCGTGCGAGTTCGTGGTACCGGTCGGACGGAATTCTTTCTTTGTGGAGGATGTATTTCGTTTCGTTGTCCGACCCGTCAACGGATCCGTCAAAACCATCCGCCTTCTTGATAGCCTCCTCTAACTCGTCCACATCTACCCCTCCTAACACCTCGGCGAATCGTTTACATCCACTAGGCCTACTCCCATTTGACACTATTAGATACCCACGTTCTTCACAAATAAGGCTACTACCTTTGATCGATAGCGAGTCATCGCTCAGCACGCACACCTACCTACCGGACGTTTCAGTAAGAAATGTATTGAACTAATAGGATTTCAACAGTGCCGGACGTTTGAATATGTGATCAAAACAGAGTTCGACCAGTACGGATCCACAGACGTCAGACCACCCTCAGGACCAGTACCGACACTCTCTCCAATCGAACGTCTGGCAGAATTCTGGGCGAATCTTACGAATTACTGACCGATTCTCACCCTCTGAGCCTGTATCAGGATTTTTTGAATGTCGAATCGACGCCTTTGGTCCCTCAGGAATCCGAATCGTCAGTGTCAGTCGCCCCATCGGCAGTATCGAGATCCTCTCGATTCGTCTTGGTCGACTCGCCAGGTTGGCGTGTGAAATCAGCCGAGTTGTCGGTCGACTCTGGCTCGTCGCCCGACTGTGAGCGAAGTTCCCGTCGTCTGTCACTGACGAGGTCGAGCGTCGACTCGGCGTCGCCGAGAATCAGCAACGCGTAGTACCGCACGTAACATTTGACGGGCGCGGTGAGCGTCTCCATCACATACTCATACGTGATAAAGCCGATCAGGAGCGTGCCTCCAACGACCGGTTCGAACGCCGGATACAGTTCAGCGAGTGCTCCTCCACCGATGATGATCACGGCGGCACCGATAGATCCGATAACGATACTGAACAAAAATAGAACGAACCAGAGGACGAACCCGATCAACCATGCGATCAATATAAACGCGAGAACACGGATCCAGTGTCCTGCCATCGTGTCGACGAACCGTCGCCAGCCGCTGAGCGGGCCCCTGTTCTCCGACAGCATGACCGGGACAACGAACGCATTTGTGAGCGTGTTGATCGCACTCGTACCGATAAAAGCAACCAGTGCTGCCACTGCAATAGCGATTATCTGAACTGGTTGAAGCCCGGACGGATCAGTGACGTTTCCGAAGACAATCGTCGCACCGACTGGGACGGCGATAATGCCGACAAAAACGAGCCAAACGAGTCCACGGAACAAGACTAGCCACAAGCCCGTTTTGAGATGCTCTCGGCTATCGCTGCGGATCGCTAATGCCTCCGAACGGAGCGATTCGACGAACACGAACTCAAGGACCGCCGCAAGGTACCTGAATGCCGCAAAGAGCAGAAAACCGCCGGTAGCCAACCCGCCGATGGCCCACAACTCACTGGGATTCTCAAGCGCCCCGGGATCCAACGGGATACTGGTCACCTGATTTGTCACGCCTAGCCCAGTCATAAACAGGAGTACGAACCCCAGTTTGAGCCAGCCACGGATGCCGAGGGCAGTCAGATACCGTTTGGTGAGGCTCCCCGCAGCCGTGAGATCATCGGTAACAGACATCTCGAACCCCCAGGCGAGAAGTCGACGAGTGGTTCTCCGACCTATAGGTCGACCAAGCTGTGCCACACAAACACCAATTAATAGCGGAACAGATATTGTATCCCATATACTATGTGTATTATATCTATTACTTAATCTACAGCATTTCATATGCAAGCCATTATATATGTTAATGCGATAACGTGAGTTGTGTCCGCATTACATTCCCTCCGACCCGCGGTTGGTGGTCTCGTTCGGAATCCGATCCTGCTTGTGATCACTGGCGTTTTTGCACTTTTCCAGGTTCCGCAACTGGTTCTGCAATCACAGTATCCACTACTCTCAACGGTGGTTTCACTACTGATGACGGGCGTGCTGATTGTCCTCCTTCCATTCTACCAAGGTGGTATTATTGGGATGTCTAACGAAGCACTGACCGGCACCACACGAATCAGTTCGATGATCGAAGCGGGAAAATCGAATTACGTTGCACTGCTGCTCGCATATCTCGTGATACTGGCGGCCAATATCGTCTTTGGAATTGTGGCGGCAGCGGTTGCTATCGGTGGCGGCCTGGGTTTTCTGGTTGGTGAGGGACAGCCAAGTATGGCTGTTCTCGCAGTCGTTGGCCTGCTCGGTCTGGGCCTCGTTCTCGTTTATCTCCTGTTTATCATCGGTATCCAGTTCTACGCTCACGCGATCGTACTCAACAATACCGAAGTGATCGATGGATTCAAACAAAGCGTGAGGCTCGTACGGCAGAACAAACTCAGTGTGATCGGCTACACAATACTGATGTTTCTCGGTGGTGCCGTACTGGGTCTCGGTAGTGGTGCGGCATCACTCGTCTTTTCACCCGATCTCGGTGTTGACAGTGCTCTACCCGAGTTCTCGTTGCCCCTCGTTATTCTTGGGTTGATACTCTACATCGGTATCGCTGCGGTCTTTGGCGCATTCTATGGGATGTATTCCGTCTCGTTTTACCAGAGTGTGAACGTCGACCGCCCGTTGTAGTCATCCCACCAACGAAAATCTCGTTAGTACACCAACGCCGAAAGCTGTTGAGTCGTAATCCATCACTCCGATTCGACTTTTGCTTGGTTTAGAACTGTAGAGGCCTGCTACTTTACTCAGACCGGCGATTGTACATATACAGACCACCTCTGATAGGAAACACACAACCAGAATATCAGCCCCATGGATTCCCTACACCTTTAGATGCAAGAGGACATGAAAAGATACGCCCGCTAGCGCCGCACAACCGAGGTATTAGTCTTTAGCAAAATATGAGTGTAAACCATTTAGCTCAAAATTGAAAAATGTCTAAGATGAATACAATTCGATTGGACTCTAATTGGTGGTACGGGGTTGCGATTCCGCCAGTCCTAGAACTCGTCGGTGGGGGTGGAATTCTAGTTGCAGGGAGGTTCGGTCTTATCCAAGATGGTGCAAACTCACTCACTATTCTTGTACCTGGATTCACGTTATTGGCTGGGTTATTTCTGATTCCAGTCTTTGCTCTGTGTCTCTTTTTTGACGCTCGTGCCGTCAATCAGAGCAACACCTCGTGGAATCCACGACCGGTGTTCTGGGGAGTCGGCAGCCTACTCCTACCGCTAGTCGGTGTCATTGCGTTCTCGTACTCGCTGTTGGTGCCAATTGCGGCGGTCTATCTCTACCGGCGGTTCTCATCTGCATCTATCGTGACCGACCTGACTGCAGATAATGATCCAGTGATCGAGATCGATAACGAAGATGATTCCACCAACGAACCGAGTGGCCGCGTCTCGAACTGGTGGTATGGTATTGCAGTCCCTATTGTAGCGTACATCGTGTTTCTTGGTGCCGTTCTGTTACTCGGTATTATTCAGCCGGATCAGGTGCAGCCAGGATCTCGCTTCGCTTGGCTTTCACTAGTTATCACGGTCTTCACGGTCTTGGCAATCTTCGCACAATTCGTGCTTACACCGGTCTTTTCGCTCTCCTTGTATCTCGACCAGCGGCGAGTCCGCGCGAGTGACGCTGTCGACTGGCATCCGAATCAGCTCGTTTGGCCCGCTATCGCACTCGTGCATCTAATATCGATGATCGTGACCCAGGCAATGTTACTCTCGCTTGCGGGTGGAATTGTGTATTTGTGGCGACGCCATGGACATATCGGCCGTCCATGATACCACTCTCGGTTCGAGAGAGAATAATCGGTATTCATGGCTCTGTTGAAATCCTATTAATCAGACATATTCACGCCTGAAACAGTCGGTCGATGAAAACTACGAACCTACCGAAAGTGTATACTCGTAGAGGTCATTCGGAAGGTATGAAGCCGTCATTTAGACGTGATACGATTATTTTTATTAGTGTATTTGTGACAGGCCTCGTAGCTGTCGGCGCTCTTGGGGCATTTATACTCGGACAAACGCCCTCTGTGTTTCTCCGTGACAAATTTACTGACCCTATCTGGCTATTCGGCTGTATATTTTCGGTGGCCATCTGGGTTTGGATGTATCCAAGATTACAAACGAACCGGGATCAACAAACAAGCTAATTCTCTGCTGGTTTGTCACCTACTTGGTCTGTACTGACCGCAGGGGGACAATAAATATCACTTTCTAAGGATTTCAACAGAGTCGTATTCATCTAAAAACAGCTGTCAGCATTAGGTTGCGAGATATAGAGGTTGAAGACTGCAGTTGACTACCCTTACCGACTCAGGACGATTCGTATGTGACAGTGCCGTTCGAGTAATGGGTCGGTCGATCTTCGTACAGTGCGACACAGCCCGGCTCCGGACCGCTGGTCGAACTACCACAAGTGTGGAACTCACGGTTAACGTATCGTTCCGTCCGCATAGCGTCCGCAGCATCGGGGTATGGAGCATCGTACTCGACACGATAGACGATTCGTCCGGGACACTCATCGGACTCAATAGTCGTATTGTGCGTTTCCAGATTCAGCCGATATGCAGCGACCGTTGCATCCGGAGGAGACGTTCGACGGATCTGTGCAGATACCTCAGTATGCTTTGAGGTGTTATTGATCGTACTGACCCAGATCCCATCAGAGCTCGACATTGCCCTGGAACGTACCTCGTTGTGACAATCTGCGTCGAGAACTTCAATTGATTCGATCTCTGGGTCGGGTGGTGACTCCTCCGAGGTCGGCAGTCCACCAACTAGGAGTACACCGATAGCAACTCCCACGGCGAGTGCACCCACTAAGAGCAAGCGAACATCGAGATGCTCGAACCAGTGAGAACGTCCTGTTCCCGCCGAGCCACTCCTATTGAGGATAGGCCTGCCTTCATGTGGGTCGGGTTCGTTCATCGTATATGTTTTCAGCTAGTGATTAATTATCACTGCGATCTGGTATGTGTCTTTGATGCGATAGTACTGAGAGATCGCTACTCATCCTGTACCTAGCAATCACTACCCTCGTTAATTGAGCCAGATCTCGTGCATTCACGTTTTAAGCCAGACAGATACAGCTGTGCTATACTTAGAAAGTGAGTTCAGCAAAGACTAGACCACTTTTTTATCTTAAGTATACTACTCACCAACTGATAGTTGAGATGGGAATACTCATACAAATCGCGGCTCTGGGAACGATTCTATTTGGGATCGTATACGTGACAATCCCCAGAAGAGCACACGAGTTCGGATTTGAGTATCTACGCGATACTTCGTCTCCATCAAGCGGAAAGATCTGGCTCTATCGAATACTCGGTGTTGGACTCATAATAACCGGGTACTCACACTTATTCT
>Ga0209945_1000059_pt1 | contig 36042 bp, 35 predicted proteins | sample SalPonR2_A_D2_MG_FD_185703 | JGI IMG/M metagenome (GOLD analysis project Ga0209945, IMG submission 185703) | Salt pond soil microbial communities from South San Francisco under conditions of wetland restoration - Salt Pond MetaG R2_A_D2_MG... ...
CGTGGGAAAACGACGAAGCTATCGAAGAGGACACCGCCGACGAGCGGCGCCGCGTCTACGTCTCGCTCCACCAGACCCATCTCCCGCGGATGGACGAGGCCGGCGTGTTGCAGTATGAAAACTCCAGAGACACCATCGAGTTGACCGAGCGCGGTGAGTCCCTGCGGGTGTATATGGAAATCGTCGAGAGGGACGAGATTCCGTGGAGTGAGTTTTATCTCGGGCTCAGCGCGTTGTCTGCATCACTTCTCGCCGCGCTCTGGATGGACGCGGCGTTGCTCAGTTTAGTTCCCGACCTCGCGTGGATGTGTGTGTGGTCGTCCTGTTGTTCGGCATTACCAGCGTGGCGCACATCTACTACGCGGACCAGCGCCGGCTGGGGAGCGACGGCACGCCACCGAGCGCGAAATAAACCGGGCGACGACAGAAACCGAACTGCGTTACTCCAGTTGGTGGTAGTCCAGCTCGTACCCCTTATCGAGCGCTTCTTGGACCGTCTCGCTAGGAGTACCGACCGCCGCAGTGTGTGTCGCCATCCCACCAACGTCAGCACGCTTGAAGTAGATGTTCCGCTGCCACTCGGGGTCGGTGTTCGGGTAGTCGGTTCGGTAGTGTGCCCCACGGGACTCAGTTCGCTGGAGCGCACCGCGCAGGACGGCTTCCGCGCTCCGCAACATGAATCCGACGTTGAGAGCGAACTCGAATGAGTCACTGGTGACCGGACCGACATCCATGTCGGCGACTCGCTCTCGAAGCACATCCAGTTCGTCAAGCCCCGCCTGCAGTGACTCTTCGTCGCGGAGGATGCCGGCGTGCTCCCACAAGAGGTCCTGCAGGTCGACGAACACGTCCATCACATCGTGGCTACCGTCCTGTTCGGCCAGCGACGCGAGGTCGCGAAGCTGTGGCTCTACCATCTTGCCGACAGTTCGATCCGAGAGCCGGCCCGGGCCGTCGACGCGCTCGGCGATGTGCTTGCCGGCGACGGTTCCGAACGCGACGGTCTCTGCCAACGAGTTGCCGCCCAGACGGTTCGCGCCGTGGACGCCCGCCATCGTCTCTCCGATAGCGAACAGTCCGTCGACGCTCGTCTCGCCGTGGTCGTCAACGGCAACGCCGCCCATCCCGTAGTGGGCGGTCGGGGCGACTTCGACCGGCTCGGACGCCATGTCGACGCCGAGACTCTGGAACCGCTCGTACATTCTCGGCAGTCGCTCGCGGATGAACGACGCGTCTCTGTGTGAGATATCCAGATACACGCCGCCGTTCTCGGTGCCGCGCCCCTCGGCGACTTCCTGTGCAATCGCTCTCGCCACGACATCGCGCGCGTCGAGTTCCATCTGGTCGGGCGAATACCGCTCCATGAATCGCTCGCCCTCGGCGTTGTACAGCCGTCCGCCCTCACCCCGGACCGCCTCGGTCACGAGCCGTCCACTCCACGGTTCCCACTCGGAGTCGTCCTCGTCGACGGCCATCCCCGTCGGGTGAAACTGAACGAACTCCATGTCCATCAGCTCCGCACCAGCATCGTACGCCAGCGCCGGTCCATCACCGTTGTTCTCGGCATCGCGAGAGGTGTGACGGTTGTAGATAGCCGCGTAGCCGCCGGCTGCGAGCACGACCGTCCCGGCGTTGAAAACGACGTATTCGCCGGTGTCCATGTCGAAGCCGACGGCCCCGTATGCCTCCTCGCCGTCGGAGAGCACGGAGGTGATCATCACGTTCTCGCGGTAGGGGACGGACAGGTCCTGCGCGCGGTTGACGAGTGCGTTCAGCATGGACTCGCCGGTGTGGTCACCGGCAAAGGCCGTGCGGCGGAACGACTGTGCGCCGAAGTAGCGCTGGTCGATGTCGCCGTCGTCGGTGCGGGAGAAGTCCATTCCCCACTCGTTGAGTTCACGAAGCCGGTCGGGCATCTGCTTCGTGACCGTCTCGACCTTGTCTGGATCGTTGAGGAAGTGTCCCTCGTTGAGCGTATCGGCCGCGTGAATCGCCCACGAGTCTTCGGGGTCGTGGGTCCCGAGTGCACCGTTAACCCCACCGCGCGCCCAAGTGGTGTGTGCGTCGCCGTGGCCCCGCTTCCCGAGGACCAACACGTCATCGACACCACGTTCTGCGAGTTCGATCGCCGTACGAGCGCCGGCCGCGCCGGCCCCGATAACGAGGACGGACACGTCGACGGTGTCGTACTCCGGGACGCTCGCGCGGTCGCTTCCGGTCGTCGCTGAGTGGTTCACATTGTAGATAGGGGCCTGTAGCGGTTTAGGGGTTGCGCGCGTGCGTGCGCGTATGCAAGCAATTCTCGCTCTATCCGGCTACGACCGCATAGAGTATTTTAGCTGGTATTGCTCACAGTACCGGCTGCTCGTATTTCTGAAAAGAGGCGCACCGGCGTCCATACCAGCACAGCGCGTCCCGAACTCCGCGTCAGGTGGTCGGGGACAGGCGTTGCGTAACCGATGACACCGACAGTGCGAACGGCCCGCTCCCGGTGACCATGAGCACGGACGCCAGCCCGAACAGCGAGATGTGCGCGAGCACCGGGTCGTCCGGAAGTCCGAACAGCGTCAGCGTGAACAGCACGAAGGCGACGGCGGCAACGCCGCGGGTCGCGACGCCGGCAATCAGAAGCACCCCGACGGCCATCTCGGCGAGACCGGCCCCGACGACCCACAGTTCGGCGCTGACCGGGACGACACTCGTCAGGTCGTACTTCGCGACCACGGCGAGCGCCTGCCCGCCGTTGAGCAGTTTCTGCGTCAGTCCCAGGTAAATGAAGTTCACGCCGAGGGTGGCACGAACCACCGGGCCGACGAGCGACCCCGAGACGCCGACGGAGTTCAACAGCGCGTCGGGGCGATACCGCTGGAGCTCCAGCCGGCGCACGAGCGTCCCGTCAGTGACTGCGAGCCGTCGGACCATTCCGTCCGCACTCGGCTGGCCCGCGCCGAGCAGAATAATCGCCAGAAAACCGCCGACGTACTCGAACGCGAGAAACAGCGGCGGCTGGAACGGCAACACGACGAGATACGTGAGTAATCCCGCCGCAGCCGTCAGCCGTGTCGCAAGCCCGAACAGCAACAGAAAGCCGAGTCCGACCTGAAGGACGCGCGCCGGGATTGGCACCGCCGGGGTGATGAAGTAGCCCGCGAAGCCGGCACCGACGAGCGGTAATCCCAGCGAGAGGCGAACCATCCACGGCAGATACGGTCGGTACGAGGCCAGTGTCTCTCGGGCAACCTGGATGTCCGGAAATTCGCTCAGGCGGGGCGCTAAGAGGAGGCCGATGAGGCCGGCGACTGCCCCCCCGGCGAGTAACACGACGGCGACCGGGTCTGCGAGTACGTCGCCGAGGAGACTGATGAACTCCCGGGCCGCCTCCGCAGGGGCGACGTACCTGACGTGGAGGGGGAATATCATGCTTGTCTCCCGAGGTCAGTTGCCTGTTCGAACAGGCCCACCAGTCTGTCTGCGCTGTGTGTCCTCACTGGACTTGGGTACGGTCTGCACATATCGTCGCTACGGGCTTGCGACCGTTGAACGTTCCCACCACCCCCACAGACAAGACAAGCCCGTCATGCTCGTGATACTGGGCTTATCCTGTTCACAGCGGAGCCTACCAGTCGAGACTGCCCCCGCTCTGGTACTCCGTCACCTGCGTCTCGAAGCGGTTCTTCTCCTTGTTCAGATCGATCTGTTCAGACATCTACAGGAACGGATTCTCTAATCGAATCTAGGTGATGAAATCCACGCCGAAGCCGTCAAAGACGGAGCCACGCGTGCGCTGAGGTAGGGTGGCGTAGTTTACACAGACCACCGTATCATACCGACCGATGGGATATCAACTCTCACAGGCCTTGCATTCGAGAATGTCCCGGCTGAATTTCTGTGCAGCGTTCACGCTATTTTGATAGTAGAGACTCTTCACCCCCTTCTCCCAGGCCGAAATGTAGAGCTGGTTGATCTCCTTGACGCTCACCTCACTCGGATCGATCGAGATGTTCAGGCTCTGTGCCTGGTCGATGTACGTCTGCCGCTGGGCTGCCTGGTTGATGATCGCCATCTGTGGGATCTCGGCGAAGGTTTTGAACACGTCTTTTTCTTCGTCAGTCAGGCAATCGAGATGCTGCACGCTCCCGTCTTTCTGTGCGATACTGTCCCAGACTTCTCGCTCGTCTCTGCCTCGCTTCTTCAGGATCGCCTCGAGGAACCGATTTTTTTGCGTCGACTTCAGCTTCGCGCCGTCGCGGACGAAGTAGTTCGACTTCAGCGGTTCGATGCTCGGACTGACCTGGCCCAGGATAACACTGCTGGACTTCGTGGGGGCCACGCTCATCGTCGTCGTGTTCCGGCGACCGTAGCCCTCGAGTACCTCCGGTTCGCCGAACTCGTCGGCAAGCCGGTGACTCTCCTCGTAGCTCCGCTCTCTGATGGTGCTGAATATCTCTTGGTTTTTCTCCATCGCCTCCATGCTGTCGAACGGAATCATCTCGCTCTGGAGGTAGCTGTGCCAGCCGAGGACGCCAATACCGATTGCTCTGTGCCGTTTCGCAAACCGCACCGGGCGCTCCATGAACTGCGTCCCCTCCGCCTCCTGTATGAACTCCTCCATAACGGCATCGAGGAACCGCGTCAGCGTCTCCACTGCGTCGGTGTCCTTCCACTCGTCATAGTGGAGCGCGTTCATCGACGAGAGACAGCAGACGAAACTCTCGTCCTGCGTGGCCGGCAGTGCAATCTCGGTACACAGGTTCGAGGCGTTGATTTCGTATCCCTTGTCTTTGTAGACCTGTGGCTTCCCCTCGTTCATGTTGTCCCGGAAGATGATGTACGGGACACCGATGTTGATCCGTGTCTCGATGATCTCCGCCCACGTCTCTCGCTTCTCTTCGTCGCCGTCGACCATCGCCTGGAACCAGTCGTCACCGATGATGACGCCGTAGTAGATGTCCTGGACGGGGTCTCCCTCCGTTTTGATGTTGAGCCACTCCTCCAAGTCGTCGTGCTCAACATCGATGTACCCCGCAAACTGGCCTCGTCGCGTCTCACCTTGGCTGACGACGTTGATGATCGTGTCGAACAGCTCGGTGAAGCTGTAACTCCCGTTGCTCTTGCCGTTGTTCGTGATCGGGCTGCCTCGGGGCCGCATCTCGCCAAAGTACCCGCTGGTGCCGCCACCCAGCTTGGTCATCTCGCCCACTTCGGCCTGCGTGTAGAGGATGCTCTCCATGTTATCCTCCATGTAGCTCCCGAAGCAGCTGATCGGGAGCCCTCGGTCGAGACCGAAGTTCGACCACACGGGACTCGCGAGGCTGTAGAATCCCCGACTCATATACTCGTAGAACTTGTCCGCGAAGCCGTCGTCGTCTAAGATCTCTTCGGCCCGCTCCCCGATCCCCCTGACGCGCTCTTCGGCCGTGACGCCCTCCAGCAGGTACCCCTCGTCGAGGAACGCCCTGCTATCCTCGTTCAGCCAGTAGAATGGTTCCTCGTGTTGCCGTTTCACATCGTCGAGTGCTGGTTCTGCTTGTGTCATCGTTAGAACATATCCTCCGCGGTCACGCTCTGCGCGTGCTTGTTATACGTGGTCGACCGCTTGCTGAAGAAGTCGTTATCCTTCGTCATCAGAATCTCCTCATCGAACCATCGCGTTTCCTCAAGCAGGTCCTCGTCCGGATCGAAGATCGGCTCTACACCGACATTCTTGAGGCTCTGGTTGAACCGGTCCCGCAGGAACATGTCGACATGCTCCCGAGGGAGGAACTCCAGTTCGCCCTCGCTAAATATCCAATCCAGTATCTCCATTTCGGCCTCGAACGCCTGTTGACAGGCCTCCTGCACCTCTTCGTCGAACTCCTTGCCGAAGAGGCCCGGATTCTCCTCGCGAATCGTCTCCACTAGTTCGACACCGAACAGTCCGTGGATCTGCTCCTCCTTGCTGGTCGCTTCGACGGCATTCGCGATTCCTTTGAACTTCTTCTCGTGTTTATCGAAGCTCATCATGATGAGGAACTGCGAGAACAGCGAGACGTGCTCGACGAACGTGGAGAACAGCAGGATACTCATCACGTACTCCTGTTTGTCGTCACTCTCACTCTTTTCCAGATACTCGTCGAGGTATTCGATTCGCTTCTCGATTGCCGGCACATCGGTCACCGCCTCGAAGTCCTCTGTAATCCCCAAGATGTCGAGGAGGTGGCTGTACGCATCCATATGTCTGACCTCACTCTCCGCGAAAGTCATGCCGACATTGCCGACTTCCGCTTTGGGCATCTCGTCGTAGATATCTGCCCAGAACGTTTTGACCTGGACCTCGATCTGTGCGATAGCCAACATCGTCCTTTTGATGACGGTTTTTTCGGCAGGAGTTGTATTGGTCTTGAAATCTTGAACGTCTCCTGAAAAGTTGAACTCCGTGTGAACCCAGTAGCTGTTCCGTATCGCATCCTTGTAGTCGAGGAAGTCCGCGTACTCATACGGTTTTAGCTGCGTTCGTTCTGAGAAGATATCGGTCTCTGCATCTACTCCTGTGGTTTTGTTTTCAGTCATTAGCACGTCCCCCGGAAGAATCGGTCTCTGTTGGTTGGTTTCTGTTTCCGTCGTTCATTGATTCAGTGCGTTCGAATGTACTCGTCTCGATATCTGTGCGTGCCCGGTCGAGAATCGACCGGCTGTCCGGTGTTGTCGTTGATTGTTGGCTCATGAATTCGGTGGGTCGTCGTCGGGTGCGGCCGGTTCGAAGTTGTCGAGTTCAGCATCGAGCACCGCATCGAGTTCGCGCAGAAACTCCTCCGGTTCGGAGAACGCCTTGTACACCGAAACGAAGCGGATATAGGCGACTTTGTCGACGTCGCGCAGTTGCTCGGAGACGAGTTCGCCGACGAACGTCGAGGAGACGATTCTGGTATCGCGAGCTTGGATTGTCGCCTCGATCTCCTCGACGAGTTCTGTCACTGTCGTCTCGGGTACGTCGCGCTTCTCGACTGCTCGGTCGATTCCCGCACGGAGTTTCGCCCGGTCGAACGGCTCGATGGCTCCGTCGCGTTTCTTCACCTGGAGGGAGTCCCACTCTGGGCGCTCGTACGTCGTGAACCGGAACGAACAGCGCTGACACTCGCGGCGTCGTCTGACCGACGACCCGTCGTCGCTACTCTCGGTGTCGATGACCCGCGTTCGCTCGTGGCCGCAGTCGGGGCAGTTCATAATTGTCATTAGTCGTCACTCCAGGCTCTTAACCCCCATATGTAGGGGTGTCAGACTCGAGCCGCAATATCTGGTGTTCGCCGGTTTCACATAAATCCTTCCCAACGAATTTGATGTAATACAAATCTACTTGTTTTCACCGTCGCTTGGGGCAGTCATTCGTGATATGAGATGCCTGCGAGAACCGGCGTGGCAAATCTCAGTCGTCGGCAGTCTCGGCGAGCGCCTGCCGGCGTTCCTGCCGGCGGGATAGTGCCTCGGCCTGCAGTTCCTGTTGTGCCGTCGATGGACACTCCAGGTCCGGGACTGAGGCCGGCGTCTCGTCTGCATCGAGGGCAACGAAGCTGAAGAAGGAGGTCGCCGCGTCGGCCGATTCGCCTTCGGACGGACGCTCTGCTTGTACGTCCACCTTGATGTCCATGCTCGTCTCGCCGGTGTCGAACACGTAGCCCGTGATGGTCACAACGTCACCCAACTCGATGGGGGCGATGAAGTCGACGTGGTCCATTGCGGCCGTGACGACCTGACAGTTGGAGAATCGCCGCGCGGAGATCGCTCCACAGATATCCATCCAGTGGAGGACAGAGCCGCCGAGTGCGCGGCCGAGATTGTTCGTATCGTTTGGCATCAGAATCTCGCTCATCTCTGTGTGAGAACTGTCGAGTGTCGCCGTCTCGCTCGTCTGTTGTGTCGATGGCACACTCCATGTGTGGCGAAGGGCCACAAAATACTATCTAAATTGCTATTATACAAGCTGAGTTGTTCTGCAGGTGAGTATGTCAAATATGTCACTTTTATGTGATGGGATTTCGTCGCCTCAACAGCGTTCATGCGGCCGGTGGGCTACCAGACTAATCTGTTCGTCTACCGACTTGGTGGGTACACGTTTTTGACTTCATGCGTGTCGGGGCCCCCTTGCAGTTCCTCCTCTCAATCGTTCGCGTTCTCGGGACTGACTTCTTTTGTGGAGTCCACGCGTGAGTACCACGGGCAGAGGCGTTAACCCACTTGACCGCTAGTATGAAACGTGGTAACAAATACTAGACTAGGGTTCGAGCCGACACTGTACGTTTGTCGTGACTGTGGGGATGGTGTCGAAGATCCCACTAATACACGACGATGTTCGCAGTGTGGTGGAGTGCTGGTGAACAGCAGCGTCCCGCACGATTAAGCAACCGTTCAGACACGTAGCGAAACGCTTCTGCTGACATCTCAGAAGTGCAAGCAGCTCTCGGCATCTGCTAGAATGCCCAGAGCTAAGCTGGATGCCTATATAACTCAACGGTTGATTGTCTATTCAAACTACAGCAGAGCGCGTTCCGAATAAAGAGGACGCGAAGAGGGACTACTCTGTGTAGATTCCGTCGGGGTCGAGGTCCTCGCGGATGAGTGCAATCTCTTCCGGCGTCGGTGTCCGGGTCTCCGATACGTCGTCTGCGACCGTCAGCTCCCAGCCGGTCGCCTCCTGAACTTCTGCTTCCGTCGAGCTCGGATGAATCGCGGCGAGATACATCTCGCCCGACTCGTCGAACCGGAAGACGCCCTTGTCGGTGATGACAGCCTCCGGGCCGCCACGGAGGCCCAACTCCTTGCGATTCTCCCGGCCGCCGACGTAGCCCGGACTCGTGATGAAGTCCACCTCCTCCGGGAACCGCCGTTTCGTGTGCGGCGTAATCATAATCGTCCGGTGGGTGTTGCTCGCGATTTCACACGCCCCACCACTGCCCGGCAGCCGTACCGTCGGGTCGTCGTAGTCACCGATGACGGTTGAGTTGATGTTCCCCTCGCGGTCGATCTGTGCCCCGCCGAGAAAGCCCACGTCGATGCGTCCGGCCTGCAGATAGTTGCCGAAGCTCTGTGTCATCGGGACGACGCTTTTAGCGTTCGACGCCAACACGGGGTCACCAATCGACAGCGGAAGCTGTGAGGGGTTCGAGCCGATGGTCCCCGACTCGTAAATCATCTCTAACTCCGGGGCGTGGGTTCGTTTCGCCAGGTTACAGGCGATGTTCGGCACGCCGACGCCGACGAGCGTCGTGTCGCCGTCTTCGAGTTCCTGTGCTGCGCGGGTGATCATCAGTTCGGTGTCGGTGTACGGTGGCATCTCAGTACTCCCCCATATCGATGGGCGTCGCGTAGTTCGTCTTCGGCTCTAAATCGAGCAGGCGCTCGGGCGTCAGCTTCTCCAGATACTCACGGCGATTCTCGACGCCGTAGACCCACTCATCGAGCCACTCCTGTGTTCCGTCGTGACTCTGGCTCTGTTCGTCCCACGTCAGATACGCCTCGTTGTCTCGACCGTAGTACCCTTGTGCGTACGACGGATGTGAGCCGTACGGCTCCTCGACGACGTAGTCGACGACCGAGTCGGGGATGAACGTGCGGTTCGGGTCCGACCGAATCACGTCTTCATCGACGATCTCTTCGACGCTCAACACGACCGTATCAGCCGCGAAGGCCGCCTCGACGATTTCGCCCAGAATCCCCCACAGCTGTGCGCTCCCGTCTTCGGTGGCTCGCTGGGCGCGGACAATCGCCACGTCGGGATTGAGCGCCGGGACGACGGGAATCTCGTTGAGAGGGCCATCGTACGGGTTCTCCAGTAGCCGAATCGCGTCGTTGTGCTCGATGTAGTCGGACCCGACGTACGAGCGCAACGGGAGAAACGGAAGGTGGCGCGCGCCGGCCTCTAGTCGCGTAACTAACCCGAAGTGGGAGTACTCCTCGAGTCCGATGGCGTGAGGCACCTCCTCCTCGACGGCACGCCGGAACGCCCGGAGACTCCCGACGCCGGGGTTGCCGGCCCACGAGAAAACCACGTCGTCGACACAGCCGGCGGCAATGAGCTGATCGTAAATGAGGTCTGGCGTCGCTCGCGCGGCCGTGAGTCCCTCGTATCCTTGTCGGATAATTTCGTGGCCCGCGGCGAACGGTATCAGGTGGGTGAATCCACCGAGATACATCGTCTGTCCGTCTTCGACGGCGGCGTCGATTGCCCCCTCCATATCCCGTAGCTTCGACATTTCACGCGCCCCACGGAAGTTCGATTGTGGCTCTGTTGTCAGTCATGTCATAACATACCGAGGACACAGACATAAATTCACAGATGCCGGCGGAGGTCTCTCGTGTTCGTGAGACGACCGTCACGGCGCGTCCACGAGTCGTGCGTCGCACGGGGTGTCGGCGCAGTTGCCGGCGTGCCGAGATCGACTCGACCCCGACGAGATGGCGGAGACCTACTGGCATCTCGTCGAACAGGATACCGTGAGCACACAGCCGTTCGAGGTCCACATCACGAGCGGCCCGCAGAACACTGAATTTCTGTAGCGACTGCGGGCCAACTGGAGCGGTGCGAAGCCGCTTCAGTCGGCGGCTTCGAGCTGTCGCGCGACCGGGACCAGCGTCCGCGACCGTCGACACAGCGGCGCAGCCGCCGTCCCGCGACTCCCGGCCTAAATCGCGGCTCCGATGAGGAAGACGACGGCTGCGAGGACGAGCGCGCCGATGGCGACGTACGGGAGCGGGATACCGTCGACGCCCACGCGGGTATCCGCCCCATCGTCAGAGGACTCGGCCATTCAGACTCGCGGCTCCGTCGGTACGGCATAGTCGACTACGGGGAACGACGACGCGGGGGGGAGCGGTGAGATGTGCACGCCGTCGTTACGGACTCGCTGAAGGTATCTCTTCTGGGCGTCGGGGGGGGGACTGCCCAACGGCAGAGCCGCGAGCGAGTGAGACGACGAATCTCGACTCCCGTCTCGTTGCTTAGCTACGTCGCCAGTGGGTCCGAAACGCGAGTGCAGAGTTCGTCGACGGCGAGACACGGCAACGCGGTTGTGATGCATCAACCGTTAAGCTGGACGGTACCGATACACATCATGTATGTCCCAACAGATTCAGGAGGAGCTGGACGTCGATGTGTTCACGCTCGGGCTGGTCGGTCCCGAACAGGAGTGGGCTGGTACGGTCGCCGACGGCGGTACGGTCCGTACCCACACGCCGCCGGCCTGCTGGGGTCCGATGATTACGCCGGAGTTCCGCGGCGGTCACGAGGTGACCCGGCCGATTCGCGTCGAGAACGCCGAGCCTGGCGACGCGCTCGTGGTCGAAATCAAGGACGTGGAAGTGACGAGCCTCGCGACCTCGACAGGGAGCATGGCCGAACGCGAGGGTGCCTTCGGCGACGACCCGTTCGTCGACCACGTCTGTCCGGAGTGTGGAACCGAATGGCCCGATAGCATCGTCGAGGGGACCGGCGAAGCGTCGATTCGGTGTACAGAGTGTGGCGCGAACGCCTCGTCGTTCGGCTTCGAGTACGGCTACACCGTGGCGTTCGACGACGACCGAACCGTCGGTGTGACCGTCGGTCGCGACGGGGCCGATATGCTCGCAGAGAACGCCCACGAGGCGATGCAGCTCCCGGAGAACTCACGCCAGCATCCGATCTTGCTCTACGGGCCCGACGAGATGCCGGGTGCGCTCGGTCGACTCCGGCCGTTCATCGGTAACATCGGCACGACGCCGGGCGAGGAGTACCCGGATTCCCACAACGCCGGCGACTTCGGTCAGTTCCTCATCGGTGCCGAACACGACTGGGGCGTCGAGGACGAGGAGGCATTAGAGTCGCGGACGGACGGCCACATGGACTCGAACGATGTGCGCGCCGGCGCGACGCTCATCTGTCCGGTACGCATCGAGGGCGGTGGGCTGTACGTCGGCGACCTCCACGCCAATCAGGGCGACGGCGAACTCTCCTTGCACACGACGGACGTGAGTGGCAAAACGGAGCTGGAGGTCTCCGTCGTCAAGGACGTGAATCTCGACGGGCCGCTGCTGTTGCCGAACGAGGAGGACCTCCCCCACATCGCCAAGCCGTACACCGATACCGAGCGGGAGGCCGGACAGGCAGTCGCCGATGAGTACGACGTCGATGAGCTTGCCGACGCCGCACCGGTCCAGTTCATCGGCTCGGGGGCGACGATCAACGAAGCGACCGAGAACGCCTTCGACCGCGCCGGAAACTTACTCGGGATGACCGAAGGCGAGGTTCGTGGCCGCTGTACGTTCACCGGTGGCGTCGAGATTGCACGCCTGCCGGGCGTCGTCCAGCTGTCCATGCTCGTCCCGATGGACCTACTCGAGGAGACGGGGCTGGCAGAGACCGTCCAAGCGAAGTACGACCTCTGACCTCCGGGAACAGCCCCGGATACGTTCTCAGCCACCCTGCATCGCGGGGAACAGTTTCACGTCGGCATCCGCCGGACAGTCGGTATCCATGGTTGCCTTCTCGCCGTTTACGACGACTCGCACGCTCGGACGGAGCGCTCCCTCACAGTCGATCAGATGTGCGTCGATCTTCGGGTACGACTCGCGAAGCGCAGTGACGACTCCCCGGACAGTGTGTTCTGCCGGTGAGAGCGTGACCATTTTGCCACCGGTCACGGAGCGCAACTGCCCGTACACCTGAATCTCCATGCCCGGGTATCGACGGGCGGCGACAAGAGTTGTGTGGCTGTGATGGCCTGTCCAAGGCGACAGCCGGCCACTCAGTGAACCAGCCTAACTACGTCCACGGTCTCTAAGAAGGTCAGAGTCGACCGGACCCCACGGCGTGTCTCACCCGCTCGGGACGGTCACCACTCGGTGAGAACAGCTTACGAGTCGGCGATTTCGAATCGGACTCCATCGAGGTGGGTCCCGTCTTCGATCTGAATATCCCATCCGTGGGCCAGCACGATTTGACGAACGCTCGCCATCCCCATCCCGATACCGTCTTTTCCATCCTTCGTGGAAAAGCCCGGCGGGATGTCGAGTCGTGGACGCTCGTGTCGCCGTCTGAGCGAGCCAGTGGTATCGACGCCCTGCAAGGACGCAACTGTGAGATTGCCTCATAGAGTTGAGTAGTCGGCTGGGCCTGTCGTGATTCGCCTACCTTCATCCTACGCGCTTCGGTCGGCGAGCCACGCCAGACAGCGGTCGGGGACTCTGCATGCTGGCGTGTCGGTGGAACGGTGGGAGAAGAGCTTATACATGCTCTCGGTATCTGCGGGCTCCGGCCGACCGTCGCTCACGTGTTCGGTCAGTGTCAATTGCTCTGGCTCCCGAACGGAGCGGCCCCTCCGAGATGTTTCCCCCCGTCTCATTCAGCCGACAATCGCGAGCTAATAGTCGGTTTGCACCATCCTCCGATAGGACTCTCCTCCACGAAACTGTTGTTTTGTTAGCGGGGGTGCCGTGGTACCTTGACTCTCGGAAGGGTTATCCCCGGAACGGGTCTCTGTTTGTTTGTAATGGCAAACGGCAAAGTTGACTTCTTCAACGACACTGGCGGCTACGGTTTCATTTCGACTGACGACGGCGACCTCGATGACGACGAAGACGTGTTCTTCCACATGGAAGACGTCGGCGGCGACGACCTGACCGAAGGAACCGAGGTTGAGTTCGATATCGAGTCGTCCCCCAAGGGACCTCGCGCATCGAACGTCGTTCGACTCTAACTACGATTACACTGTCGCCACTGGCGACAGACACTCGTTTCAATTTTTTCAACTGTGCAGCGCCCGCTCAGCAGCTGCTCGGTCGCTGAACCGCTCACCACGGGCGAGATACTCGACCAACTGATCGACTGCCAGCGGTCGATACCCAAATAGCTCTGCCGAGAGGTTGACTCGCCGTGCGTCGTGGCTGATGGACGGAAATTGCTCCGGCCAGTTGTTGTGGTGGTGTCCGTGGAGGAGCCACCCCGCCGGGTTCGATGGACCATCTGCTGGGTCGTGAACGACGTGGAACGGGACGCCGCGGTGGGTGAACCTCGTTTCGTCGACGAACTGAACGTGATCTAACCGGTCCATGACGACGTCGTCGTGGTTGCCGAGGACGAACACGACCTCCCCGTTGAGCCGTTCGAGCCAGTCGAGAAGCGCGGCTGCTGTTGACCGAATCGTCAGGTCCCCACCGTACACCACGCTATCGCCCGGAGCGATCTCACGGTTCCATTGTTCGGCCAGCGTCTCGTTCATCCCCTCGACGGAATCGAACGGCCGGTCGCAGTAGTCGATGACGTTAGCGTGGTCGAGATGGAGATCAGAGATGAGATACTCCATTATCGGCTGGTCCGTGCGTGTCCACTCATGTCTTGTCCCCGTATGCGAACTGCCAGCTAGTGACGGTCGCCGCCCCCGGGAGACGGGACGCCGACTGCCCGAGTTACGCACTCGGACGTCGAGTCGGTCTCCCGGCTCTGGCGGTCAGGCCGGATACCGGTCGCGCCACGGCCGCACGCGCTCGTAGGCGCCACTGGCTGCGAGAACTCTGTCTTCTGCAAGCCGCGGCCCAACGAGTTGGAAGCCAACGGGTAGCCCGTCGTCGGTGAGACCCGCAGGGAGCGTACCCACCGGCTGTCCAGTCATGTTGAACGGCTGGGTGAGAAGCCAGCCACGGCGTGGCTCGACCGACTCGCCGGCGACTTCGGTCGGTAACTCACCGATCTCGAACGGAGGGACGCCGAGCGTCGGACACGCGAGGAGGTCGTACTCGTCGAACAGGTCGGTCATCCCCCGTAGTACCTGTGTGCGGACGCGTTGGGCCGCTGTGAGCGCCTGCGTCGACACTGACTCGGCGTCCAGAATCGTCTCGACCGTTGAGTCGGTCAGCTTGTCACGGTCACCTCCCCGCGGGTCCAACCCCTCTTCGGTGAGCCCGTCGAGCAGCCCTTCCCACAGTACTGTCGCGAAGGTGTAGTACGCATCGAGGATATCCTCGTTTGACAGCCCGAACTCGGGATCGGCGCGCTCGACAGTTGCACCGGCCGTGTCGAACGCGTCGACGGCCTCGCCGACAAGCGTGCGAACCGAGTCGGCAGTCGGATACACACCCAAATCGGGGCTGTAGGCGATTGAGAGGTCATCGATCGGGTCGTGCACGGCAGCAGTGAACGACTGGGTTGGGGTCGGCAGCGAGAAGGGATCGGCTGGATGCACACCCGCCATCACGTCGAGCATGAGGGCTGCGTCCTCGACCGTGCGGGCCAAGGGACCGATATGGCTGAACGGCGTGTGGTGACTGTATGCGTCGCGCGTGTCTGCAATCGGCACACGGCCGAAGGTCGGCTTGAATCCGAACACGCCACAGCAGGAGGCCGGAGTCCGAATCGACCCACCGGTATCCGAGCCTTGCGCGAGGGGAACGAGACCGTCTGCGAGCGCAGCCGCAGCGCCCCCCGACGAGCCACCGGCGATGTAGTCCGGATTGAACGGCGTCCCAGTAGGGCCAGCAACCCGGTTGTGCGTCGTACACCCCAGCCCGAACTCCGGCGTATTTGTTTTCCCGACGACGATTGCGCCGGCGTCGATGAGCCGTTGTGCGAACGGATCCGTCCGCTCCGCGATACGGTCGTCGAACAGGAGTGACCCCGAGGTTGTACGAACGCCCTCGACGTCGTCCAGGTCCTTGATGGCGATCGGGACGCCGTGGAGCGGGCCAACTGGCTCGCCGTCAGCGAGCGCCTGTTCGGCCTGCGCTGCGGCATCGCGAGCGCGCTCGGCGGTGACGGTGACGAACGCGTTTGTGCGGTCGTTTCGCGCGTCAATCCGTGCGAGTGTCTCCTCGACAACAGTCGTGACCGAACGGTCGCCCGCACGGATCTCGCGTGCGAGGCCTGCTGCTGATTGGCGGTGGAGCGGTGGGCTCATGCTACTCCGGCTGTCACTGCGGGGATTTGAAAAGATATCTGCTGTTGGACCGCTCTGTTCGACGACCCATCTGTTTGGGCGAGGAACGCCCGAGTGGCACAGCATTCGGACTGGGGACGGCTGGACTCGGCTCGGGCACCGCACTTCAGCAGCTACTCGGCGGCCAGCGCTCGTTCTCGAAGCTCTTCACCGTCTTCAGTCGAGACGGTTAGCTCGGGGACCGGAACGGGATTGCGGTCATCGTCGACGGCGACGAACACGAAGTACGACTCGGTCGTGACCTCGCTGTTCCCGTTGAGTGGATCCTCACCGTAGGCCCGGACCCGAACTCTGACGCTCGTCCGACCCGCCGCGTAGGCGTATGCCTCGATGAGCGCGATGTCACCGAGTTCGAGCGGTCTCGCAAAATCCACGGAGTTGATGTGTGCCGTCACGCAGGGCTCGGCGGCGAATCGCATCGCGCTCATCGCACCGACCTCGTCCATCCACCGAAGGACGTTTCCCCCGTGGGCGGTACCGAGGTTGTTCGCGTGGTTCGGTTGAATCCGGTTCCGGTCTTCGATGAATGTGTCTGTCAGGTCCACCATACCTGAAACTCGCGGGCGACCGCATTAGGAGCTTCACCCCCGCCTGTTCGCCATACAGATGACCCGAGTGAGCCGGCACGTGTAGGAATATTCATTCATTCATACGATATTTTATATTTTTAGCCATCGTGTGGTAGGCGTATTATGATCGCTCACGACGGTGTTGAGAGTGTCGAGCGGGATACACCGAACGCCGGGCTACAGCAGTAATCCGAACAGAAGGCTCACTACGGACAATGGCCGATTACTCGCTGATGTCGTTACAACCGGCTTGGGGCCATGAGTCCTCTCCGCACTGAATCGCGAGGACTCCCCACACTGGTGTCCCAGCCGGTCTACGACCCACCGGAGGCGTTCGCCGTTACGGTAGACGGTACTCGGGCCAGCGCGCTGTTGTCTGAGACGATGAGCGCGCGTTCTCCCGGCCCGGTGTGGTCGTCACACTCGGACCCCACGGCCAGTGTCTGGGCCGTCAGTCACGCCACTTGTAGCCGCACTCGACACAGGTGAACAGCCGAACCTCGTAGGAGCCGCCCGGCTTTGGTATCATCTCGTAGTAGGCCTCGTCGCTGTCACAGTCGTCTGCCGGACAGGACTCCTGCATCGTCTCGGTGGAGTCCTGGGTCGCGTCGGCCACGTCGGGACCGCCGTCGTCCTGCTGTCCGTCTCGGGTCGTCATCGCCGCTTCCGCTTGTGAGTCTCGGGGCTCCTCGTTCCCGCAGGAGCGACACACCCACGTGTCACCCTCCGTGTGCATCATCGAACGACATTCGCCACAGAATTGCATATAACATCGGAGACACGGCTGCCGGATATATGTGTTAATGTCTGATTCGCTGTGTGACTGACCATTGTAACGTTTCAGGAGGACAGCGATGAGACCTCGGTAGCTGAGACGGTTATGTGTCTGTTAACGCACATTGGTGACATTGCTCCGATACCGAATGTCCTTCCCCGATACTGTCTTCGACTGCGGCCGGAGGAATCAGGAAGACGTTCGAGTCGCGTCCGTAGCGGCTCTGCAGTCGGACGTCGTCGATTTCTTCGGTGTCTTACCTGGGGGATTCTCCGGAGCGCGTCAGTCGAGAAAATCGATTCCGGTAACCTCGAACCGCGCACCGCCCGCTTGCGCATCCGCGGCAATTATATCCCAGCCATGAGCGTTGACGATTGTCCGGACGACTGAGAGCCCGTACCCGTGTCCGTCGCTTCTGGTTGTAAATCCATGATCGAAAACCTCCGCTTTGTCTTCGTCACGGATGCCCGGCCCGTCGTCTTCAAGATAAAATCCGCTCTCGAGCGGGCCAACTCGAACTGTCACGTCGTTTCCCCCGTGATTCACGCTGTTCTGAAAGAGGTTCTCGAACAGCTCACAGAGTCTCTCGGGGTCGCCACTCACTGACTCAACGGACTCGTAGTGGAGACTCGCAGTGGATACCCCAGGTAAATTTTCCCACGCCATTTCGATGACAGCACCGATGTCGGTCGGCTCCGGATCGGTGACGACATCACCCTGCTGTGCGACACGAAGGAGGTCGTCAACGAGGTGGGCCATCCGTTCAGTCGTCTCATGGACCGTCTCGAGGTGCTTTTCCTCACCGGTTTCCTCATACAGGGTCAGATTACCGTCGATAACGCTCAGCGGATTCTTCAGATCGTGTGCAAGGATGTCGGTGAACTCCTTGAGCCGGTCGTTCTGTCGCTCCAGCATGCGCTCGTACTCTTTTTCGCTCGTCGTATCCTGACTGACCGCCGCGTACCCGTGGAACGTATCGTTCCACAGCGGAGACAGCGTGAGCGCTCCCCAAAAGACGGACCCGTCCCTCCGCCGATGCCACTGTTCGACCGCAACTGGGTCTACCTTCGGTTGGGAGAAGAATTCATCTGGAAGCGAATCAGGCTCTGCTCTGGCTTCGTCTGCAAACAGCGTCCGCACGTGCTGACCGAGAATCGTTGTCTCGTCGTATCCGTAGAGCTGTTCGGCCGGAGCGGGCCAGGTGAGAATGTTCCCGTCCGAATCGAGATTGAAAATCGCGTGCGTGGCGACACCCTCGATGAGACGACGGGAAGCAGCCTCTCTTACTCCTGAGCGATCAGCGTCGGAATCAGAAGCCTCGTGAGGAACGACCATGTTGAGTCGTCAGCTTCCGTTCAAAAGCGTTCCCTGGATGGTCTGCCATGGTTTATAAACCATACCCAACGATCGGAGCAGTCCGAGCGTCTCGGGGCTCGACTCCGAGATTACTCATCGTATCCCTCTCAGCCATTACTCCGGAGTTCAACGATCATGACTTCCACGTCAGGCGTAGCCCCATCAGTGTGATAATCCCGCGTCCCCCGTAGATCGATATCGTTCCGGAGGGCGGCGAGGATTACTTGCCGGAGTGCAGCTTCAAAGTCTTCTGTGCTTGAAATTTCGTTATCGAGTGTGCGATCGGTTGTCATAGTGGGAAACAGCCTCAGACGGTGACACAACCACCCTGTAACGTGTGTCTGTTTTGCACACAGGGGGAACCACAGCCGTGAGATTCTACAGCTCTTTGTATGCCGCCACGACCCATAGGAGTACCGAAACGCATGGTACACCATGTTTTCGATTCCGTCCAGACATCGTCTCTACCGAGTCTTTACCACAGTCGCTACGAAACAGTCTTCTATCTAATGGCCGTTATCGTTGAGTTAACCATTCCGGCTGACGCGTTCGAATTGGGGCAGATTCTCCGGGTCGAAGAGCCCACACAGGTCACCGTGGAAACGATGGTCCCCTTAGGTGGGAAACCCACGCCGTTCGTTCGAATCCACAACGGCACGCGGGACACATTCGAACGCACCGTCCGAGAACATCCATCGGTTCACGACATCCAGCTCGTCAATTCACACGACGATGAACTGTTGTACGCTCTGGACTGGGAACCAGCCGACGACTCGGTGCTACAGACGATTCTGAACCTGGGCGGAGTCCTGTTGAACGCGACCGGAACGGCCGACAGGTGGAGCCTTGAACTCAGGTTTCCGACCCACGAGGCGCTTTCGGCGTTCCAAGAGTACTACATCGAACAGGAAATCCAGGTGTCGATCAAACATATCTACAATCCCACGAGGCCCGATGCCGGCCCCTGGTTCGGGTTGACGCCGCCACAGCGCGAGACACTCTCGTATGCAGTGGAGTCGGGGTACTACTCGCTCCCGCGTGAAGTCTCAACGCAGGAACTCGCGAAGCGGTTCGATATTTCAGATCAAGCGGTTACCGAACGGCTCCGACGAGGCATCGCTACCTTGGTGCAGAACACGCTGTTAGTCAACGCGGAGAAAGACTGAGTGGCTTCCCGTTGCTGTTGTGACCGGCACCCGTATCCACGACCATTGACGAGGGGGCGCTCTAACGTGTGATTACCGACTGCGGTCCTCCAGCGAGAGGACCGTCTGGTGGAGTTCGTCGTAGCTGGGACTCTCATATGCGCTTTCCGTCAACCACTTGTAGCGAATGCTGCGCGTCTCATCAATTGTCAACAGCGCTCGTTTCGGGACGCCCTCGTGGTGTTCCCACTCGTCGTAAGCGAGTCCGTACCTTTCGGTCACCGTCCCTGTGGTGTCGCTCAACAGCGGGAATGGAATGTCGTATTCTTCGATGAATCGCATATGGGCATAACACGAGTCGAGCGAGACGCCGAACACGTCCACGTTATCCGTAAATGAGAGAAACTCTGCATCACGGAAATTACAGAGGACATCTGTACAGACGGGACTGAAGTCAAATGGATAGAAGATGAGAACGACGCCCCCCTCCTCGGTGTATTCGTTCAGGCTGTATTTCTGGGTTCCCTCGCCTTCGGTACCCGGGAGTGAAAACTCGGGACCCGTCTCTTGCGTGGCGTTCACACTATGGATGATGGTCGGAGCCCGGAATGGGCTTTCACATGGTGCGACAAGTGCTTTATACGAGTGAGATAATGTTCGGCGTCGAAGCCGATCTCGGCTCTCTCCGTCGGAGATTCACCGCCAACGCCCTCCGTGTGAAACACCACTCGTTCCCGGGAGTGGTGCTGGTCGCTCCAACTGCCGGACGACGGTGTCCGAGTTGGAGAGCAATCCGGGCCAGTGCCCACGGACCTCAGTACTGCGTGTCAAACGGAGTGGTACGATTGATGGGCGGGGCGTGGACGAGCCACGTGAGCGTTTTATTCTAAGACTGGGGGCCAGACTGTGGGGCGGACTACTCTCCCCGTCGGACGACCGCGGTGAGTTGAGATTTCGGAAGCCACTCGTCAGCGAGATACGGGGCATCGTCCCGTTTCTCGAATCGCTGATACTCCTCCTGTAGCATATCACGCAATCGCTCTCGGCGGTCGCTGTCGACTGCGGCGTTTTCCACGCCGTGTTCGAGTGAGCGTATCTTGTGTGCAATCTGCACGAGATGACGACCCGGCGAAGAGTCCTTGAACAGAACTGCGTCCTCGGTTTCCCGGGAGATAGACCCAACAAATGTGGTGGCCAAGCGTACCTGCACATCGTCGGTTTTCTCGTTGACGAGCCATTCCGGAAGCTGGATAAATACGTCATCTTCGTTTAGGAGGCCCAACAGTTCCCACAGTCGATGCGTATCTCGCTCGCTGATGAGACCTCGCTGTCGTGCCGTCTCCAGAGTCACCTCGTGGTCTGTGAGCGTCTCTGAGTGCCACCTGCGAGCGAATGTCTCGTAGTCAGCGTACGTTCTGATAGCGTCAACCACTCTCAAACAGGGAGGAGCGCGAGACGGAGAAACCTTCTGCCTCTTGAACCGTGTGTACTCCGGCACCGAGCAGCGCTATCTGATCGGACGCCACAACTGGACCACCGGTCGTCTGGCTGGTCGGGATACCAGACCTTTTCCCGCGCAACCGCCTCCACACAGTGTGTCTTTCTTCTTATCTCCGTTGGCGACCCAAGGGCTGGCTTCGACACCGGTGACTGCGGAGATGCTCGTCGTCTTTGCTCTCATTCTCCTGGCTCTCGTGCTCTTTGCGACCGAACGGTTCCCGATTGACGTCACCGCTATCCTGATCATGGTGCTGTTGATGGTACTCGAACCGTGGACGCAGATATCGCCGCAAGAGGGGATCTCTGGGTTCGCGAACCCGGCAACCATCACGGTCCTGGCGATGCTCATCCTGAGTACGGGAATCAACCGAACCGGCATCGTCCAGTTGCTCGGCCGGAAGATGGCTGCGTTTGCCGGGACCGACCGCCGAAAGCAACTCGCCGCCACGGTTGGGGTGACCGGTCCGGTCTCGGGGTTCATCAACAACACGCCGGTCGTCGCGATACTGGTTCCCGTGATCGCTGATCTCGCACACGAGGGGAAAACGTCACCGTCGAAGCTGCTGATGCCGCTGTCGTTCGCCTCGATGCTCGGCGGAACGCTCACGCTCATCGGGACGTCGACGAATATCCTCGCAAGCGACATCGCAGCCCAGCTCGGCGCAGCGTCGCCGGAACTCGGATTGACGGCGTTCGGGATGTTCGAGTTCACCAAACTCGGCGTCGTTGTCTTCGCCATCGGCTCTCTCTATCTCATGACGATCGGCGTCCGACTCATTCCCGAACGGATTCCGGCTAACGAGGACCTCGTCGAGGAGTATGCTCTCCAGGAGTATCTCGCAGACGTGATCGTCCCGGCGAACTCGCCGCTGGTCGGTCAGACCGTCCAGGAGGCGCTCGGGGACGAAGACCTCGACATCGATGTGTTACAGCTGATTCGAAACGGCGAGCAGTTCGACGAACCGCTGGCTCGAAAAGAGATAGATGTCAACGACACGCTCCGGCTCAGGACGAACCGGGAGACGCTCGAGTACATCATGGATGCGGAAGGGCTCACACTCTCGGGCGGTCCGCGAACCGAAGATGAACTGCATCCTGAAGAGGAAGAAGAGGAACCGGTCCTCGTCGAAGTCGTCATCCCGTCGGGGTCATTTCTCATTGGCGAGACACTGACGAGTTCGTCGTTCCGACAGCGCTACGACGCGAACGTGCTTGCGTTTCGCACCCGGGGAGATGTCGTCCGAGACCGGTTCGAGGACATCCACATTCGCGTCGGCGACACTCTCCTCGTGCAGTCACCGCCCGACAGCCTCACCCGCCTCGTCGAGAACGAGGATTTCATCGTCGCTCACGAGTTCGACGAGGTGACCTACCGGAGCGAGAAGATTCCGTTCGCGGTCGGCATTATCGCCGGCGTAGTCGCACTGCCGGCGTTGAATATCCTCCCGATTGTCGTCTCAGCCCTCGCCGGCGTCGTGGCGATGATCTTCACTGGCGTTCTCAAGCCGACTGAGCTCTACTCTTCGGTCGAGTGGAACGTGATATTCCTCCTCGCCGGCGTCATTCCGCTCGGCATTGCCTTACAACAGACGGGCGCTGCGGCGCTGCTCGGAGACGCCGTCGCTGCGACGTCGGTGTTTCTGCCACCAATCGGCGTCCTGTGGGTCTTCTATCTCGCGACCGGCTTGTTGACGAGTGTCATCAGCAACAACGCCAGCGTTGTGTTGATGATTCCAGTGGCCGCCAACGCCGCCCAGTCAATCGGGGCGAACGCGTTCGCGTTCGTTCTGGCAGTCACGTTTGCAGCCTCGACGGCGTTCATGACGCCGGTCGGCTACCAGACGAACCTCTTCGTCTACGGTCCCGGCGGATACACGTTCTCTGATTTCATCCGGGTCGGGGCACCGCTGCAGTTTCTCCTCTCGATCGTGACCGTCCTGGGAATCGCGTTTTTCTGGGGGATTCGCGCCTGAGGGAATCGCTCCCGGAATCGTGTGCTCCCGTCTCCCGGCGGGAGGTGCCGTACGAACTCGACGAGGATATCGAACGCAATCTCACCTGTGCCGAATCCTCCCAGAGACGAGACGACTCACTCGGTCGCGGGAAGTAGCTCCACGCCACCGATTTCGATCCGAACTCCCTCGCTGTACGTCGGGTCGATATCGACCGTCCATCCGTGACTGCTCGCAATTGCCCGCTTCGTCGGAAACAGCATTCCGGTCTGGGCAGACGGCTTCGCCTCGCCGTACGCGAACACATCTTCTATGTCGTCTGCCGGTATCGGCTCCCCGTCTGTCGTAACGGTAAGGACGGACTCGCCAGATTCGACGGCCAGTTCGGACGCGCCGTTGAGATCAGCGAAGCGGACGACGGTGGAGAGCAACTCGAGCAGCAGCGACCGATCTGCCCGGAGCGAGACGCCCTCGCAGTTGCGGAGCGACAACTCGTCCGGACCGACGTCGGTGAATGCGTCTGCAGCTACCGAATCAAGCGTGCATTCTTCAGTCTCATCAATCGTCTGTCCGCGGCGGGCCAACCGTGCTAAGTCGGTCACGATGTGTTCCATCCGCTCGTGAGTCTCTTTGATGGTCTCGACTGCCTCATCGTTGCCAATCCCCTGTTCCGGTCGCTCCTCGGCGATCATCTCGAAGTACCCCATCGCGATCGTCAGTGTATTCCGTAGCTCGTGGGTAATCGCGTCAGCGAAAGCGTCGAGCTGCTCGTTTTGCCGGTCGAGTTGCTCGTTCTGGCGCTTGAGCTGTTGGCGCTGTCGTTCCAAATCTGTCACGTCTGCACACACCACGGCCTGTCCGACGACCATGTCGACCTGGGTCAGCGGCGTCTTGGTGACGTAGAGATACCGCTCCGTGTCGGCACCGGACTCTCCGACGGTAATGATCTCACCGCCTTCCTCAGCCGCACACGCCAGCGACGGCACGGCAGCAGAAAGCGGTGTACCCTCACAGCTTTGCAACGTTGGAAATATCGCGAGCGCACGCCGGTTGTAGTCCCGGACGTGGCCGCTATCGTCGGTGACGACGATGGCTTCGTCGATTCCGTCGATGATCTGTGTTCGCCAGAACCGCGGGATGGCAGTGAACTGTTCGTTGACGAAATACAGCACACCGACAGCGAACACCGCGACCCCGAGCGGTTCGTAGTGAATCGTAATCAGGCCGCCAGTGTCCAAAAGCGTAAGCAGATAAAAGATAATCGGCAAGGCGGTGGTCGCCACGAGCACCCCGAGCACCCGAGCGTCCGATTTTGAGCTGCTGAGCATCTCGTACAGGAGATAAAACCCGATCGCAGCCAGTGCATACGACAGGCCAGTGACGATCCAGTGAATCGTCCCGAGTTCGATCACCACGTGTGCAAACGGCCGCGTTGTCGTTGTGGTGGTGAAGTAGAACTCGTGGAGCGGGTTGGTGATCTTGATACTGATAATCCCGAGGTAGAGTCCGAGCGCAGTGCGGCGAATCCACGGGCGGCGGTGGTGGTCGTGGCCGGTGTAGGCAGAACAGAAGTACAGCCACGCCCCGATGGTTGCGAGACCAACGACGAGACCGGCAACGTAAAACGTGATCTGCACTCCCGGCGAGACGGGGAGCAGACGGCCGACGTGGGTCACCCCCCAGAGTCCGCTCAATCCCAGCAACGCCCCGAGTCCCCGTCGTGTATCCGGATCAGTGACTCGGGACACCCGGCGGAGGCTGAAGAAACAGGCTATGGCAGCGAGGGTGAACCCCGCCACGTATGCCACCCGGACGACGGACATGAATGATACTACTCCGCATGATAAAAATAACTACGCGTATATACGCTCCGATACCACTTCTGTGCGGGGGTTTGCAAGTGACAGTGTGTATAAAGCGTTGAATCGTGGCGACAGCTGCGGCCCGTGACACCGGCAATCTGCTCTCAGCGTATCGGTGGTATCTCTGAAGCCTTGCGTCGTACCGGGGAGCTGTCCGTAGCGTCACTGTTTCGAACCACAGTTTGGACAGAAATCGACACTGCCGTGCGCGGAAAGGTCGGCGTCGCAACTGGAACAGCGGTCGTAGATATTCGTCGTTGCTTGGAAAGCTCCGGTATAGACAGCCTACGCTGCCGTTTTGATACTTGGATGGAGTCTCAAACCGGGAGAATGAGCGGGGGTTTTATGAATAAGGGCGGCATACTTTATGTAGACCGCGCGCTGACGCGGCCACTGGCTTGTGCTCGCGGCCGTTAACGAGTCCGCAAGGAGAGAGCCGCGGGACAGTCACCATCTGTCCTGCTTCAAGAGTACGGTTGCGTGCCGTGCTCAAAAATCCTTGCTCTGGCTCGGTTTCTGACGCGCTGGTTGACAAACTAACATGCAAATCAAACATCTGTTCGACGACGACTCGGCAGTATCACCCGTCATCGGAGTGATTCTGATGGTGGCAATCACTGTCATTCTGGCAGCCGTCATCGGTACGTTCGTTCTCGGCCTGGGCGATAACGTCCAGAGTACGCCGACGGCACAGTTCGATATCGACTTCAATGACGACACTATCACCCACGATGGTGGTGACAGTATTCCGACCGACCGATTGACTATCAGCGGTGCTACAAAAGACGGTAGCTGGTCCGGCTCCGGTGAAGTGTCGGCTGGTGAATCGGTCGACTTTGACAGCTACAGCTCCGGTGACGAAGTCCGCGTTGTGTGGACCTCACAGAGCGGTGGAAGCTCACAAACTCTCGCCAGTGCGGAAGCACCATAACATAATCCAATGAACATCAAACAACTATTCAACGACGATTCGGCTGTCTCGCCTGTCATTGGCGTGATATTGATGGTGGCGATTACTGTCATCCTCGCCGCCGTCATCGGCACGTTCGTGCTCGGACTCGGCGATAACGTCCAGAGTACGCCGACTGCACAGTTCAGCTTCGATTATGAGAACAGTGGTAATGATGTCACCGTCACTCACGATGGGGGCGACTCCATTGACCCGGCACGACTGAGCGTGAACGGTGTTGACGATGGTGAAAATGCGTTCGGTAGCGCCGGTGATAGTGATGTCTCGGCAGGCGACTCTACTGGTTCTCTAACTGTTTCGGGGACCGAAGTGAGTGTCATCTGGACAGCAGAAAGCGGTGGCTCGTCTCAGACACTCGCAACGAGCGAAGTCCCATAATACGGCACCGGAGTCCGTGATTGCCGCTTTCTTTCGCGACCGCAACACTCGATAGCGACGAGCTATTGACACGACCATGCTCCCCAGCCCCCCTCGACGAGTCACCGACACTGCCGGCGCTCGACGGATAGGTCACGGGGCGACACACAACGTGCGTCTCGCCCCCGCTGCGTCGGTTGACACAACATTGAACCCGCGGTAGGGGTCTGTTCAGCCCCGCGCGGCATTCGTAATTCGGTACTCCAGTTGATAAGTATAGTGGGCTAACGCTCTCTGGGCACTCTCGAGAGTCCGCTTCCGCACAATGGGCAAGGTAACTCTCCGGATTTGATTCTGAGCCACCTACAGCTCGCTTGAGGGGCAACTATCGGCCCCGAAAGAAACTCGGACACAGCAAGCGCCCCGTTGCCGTCTCTCGGTTAATCACAACTCGTAGTAGTATGAAAAGTGATCGCTTCGGGAACGAGGGCGTCCACCAGCTCCTCGACAGTGACGAGCACAAGGATCTACGCGGGGCAATCAGCGCTATCAACCCGGACGCATCGAAGCAATCGGTCGGAGTGTACTCGACGCTCCAACCGATTGTCCGGGAGGTGCTCACGGGAGATTTCGCAACAGCGGACGGCGAGTTTTCGATCCGGGAGTACATCGAAAACCCAAATAATCGATTACTGTTGCTCGATTATCCGATTGAGGAGGGTGATCGAATGGGCCCCATCTACAAGTTCTTCATTGACCGAGCCAGCCAACTCATGATCGCCGACCCCGACCGAGGCGGGTACTTCGTCCTCGACGAGTTTGCTCGTGTCCCACAGTTGGAGGTGCTCGATACACTCGTGGCCACGGGACGAGCCCAACAGACCCAAGCCATCCTGGGGGTCCAGAGCCTCTCACAGCTCGCCCGGAAGTACGGCGACGCGACGGTCGATTCGATTCTGAGTGGGCTCACACAGGAGATGCATCTCCGGTCGGGTGACCAGCGGACCGTCGAATACGTCCGCGACCGGCTCGGAACCAGCGACCAGGTACGGTACTCGTTTCGCGATGAGACAACCGTGAACGGCAAGCCAGTCACGAAGACCGTCTCCAAGGAACCGATAGCTGGGAAACTACAGCGACTGGACCACGGCGAAGCGATTATCTATGCGACGCGTGGGTGGGTACACGCGAAGCTTCCCATGTGGCGGGAACTCTCCGAAGCGACACGAGAGGAGCTTGCGGGAACTCCCCACCACTCGCCCGGACGAATGGTCGGGGACGACGACTAATAAGACCGCTCACAAGAAGTATAGCAGTGATATGTCGCCGTGGCGTGCGTATCACGCGGCCCGCGACCGCGATGGTGTGGTGACAGTTACGCGACGTTCGGCGTCGGCTTCGTAGCACGACGACGCCGGACTCACCAGCTTTCGTCTGGTGGATGGTTTTAGTAAATAGGACGAAATACGTAGCTATGGACACATCACAATCGAGCGGTAGTCCGGCCCAGGAGTATCTATGGTAAACGTCGCGCTCTCGGTGGGTCAACTCATATTGGCGCTGTTTCTCGTAGTGCTCAACGGATTCTTCGTCGCCGCAGAGTTCGCCTTCGTTCGGATTCGGGGGACATCGGTTGACCAGCTCGTCGAGGAGGGGCGTCCGGGGTCGGGGACGCTGCAAGAGGTAATGACCAATCTCGATAACTACCTCGCCACGACGCAACTCGGCATCACCATCGCCTCGCTCGGATTGGGATGGGTCGGCGAACCCGCCGTGGCGGCGCTCATCGAACCCGTGCTGGAATCGATTCTCCCGGCGAGTCTCATCCACCTCGTCGCTTTCGCAGTCGGCTTCAGTCTCATCACGTTCCTTCACGTCGTCTTCGGCGAACTGGCGCCGAAGACGATCGCAATCTCCCAGACCGAGCGGCTCTCGCTGTTTCTCGCCCCGCCGATGAAGCTGTTTTACTATCTCCTCTACCCGGGAATCGTGGTCTTCAACGGGGCAGCCAACGCGTTCACGCGGTCGCTCGGTGTGCCCCCCGCTTCGGAGACGGATGAGACGCTCGGTGAGCGAGAGCTTCTCCGAGTACTAACACGGTCGGGCGAAGGAGGAGACATCGATGTCGCGGAAGTGACGATGATCGAGCGCATCTTCGATCTCGACGACATCGTGGTGCGTGAGGTCATGGTTCCACGACCGGACGTGGTGAGCGTTCCGGCGGATGGCTCCCTCTGTGACCTCCAGTCGACCATCCTCAACGCTGGTCACACACGCTATCCCGTCCTTGCTGCCGACGACGGCGACGACGTGATCGGATTCGTTGACGTCAAGGACGTGTTACGAGCCGAGGTGGAAGGCGGGGAAGCCGAGTCAGTCGGTGACATCGCCCGCGAGATCGTTATCGTTCCCGAGACGATGACACTGAACAATCTCCTGCAACAGTTCAGGGAAGACCGACAGCAGATGGCCGCCGTCATCGACGAGTGGGGAACACTCGAAGGGATCGCAACGGTTGAAGACGTCGTCGAGGCGCTCGTCGGAGACCTCCGAGATGAGTTCGATATGGACGAGCGTGAACCCTCGATTCGCCGGCGCAGCGATGGGGGGTACGACATTGACGGGGGCGTCGCGCTATCAGAAATTAACGACACGATCGAGGGAGCGTTCACGAGCGAAGAGGTCGAAACGGTCGGTGGGCTGGTACTCGAGCATCTAAACCGGGTCCCAGAACGTGGCGATCGCGTTGAGGTCGCCGGGTACGTCGTTGAGGTGACGAGCGTCGACGGGAGCCGAATTTCGACGGTCAGGGTCCACAGACGCCAAGAGGATGATTCAGCGGAGGACTGATTGGAGGTCTCACCGCCGGTCGGAAGTCAAGAGGATCCCGACCTACAGGGGACGAGATTCGCGCGACGGGAATCGATAGAGCACTGAGATACGGCTTCAACAAATGTGGTCCCGTCGGTATCCCCATCCCCGACAGGAACGGCGTGAAATAGACCGGGCGTGGTGACCAGTCGGACTGTCCGGAATATCAAGCTATCAGAACAGCTGAAATAGCTCGGGTGCGGGTTAGAACAGAGGGCATGAGAGATACAATTTAGACCGTGTAAGCAGTCTGCAACGTCTTGTTGCCTTCCCAGAAGCAGTCGTCTTACGTCGACGTACCGGACGAGGAGGCGACCGGGACGAGCGCGGCTTCTACCTCGTCCGGGTCGTAGGATTTACGCTGGCCACCATCGGCACGAGCGACCGTCGTAGACGTATCGTCTGTCGGCATTATCGGGACCATCGGCTCGATTTTATCTCGGCGCATCTACTCTATGTGAGGCTCCACAGCGTATTAAGTATAATGAACGTTCATAATATATGCGCTGTCAACTGTCGACAGTCCCGGATTCCCTTCGGCTGTGCGGCAACAGTGCCGATAGAGCGTGGTGAAAGCTGGTTCGGCCGTGGTGAGCGTCTCCAGTCGATACTCGGGAGCGAACGTCAGCGCTCACCCTCGAGGAGTACAGCAAGGTTTTGCGGGCGATCTGCGACTCAGGACGGTTGGTAGCTCGATACAGATTCGAACGCAGTCTTTAATCACGGCCTTGAGAGTCTGGCGCGAAGGGCTGTCAGGAAATACTTGATTTTGCTGGTCCAAACTGAAGTCACTCGGCGTACCCCGTTTCGAACCGGAATCGTCAGAAAGTGTGTCGTTCGTCTCTCGCAAACCGAACGCGTACACCGATGCTAATCAGGCGGGGTCGGTAAATAAATGAAATAATAATGATATACATCTTTAATATTGTGCCGTAGTTGGACGGTTCACATGAGGAGTCAAATCATCTACAAAACGATTTGCCGGGCTGCTCGGTATCGTGCAAGGAGGCGGAGGTTCTGACGATGTCGACCGGAACTTCCGAGCAAGAGCCCGAGAGGGTTGTCCGACAGTGTATCGAGACCGGCCGAGACGCCATGGAGCAGATCCAACAGTACGATCAGTCACAAACTGACGACCTCGCTCGCGCCGCAGCTTGGGCCGTTTATCAAGAGAACCGCGCCGAATCCCTCGTTCAGTCCACGCTCAAGGCGACCGAGTTCGGGAACGGAGCCGACAAGCGTGAAAAACTCCGCTCGCGGGTCAAAGGGATTCTCCACGATACACTCGGCCAGCCCTCAGTTGGGGAGATTCCGACCGACCGCGATGGCGTCGTCGAGATTGCAAAGCCGGTCGGTGTCATCGGGGGGCTCGTTCCCTCGACGAACCCGGCCCCCTCGGTCGCTAACCTTGCAATTCTCGCATTGAAGGGCCGCAATGCACTCGTCATCTCGGCGTCTCCGTCCGGTATCATCCCTGCGACGGAAGCCGTCGAATACATCCGGAATGAACTCGCCCGCATCGGTGCGCCACGCGATCTCGTTCAGGTGCTTCCCCAGCCGGCGTCGAAAGCAAAGTCGAACGCCCTACTAGAACAGGCCGACCTTCTCCAGGTGACAGGCTCGGCCGCAAACGTGGCGGCCGGCCAAACTGCCGGTACTCCGAACTACTCGGTCTCCGAGAGCAATCCCATCGCTCTCGTCGACACGGGAGCCGACCTGGGGGCTGTCGCCGAACGGGTTGGTGCAAGCGCCGGCTATGACAACGGGACGACCTGTATCGCGGAATCGTGTCTCGTCGCCCCGACCGAGGTATACGCCGAGCTACGGCAGGCTCTCGCCGATCAGGGCGGCTACCTCTGTACTCGGGAGGAGACCGACCTCCTCCGAGAGACGTTGTTCACAGACGGCCACCTCAACCGCGATGTAATCGGTCTCGCAGCCGAAACGTTAGCGGCAGAGGCCGGAATCGAGAACAGCGAGATCAGCGAGCCAGACCTGCTAATCGTTGAAGCAGGAGACATCGACGAGGATCCGCTCGTCACGGAATGTCTGTCACCGATTCTTGCGACCGTCGATGTGTCGGATTTCGAGACGGGCTTAGACGTGACACGTCGGATCCTTGCACGCGAAGGCGCAGGCCACAGTGTCGCCGTACACACGAACGATTCACACAGGGCCGTCAATGCGGGCCGAACGCTTGATACCTGTAGGGTAGTCGTGAATCAACCGAACCTCGGCAGTAGCGGGACATTCGAGAACGGCCTTACACACACCCTGTCGATGGGCGGGGGGACGTGGGCCGGAAACCAACTGGACGAGAACCTTTCGTATCGACATTTCATCCAGACGACGCGGGTCGCGTTCCGCCAAGAGCGGGACGAACCCTCGGCGGCTGACGTGTTCGGTTCCTACGAAGGCTTCGACGATTGACGCCCTCCCTGCCCCGAAGGCCCGATTTGCCGCTTAATCTTCCGTAACGAGGGCCACGATTCTTCATTCGCGCCCCGTCGGACCGCGCGACTGGCGCTCGAACTCGACGAGCGAGTACGCCGTGCGTTGGTTCAGCCTGTTCACGTAGCTCCCCTGCCGGCACTGCTCGGATGCGATACGGCAGGAGGCTCACAAAAGCGATACCACGCCGCGCCCAGCAGTGGTTGGAACACTCATCCACACGCGTTCTCTTCTGTTATCTCCCAGTCACGATTCGCGGCGCTTTCGAAGCCGGCCACGGACGAACGGCCAGACTGGCGTGACTCCGAGGTCCAGCCGCTCGACTTCGAGTACGTCGAACGACTGTAGCGTGGTCAGGTGCGAGACGGTTTGTCGGTTCAGACGACAGCCGCCGGCGAGGCGTCGCCAAATGGGCGCGGCGAGATTCTGCACCTGTCCACGCCAGCCGTCGGCGTGGACGTGCTCGAAGAATCTGAGTTCGCCACCCGGTTTCAACACTCGAGACACTTCCGCGAGCGCGGCGTCGACATCCGGAATCGTACAGAAGACCATCGAAGCAAGTACGGTATCGAACTGGCCGTCAGCGTACGGTAGCGACTCGGCACTCGCCTCGCTGATATCGACGTCGAGGCCCAGTTCTGCTGCTTTCGCGAGTGCCTGTCGACGCATGTGCGGGTCCGGCTCGATAGCGTTGAGTCGTCTCTCTCCATCGGCTGGAAGGTAGGGAAATATCCCACCGGTTCCAGCCCCCAGGTCGAGCACCGACTCGCCGAGCGCCCGGACAAGGTACTCTCGGTGCGGGCGCAAGACGGTTCGTTCAGCCAGAGCGGTCGCCGGATCGTAAATCGCCGCAAAGAGTCGATGTTCCGGAGTGTCGCTCACCGTCTCTCACACATACACGAGAGATAGTGTGGGAGCTACCTTGGCTGTTGTGACGACGTATCTGGCTGCGGTCCCGTCTCCCCCACCGATGCGTCCGTGACACAAACTCGACGTGAAGGTACCCCGAGTTTTATTATTATTAAAGAATACTACTTGGTTGTATGTTCGAATTTGATGGGTTTGCGCCCGTCGACGAAGCAGAGGTGACTCGTGCGATCGCGGACGACTGGCACGACGAGTTCATGGACAGCACCGAAGCCGATGTCATCATCGTCGGTGGCGGTCCGTCGGGGCTAATGGCCGCCAAGGAACTCGCCGACCGCGATGTCGACGTGACCGTCGTCGAGAAGAACAACTACCTCGGCGGGGGATTCTGGCTCGGTGGCTTCCTGATGAACAAGGTGACAGTTCGGTCGCCGGCACAGACTGTCCTCGACGACCTCGGCGTCGAGTACCACGAGAGCGACGAAGCCGATGGGTTGTACGTTGCAAGCGGGCCGGCGGCGTGTTCGGGTCTCATCAAGGCGGCCTGTGATGCAGGAGCACGTGTCCAGAATATGACCGAGTTCACCGATGTCGTGATCCGAGACGACCACCGCGTCGGTGGCATCGTCATGAACTGGACGCCGGTCCACGCACTTCCGCGCGAGATCACGTGCGTCGACCCGGTCGCCGTCGAGTCCGACGTGGTTATCGATGCCACTGGACACGATGCAGTCGTGGTTTCGAAGCTCCACGAGCGAGACGTGATTACGGCCGACGGAATCGCACACGCCGCAGAGAACTCGACCGGGATGGACCAGACCGACGACGAGAGCTACGGCGCACCGGGTCACGACTCTCCTGGTCACGACTCGATGTGGGTCGCCGAGAGTGAGGACGCCGTCGTCGAGCACACGGGGAAGGTCCACGACGGTCTGTTGGCATCGGGGATGGCAGCCGCGACAGTCCATGGACTCCCACGGATGGGGCCGACCTTCGGTGCGATGTTGGTCTCGGGCAAGCGCGTTGCTCAAGCCGCCATGGACGAGCTGGGTGTCGACGCCGGTGCGGTCGAGATGTCGAGTCCGACGCCCGCCGACGACTGACCGGCAACCGCACTGTCGGACGTGCAGGCGAACACATGATGTCGGGGGCGTCATCCCGGGTGCAGCTTTTGTATTCGTAATCCATTGTGAACGTGTGGCACCTCGTGGTGAGGACGATAGGAGTCGGACGTTCCGGATGCAACGGTATCACGAGCGCTGTGCACGCCGCACCTCGATGGAACCGCTCGCCGAGACGCGTGTCGGCGATACGCCAGCAGTGCTTGTCACGGCGTTGAAACACATCGACCGGGCTGAGCCGTGGACCGTCTACCGAGACCGCGAAGCAGAGCGGCGATTCGTTGCGATTGGACCCACTGGCTCGATGACTCTTCGTCGCGAGCAGCACAACTGGGTCGTCGCGGATACCGCCGGCCAGATTGAGTGTCTTTCGCCGTCGCGGGCTGCGAGCCTCGTCCGGTCGGTGCGCTGGTAGACACAGTGGGAGACCCGTCGACACTGTGGTCGTGAGTCGGGACCGTCTCGGTCAGGCCGCGAGGTGTCTTCGTACACGAGCGGTTGATGTCGGCGTCGCTGCTCGTCTCCGATTACTCTCCGAATACTATCCGATTCGGAAAGTGCTCCGTCTGGTATCCATACTATCTTTCGTCGCCACACATCTGTAGCAGCGTGAGATAACGCCCCGTCTCCATGTCGGGATGGACGCGTCCGCCAAGAACTCCGTTCTCGGCCGCGCGTTCACCAACGGTCGCTTGGAGCGTAGTTCGAAGCCGATCGAACTCGTCCAGCGTGAACTGCTTCCCACCGACGACGTAGCCGACCCATGCTTCGGTCTCCGCGGACGTACGGGCAAGCGGTAACAGCGACTCGGGGGGTCTCGCTGCAGTCGGTGCATCCGAGCCCAACCGTGCGAGTGACGGAATCGTGAGGCCGCCGGTGTCCCAGTAGGAGGCGACACGGGGATACCGCGTCCCGATCGCTCCAGAGATAGTCGGTATCTCGACGGCATCCGTTATGAACTCGCGAGCGAGTCGCGCAGTAAGCTCGTCGGTAGGAGCCGCCGTGTGACCGAGCGGTCCCTCACGGATGACAGATTCGTCGAACAGGAGCGTTGTGTTTGCGGCGGTAGTGAGACGCTGTAGTGTCGTCTCCGCGTGCTGGCCGTCGGTCGCGGCAAAGACGAGCACCGGCGTATTCACAGCTTTTCTCGCGAGCGTGACAGCCGTCGTTACCGCATCTGCGTCCGTGAGTGAGAGCGTGAGCAGACAGATATCCGTCTCGGTAATCGCCGCGACAAGCCGGTCGTCACAGCCATCGCGGTCGCCGCCGGCACTCGTCCGGGCGGCGTTGTGACGAAAATCCGTGGCGGTTCGCACTGGACACGCCGTTTCTGGCCGTCCAACGTAGATACTCGTAGTGAGTTGTTGAAGTGGTATCCGCGGGGCTGTATCGTAGCTGCGGTCAGCTAGCCCGGCCGCAACACGTCGACAGCCCCAGGAGCCACAGCCGATGTAGCAGAAGCGAGGCAGACCGAACTCGTCCGAATCAGACGAGGAACTCGCCTCCGCTGCCTGCTGAGCAGTATCGAGGGCCGTCGCAGCGAGATCCTTCATACGAGTCGCTGCGAGTCCACCAACTTCAGCTTTCGTCCACGCTCAGTCCGTCCACAGCGTCTCGAGCAGCTCGTCGCTCCACGTCCACTCACCGTCGTATCGTACCGGGCTCTCATCAGCCCGAAGAAACGGCTTGAGCGCCGAATCGGAAACCCCATTTCGGGTAAATGAACCCCCAACGAGAGACATCCGGTCATCCGTGTCGAACTGATAGCCGACCATAGAGCCGATGCCGGAGTGAACCAAGTTGCGCGATTCACTGTATACCCAATCCCTCCGCGATTGGTTTATATATTCACGTTGCAATCTGCACCCTCCAATTTAATTTCAACATATTATTGATATCTATTATGCTATCTATCACTATACATAATACAACAGACTTCGGAACTAATGTCGTAAATGCAGAACATAGCATACACCTACCTCAAGAATAGCCCACGACTAACTGCACTGGTTCTCACGGCGGTTTTCTTATTGTCGCAGATAACAGGAGCTGTCTCCGCTGTGGATGGTCTAGGTGTTGCAGGCCCGTAATATCCGGTTCGGAATATACTGACAAGCCGGGTATATAAATATCAATTCTTACAATATGTAATCTGAGATTGACTTCTGACTATGATTGTTCCTAAACAAAGCGTAGGCCGGAAAACGCATAATAGTCTTGAGCGATAGTTTGATCTATGACAAACGCCGAAGTAATTACTCGCGAGGAGAGTCTCCGACAGGTAATCGAGACGGCAGACGCCGACGTCACG
>Ga0209945_1000060_pt1 | contig 35482 bp, 33 predicted proteins | sample SalPonR2_A_D2_MG_FD_185703 | JGI IMG/M metagenome (GOLD analysis project Ga0209945, IMG submission 185703) | Salt pond soil microbial communities from South San Francisco under conditions of wetland restoration - Salt Pond MetaG R2_A_D2_MG... ...
CACCGAACTCTGCGAGCAGCGCCGACTCGTACTTCTCGTGGAACGCCCGCTCGTCGAGCTCGCCGTTGGCGACGCGCATCGCGTCGACCCCCATGCGCCTCCCCAGCTCCTGGTCGTACTCGCTCTCTGCTGGCGCCTCCTCGAGTGCGCCGACGAGGTTGAGCGGGTCCAGTCCGCCGTCAGCCGATGGGTCGGTTGAGTCGCTCATGTCTGTACACACGCGACCCGCCGCCGTAGGCGTCACTCTCAACGGGTGAAGGTTTTATATACCACGCCCCGGTGAACCCGTCCACGCCGGCGAGTCATGCGCCGATCCAATTCGGCGCACGTCACGGCCCCAGAGCCATCGATCGCACCCAGGGTCGTCGACGCGTGCCCGAGGACGTGTCTACACGGTGGAAGTCGCCCGGATCGTCGCGCCGTCGGCACGGAGCGGTGTCACGAATTGGTGGGCGGGGACCCGACCGCAGACACCGCCGGGTCCTCGAGCGCGTGGACCATGCGGACCTCGTGGTCGGAGTCGACCGTCTCGAAGCCGACCCGGTGGTAGACGCTGATCGCGGCTCGGTTTCGCAGTTCGACGAAGAGTTCGAGTGCGTCGCGGTCGGCGGCCGCGGCCGACGCGACCAGCCGTCTGCAGAGTTCGGTGCCGATGCCGCGGTCGTGAAACGCGGGATGCACGAAGATCGCCAACTCGGGACAGGCGTCCTCGAGCGGGGTGTACACGATGTGACCGACGATCTGTCCGTCGCCTTCGGCGACGATGTTGTACCCGTCCTCGAGCAACATCTCGATCCAGGAGCGGCGGCGGTGCTCGACCGCCGGCGGGATGCCCTGTGCTCGGTCGGCGTCGCCGAACGCGTCGTACAGCTCGGTAAGCCGGTCGAGGTCGGTCTCGTCTGCCTGTCGAAGCGTCCATCGAGACCCCTCCTTGTCGACGAACTGCGGCCGACGCGACGGTCTCACGGGCGTGTCCGGCCGGTCGGTGTAATTCCCCCTCCCGCGACGAGCACTGTCTCGTCCGTCGCGCTCGGCGTCGTCCCGACCGCCACGGTCGATGTCGGGCGAGTGATTCATAATCGGTATCCAGGACCGCTCGGCTTTCACCCCTCTGCCGGCTCCCAAAATGTGAGAAGCCGTGCGCCCCCGGCTGCGATCTGGCCGAGCGACGCCCCTATTTAAAATCTTATCGTGTTGAGGCGTACATCAATACGGATCGACCGTGTGTGTTCACGCATGACGACACTGCGCCCGACGCCATACAGCTACGAGATCGAGTTCGACGTGATCGGCGACCGCCGGGAGGCGTACGACCGATGGGTCGCTAAAAATGGGATGCCGTGGATCACCCACGAGACGGTGGCGGCATTTGACGTCTGGCAGAACGACAAAGGGCTTTCGCCGGAGGTCAAGTTCCAGTTCGGCTTCCGTACGCTCGACGCCTGGACACGATTCGTCGACAGTCGGTGTCACGTCGTGGCGACCGAGGGACTGCGACGACTGGTCACGGGACTCGAGGCGACGCTCTGGGAGCGCGACGGCATCCGACTCGACGTGACCGAAGCGGCCGACGAGCATCTCCCTTCTACTGCCGACTGTGAACGACGCACCTCGGTCACCGAGGAGATTCGATGAACGACGCCATCGAGGCGGCGCTCCGGTCGGTCCCGGCGCCGTCGTCACCACCGACGAACGAGGCCGAGAGACGAGATGCGGGAGCCGAACACGGAAACGCAGACGAGCAGGAGACGGCTGCCGAACCCGATGTCGTCTCCGCGGGCCTCGTCGGCGACGTCACGGTAGACGGCGACGCCGCCACGATTCCGCTGGCGCTCGGAGCACCGTACTCGCCGGCCGAGACGGGGTTGGCGAAAGCGATCCGGAGTGCGGTCGAGGCGGCCGGCTTCGAGCCGTCGTTGTCGGTCGCCATCGACGACGAGACGCCCGCGGCCGGCGACGCACCGATCGTGATCGCGGTCTCCTCTGGCAAAGGCGGCGTCGGAAAGAGCACGATCGCGGTGAACCTCGCGGCGGGGATGGCCGACCGTGGCGCGGCCGTCGGACTGTTCGACACGGACGTGTATGGTCCGAACGTCCCGCGAATGCTCGGCGTCCAGGGCGAGCCGGTCCGAGCCGACCAAAACCAGCAGATCGTCCCGGTCGAAGCACACGGGCTCAAGCTGATGAGCGTCGGCTTCCTCGTCGACGAAGACCTCCCGGTCGTCTGGCGTGGCTCGCTCGTCGACCAGACGCTGACCGAACTCTGGCACGACGTCAACTGGGGACATCTCGATTACGTCGTCGTCGACCTCCCGCCCGGCACCGGCGACGCCCAACTCACGATGCTTCAGCAGATGCCCGTCGTCGGGTCGGTGGTCGTGACGACGCCACAGGACGTCGCGCTCGACAACGCCCGCAAAGGGGTCCGGTTGTTCGACGACCACGAGGCCGACGTCCTCGGGATCGTCGAGAACATGAGTGCGTTCACCTGTCCGAGCTGTGGCGACCACCACGAGGTGTTCCGCGCCGGGGGCGGCAGCCGGCTCGCAGAGGAGTTCGACCTCCCCGTGTTGAGCCGAATCCCTCTCGACCCGGCCATCGGCGAGGCCGGCGAGGTCGGCGAGCCGATCGTGTTCGACGACGCACCGGTCGGCGAACGGTTCGCCGACCTCGCGGGGGCGGTGATGGATCACGTGGGGTCACACCGGCGACGATCGCACGCGTCCGGGGGAACCGACTGGCCCTGAACGGAGCGCGGGCGCATCGAACCGGCGTCATCGTTCGTCGGGACCGATCGGCTGGCTCGGTGCCCGCCTACCGCGAGGTTCGCCCGACGGCGGTGCCACGAACTGAAAACACGAGCAACCCATAACCCCAACAACCGCCGCGTTCAGGTATGGGTTCACACTGCCTGGTCGTCGGGGGAAACGCGGCGGGGATGAGCACGGCGACACGGCTGCGGCGGGTAGACGAGGCTGCAGACATCACCGTCGTCGAGTCGACCGACACCGTCTCGTACGCGAGCTGCGGGCTCCCGTATCACCTGAGCGACACGGTCGTCGAATCCGACCTCGCGGTCATGGGCGTCGACCAGCTCAGTGCGGCGTTCGACCTCGACATTCGAACCGAGGAGACGGTCACCGACGTCGCGCCTGATGAAACGCGCGCGACGATAACCCAGAGCGACGGCGAGTCCTACGAGCTGGCGTACGACGACCTCGTGCTCGCAACCGGCGCAGAGCCGCTCGTACCGCCGATGTTCGACGTCGACGCGCTCGAGGGATGTCACACGCTGCGCACCGTCGAGGACGCGATCACCATCCGTGACCGGGTCGACGACGCCGAGGAAGCGCTGGTCATCGGTGGCGGGTACATTGGGATCGAGGTGGCAGAGAACCTCCACGAGGCGGGCCACGACGTCGTCGTCGCCGAGCTGCTCGACCACGTGATGCCGAACACGCTCGGTCCAGAGATGGCAACTCGCGTCGAGCGGCACCTCACCGAGCACGGCGTCGAACTCCAACTCGGCGTCGGCGTCGAATCGCTGACACAGGCCGACGATGGCTCGATCACGGCGTCGATGGACGGCGCGACCGACCGCACGTTCGACCTCGTGGTGATCGCCACCGGCGTCAGACCCCGAACCAGCCTCGCCGACGCCATCGGGCTCGACCGCCACGAGAGCGGCGCGGTACTGGTCGACGACAGACTCCGAACGAGTGAGCCGTCGATCCACGCGGTCGGTGATGCAGTCGCGGCGCCGAGCGCGCTCGGTGAGGGACACGCGTGGATCCCCCTCGGCGGGCCGGCCAACCGACAGGGACGGGTGGCCGCAAACGACATCGCCGGCCACGAGGACACACTCGATCCCGTCCTCGACACCGCGATCGCCAAGGTGTTCGACCTCGACGTCGGGACCGTCGGGTTCACCGAGACCGACCTCACCGAGGCCGACCGGCCGTACGAGACGGTGTACACCGCAGAGCCGAGCCACGCCGAGTACTACCCTGGCGCCGTCGATATTCACTTCAAGTTGTTGTTCGATCCGAATGACGGGACGGTCCTCGGCGTTCAGGCGATCGGCGAGGCGGGCGTCGACAAGCGAATCGACGTGTTGGCGACCGCGATATCCCACGGCGATACGGTGTTCGACATCCGTGACCTCGACCTGGCGTACGCCCCACCGTACGGAGCCGCGAAGGACCCCGTCAACGTGTTAGGAATGATCGGCGCGAACGTCCTATCTGACGTGGCAAACGTGATCCACCTCGAGGAGTTCCTCGAAGAACGCGAGACTGCGACCGTCGTCGACACCCGACCCCCGGAGATGCGCGAAGCGCAGGGGTCGATCCCCGGCGACGAGCACGTCCCGCTCGGACGGCTGCGGTCGTGGGCCGCCGACCGCGACGGCGACGACACGGTGTTGACCTACTGTAAGATCGGGAAGAGCTCGTACATGGCGAGCCGTATCCTCGAACACGAAGGGATCGACGCCCGGAGTCTCACCGGCGGCTACTTCCGGTACGAACTGGCTGCCTCGGCAGACGACTGATCACGTCGCGAACTGGCTCATCACGTTTCCTTCGGCGCGAGCCAGCCGCTGTGAGAACGCCGACGTCGAGATGTCGAGCCGTTCGGCGAGTGAGTCCATCGAAGGACGCTCGCCAGCTTCGTAGTACCCCTCGTCGATCGCCAACTCGAGCGCTTCGCGCTGTTTCGGCGTCAACGCCGAGACGTCGACTTCGTAGATCTCGTCGCTGAGCTCCTCGCCGCTGCCCGTGTGCGTCATACTCACCAGCTGCACGGTAGAGCCAATCTCGTTGAGGTCGGCAACGAGGTTCGACACCATCGCGGAGTTCGGGAGGAACGCCTTCACGAAAAACGATCGGTGCTCTGCGCGGACGAAGTGCGGAATACAGCCGTAGGCCGCGAACACCGCGGTCGGGCAGTGGTCACACACCTCGTCGGTGTGGTACTTGGTGATAACGCGGTCTTCGGCGTCGTCGTCCGGTCGATCCCGCGTCCGCGGTCGTCCGTCAGGATGCGGTGCATCGCGGCCAGCGGGCGAATCGAGCGCGGGCTCGTCGGGCTCACAGGACTCACACACCGTGACCTCGGTGTGACACGTCTCTCCTGCGACCCGTACGTCGACGTCCAGCACGTCGCCGTCGAGATCGTCGATGAAACAGGGGCCACCCCGCTCGATCTCGAGGACGACGCGGAGGTCACGGTCCTCGACGGTTGCCGACGGGGTATCGGCGACCGATACGGTTCCATCAGAACGGCTCATACACGACCGTTCGTCAGTAGCGATAAAAAGGTGCCTCGCCGCGTCACTGCGTAAGAATTCGAGCCAGTCTGTCACACACGACGACCTACGCGTCGTCGGCGAGGTCGTCTATCCACGTCAGCGCCGCCATCGCCTTCGGGAACCCGATCGTCGGTGCCGCCAACACGGCCACGTGACGCAGGGTCTCGGGGTCGATCCCCGCTTCGAGCCCTTGGCGGACGTGCGAGTGAACCGCGCCCTCCGACTCGGCGCCCGCCGCGAGTGCGAGTTTGACCAGTCGTTTCGTCTCGCCGTCGATAGGCCCTGCTGCGGCACACGCCTCGCCGAGGTCGGCGTACGCCTCCCACACGTCGGGGTGTTCGTCGGCGAAGTCGCCGGCGGCGGACGGGAGTTCCTCGCTGTCGTCTCCGGTGTCTGTCATCGGTCGACGTTCGCAGCCCAGAATAAAGGTATTGTGGAGCAACGTATCGTGTAGGTGAGCGGTATTGTCGAGACGACCGTCACGCGGGCTGGCGGGTCGAGACGGTCCGACTTCGGACGCGAAGCGGCCGACTCCATCATCCGGTGGAAGCGCCCGACATACGGTCTTCGTACCGCGTCTCCCACGCGATTCGGGCGTCGAGTTCACGCGTCCCCCGACCGGTCAGTCCGTACTCGTTGGTGCGTTGGTCACGGCGCCGTTTGTACAGGAGCCCCTTCTCGACCAGCGTGTCGAGGTTCGGATAGAGCCGACTCTGGTGGATGTCGGTGTCGTAGTACTCGTCGAGTTCGCGCTTGATCGCCAGGCCGTGTGGCCGCTCGAGCCCCGCAGTCACGTACAGGAGGTCGCGTTGGAACCCCGTCAGGTCGTGCATGCGAATCGACGTCACCGCCGTGACGTATGGGTATGTGGTGCCTAACTCGACAGTTGCGGTCGACGATGGCACACGTTACCGACACCACCGCAGGTCGACAGTTCCGCGGTGTCGAACCGTCGATTCTAACGCTCGGTGCTCAACCGAGCCGGCAGCTCAGGGTCGTCTAGGCCCGCGATCAAGCGTACTCGACGTTCAACTCGAGTTCGTTGGCGGCACCGAGCAGGTAGTCTGGCAACTCGCTCGTGAGCCGATCACCGGTGAGTCGATGAGAGGGTCCAGAGACGCTGAGTGCGCCGACGACGGTGTCGCCGACGACCACCGGGACACCCACCGCGTTGAGCCCGGACACGTTCTCCTCTCGGTTGAGGCTGTACCCCCGTTCTCGGCCGCGTTCGAGCGTTTCGAACAGGTACTGCTCGTCGGTGATGGTGGCGTCGGTGCGGGCAGCGAGCGGCTGCTTCTCGAGGATCGCCGCCGCCCGTTCGGCAGTCATCGCCGCTAGGATGGCTTTCCCGGCGGCCGTCGAGTGAAGCGGGATTCGGCTTCCGATGCCGGGATCTGTGCGGACGCCACGCGCACCGACGGCACGACAGAGGTACACGGCCTCGCCGTGCTCCTCGACGATGTACTGTGCTCGTTCGCCCGTCTCGGTCGCGATCTCGGTGACCTTCTCGCGAGCGAGTTCGTACCCCGGGTGGCTCCGACACGCCCGCTGGCTCAGCTGGAGGAACCGAAGTCCGAGCTGGTAGCCGTCCGAACGTTCGACGACCAGCCCGAGCGACTCGAGCGTCTGCAGGTGTCGAAACACGGTGCTCTTGGCGTACGGCACCTCGCGGGCGACGTCGGAGAGTGTGGGGCTGTCCTCCGATCGCACCCGTTCGACGATCTCGAACACCGTCTGGGCGGCACCGACGTGGTCTTGGTGCGGTTCTTCCTCCGTATCGGTCATACGGTTACCGCGAGCGCCGGAACAAATAGTGTTCCGCATCGTCGAACGAACGCGTCGCTTCCCCTACCAGTACCGTTATTATACAATAGATAGTGACGAATTGGTATGCCAGTCCCGCGGTTTGACATCGACCTGACGAAGAGCCAGCACCGCGTACGTGAGTCGATACGAGCAATCTGTGACGACTTCGACCACGAGTATTGGCGGCGGCACGCTCGTGCGGAAACCTATCCACACGAGTTCGTCGACGCGCTCGCCGCGGAGGGCTGGCTCGGAGTGCTCATTCCAGAGTCGTACGGGGGCAAGGGTCTCGGGACGCCAGAGACGGTGGTGATGATGGAAGAGATAGCCGCGAGTGGGGCCGGGTTTGGCGGTGCACAGACGATTCACGGGGGCATATACAACTCGCCACCACTGGTGAAAAACGCGAGTCCAGACCGCAAGGAGACGTTGCTCCCGAAGATCGCCCGAGGGGAGGTCTCGATCCAGGCGTTCGGGTTGACGGAGCCCGAAGCGGGATCCAACGCACCGAGCATGGAGACGTTCGCCCGGCGTGAGGAGGACGAGTACGTCGTCTCCGGCGAGAAGATGTGGATCTCCCGCGTCGACGTGAGCGACTACATGCTGTTGGTCGCTCGGACCAGTCCCAAGTCGGCGGTCGACAAGCGCACGCGCGGAATCTCCACCTTCCTCGTCGACCTAGACGACGCACGGGCCCAGGGACGACTCCACAAAGAGCCCATCGAGAAGTCGGCGAGCACGTTCGTCAACTCCTACCGGCTGACGTTCGACGACCTTCGCGTTCCGGCCGAGAACCTGATCGGCGAGGAAGGCGCGGGATTTTACCAGGTGCTCGACGGCCTGAACGAAGAACGGCTCGTCATCGCCGCAGAGCTGATCGGGATGGCAGAACTCGCTCTGTCGAAAGGTGCCGAGTACGCCACAGACCGGGAGATATTCGACCAGCCGATCGGAGCGAATCAGGCGATTCAGCACCCGCTGGCGGCCGCACACGCCGAGGTCCAGGCGGCTCGGCAGGTGACGTACGAGGCCGCGAACCGGTCCGCCGAGGACAGCCTCGACCGGGAGTCGCTCGGTGCCCGTGCGAACGCGGCGAAGTACCTCGCCGCCAACGCGGCATCGAGCGCGGCAGACGCCGCCGTGCAGGCACACGGCGGGAAGGGGATCGCCGTCGAGTACGACGTGGAACGGTACTTCCGCGAGGCGCGGCTCTCTCGGCTCGTACCGATCGCCCAGGAGCTCGCGCTCAATTACATCGGCGAGCGGGAACTCGGACTCCCGCGTTCGTACTGAGCGCCTCAAGCGTGACGACGCCATCACCCGCGACGCGACGACGACGCCCGCGACGTAACGATCACTCCTGTCGCCGCACCGACTCATGACCGACACCACACGACACACCACATTCGACCTATGACCGACGACCCAGCCGCCGACGAATCCAGCAGCACCGAGGGCTCAACCGCCGACGAGAAACGACTGATCGCGGGCTGGCAGGGCCGGTACTACGAGGACTTCGCCGTCGGTGACGTGTACAAACACCCGTACGGTCGCACGGTGACCGAGACCGACAACGTCTGGTTCACGAACGTCTCGATGAACCTCAATCCGATGCACTTCAACGAGGCGTACGCCGCGACCACCGAGTTCGGCGAGCGACTCGTCGACGGCACGTTCGTCATCGCACTCGCGGTCGGCATGAGCGTGATCGACGTCAGCGCCAACGCGACCGCGAACCTCGGGTACGACGCGATACGCCACCACGCGCCGGTGTTTCACGGAGATACACTGTTCGCGGAGTCAGAAGTCCTCTCGAAACGTGAGTCGGGCTCCCGCGACCACGTCGGTATCGTCACGACCGAACTCCGCACGTACAATCAGGACGGCGACCTCGTCCTCTCGTTAGAGCGCACGCCGATGGTGTTGAAGCGGTCACACGCCGAGCCGACGGCCGCACAGCCGACGGGGTGGCCAGAAGGCATCGGCACCCAGCCGGAGGACGTCTCGTGAGTGGATCGTCCGAATCGAACGACGCCGAGGTACCGACGGCGGCGAGTCCGGTTCCGTCGACGCGACTGACCGGTCGCCTGCCGACTACGACGCCTGCTGAGGCCGCCGCAATCGTTCCAGAGACGGCGACCCTGTTGGTCTCTGGGTTCGGCGGTGTCGGGTACCCGAAGCTCGTCCCGGAAGCGATCGCCGCCGGGGACCAACGCGAGTTGACCGTCGTCTCTGGCGGTGGCGTCGGTGACGAGATCGACCGGGACCTCGTCGAGTCGGGGGATATGGTACGGCGGTACCCGTTCGTTCCAAACGAGACGGTTCGAGACGCGGTCAACGCGGGTGCGGTGGCGTTCCACGACAGACACATCTCACGACTCGCAGATGAGGTACGATTCGGTGGGCTTCGCGCCGGGACCGACGGACCGACCGTCGCCATCGTGGAAGCCGTGGCGGTCGGGAGCGACTGGCTGATCCCATCGACGTCCGTCGGACACTCCCCGGCGTACGTCGAGACGGCGGACCACCTGATCGTCGAGGTGAACCGGGCACAGCCGCTCGAACTCGGCCGCGTCCACGACATCTACCTCCGGCAGGCGCCACCACACAGAGGGCCGATTCCGCTCGACGATCCGCTCGACACGATCGGGGGGCCGGCTATCAGGTTCGATCCGGAACGGCTCGAGGCCGTCGTCGAGACCGATCGGCCAGACGATCCCTACGAATTTCGCGAGGCGGGAGACACTGAGCGGGCGATCGCCGACAACCTCTGTCGGTTCTTACAGGCGGAACTCGAGCGAAACCCGCTGCTCGCAGAGCGGGTGAACCTCCAGTTCGGCGTCGGGTCGCTCGGGAACGCCCTGATGGGCGGACTGTCGGACGTCGACTTCGGCGATCGCGAGGTGTCGTACGTCGGGGAGGTGGTACAGGACGGCCTGTTGGACATGCTCGACGGTGGCCAGCTATCCGGCGCGAGCGCTACCTCGCTCGCGCTCTCTGCAGACGGGCAGGCGCGGCTGTTCGACGACGTCGAGCGCTACGCGGCCGACGTGATTCTCCGTCCGGCAGACATCTCGAACGCGCCAGCGCTGATCGACCGGTTCGGCGTCGTCGGGATCAACAGTGCGGTCGAAGTCGACCTCTACGGAAACGTCAACGCCACGCACATCCGCGGAACGCGGGTGGTAAACGGCATCGGAGGCGGCGGCGACTTCGCTCGCAACTCCCGACTCGGGATCATCACCCTCCCCTCGACGGCCGTCGACGGTGACGTGTCGCGGATCGTGCCGCTCACGCCGCACGTCGACCACACGGAACACGACGCGAGCGTCGTGGTCACAGAACGCGGCGTGGCCGACCTTCGGGGGCGCTCACCGCGTGAACGCGCCGAGGCAGTGACCGCTATCGCCGACCCCGCGTTCCGCGAGGACCTCGAGCGCTATCGTCAGCGTGCGGCTTCCAGCGGCGGCAACACGCCACACGACCTCGAGTCGGCGTTCGACTGGACCCGGTAGCGATCGAGGCGCGCTTCGGTCGGTCGACCGGTCCCACGTTTCGCCGTAGCGGTCTCCGTGTATCGTTCCTCGATACCGAGCGGGAGCAGCGCCTCGTAGACGATACGGTGCAGCGTGCCCGCCGCGTGATACAACTATCAGGATTAATTGCGTTACACTTTTATCGGCGCGTTTTCTTTTCTCTGTCGCATGATAGATGATGACAGCACGAGGCGGCGGGACGTAGTCAAAGGGGCGGCCACGCTCGGCGTCGTTGGCCTCGCTGGGTGTTCTGGCAGTGGCGGTGGCGACGGCGACGGCGGCGAAGGCAGCAGCGAAGACGGTGGCGACGGCGGCGACGACGGCGGTGAGGTGACGATCACGATCGGCGGCACCTCGACCGGGAGTTCGACGCAGGCAGCCGGCCAGGCGCTCGCACGGGCCGCCCAACAGCACAGTGACTTCCTCAACGTCTCGGTCCAAGAGACGCAGGGCTGGACGGCGAACCTCTACGAGTACAACAACGACCAGATCCCGGCGATGGGCGTCGACAACAACTCCCTCTCGAAGGCGCTCAACGAGGAGGGACCGTTCGCCGAGGACCCAGTCGACACGCTCCCAAATCAGGGCTTTTTGTTCACGTCGTTACAGATTCACTGGGTCGGCTTGGACGGGAGCGGCGTCGAGTCGGTCGCCGACCTGCGCGAGGGTGGCTACACGATCTACCCGATTCAGCCCGGCTTCGGAACGCGACTGCTCACCGAAGAGATCCTGAAGGAGGCGGGACTCTGGGAGCAGAACGACATCCTCAACGTCGACACGGGTGACATTCCCGGGGCCGTCGAAGAGGGCCGCGTCGACGCGCTCTGTCTGTACGGGGCGAACGGCGTCAACCTCTCCGGCTGGTGTCAGGAGGTGGACGTCCGCAGCGGCGGCGGGCTGAATCTGCTCGAGGTCGACGACGAGTTCCGTTCGGTAATCGAAGAGCACCCCGGAGCGATCCTCGAAGAAGTCGAGCCGTACGGCTACGAACAGGAGGTCACGGCGTACACCGATACGCTCACCGCCTGGTCGCTCGCCGGACAGTGGGCGTTCAGTCCGGACATCCCGGCGCGTGCGACCGAGGAGGTGTGCCGTCTCGCGATCGAACACGAAGAGACGCTGCGCGAGTCGGACCCGACGACGCTCGAGTACTCGCCCGAAGCGATGACGCAGACGGTGATCCCCGAGATCGACGTCCACGCCGGTGTGGCCGACTTCTTCGAGGCGAACGACGTCTGGAACGACTCCTGGAGCCGCGGCGACGAGTAGCGCTCCCAGGAGCTTCACCACCCATACATCCGACGAATGTCCACGAACTCCGAGACACCACCCGACACAGACGACGCCAAGCCGTCCTCAGCAGGGGACCTGCTCGCCGACGATCGCTCGCTCGAACTCGCCGACGGTTCCAGAGGGACCCGACAGCTCTGGTTGTACCTCCTCTCACTACCGTTTTGGGCGCTCGTCATCTTCGTGCCCACGGTCGTCGTGCCGAACGCGCTGTCGGGTGCGTACGGGGCGTGGATACCGGCGCTCCTCGTCGAGGACCCGGCGGCAGCCGCAGCAACCGCCGAGTCGCTGTCGACGACCGTGCTCGGCGTCGCCGGGGCGGTCGGCATTCTCGGCGTAACGGCAGCGATCTTCTGGCTCGGCTCCGGGATCGAAGAACGGCTTCGGATGGCGCTCGTGTCGTACTCGATCCCGTTCTGGATGATCGTGATGTGGTACTCGTACACCCAGCAAATGCCCCGTGGGCGGTACGCTGTCGCCTTCCTCGGGTTCATCCTCGCGCTGTACGTCATCTCCGAACTCGACCGACCGCTCGTCGAGAAGCGCTGGCTCGAGGCGGGGTTGCTGCTCACGACGGGTCTCATCTCGGTCGTGACGAGCGGATACCTGTTCATGAACTACCAGTCCGTCGCGATCGACACGGTCGGGCGGGCGACGGAGGGACAGATCGCGCTCGCGTTCTTGTTTACGCTCTCGATGATCTACCTCACGTGGCGCTCGTTCGGCCTCACCTTCCTCACGGTCGTGCTCATCGGGATCGGGTACGGGCTTGCCGGACCACAGATGCCGGGCGCGCTGAGCCACGGCGGGCTCTCACCCGACCGCATCCTTCGGATCCTCGTCGTCTCGGTCGACGGCTTCTACGGCTTCCTCACGAGGCTCGTCGCGGCGTGGATCGCCTTGTTCCTCCTGTACGCCGGATTGTTGAAGGCGTACGGTGCCTTCAGCCTGATCCTCCGGCTCGCGGTCCGGTCGGCGAAGTACGTCGACTCGGGGATCGCACAGACGGCAGTCATCGCGAGCGCGGTCATCGGGTCGGTAAACGGGAGCCAGACGGCAAACGCCGGGATGACGGGGTCGTTCACGATCCCGTTGATGAAAGAGAACGGAATCAAACCGGAGACTGCGGGCGGGATCGAGGCCGTCGCCTCGACGTCCGGACAGGTGCTCCCGCCGGTGATGGGCGCCGGTGCGTTCATCATGGCGTCGCTCATCACGGGGATCACCTACGTCGACGTCATCATTGCGGGGCTGATCCCGGCCGCAGTGCTCGTCGTTTCGATCGTGATGGCCGTCCACTACGTCGCGGCACCACAGATCGCAGACCCCGAGATGAGCGGCGTGTTCTCCGAGGCGATGGACCGCCAGGAGATGATACTCGAATCGATCAAATACGGGGTGCCGCTCGCCATCCTGATCTACGTGCTCGGGGTGTTACAGTACACCGTGATGACCGCCGCGCTCTACACGGCGCTGTCGATGATCGCCTTCGGTATCGGGATCCCACTCGTACAGGCGACGCTGGCCGGAGAGAGCCGTCGAGACGCGTTCGTCGGGACCCTAGAGCAGACGGTCGACGGCTTCCGGGAGGGCGTGATCGTGGTCGCACCGGTCACCATCATCCTTGCCGCGATAAACGGCGTGGTCGACATCCTCATGGCTACCGGCGTGCCGACGGCGATATCGCTCACGCTCTTGGACCTCTCCGGGGGGGTCGCGATCATCGCGTTCGTTCTCGCGATGATCATCTGCATCCTGCTCGGGCTCGGGATGCCGACGACCGCGGCGTACACGGTCGTCGCGCTGCTCGTCGCCCCGACGCTCATCAGCCAGTTCGCCGTCCCCGAGTTCGCCGCACACTTTTTCGTCTTCTACGCCGCGATCTTAGCCGGGTTGACGCCGCCGATCGCGACGTGTGTCGCGGTGACCTGTGGGATCTCCGGCGGCGGGTTCTGGACGAGCTGTAAGGAGGCGCTTCGGATCTCGGCGCCGCTCTTCGTGCTGCCGTTCGCCTTCGTCTACCACCCGGAGCTCGTCTCGGGAACCTTTGAGCTGGCGGCGATCGTCTCGGGGCTCCTCGCGCTCTTCGGGTCGATCGCGATGATTCACGGAATCAACTACCAGTTCGTCTTCGGTCGGGGACAGACGTACGGCCTCCGGGTGGCGTTCTTCGTCGCCGGCGTCCTCGCGATGGTCCACCCGATGGTGCAGGTACAGCTCGGCGCGCTCGCGGCGGTCGGGGGGCTGTACGTGCTCCAGACTGCCGTCGGTCGACCGGATCCACTGCGAACGCTCCGTGGTGCAGCAGGGCTGTTCTCCGGCCGCAAGCGGTAGGGTAATACGTTTTGACCCGCCTCCTTTCGACGACGCCCTGATGGACCGTGACCTCTGGCAGACGGTAGGACTCATCACGACGTGGCAGATCGCGGCGAGCATCTGCTACTATGCCGTCTTCGCGGCCGGTCCATTCTTTCGGGACGCATTCGGGCTCTCGCGGTTCGAAGTCGGACTCACGGTCACCGCGCTCACACTGGGATACGCGGTCTGTCTGATCCCCGTCGGAGCCCTCACCGACCGGTACGGCGAGCGTATAACGCTCACCGGTGGACTCATCGGTCTCGCGGCTGGGATGGTGCTCGTCGCCAGCGCGTCCGGATACGCCTCCCTGCTGGTGGCCGTCGTGCTCCTCGGTGCCGTCTACAGCACCGCGATGCCCGGGACGAACAAGGCCGTGTACGACACTATCCCGGCAGGCAGGCTGAACACCGCGATGGGAATCAAACAGGTGGGCATCACGGGTGGCAGTGGCCTCAGCGCCCTCCTCGTGACCGGACTCGCCGGCTACGTGTTCTGGCAGGCTGGGTTCCTCGTCGCCGCGGCCGTCGGCGCTGCCGTCGCCGTCGCGTTTTACGCCTCGTATCGCACGGTACAGGAGGGAACCGCCGAGTATCCGGATTTACGAGCGCTCACCGACAATCGGCCGTACGTGCTTCTGGCACTCTCCGGACTCTTTCTCGGTGCCGCGTTGTTCACCACGACCGGCTACACCATCCTCTACGTCGAAGAGTCGCTCGGCGGGTCGGTCGCGTTTGGCGGCGTCGTCTTGGCGATCGTCCAGCTCTTTGGAAGCGGCGGGCGCGTGCTCAGCGGTTGGTTGGCCGACCGGCTCCCAGGTGACCCGCACACCCGCATCGGTGGGATATTGCTTGCCCAGACGCTCGCAAGTGGCGTGTTGTTCCTCGTCGTCGCCCGCACCTCGACCACACAGAGTGCTGCTCTCGCGTTCGCCGCGCTGGGGTTCTTCGTGCTCGGGTTCACCGGCGTGTACTACTCGTACATGACGACGCTCGTCGCTCCCAGTGCGGTCGGGAGTGCGACCGCAGGCTGTCAGCTCACGCTCAACGCGGGCGCACTCCTCGCTCCGCCGGCGTTCGGACTCCTCGCTGACGGCGCCGACTACGGTGCGGGTTGGACCTTCCTCGCCGTGACGTGTCTGCTCGCCGCCCTGCTCGTCGCGGCGGTCATCCGGAGCCCGCCGCCGCGGGCCGTAACCGCTTGACTGCGGCGGGCCGTGGATGCGCCACCGTCGATGCGGATTACTTATACGTCGTGGACGAACAATCATGCGGTATGTATCACGTGCTGGTGGCCGTAGACACCGACGTCGACCGCGCGCTGTCACAGGTGGACGTGCTCGAGGACCTTCCTGCCTCGGCCGACGAGCTGTTCGTGACAGTCGTGCACGTGTACGAGGCGGTCGACGCCCCCGCCGACGAGGCGGGCTCGAGCGTCATCGACGACGTCAATCGATCGATCGAAGACCTCCGCGGAATCCCGGAGTCGGTCACGGCCGTCGAGTCGCGGCTCGACGCACTAGACGTCGCTCACGACCGCGAGTTGCACGTCGGCGAGCCAGCAGACGCGATCGTCTCGGCTGCTGCAGCCCACGACGCCGACGCGATATCCGTCGGCGTTCGAGCGCGGACCCCGGTTGGGAAAGCCCTCTTCGGAAGCGTCGGCCAAGCGGTCCTCCTCTCGGCCGACCGGCCGGTCATCGTCGACCGGCCCGAGTGACCGACCCTCGCTCGCGACCACGATAGACCGGCATAGCCGTTACCCACCGTCGCTCGTGGCCGCGTCGACGATCGTCGCCACCGACTGCGGCTCGCCTTCGAGGACGGTCTCGGAGAGTCGGTCGGGATCGACTCCCGAGTCACGGAGTAGTGCGGCCGTCTTCTTTTTTACTTCGTCGTCCGTAAGCGGGGCCGTAGGCTCTCCGGAAGGGATACGAACCGTCGCCGAGTGCGTCTGTCCGTCCGTCTGCACGGAGACGCGAGCGCCCCACTCCTCGGGGAATCTGCGCTCGATCGCCTCGTCTGTCGTCACCCTCGTCGCGTCCATCAGCCGGCGTGTGGTCGTCGTTCCCCACCGTGGAGGACTGTCCCTTTGTCCGACCGCGTCCAGAAACGTCGTTGCGTCCGCGGTGCCCGTCTCGAGCGTCAACGCGGCGACGAAGGGTGCAGAGAACTGACAGTCGACGAAGCTCTGTGGGCGCCGCTTCGCCTCGATCGGGTCGCCGGTCAGGCGAACACCCGGGCTCGGAATGGCGATCTGGACCGCCGACACCGCGTCCGTCTCGACCGACGGAGCGAGCTCGCGGAGGCCATCGATCGCCGCGTGGAGGTACCGACAGCAGGGGTACGGCTTCAGTCCCGTCTCGGCGACCGCGTCGCGCGTCTCCAGTCGATCGATCGCTCCGTGATCCGGATCGGGTGTGTATCCCGCGAGGAAGCCGTACTCGCCGTCGATCGGCGCTTCGGCCCCCACGACGCCGGCCGCGGCGAGGGTCGTCGCTTCGATCCCGCGGCGAGCGGCGAGTCCCGGGTGAAGGCGCTTGTTCCATGCGCCGTTCTCGAGGAACTGAATCGACCCCGCCGCCTGGCTCCCCGCGATACCGAACGCGTCCCGGAGCTCGGCCTCGGTGAGCCCACCGGCGACGCCGGCCGCCGCGACGGCACCGAACGTGCCACAGGTCGCGGTGATATGGAACCCACGCGCGTAGTGAGCGTCCGGCCCGACGAGTTCACCGACCGTACACGCCACGTCGTAGCCGGCGGCAATCGCGTCGTAGAACCGCTCGACGCTCGCGTCGGCAGCCTCGGCGGCCGCGAGCGCGGCGGCAACCGTCGGCGCCGCCGGATGAAGCGACGAGCCCAGGTGCGTGTCGTCGAAGTCGAGACTGTGTGCGAACGTTCCGTTCGCGAACGCGGCGTCAGCTGGGGTCAGCTGCCGCCCGCTCGGAACGAGCGTCGCGGCGGGGTCGGTCGCCGGGTCCGGTGCTGGACCACAGAGCGCGTCGATGCCGTCGAGCACCGCCGGTGACGAGTCCGCGTGCGTCGCGCCGCCGATAGCCACGCCGAACCAGTCGAGAAGGTGTGCGGGGAGCGCGTTGCGGTCGCCGTCGGCTCGCAGACAGTGGTCGACGAGGCGCGCTGTTACCATGCCACGGATCGGTGGAGTTTATACATTAACGTTGGCGTCTCGGCAGGTGACTCGTCCGTTCGACCACGGCCGCCGCCCCGCGAGTGGGCCCGAAGGCGACACACGACTCGGAGAGCGGAGCGACAGCGCCTTGCTGTTCGACCCGGTACGAGCGAGCATGGGGATCCCGTCCGAACGAATCGCTCGATTGTTCGGGCTCGCGCGCGAGGCCGTCGTCGACGACGAGTACGACCGCGCGCGCGAGTACGTCCGACTCGCGCGTCGTATCGCCGAGCGGAACCGCTGTGGCGTTCCCCGCGAGTTCGAGCGGAAGACGTGTGACGAGTGTGCGATATACCTCCGGGCCGGCAAGACGAGCCGGGTTCGACTCGGCCCGGGACGCGTCGTCGTCAGGTGTCGCGAGTGTGGCGCAACCGGTCGATACCCGTACGACTGAGCCGCACGACCGACACTGTCGACCGATCAGCGATCCGCCGTCGCGCGAAGCGTGTCGAGGACGGCCATCGTTCCGTCCGCGAACGACTCCTCGAGGACGGCGTCTGCGGCCGCGGTCGCCGCCTGGTCTGCGTTCGCGACGGCGTACGAGCGCCCGGCGATCTCGAACGTCGACACGTCGTTCTCGCTGTCGCCGATCGCGACGAACGCGTCGGGGTCGAGATCGAGTGTCTCAGCGACGAGACGAAGCCCGTCGCCTTTGCTCACGGTCGGCGACGTGAGGTGGAAGGCGTAACCGGTATCGACTACTTCGACCGCATCGGTCGCTGCTGTCACCGAACGCAACAACGATTCGTCGGCGTCGGGCGCCGCCGCAACCTCCGTCTCGCGCCACCGATTTACCGTTTCGTCTGTGCCCCATCCGAGGCTCCCGCCGCGCTCGAGGAAGGCCTCGGCCGCGGCCTCGGGAGCCGCCGGATTCGCTCGGATCGACGTCTCACCGTCTGTGTGGACGACCCCGCCGTTCTCTGCGACCACGCGGATCGGGAGTCCGAGAAACGTCGCGAGCGCGACCGGGTACGGGAACGCCTTCCCCGTCGCGAAGACGATCGGGGCGTCCCACGCCGGGAGGCGCTCGAAGACGCGGGGATCGATGCGCCCGTCGGCTGTCGTCAGCGTGCCGTCGATGTCCAACGCGAGCGGTGGAACCATACCGCGTGGTTCGTGGAGCGTCCCGAATTAGCTTGCGCTCGGCACGGGAAGCCGACGGCACCGACGATCACGGCTCCGACGTCGGCCGCGCGAACACCTCCCGAAACACCACCGTCGGGAAGCGTGGCACGAGCCGGCTCGGCGGGCGACCCTTCCCGTCGCTCCGCTCGACCGTCACGCGCTCTAGCAGCTCGGCGTCAGCGAGTTCATAGAGCATTCGTCGGACCGTCGACACCGAGAGGTCGACGTGGTCGGTCGAGGCGATAGCCTCGGTCGCCGTGCTCACCGAAGAGCGGTCCGACTCCGGCAGCGAGACGAGCTCGTAGAGCAGCCGCTGCCGGCTCGCAGAGAGACCGAGGACCCGGCCGAGTGCAGCACACGGTTTGGGGACGCCCTGGATGCCCGCGTCGATGTGGGTCGGCCCGATCGTCGACGCTCCGCTTCGCGTCGCCGTGATGGCCGCGCCGGCGATCGCCGCGAGCGCGTCGTGTGCGTCGCCCGACGCCCACTCTGCGACTTCACGAATCTGATCGTGGCTGATCGCGTCGCGCCCGAGCCCGGTCGAACACCGGCTCGTCAACAGCTCGACGAGCACGTGTCGCCGGTAGCGGGTGAACGCGACCGACGCGTCGGGCTCCCACGCGAGCGCGTCCGGCTGGTCTCTGCCGAGACAGACCGGAACGATCCGACCAGAGACGTCCGTGAGCCACTCGACGACCGTAGCCGGCGGGGGCGTCTCCGACTCGTTCGTGTGGTCGACGGCCACCACGACCGCAGTGCCGTCGTCGACGGCGGCTCGGAGGGACGCAGCGAGGTCGTCGGTGCCCACGCCGTGGTCCGGGACGGATTCGTCGGTGACGGCGGCGAGCGTGTCGTGGTAGAGTCTGAACCGGGTGCCTGCGCGCCGCGCGTCGACGTAGACGAACCCCGGCAGGGTCGTCTCGACGGCCCGTGTCGTCGTCTGGATCGCCTGTGGTGGCCCGCTGTACGTCGCGAGCCGGGCGAAAAGCGCGCTCACGACCGCCGACTTTCCGCTGCCTTTCGGACCGAACACGTAGGTGCTCGGCGGGAGCTGCCCGCTGAGTGCCGGGTTGAACACGTCGAGTAGCCGCTCGAGGGCCGGACCACGGCCGATCGGCGAATCGAGGTGGGAGACGGGCGAGACGGCGTCGAGGGTGATCAACACCCCTGCTCCGGCGTCGTAGCCCAGGCGCCGTTCGATACGGTCGTCGATGTTCATCGGGCGACCACCGCCGGTGGACGACGCGGGGCGAAACAGAGCGAACGCGGGAGAGCAGACGTCGCTACCAGTGGTCCGGCTTGTAGCGGTTGATGAGCACCGTCGACACGGTGAAGACGACGCCGCTTATCAGCCCGGCGAGTACGCCTGAAGCGATCTTGATCGCGGGCGAACCGGCCGTCGTCACCGCAGTGACCGCGCCGACGATGCCGGCGACGACGAGCAGGTTTCGCCCGTCTGCGCGGGTGAATCCAAACGTGTTCATAGACGCCGATCGAGGCTGGTCGGGTTAAACCCACCCGCCTCGGTCGACGCCAGAACGGGTCGTCACGCGGTGGTGGCGCCGGCCGTGTTGCAACCACACACTTATTCGCCGGGGTTTCGTTCCCCGCGACATGACAGAACCTACTTTCCACGACTCGGTAAAGCGCGCCGACCAGTGGAGTAAGCTCGCAGCGCTGGTCGTCGCGGTCGTCGCATTCGTGGCGATACGAGCCGTCGTCGCCGACGTGCAGTTCGCCTCGATCACCGCGGCGGCCACGGGCATCGCAGTTCGGCTGTACGTCCCGTACCACGCGAACCTGCGTATCCCCGAGGCCGAGCGGACGCCGCTCGCCGACCACCCGGCGGTAGGCGAGTACCATCACGGTGCTGCGGGACTCGGCTTGTTCGTCTCGTCTCTCGTCGCGGTCGGCGCGTTCGTCACTACTCACGCGCTCGTCACCGCCGTTGGTGTCGGGGTCATTGCTGGTGGCGTCGGATACGTGGTGTTTCTCTCGGTGCTGCCGGACGAATAAAAGAGTTCGAGCGGCGCCGGATTCAGATCGGCGTCACCCAGACCGAGCCGAAGACGCCGGCCGCGACGAGCACCGCGATGATGAACGTCGAGACGGCGATGGCCGCAGCGGGCGGGTCGACGTGGGTGTCTCCGTGCGCGTAGAAGACGCGCTGGAACGCCTCACCGAACACCGCGCCGAACAGCCCGAACAGGGCCGCGGCGAGGAGACCGGCGACCGGCCCGTACATCGCGCTCGCGCCGACGAACGCCGTCGCGCCAGGGAGCGTCATGTGGTGGGTAACCGGGATGCGCTCGACGCCGAGGTTCAAGAAGATGAGCGTCGCGGCGCTGATGCCGAACCCGAAGAACGGGTTACCGGATTGGATCGTAATGTACCCCGCGGCGACGCCGGTGACCGCACCGATCGCCGCGACGTGTGACCAGTTGTACATGTTCGGCAGCCACGGCTCGACGGCGAGGCGATCCTCGCTGTCTTTGCCGCCGTCACCAGGCACCTCGCCGGCGTCACGCATCTCGCCGCGCTCGAACGGTCCCATGTCGAAGAAGCCGTTCGCCTTGTTGCTCACCGTGCCGATGATCGAGTAGCCGAACACGATCCGGTGGACGATTGCACTCGCCACGACGGTGAACGCGATCTGGTCGAATGGCATTCCGAGCTGGACGAGCGTGGTCTGTAAGAGCACACCGAAGACGCCGAAGATGGCGCCGACGCCCAGAATGTCAGGGCGGCTGCCGAGCGCGAACCCGATGTCCTTCGCGTTGTGGTAGTCGAAGCCGGACTCCATCGCGCCAGCCTTCGCGGCGTACGCGGAGGCGGCTGCACCGCCGGCGAAAGAGATGTGTGGACCGAACACCGGCCCGAATGCGACGCCGACGCCGGCGCCGTTCGCCGCGTCACCACCGAACACGCCGGCGATGACGAGGAACCCGGTGAAGATGAAGGCTGGAAGGGCACCGAGTGCGGCGCCGAACGCGCCGCCGGCGGCGGCCCCGAGCCAGAGCGCGGGGTCGAGGAGCGCACCGACCAGTCCCGACTGCGCAACGACACCGCCCGACGCGAGCATCGCCGACACTTCAGCGCTCATTTACTCGTCCTCCTCGTCCTGCGCCCAGTTGAGCGAGCGCTCGACGGCGTCACCCCAGCGGTCGTACAGCGGATCGACATCGTCCTGAGACTTCTCCGGGCTGAACTCGCGGTCGATCTGCCAGTTGTCTCGAAGCTCGTCCACGGTGTCCCAGTAGCCGACGGCGAGACCGGCGGCGTACGCGGAGCCGAGCGCGGTGGTCTCGTCGACCTCCGGTCGCGCGATGTCCGTCTGGATGATGTCGGACTGCAGCTGACAGAGGAAGTTGTTCTTGACCGCGCCGCCGTCGACGCGCAGCGACGTCATCTCGACGCCGGAGTCGGCCTCCATCGCCTCGGCGAGGTCGCGGGTCTGGTACGCGATCGACTCGAGCGTCGCGCGGACGAGGTGTTCTTTCTCCGTTCCACGGGTCATGCCGACGATCGTCCCGCGGGCACGGCCGTCCCAGTGGGGTGCGCCGAGGCCGGTGAACGCCGGCACCATGTAGACGCCGTCGGTCGAGTCGACAGATCGGGCGAGTTCTGCGGTCTGTGCGGCGTTGTTGATCAGGTCGATGTCTTCGAGGAACTCGATCGCCGCGCCGGCGATAAAGATCGACCCTTCGAGTGCGTACTGAACCGGCTCACCGGACATCTGGAAGCCGATGGTCGTGAGCAGGCCGTTCTCGGAGGTGACGGCCTCCTCGCCGGTGTTCATCAGGTAGAACGCACCGGTGCCGTAGGTGTTCTTCGCGTCGCCCTTGTCGAAGCACGTCTGGCCGAACAACGCGGCCTGCTGGTCGCCGAGCGCGCCGGCGACGGGGATCTCCTCGCCGAGGAACCCGTCTGCGTCGGTGTGGCCGTAGTAGTCGTCGTCGGAGGAAGGACGGACCTCGGGGACCATCTCTCGCGGCACGTCGAACTCCTCGAGGAGCTCGTCGTCCCACTCCATCTCCCGGATGTTGTACAGCATCGTCCGCGACGCGTTCGTCACGTCCGTGATGTGGTTGCCCGTGAGGTTGTAGATGAGCCACGCGTCGATGGTGCCCATGAGCAGCTCGCCGTCGCGGGCTCGCTCTCTGAGGTCGCGACCGCGCGAGGCAGACATCTTGAGCGGCTCTGCGTTGTCGAGAATCCACTCGGTCTTCGTCGCAGAGAAGTACGCGTCACACTCGAGACCGGTCTTCTCGCGGATTTCCTCGACTTTGCCCGCCTCCTGAATCTCTTCGACGCGGTCGGTCGTCCGACGGTCCTGCCAGACGAGCGCGTTGTGGACCGGTCGGCCCGTCTCGCGGTCCCAGACGATGGTGGTCTCCCGCTGGTTCGTGATCCCGAGCGCCTCGAGCTGGCTCGCTTCGAGTCCCGCGTCCTCCAGTCCGTCGAGGACGACCTCTTTCGTATTCTCCCAGATCTCGAGCGGGTCGTGCTCGACCCAGCCCGGATTGGGGTAGATCTGTTCGTGCTTTTCGTACGCGTTCGCGACGACCTGGCCCGCGTGGTCGAATACCATAAAGCGGGTTCCGGTCGTCCCCTGGTCTATCGCACCGACATACTGTGTCATGTGTTGGATCCCTCTTGCGGCGCTGGTCCGTTCGAGTCGACGACCCGCGCTGTGGTCCGGATGCCGCGGGAGCACGTCTCGTCTGTCACCCCACCCTGACGGGCCGGTTCCGGGGTATCTCCCCGGCTATCCGTCCCCACGTTCGGGGGGGTGTCGTCGTCTCGGGATATGTTCACGGAAGCTACCACGCCGTTCGTGAACATAATGTACTACCATAATAATCTTGCTGTTAGAATCCGCCCAACAGCACGGTGCGTAGGTCATTATATATAAACAATTTGGTTGTGGCGCTTCTAGTCCCATCGATCGTCCCTGATAGTTACGAACAGCATCGACCGGGAGGTAAAGTAAAGTGTCCCGGGCACACAGTATATGCCATGGACAATCAAGTGGATGTCGTCGTCATCGGTGGGGGGTCGACCGGATGCGGCGTGATACGCGACCTCGCCCGGCGGGGACTCGACGCCGTTCTCGTCGAGAAAGGGAACCTAACGCACGGGACGACCGGGCGGATGCACGGGCTGCTTCACAGCGGTGGCCGGTACGCGGTCGCAGACAAAAAGTCCGCGCGCGAGTGCATGGAGGAGAACCGAATCCTGCGGGACATCGCGGGCCACTGTGTCGAAGAGACCGGCGGCCTCTTCGTGAAACGACCGGAGGACTCAGAGGAGTACTTCCAAGAGAAGCTCGAGGGGTGTCGCGAGTGTGACATTCCGGCAGCGGTGATCGACGGCGAGGAAGCCCGTCGGCGCGAGCCGTACCTCGCACGCGACGTCGAGAAGGCGATCGCCGTCCCCGACGGCGCGATCGACCCGTTCCGACTCTGTGTCGCCAACGCTGCGGACGCCCGTGAACACGGCGCGCGGGTCGAAACGCACGCCGAGGTGACTGACATACTCGTCGAAGACGACGAGGTCGTCGGCATCGAGATCGAACACGACAGCGGCCCAGGCAAACGCGTCCACCACGAGCCGGGCGAGACCGAAGCGATCTACGCGAAGTACGTCGTGAACGCGACCGGCGCGTGGGCCGGACAGATCGGCGAGATGGCCGGCGTCGACGTCGAAGTGCGCCCATCGAAGGGCGTCATGACGGTGATGAACACTCGACAGGTCGACACCGTCGTGAACCGGTGTCGACCGAAGGGCGACGCCGACATCGTCGTTCCCCACGAGACGGCGTGTATCCTCGGTACCACCGACGAGGAGGTCGACGACCCCGAGGACTACCCCGAAGAGGAGTGGGAAGTCGACCTGATGATAGAGACGCTCTCGGAGCTCATCCCCGCGCTAAAAGACGCTCGCACGCTCCGGTCGTTCTGGGGCGTACGGCCGCTGTATGAACCCCCAGGGACCGGCACCGACGACCCGACGGACATCACCCGCGACTACTTCCTCCTCGACCACGACGTCCGCGACGACCTCCCGGGCATGACGAGCATCGTCGGTGGAAAACTCACCACCTACCGGATGATGGCGGAGTCGATCACCGACCACGTCTGTGAGAAGCTCGACCACGAGGCCGAGTGTGACACCGCCGAGGCGCCGCTCCCCGGCTCCGAGGACTTCTCGGTGCTCCGCGATTACATGGAGGAGTTCGGTATCCGCTCGCCCATCGGCCGTCGGTCGGCCCAGCGGCTCGGGTCGCGAACCGACGAGGTGCTCACCAGCGCGGACCCGAACCCCGTGGTGTGTGAGTGCGAGGGCGTGACCCGTGCGGAGGTCCGTGACGGCATCGAACAGGCCGGCTCCGACCTGAACGCGGTCCGGCTGCGGACCCGCGCCTCGATGGGCAACTGCCAGGGAGGCTTCTGTACCCACCGCATCGCGTCCGAACTGGCACAGGAGTACCCGGAGCCCGTCGTTCGCGACGCCGAAGCCGAGCTGTTCCAGGAGCGCTGGAAGGGCCAGCGACACGCGCTGTGGGGTCGACAGCTCTCACAGGCGATGTTGAACCGAATGTTACACGCCACGACGATGAATCGCGACGGCGACCTCGCGAGCATCGACGCCGACGTCGACTTCGGCGCGTTCGACGCGGGTGAGACCCCCGCCGGCGGCTCGGACGTCGGCGGCTCACCGACCGGCGTCACGGCGACCGACGGGGGACGCGATGGCGATAGATAGCGACGTACTCGTCGTCGGTGGCGGTCTCGCCGGTATCACGGCAGCCGTCTCGGCCGCCCGCGAAGGCGCCCACGTCAGGCTCGTCTCACACAAGGCGAGTACGCTCGCGCAGGCGTCGGGGCTGATAGACGCGCTCGGATACCTCCCCCCGACTGACCCCTCGAAACCGCTGCGGGAGGGACCACCGACGGCCGGCCGGAACCTCGACAGGGACGAGTGGCCGGATCCGGAGGGCCCCCTCGCCGACCCGTACGACGCGATCGAGAGGCTCCCTGCAGACCACCCGTACCGACTCGTCGGCGGCGACGCGCTCCGTGAGGGGCTGTCGTTGTTCGACGAGCTGACGGGTGCCGCGTACCACGGCGGCCACACCGACCAGAACGCGCTCGTTCCCACGTTCGGCGGCAGCGTGAAGCCGACCGCCCGATATCCGACGTCGGCGAAGGCCGGACTCGCGAGCGACGATCGCGCGACCCTCATCGTCGGCTTCCGCTCGCTCACCGAGTACGACGCGCGGGCGCTCGCCGGCCGGCTGGACGCTGGCGGCGTCCCGTTCGAGGTCGCCGGTGCCGAAGTCGAGTTCGCCGAGGCGTTCCGGGCAGACACGAAGATCACCCGGATCGCAAAGGCGCTCGACCGGGACGAACCGATCGATGGAACACCAGCGCGCGAGGCGCTCGCGGCGGCGGTCGAACCGCACCTCGCCGACGCGGTCGATCGCGGCGACGTCGGCCGGGTCGACCGCGTCGGGTTCCCCGCGTTCCTCGGCGACGACGAGTCTACGGCGGTTCGCACGGAGCTCGCAGACCGCCTCGGCGCGGCGGTGTTCGAGATTCCGATGGGTCCACCGAGCCTTCCGGGACTCCGGCTCGAAGACCTCCTGTACGACGCGCTCGCCGACGCGGGCGTCTCGTTCGAGACTGGGATGCCTGTCGTCGGGTACGAGACCGACGACGACGGCTCGATAGACCACCTCCTCGTCGACCGAAAGGGAACGGAGGTTCCGTACGGCGCCGAGTCGATCGTGCTCGCCACGGGCGGGCTCGTCGGTAAGGGACTGGACTCGGACCGCGACGGCGTCACGGAGCCCGTCTTGGACCTTCACGTCCCGCAGCCGTCGGAGCGGTACGAGTGGTTCGTCGACGACGCGTACGGCGAACAGCCGTACGCGCGGTTCGGGGTCGCCGCGGACGAGCGGTTGCGCCCCCTCGACGGAGACGGAGCGGTATCACACGACAACGTCCGGGTGGCCGGCGCGGTGCTCGGCGGTGCGGACGTCGCGAGAGAGAAGTCGGCGAGCGGCGTCTCGCTCGCCACCGGCCTCGTGGCCGGACGGGAGGCGGCGATGGAGGTCTGATATGTCAGGACACAATACAGACGAGACGAACGACGCGGCAGAGCGCGCGGAAGCGACGTCGGCCGGCGACGAGCGGGCGGCGGCGACGGACGGGGGCGTCGAGAGCGCGAGCGGTGGCGCACCTGCGGGAGAACTCGACCCAGACGCGTACGACCCGGTCGACGTGTTCCCCGGCGGTGACCTCGACCTCCGAGAGGGAGCCGACTCGTGTTACAAGTGTACTTCCTGTGACACTTCGTGTCCGGTCGCCGAGGTCGACGACGAGTTCCCGGGACCGAAGTTCCAGGGACCAGAGCAGTGGCGGCTCAAACGGAAAGAAGACCACGACATCGACGAGTCGATCACCTCGTGTTCGAACTGCATGCGCTGTGACGAGGCGTGTCCCTCCTCGGTCCCGCTGTCACAGATGCACAACGAGGCGCGTGGACAGTTCGTCGAAGAACAGATGGAGAAGCTCTCGGTCGAGTACGTCCGCAACCGGATCCTCGCGAACTACCGCACGTCTGCACGGCTGGCCAGCCTGACCCCGCGGCTCGCCACGGTCGCGATGAACTTCGGACCGGTCCGGGTGGCGATGGACAAACTGCTCGGTATCCCGAGCGAGCGCGACTTCCCCGAGTTCGCCACGACGACCTTCCGCGAGTGGTGGCGCGACCGCGGCGGCGCGAAGGTGACGAACCCCGACAAGCGCGTGGCGTACTTCCACGGCTGTTACTCGAACTACAACACGCCGGAAGTCGGGAAGGCGATGGTGCGCGTGTACGAACACTTCGGCTACGAGGTGTTGGTACCGAAACAGGGCTGTTCTGGCACCCCGATGTTCGCGAACGGGATGCTCGACGACGCGCGACGACACGCCGAGACCAACGTCGAACACCTCGTCGAAGCGATCGACGACGGTGCCGACGTCATCGCCTCCTGTACGTCGTGTTCGCTCTCGCTGCGCCAGGAGTACCCCGAGCTGTTCGACATCCACGGCATCGACGACCTGGCCGAACACACCTTCGAGGCGCTGGAGTACCTCCGTATCCACGAGGACCTCCACGGCGCGCTCGAAGACGCCAGCCTCGGCACCGACCAGGCGTTCGCGTACCACGCACCGTGTCACGCCCGGAACCAGGGCCTCGAGCGCCAGGCGGTCGAGACGTTCCGTGACGTCGACGGCGTCACGATGGAGGACGTCGGCGACTCCTGTTCGGGTATCTCGGGGACCTATGGCTGGAAGTCGGAGAAGTACGAGAAGTCGATGCAGATCGGCGACGACATGTTCGACCACATGGAAGACGCCGAAGGCGACGTCGGGATGACCGAGTGTCCCACCTGCGCGATGCAGATGGAACACGGGACGGGCTACGAGATCCGCCACCCGCTCCAGCTGCTCGAAGAGGCGCTCGACGCCTGAGCCGTCGACGGACGTCACGCCACCAGGTCAGGTGGACTCCGGCTTCCGGCACCGCCGCCGTGCCGATCGCTGCCCGTGCTGTGCCGGCACACACGCCGAAGTAACCCGTGCGTTCTTATTCTCTGGGCGGTGATGGTCGGCCATGTTTGCGGATCGGTCCGATCTCCTCGCCGACGCCGACCCAGTACGCGGGTACGGGGTGACCGTGACGCCGGGGCGCGACGGTCCGCTCGTGTTCGTCGCGGGCTACGGCGAGGCGAATCGGCTCTACGCTCGGACCGGTGGTCCGGGTACGCCGTTCGTCGACACCGCCTGCGGGATCGTCGCCGACGACGGGAGACACGCGATGGGGGTGTGTGCAGCGGACCTCGACGCGGACGGCTGTGAGGAGATCTACGTTCACAACTGCGCGAACAGCGTCGGCGTCACGGGCGACTCGGACCTCCTCTTGAGCCGACTGGAGGCGGGCGGCTACCGCTGGACGGACACGTTCGCGCGGTCGGTGAACGCCGACCGGCTCAACTTCAGGGCGGGTCGCGCCGTCGCTGCGCTCGACCGCCTTGGGACGGGACGGTACGGCGTGGCCGTCGCGAGCTTCGGCGCCCCGCTGGCGTTTTACGAACTCGGTGACGACGGCGAGGCGTCCGACATGGCGGACGCGGTCGGACTCTCGGTCGACGACGGCTGTCGGTCCTTACTTTCGGGACCGCTCTGTTCACCGAGCACCGACCTCTTCGTCGGAGTCGAGGGCGGACCGAACCGGCTGTTTCGGAACGAGGGTGGTCACTTCGAGCCGGTCGCCGGCGGACCGGCGCTCGCGGACCCAGACGGCGACGCTCGAGGGGTATCACTGGTCGACGAAGGGGGGCGCTTCGCGCTCACCGTGGGCAACTGGGAAGGAGAAAGCCGGCTACTCAGGCGGATCGACGACGGGCCGTACCGGGACGACGCCCCACCGGCGTTTCGGGCGACCGACCGCGTCCGCTCGGTGGTCGCGGCCGATTTCGACAACGACGGCCGCCAGGAGCTGTTCTGTAACGCCTTCGGGACGACGAACCGACTCTTCGAACGCGCTGACCCTGTCGGCGATCCAGACGCGGAACCGCGGTGGATCGAGACGTCGGCCGGCGCAGCGGCCGAGGGGAGTGGCTTCGGCACGGGCGCGGTCGCGGCCGACCTCGACGACGATGGCGTGGTAGAGCTGCTCGTCGTCCACGGAGAGGTGGCCGCCCAACCGATCAGTGTGTACGCGGTTCCGGGAGCGGCCGACGACGGGTGGCTCCGGGTCCGACCGACGACGACGCACGGCGCCCCGGCCCGTGGTGCGACGGTGGCGCTCACGATGGACGACGGAACGGTGTCTCGACGGGTGATCGACGCCGGCGGAGGCTCGCTCTGTCAGACGGAACCGGTGGCACACTTCGGGCTCGGCGGCAGCGAGCCGCTACGGGTGTCGGTCCGCTGGCCCGATGGACGGGAGCTGACGCTCGAACGCCCATCGGTGAACGACACGGTACGAGTGTCACATCCCGCAGCCAAGGCGACGCGGCCGTGAGCGTACGGTGGCTACGGAGCGTCGTCGGCGTCGACGACCGTCTTACCGGTCGCCTCGGGAACGACGCGCCGGTCGGCGTCGACCCACTCGCGGTCCAGCTCTCGCCCCTCGAAGAGTTGGTCTAAGAACACGGCGAGCCCCGCAATCTCCGAGTGCGGCTGGTTCGTCACGGCCACGTTGACCGTCGCCTGCTCGTACAGCGCCCACGGGACCTTCTCGCCGCCGACGACCACGAGGAGTGGATCGCCGTCGACGGCTCGGTCGCGGATCGACCCGACGACGTCTTGAATCGGCTCGCCGTACATCGTGAGGTGTGCGATGGCGCCGTCCCACTCGCGGACGAAGGCGCGCTGGTCGTCGCGGCACTCGACGCTAAACGGGCCGCCAAAGCGGTCTGTCACGCTCCGGACGGTCTCTGCTGACCCGCTCGCGTTGTCTGGAAACACTACGCGATCGGCACCGAGTGCGCGCGCGGTCAGTCCTACGTGTGTCGTCACCCGGTCGTCCCGGCCGGGCCGGTGGCCGTACCGGAGGACGGTCACCGCCGTCGAATCGTACATACCGCCTCTCTGGGCGGCAGCGGCGAGGGCCTTTCGGTGTGAGACGTCGGCGGCGGGACCGCCCAATCTGATCCGTGACCGTGGATCGAACGCGACGTCGAGCATCGGCTGTGTCCACAGAAGTGAAAGCTTCATTTGCGTGGCGGGCGCGGGAGTCGGTATGACGAGCGTCAAGGAGTTTCGCGTCGCCGAACCGGCGACCGCATCGAGTCTCGGTCGCGGGCGGTTCGTCTTCACCGACGCCTACTCCGTCTTCGACTGGGGCCAGATGCCCGACGACATCCCACGGAAGGGTGCGAGCCTCTGTGTGATGGGCGCGTCAAACTTCGAGCGGCTGGCGGCGGCGGACGTCCCGACGCACTACCGCGGCGTGGTCGATCCGACGGCCGTCGAAGCCGGCACAGCTCCAGAGTCGGCCGTCGTTCCGCTCGCGGAGGCGCGCGCGCCGCCGACCGAGATGGCGATCGAACTGACGCAGGTGCCGGACCTCCCGTACCAGGGTCCCGAGGCGGGGTACGACTACGAGGCGTACCACGCCGCAGGCGAAGGGACCTATCTGATTCCGCTGGAGGTGGTGTTCCGCAACACCGTCCCCGTCGGGTCGAGCCTTCGGCGGCGGACGACGCCCGCCGACGTCGGCCTAGAGGCCACGGAGTGGCCGGCGGAGCCAGTTTCGCTTCCAGAGCCGGTCGTCGAGTTCTCGACGAAGTACGAAGAACAGGACCGCTACCTCTCGCGTGCGGAGGCGGACGCCATCGCCGGCCGCGCGGACGTGGCGTCGCTGGAGGCGCTCGCCCGACGGGTCAATCGGATCGTCACCGACCGCGCCGAGGCGACCGGCTTCACCCACCACGACGGCAAGATCGAGTGCCTGTACCACGAGGGCGAGCTCCGCGTCGCCGACGTCGTCGGTACGTTCGATGAGAACCGATTCGCGCGGAACGGCCGCGGGGTCTCAAAGGAGGTCGTTCGCCAGTGGTACAAACGCAACGATCCGACGTGGGTCGAGGCAGTATCGCGGGCGAAGACGGACGTCACCAACCGCGACATCGACGACTGGCGGACGCTGTGTACGGAGACGCCAGACTCGCTTCCAGGTGCGGTCCTCGACGCCGTCTCGACGATGTACGCGGCAGGTGCGAACGCCTACACAGAGCGGGCGTGGTTCGACGCCCCTCCGATCGACGAGGCACTCCAGACGATCGAGCAGGTCGTCGACTGAGTGACCGTCGCGGTCAGTAGAGCTGGTACAACATGAGGTAGACGCCGATCCCCATCGCGAACGAGACGAGCCAGAGGCTCGCACCGACGAGTCCGACCTGCGCGTGTCGGGTCGCGTACAGTTCCTCGTACGGTCTGGTGGCGGCGAGAAACAGCGCGTGGAAGACGAACGGCACACAGATGATGGCAAACAGGATGTGGATCGCGAGGAACGGGAGGTAGACGTACGTGTAGACGGTCTCCGGGCCAGGGAACGTCGCGGTCCCGACGAGCACGAGCCGGTAGAGGTAGCCGGCGAGGAACGCGACGAACAGTCCGAACGACGTCACCATGAACGCACGATGTCGACGGACGTTTCCGCGGGCGATCGCTCGCCAGCCGAGGAGGATGGTACCGATGGCTGTCGCCGAGATGGCCGCGTTGAGGTGTGGGATCGCCGCGAGTACTGCGTCGCTCGCTCGTGGCAGGACGCGGCTCGGAATGATACCGCCGACGGCTCCGAACACGAGCGCGAGGGAGACGACGGAGGCGACCGCGGTCAGTATCGGGACGTTCGCTTTGGCCCACTCTCGCATGTCACACAGGAGGGGCCGGCGACCAAAACGCCTACCGGTTCACGCGGCAGACAGCGTGGGAACGCCCGGCCCGCCGGCGGTCGAATGGAAGGGCTTTTAATCGGGGACTGGATACGACCGTATGCGAAACACGCACCGAGCGTGGGTAGCCAAGCCAGGCCAACGGCGCAGCGTTGAGGGCGCTGTCCTGTAGAGGTCCGCCGGTTCAAATCCGGTCCCACGCATCGACGGCGGCACACCCGCCACAGATGCACGGTGTTGTCTACACGACAGCACCCACGCACAACTTCTGTCGAACCAACCGAAAAGCCGAGACGCTCGCGTGGGCGCTTCGTTCGCGCGCCGACCGCTCGGCTTCTCTCAAGAACGGCGCGAACTGCCACCCTTTTAGTCATACGACGCCGGAGTGAGCGGTAATGAGCGAGTACGACTACGAGGAGTTGGGCCTCGTCGCCGGGCTGGAGATCCACCAGCAGCTCGACACGGCGACGAAGCTGTTCTGTGACTCCCCGACCGTCGAGCGCGACCCGGCTACGGCCGACCGGACGATCACCCGTCGACTGCATCCGACGACGAGCGAACTCGGCGAACTCGACCAGGCCGCACTCGAAGAGAGCCGGGTCGACCGGGAGTTCACGTACCTGGCGTACGACACCACCTGTCTCGTCGAGGAGGACGACGAGCCCCCGCGGCGGGTCGACGGAGAGGCGCTGTCGGTAGCGTTACAGATAGCCGACCTCCTCGACGCACAGGTCGTCGACCAGGCACACGTGATGCGCAAGCTCGTGATCGACGGCTCGAACACCTCGGGGTTCCAGCGCTCGATCCTCCTCGGACAGGGCGGGTCGATCGAGACCGAGCACGGGGAGGTCTCTATCGTCGACCTCATGTTAGAAGAGGAGTCCGCAAAACGGGTCGAAGAGACGGACGAGGGGGTCGTCTACTCGCTCGATAGGCTCGGCGTCCCACTGGTCGAGATCGGCACCGGACCCGACATTCGCAGTCCGGCAGGTGCACGAGCCGCCGCAGAACGCATCGGGATGCTGCTCCGGTCGACGGGGTCGGTAAAGCGTGGACTTGGGACGATTCGCCAGGACGTCAACGTCTCGATCGCGGAGGGGGCCAGAGTCGAGGTCAAAGGCGTACAGGACCTCCAGGGGATAGAAGACATCGTCCGCGGCGAGGTCGGCCGGCAGGCGGAGTTACTCGAGATACGTGACGCCCTCCGCGACCGCGACGCCGCCGTGGGCGACCCGCAGGCGGTGACCGACGTCTTCACCGACACCGACTCCGGGGTGTTGCGCCGGGCGATCGACGCGGGTGGGCCGGTGCTCGCCGTGCCGCTCTTCGGGTTCGACGGGCTCGTCGGCCACGAGATAGGGCCGGACCGGCGACTCGGTACCGAGTTGTCGGACCACGCGAAACGCCACGGCGCCGGCGGCGTGTTTCACACCGACGAGCTGCCGGCGTACGGCGTCACCGACACGGAGGTGGCCGCGCTCCGTGAGGCGGTCGGCGTCGACGAAGCCGACGCGGTCGCCATGGTCGCCGCCGACGACGACGAGACCGCGCGGATCGCGATCGAAGCGGTCGCCGACCGCGCCGCGGCGGCGATCGAGGGCGTCCCAGAGGAGACGCGTGGGGCGAACGACGACGGCACCACCCGGTACCTGCGCCCGCTCCCAGGAGCGGCCCGGATGTACCCCGAGACGGACGTCCCGCCGGTCGACCCCGATCCGTCTGCCGTCGAGCGACCCGAGCTGCTCGACGAGAAGCGCGACCGCTACGTCGAGCAGTTTGGGCTCGATTCAGGACTGGCAGAGCAGGTCGCGTTCGGTCGCCGTTTCCCGCTGTTCGAGACGGCCGTTGCGCGCGGGGTCGACCCGACGTTCGCGGCTTCGACACTCGAGTCGACGACGACCGAGATTCGCCGGGACGGCGCTCCCGTCGAGCGGCTCACCGACGACCACTTCCTTGCGGTGTTCGAGCTCGTCGAGGACGGGACGCTCGCGAAAGAGGGCGTCCCGGCGGTGCTCACGACGCTCGCCGAGGAGCCGTCGCTGTCGGCGGCCGAGGCGGTCGAGGCCGCGGGGCTCTCCGGCGTGGACGAGGAGGCCGTCCGAACGGCCGTCGCCGAGGTCGTCGAGCGCAACGCCGACCAGGTGGCGAGCGAGGGGATGGGCGCGTTCTCTGGGTTGATGGGCGAGGCCATGGGTGAGCTCCGCGGAAAGGCCGACGGCGAGGTCGTCTCCGAGGCACTCCGCGAGGAGATCCAGTCGCGAATCTGACCCGCTCGACCCGTCCGTCTCGTTCGCCCGACCTGTCCGTCTCACACACCGCCGCTCGAACGCCCGTCAGGCCGCGGCTTTTAGGTGCCACCGGCCGCAGTACCCGGTACGAGCATCACGAATGGACGAGTCTCCATCGGCCGATGGGCCGACCGAACAGCCGACTGCGCACGACCCGCACGACCGCATCTTTGGATTGACCGGGCGGTTCGTGAGTGCCGTCGAGCTGGCCGCCGCCGCGTTGTTCGCACTGTTGTTTGGGATCGGCGTCGTCGACCTGGCGCTGCAGATAGCCGAGACCGTTCCGACCGGTGAGATCACGGACCCGCTCGTCGTCATCGGCTTCATCGAGACCGGCCTGTTGTTGTTGATCATCGTCGAGGTGTACGAGACGGTCGTCGCGTACATCGAACAAAGCGAGACCCGCCGGATCGTCAGACTCGTGATCTACACGGGAGTGATCGCAATGGTGCGAAAGGTCATCATCTACCGGACGGGCGAGTACGAGACCGCAGAGGCCGCGCTGTTCGCCGCGGTGTCGTATACGATCGTCCTCTTCGGGCTCGTCGCATTGTTGTACGTCGAGCGTAGCATGGGTCCGACGATCGAGCCGTGAGCCGCGGGTAGAAACGACTGCCACTCACTCTGGGAGGTCACCGGTGATACCGGCTCGCAGATCGCTGCCAAAGTAGTGCCCGACGAGTCCGAGTACGAGCCCGAAGAGACCGCCAACCGCGAGCAGCGGGAAGCCCCACTGGCTCAGATAATCGAGTCCGATGGGGAGAAAGCCGATGCCAAGCACGTTGCTCACCGCCGTCCCGGCGCCGGCGAGTGCACCCGCAGATCCGGCTTCGACGTAGCGCTGGCCCCCGGTGGCAAGGCCGACGAGGAACGTCCCAAGGAGTATCCCAGCGGCCGCACCCAGCGTCCCACCGACGAGGGGGACGAGCCCGCCGGCGACGACGCCGACGCCGACTACGACGATCGTCACGGCGAGCAGCTTGAGCGACAGCCATCGTCCGTCGACGCCGATCCGTGATGTCGGTGGCGCGCCGGACCCGGACTGTCCTCCCTCGTCGCCGGCCTCCTCCGAGAGGTCGTCGTCGAGGAGCCCGTCGAGATCTTCGAGCGGGTCCGTCTCCTC
>Ga0209945_1000062_pt1 | contig 35002 bp, 32 predicted proteins | sample SalPonR2_A_D2_MG_FD_185703 | JGI IMG/M metagenome (GOLD analysis project Ga0209945, IMG submission 185703) | Salt pond soil microbial communities from South San Francisco under conditions of wetland restoration - Salt Pond MetaG R2_A_D2_MG... ...
CCTCGAACGGAAGAACGTCGTCGAGGTCGTCTACCGGACCGTGCCGACGTTCAGGCTGGCCGTCGAGCGCGACGAGATCACCGTCGAGATCGCGGAGTAGTCGGCGGAATCGCACCGGAGTGCCGGGCGAACCCCACCGGGGCGGCGCGATGCGTCGACGCGGTTTTTTCAGCGATCGTCGGACAACGACATCTTATAAGCCGACGCGCCCGGAACCCTCTCGATAATGCTACAGGGGGTCAACGTCGCGCTCGGCGTCTCGGGGAGCATCGCGGCGGTGAAGGTCGTCGAACTCGCGCACGAACTGCGCCGTCACGGCGCGAGCGTGCGGGCCGTCATGTCCCCGGCGGCGACGAACATCGTGCATCCGTGGGCCGTCGACTTCGCGACCGATGAGCCCGTCGTCACCGAGATCACCGGGAGCGTCGAACACGTCGAGCTCTGCGGCCGGGACGGGTGGGCGGACGTGCTCCTGCTCGCGCCCGCGACGGCGAACACCGCCGGGAAGATCGCGGCCGCGGTCGACGACACCCCGGTCACGACCTGCGCGACGACGGCGCTCGGCGCGGACGTGCCGGTCGTGATGGCGCCCGCGATGCACGAGCCGATGTACGACCACCCCGGCGTCCTCGACGCGCTCGATCGGCTCGAAGAGTGGGGCGTCCGGTTCGCGGAGCCCCGGATCGAGGAGGGGAAAGCGAAGATCGCCACCGAAGAAGACATCGTCACGCAACTCGCCCGCGCGACGACGCCGCAGTCGCTCGCGGGGACCCACGTGGTCGTCACCGCGGGCGCGACGAAAGAGCGGATCGACCCGATCCGCATCCTGACCAACCGGGCCTCGGGGAAGACCGGGCGAGCGGTCGCCCGCGCGCTCTACGTCCGAGGGGCGAGCGTGACGCTGGTCCAAGACGGCCCCAAAGTGCCCTACGCCGACGTGGTACAGATCGAGACCGCCGCGGAGATGATGGACGCGTGCCGCCGGACCGCGGCCACCGCGGACGCGCTGATCTCGGCGGCGGCCATCGCCGATTTCACCGCCGACGCGGTCGACGAGAAGATCCGGTCCGGGTCGCCGCTGTCGGTGAATCTCGAACCGACGCCGAAGCTGATCGACTCGGTTCGAGAGGCGTATCCCGACCTCCCGATCGTCGGATTTAAAGCCGAAACGTCCGGCGACGAGGCCGCGATGATCGCTGAGGCGGAGCGCATCCGCGACCGGGTCGGCCTCGATTTCGTCGTCGCCAACGACGCGAGCGTGATGGGCGCCGACGAGACGCGCGTCCTCCTCGTCGGCGACGACGGGACCGACCCGGAGGAGGCCGTCGGCTCGAAAGACGCCGTGGCCGCCCGGATCGCCGACCGACTGGCCGAGACGCTCGGCTTGTCGGCGTGAGCGCCCGGCGGCCGAACTCAGCGGCCGACTGCGGCAGTTAAAAGCGAAAACGGCGAAGCGGCGTTTCGCGCGCTTTCAGCGAACCGCGACCTTACAGCGCGTCCAGCAGCGTCGCCGCCGCGGCCGCGGACGACCCCGGCCCGCGCGCGGTGATCAGGTCGCCGTCGACCGTGACGCTCGCGTCGGCGTCGAGTTCGGCGTCCCAGTCGGCGCCGGCGAGGACGACCTCGTCTTCGACCCAGTACGGGAGTTTTCTGCCGTCCGGCATCACGTCGTGGTCGTCGACGATGTCCTCCTCCCACGCGTTCGGGAAGCCGGTCACCGAGCGCCCCTCGACGAGCGGCGTCCCGTCGGCCTCGCGGGTGAAGCCGAGGATGCCGACCGCGTGGCAGACGACGAGCGCGACGCCCGCCTCGCCCGCGACCGCGTCGAGCAGGAGTTGGCGCGCGTGTCGGTCCTGGTTCACGTCCCAGACCGTCCCGTGGCCGCCGGGGAACACGACGGCGTCGTAGTCGTCGGCCGCGACCGTCGCGACCGGTTCGGGGTCGTTGAGCTCCGGGTGTTCCTCGTCGACCTCGCGGAGCTCCGCGACTCGCTCTTCGCCGCCCGCGGCCTCCGGGTCGAGCGACCGCTCGTCGACGACCGGCGGCGATCCGGACGGGGTCGCGACGGTCACGTCGACGCCCTCGCTCTCGAGGGTCGTCAGCGGCTCGATGCACTCTTCGGCCCAGTACCCCTCCTCGCTCACGACGAACAGCGCGGTGCTCATCTGTGGACTCCGTTGACGGGCGAGGTATAAAACGCGCCCGTGGCCGGAAGCAACGAGGGGCGGCGCGGGGTTTATAAGCGGTCGACCGCGGTCCGGCTCAGGTCGTGAACAGTTCCGTGTCGTCGGGGACGGCGAACAACCCCAGCCGGACGCCGGCGTCGAGCCACCCGTAGCCGTACGAGTACGACGCGAGCGCGTTGACCGGGTCGCCGTCCGACCGGAAGTGACGACCGTCTTCGAGGTACGACTCCGCCATCTCGACGACGTCGGCGGCGGCCTCGCCGAGCGGCGTCTCGGCGGGCGGGCGCGGCTCTGCGACCGCCAGGGCGTCGGCGAGCATCTGCTCGTAGCGGTCCGTCTTCTCTGCTAACTCGGCGGGCATACGCAGGTGTTCCGGCCGGCGGACAAAAGCGACCGGGTCGGCGACGGGCGGTCCGGGGGCGGCGTCGCGACCGGAAGGCGCTCGACGCGTCTCGCGTGGGGCCACGACGTGTTCGGACTCGCCCGGCCCAAAGCGCAACGTCGATACGCTCCGAGTCGAAACCACGCGTCATGTACGAGGCCGTCCACGCACACCCCGACGGCGAGTCGACCGCCGCCCGCCACGCGGCCACGGCGGCGCGGTACGGCTACGAGGGGGTCGTCGTCCGGACGCGCGACGCGCTCGAACCGCCGCGCGACGACGGCACGCCGTCGGCCGACGCCGCCGCCTTGAGCGAGGAACACGGAATCGACGTGGTCGACGCGGTGGAGATAGACGTCGACAGCGCCACGAGCGCGTCCGGCGCGGTCGGCAACTACCGACCGAGCCGCACCGTGGTCTGTCTCGTCGGCGGCGACGACGCGCTCAACCGCTTCGCGGTCGAGGAGCCCCGAATCGACGTGTTAGTCCGGCCGATGGGCGGGTCGGGGGATTTCAACCACGTGCTCGCGAAGGCCGCCAGCGAGAACGGCGTCCACGTCGAGTTCGACTTCGGGCCGCTGCTCCGCGCGACCGGCGGGAAGCGGGTCCGCGCGCTGAGCGACCTCCGGAAGCTCCGCGAGATCGTGTCCTACTACGACGCGCCGTACGTGGTCAGCGCGAACCCGCGGTCGCACCTCGACCTCCGCGCGCCGCGAGAGGTCGTCGCCGCCGCCGCGGCCGTCGGGTTCGAGGCGGAGTGGGTCAGGTCGGGGCTGCGGGCGTGGGGCGATGTCGTGGCTCGAAACCGGGAGCGCGCCTCCGAGGCCTTCATAGAGCCGGGGGTCAGACTGGGACGGTATGAAGAAGACGGTTGACGAACACGCCGCTCGCTTTTCCGAGCAGGCCGCCGAGTACGACGACTCGAAGAGCGAGGAGTACTGCGCCTGCGCGGATCTGGTGATCGAACACGCCGCCCCCGGACCCGACGACGTGGTCCTCGACCTGGGTGCCGGCACCGGCGCCATCGCGCTCGCGCTCGCGCCCGACGCCGAACGGGTCCTCGCCCGCGACATCAGCGAGGGCATGATGGCGGAGGGGCGTCGCAAGGCCGAACAGCGGGGGCTCTCGAACGTCTCCTTCGCGTACGGCGAGTTCCGAAGCCCCGAGGTCGACGCAGACCAGCGGGTCGACGTCGTCACCTCGAACTTCGCGCTCCACCACCTCGCGGACGACGAGAAGCGGGAGGCGATCCGCGAGATGGCCGCCACGGGGGCCCGCCGGATCGTCCTCGGCGACGTGGCGTTCTTCGAGAGTCCGGACCCGGACGCGCCGTTCTACAGCCCGGAGGTCGACGACCCCGCCACGGTCGGCACGCTCGTCGAGGCGTTCACGGCCGAGGGGTTCGCGGTCACCGCCGTCGAGCGCGTCCACGATCAGGTGGCCGTGATCGTCGCCGAGCGACTCGCCGACTTGGGCGCGGGCGACGACCCGAACGGTGACGCGGGCGACGACCCCGAGGAGGGCGGTCGGTGAACGCCCGATGAAACACCTCCCCAAACACCTCCGACCGCGGTGGCGCTACCTCGCCGTCGGCATCGAGACGTGGCCCGACGCCGAAGTCGGGCGTCGGGCGTTCCAGCGCGCGCTGTGGTACGCCGCCGGGAACCTCCTCGGCGACGCCAGCAGCGCGGACGCCGACCTGACGCTGCTCTCCTTCGCACACGACGACGGCGAGGGGGAGGCGATCGTTCGGGCCCGCCACGGTCACGTCGACGAGGCGCGCGCGGCCATCGCGTGCGTGAGCGAGGTCGACGGCGACCCCGTCGGAATCCGGGTTCGGGGGATTTCGGGGACGGTACGTGCCTGTGAGGAAAGATATATGGGTCGCGCGGGCCCACCTTCGACACAGCGAGACGTCGCGTTCGAGGACGCCGAGCGGTCCGCCGTGGTGCGCGAGGACGCGTGCGACGTGTGGGTCGAGTCGGGGTACGTCGGCGCGACGGCGTTCGACACCGAGTGATATCATGCAGGGACAATCCCAACAGCAGGCGTACGACCGAGGAATTACTATCTTCTCTCCCGACGGCAGGCTCTACCAGGTCGAGTACGCCAGGGAGGCGGTGAAACGCGGGACCGCGAGCATCGGCATCCGCGCCGAGGACGGCGTCGTCCTCGCGGCGGACAAGCGCGCTCGGTCCCCGCTGATGGAACCGGAGAGCATCGAGAAGCTCCACAAGGCCGACGACCACGCCGGCGTCGCGAGCGCGGGCCACGTCGCCGACGCCCGACAGCTCATCGACTTCGCTCGCCGGCAGGCGCAGATCAATCGCCTCCGCTACGGCGAGGCCATCGGCATCGAGACGCTCACGAAGAACATCACCGACCACATCCAGCAGTACACGCAGGTCGGCGGCGCGCGCCCCTTCGGCGTCGCGCTGATCGTCGGCGGCATCGAAGACGGCGAGCCGCGCCTGTTCGAGACCGACCCGTCCGGCACGCCCTACGAGTGGCAGGCGCTCTCGATCGGTTCGAACCGGAACGACCTCCGGGACTACCTCGAAGCGGAGTACGAAGAGAACCTCTCCACCGACGAAGCGGTCGGGCTGGCGCTCGACACCCTCGCCCAGCCGAACGACGGCGAGTTGACGCCCGACGGTGTCGGAGTGGCCACGATCACGCCCGAGGAGGGCTACACCGAACTCTCGACCGACGAGGTGGCGTCGATCCTCGAAGCGCGCGATCTGGTTGCGAGTGAAGACGAAGAGGACGACGCCGACGACGCAGACGAAGACGCGTCGGACGAGTAACTCCCCGCTGTCGGCGTATCTTCGCGCCGGTCGCGCTTTTGTTCCCGGTCGATTGCGTTTCGCCCGACGCGGTCGCTTGTCGGTCCTCGTCAGTCGCCGGTCGGGAGAGTTATGCCGACGGGGGTCGACCGACAACGCGTGCAGAAGACGGTACTCATCACCGGCTGTTCCTCGGGTATCGGACGCGCCGCGGCGCGGGCGTTCCTCGACGAGGGGTGGACCGTGTACGCGACCGCGCGGAACCCCGCAGACATCGAGACGCTCGGCGACGCGGGCTGTGAACTGGCAACGCTCGACGTGACGGACCAGTCCGATATCGACCGCGTCGTCGACCGCATCCTCGACGAGGAGGGGGCGATCGACGCGCTGATCAACAACGCCGGCTACGGGCAGTTCGGGCCGGTCGAGGACGTGCCGACCGCGAAGGTCCACGAGCAGTTCGACGTGAACGTGTACGGCCCGCATCGGCTCATCAAGGCCGTGTTGCCCGGTATGCGCCGCGAGCGCGAGGGAACGATCGTCAACGTGTCGTCGGTCGCGGGCCGGATCTCGTTCCCCGGCGGCGGCGTCTACAGCGGATCGAAGTTCGCCATGGAGGCGCTGTCTGACGCCCTCCGCAACGAGGTCGCGGAGTTCGGCGTCGACGTGGTCGTCGTCGAACCCGGCCCCGTGCGAACCAACTTCTCGAAGCGAGCGGAGCGAGAGGCGCCCGGAAGCGGGTCGGAGGCCGACGACGCCGACACCGACGCGGACGACGGCGACCTCGACCGAACGGGCGCTTACGAGGCGTTCTACGCGCTCTTCGAGGAGACGCAGTTGGTCGGCGGCGACGGCCCCGGCGCGGTGGAGCCGGAGGTCGTCGCCGACGCCATCGTCAACGCCGCCAGCGCGACCCAGCCGCCGGCGCGCGTCCAGCCCGGCACCGTCGCTCGCGTCGGCGTCCTCGCGCGGTTCCTCCCCGACTCGATCCTCGACGCGGGGTACGACTTCGTCCGGAAGTTCACGAGTTAAGCGTCCTCGTCCGACGGCGACACCGCGAACGGGCTCGCTTCCTCTCGCCAGTCCCAGCCGGGGAGCCGCGTCTGGAAGCCCGCCGCGAGCGCGGCGTCGAGGTCGTCCGCGCCGGCGGCCCCCGCCCCGTCTGCCGTCTCGTCTCCACTCACCCGCACGTCGACGAGGTGGAAGGTCGCCTGCGCGAGCAGCGAGAGCGGGCGTCCGCCGGCGACGGTCGCCGCCAGCTCGCGGCCGAGAACCTCGTCGACGACGAAGCCCGGATAGTCGCCCGCCACGTCGAGGTCGCGGAGCAGCGCGACGCAGGCGGCGACGTTGACCGCCACCTCGCCGTCGGAAAACACCGCGTCCACCTCTCTGCGATACGTCTCGGGGGCCACGGAGTCCACGTCGGTTTCGAAGAGCCGACCCAGCCGCTCGCGGGTCTCGTTGAGAATCGGGACGACGACCGGGGCTCGCTCGCGGACCCACGCGCGTTCCCGCCGGACCGTCTCGGGCGTGATTCGCATACGCTTCCTTTCACGACAAGGGGGTTTGCCCTTTGCGAAGGGTTTTATAACGGCCGGGATAATCTTCTGGCAAGCGGGTTTTCGCAGGCTGTTCCCGCACGGTTCCGTCTACGGACAGTACTACCACTATGCCTACTCCGTCACGGTCGACCGTTCGTTGCCGAGGCGCGTCCTGCCGCTCGACGACGACGGCGGTCCCGACGACCCGCAGTGAGATATGAGTCAAGTCGATAAGCAACTCGATACCATAAAATCAGAGATCGAACAGGAGATTCCGAACGACATCACGGTCACCGACGTCAAATACGAGGGGCCGGAACTGGTCGTGTACACCCGCGATCCGAAGCGGTTCGCCGGTGACGGCGACCTCATTCGTCGGCTCGCCTCGAAGCTCCGGAAGCGAATCACCGTCCGTCCGGACCCGAGTGCGCTCGCCCCGCCGGCGCGCGCCGAAGAGGAGGTCCGTTCGGTGATCCCCGAGGAGGCCGGCGTGACCGACCTCGACTTCCACGAAGACACCGGCGAGGTCGTCATCGAGGCCGAAAAGCCCGGCATGGTGATCGGCCGCCGCGGTTCGACGCTCCGTGAGATCACCCAGGAGGTCGGCTGGACGCCGGAAGTCGTGCGGACGCCACCGATCGAATCCTCCACCGTTTCGAACGTCCGCGGATTCCTGAAAAACGAGCGCGAGGAGCGGCGCGACATCCTCGAACGCGTCGGACGACAGATCCACCGCGAGGAGATGTCCGACGACGAGTGGGTCCGGATCACGACGCTCGGCTGCTGTCGCGAGGTCGGCCGCGCCGCCTTCATCCTCTCGACGCCCGAGACGCGGATCCTGATCGACTGCGGCGACAAGCCGGGCGCCGAAGGCGAGGTCCCGTACCTCCAGGTCCCCGAGGCGCTCGGGGCCGGCGCCGCGACGCTCGACGCGGTCATCCTCACGCACGCCCACCTCGACCACTCGGCGCTGATGCCGCTCTTATTTAAGTACGGCTACGACGGCCCGATCTACACGACGGAGCCGACCCGCGACCTGATGGGGCTGCTCACGCTCGACTACCTCGACGTCGCCGCCAAGGACGGCCGCACGCCGCCCTACGAGTCCGCACAGGTCCGCGAGGCGATCAAACACACCATCCCGCTGGAGTACGGCGACGTGACGGACATCGCGCCGGACGTGAAGCTCACCTTCCACAACGCGGGCCACATCCTCGGGAGCGCCGTCACCCACTTCCACATCGGGGACGGGCTCTACAACGTCGCGTTCTCCGGCGACATCCACTACGAGGACACCCGCCTGTTCAACGGCGCCGTCAACGACTTCCCGCGGGTCGAGACGCTCGTCTTGGAGTCCACCTACGGCGGTCGCGACGACTACCAGACCGATCAGGCGGACTCCGAGGAGGCCTTAAAAGAGGTCATCAACGAGACGTACGAGGCGGGCGGGAAGGTCGTCATCCCCGCGTTCGCCGTGGGACGGTCCCAAGAGATCATGCTCGTCTTAGAGGAGGCGATGCGGAACGGCGACATCCCGGAGATGCCCGTCCACCTCGACGGGATGATCTGGGAGGCGACCGCGATCCACACCACCTACCCCGAGTACCTCCGCGACGACCTCCGCGACCGCATCTTCCACGACGACGAGAACCCGTTCCTCGCCGACCAGTTCAACCACATCGACGGCGGCGAAGACGAGCGGCAGGACGTCGCCGACGGCGACGAGTGTATCATCATCTCCACGTCGGGGATGATCGAGGGCGGCCCCATCATGTCGTGGCTGCGCCACATCGGCCCCGAGCCCGATTCGAACCTCGTGTTCGTCGGCTACCAGGCGCAGGGAACGCTCGGTCGCCGGATCCAGAACGGCTGGGACGAGATTCCCGTCGACGGCTGGGGCGGCGGCGGTCGCGGCGACACCCTCACCCTGGAGATGGGGACCGAGGTCGTCGACGGCTTCTCCGGCCACGCCGACCGGCAGGGATTAGAGAACTTCGTGAAGACGATGAACCCGCGGCCGGAGAAGGTGCTGTGCGTTCACGGCGACGAGCGCTCCGTCCAGGACCTGTCGTCGGCGCTGTACCACGACTACAACATGCGGACGTTCGCGCCCAAGAACCTGGAGACGTTCCGGTTTAAATAACCGAATCGTCCGCGGCTCCGTGACCGTCGACCGGCCTCAGCAACCGGGCTTGTCTCGTTCCGTGGGCTCGCCGGTCGCCGCGGTCGCGACTGCGGTCGTTCTGGCGATCGGCTGTTTGTCGTTGACGCCGATGAACAGTATCTCGACCTCGTCGCCCGGCTCCATCGGGCGGTCGCCGCCGAAGTCGATCGGGTACCTGTTTTCGACCCTGAAGAAGGGGTCGTCGTCGCCGCGGGCGATGTCGTTCTGGTTCGACTCGACATATTGTTCTCCTCCGACTATGCTGATGTCGGTGTCACCATCATCTTGATACCGGTTGTGAGCCATTCGGATCGTGAGCGTGTCGCCGACCCCGAAATCGCCCGTACAGAACTCCCCGACAGTCTGACCCTCGTGGAACTCCTGACCGGTGTCCGCGTCGAAGCGGTTCGGATTCACGAACCGGACCTGACCGCTCTCGCCGTCGTCGCCCTCCCACCGGACCAGTATCGACCCGATCTCGTCGCCCTGGAAGGTCGGGCCCGCGATGTAGGGGATTCGAACGACGTCAATATCTCCGCGGGGAGGATCGTTGTTACCATCGTCCCACCCGGTCCACGATCGGTGTTCGGGTCCGAGCGTCACCTCGGCGTCGCCGAACCCGCGCAGCTCTTGGGGCTCTTCGACGCCGCTCTCGAAGTCGAACACGGCGACGCCGATGGTCGCCGCGATTATCACGACGAGGGCGACCATGAGAATCGTGGCGACGACGCTCGTGACGCCGCGGTCGCGGCTACCGCCCATCGCTCGCTCCGGCGCAGGCGACCTGACTGCGACTCATACCGGTACAACGGCCCGTTCCGGACGTATACGTTCCGATCCACATATCAGTTCTAATACTGGTTTTCAGTACTCACTTATACCGTAAGTGAGAACGGAGCGTATGCGGATCGCACTCATCGCTCACGACGAACTGAAAGACGAGATGGTCGAGTTCGTCACCGCTCACGCCGACGCGCTCGGCGCGTGCGAACTCGTCACCACCGGCACGACCGGGAAACGCATCGCCGACGCGACGGGGTTGACCGTGGACCGCCAGGCCTCGGGCCCCTACGGAGGCGACCTCCAGATCGGCGCGGAGATCGCCGACGAAAAGATCGACGGCGTCGTCTTCCTCCGCGACCCGCTTACCGCGCAGGCTCACGAGCCCGACATCTCCGCGCTCTTGCGCGTCTGTGACGTGAAAGACGTCCCGCTCGCGACGAACGTCGCCTCCGCGGAGCTCCTCGTCGGAGGACTCTTAAACGAGGCGTGACCGGGGCGACATCCTCCGGTGACGCGGTCTGACGGCGCGTCTCTCTGAGTATCACACCGGATAACCGATCCCGCGCCGTTTTTATTCGCCCTGACAGATATCCACTCGATGACACGCCGCGTCAAGCCCCTGACCGCCGCGTTCGCCGCGTGTGCCGTCGCGCTACTCGTTGTGACGGCGACCGTCGCGAGCGGCGCTCTCGTCGGTGGCGCGGCGGCGGCTGACGGCGACACGGCCGAGACGGCTGCCATCGACGCGGACGAACCGACCGACGGCGAGGGGGTCGACGGCGGCGGTCTCGGTCAAGCGTCCGGCGACGACCGAGCCGAGTCGCCCACGCGGTGTTTCTCGGGCGAGGGGTACCCGATCGGCATCGGCGACGAGCAGACGGAGATCGCGACGATCATCCACCTCTCCGTGCTGACCGACCCCGCCGCCGGCAACGAGTTCGGGTTGGAGGCGGCGGGGACCATCGCCGGAGACCCGATCGTGACGCTCGGCGCGGGGGTCCGGTTGACCGCGCGCGACGCGATCGCGAACGGTCTAGACCCCTTCGCGGCGTTCGACGTGTTGTACGCCTACGAGCTTCACCTCCCGATGTTCGCCGGCGCCATCGACGAGTCGGACTACCGCGACGACGGCTCGCCGATCGATTCGAGCGCGACGCCGGTGCCCTGTTAGGCTGTCACGGGGATCTACACGGCCGCTCGCCGCGTCACTCCGGTGACTCGATCTCGCGTACGATCGCGATCAGGTCGCTTCGGGCGTCCGCGGGGCCCGTTCCGTCCGGATACGCGTCCTCGTCGAGCGGATACGCGCCCCCGCCGAGGAGGTACTCGCCCGCCACCCAGACCGCGAGCAGCGCCTCGACGCGCACGCCGCGCCTGTCGCCGACCCGCGCGACGCCGCGGAACGTCGACAGCGTCGCTCGCGACGCGTTCGGGTCGGCGACCGATATCTCTCGGTCGCCGCGGTGGTCCACGGCGTCGATCGCGCGGTCGGCGAGCCGGTCGCGGAACCCGGTTCGCGCCTTTCGCTCGACGAGCGCGGTGAGCCCTCTGTTCGGCGCGGTCGGCGGCCGGATGCGGAGGCGGCTCGCGAAACAGAACGGGCGGGGCGGATCCGCCGACGCCCGCTCGTATCGCACCGTGCTCGCGTCGACGGAGACCGGGCCGGCGGCGAACGCCTGCTCGGTGGTCTCGTCGACGAGCCGCCAGTCGTCGAGGCGGTCGCGCGGAACGACGGGCGGGTCCATGGAGGCGGTTCTGCACCGAGACAGTTAAAAGAGACGCGGCGGTCGGGGGCGTCGCGAGTTCAGTGGTCGTCTTCTCGCCACTTGTGTTCACACTCGGTACAGACGAAAAAGCGGGTCTCGGACTCGTCCGCCGAGCGGATCTGCTGCATGTACCAGTACGCGCGGCCGTTGCCACACTCCGGACAGTGTGCGTTCGTCTGCGGGAGCCCCTTGTCTTCCGCGTCGCTCACGTCGACGATCTCGGACTCGACCTGCGACTCCGTGGTCCACTCGTCGTCGTCTTCCTCGCGGCCGATCTCGTAGCCACAGGAGTCACACACCCAGTGGTCCTCGCCCTCGCCGGACTTCATCATCGATCCGCACTCGTCGCAGAACTTCATGGCGGAACCAACCGCGGATCGTATTTAAACGGCGGGATCGCTCCCTACGGGCGGCGCGTCAGCGCGGCCTCACGCCTCCCCGAGGTGGTCGGCGAGCGCGAACCGGACGCGCTCCTCGTCGCTCCCCTTCGTCTCGCGGCCCGTGACGACGACGCGGCCGATGTCGGCGGTGGTCGCGACGTGCGTCCCCGCACAGGCGGTCCGGTCGTACGGTTCGGCGCCGTCGTCCGCACCGCCCGGCGATCCGATCTCGACGATCCGTAGCTCCGTGATCGAGTCGGGGAGCAGGTCGATTCGCGTGCGGTCGGTGTCGAGCGTCGCCTCGGCCGCCGCGCGCTCCATGGTGTAGCGTTCGACGGGACGGTCTTCGCCGATGAGTTCGTTGAGCCGCGTTTCGATCCGGTCGAGGTCGCTCGCCTCGAAGCGGTCGTACGCCGCGTCGAGGTGGGCGTGGTCGTCGTAGAGCTGATTCCCGGTCGTCGACGCGTCGAACTCGTCGACGAGCAGCGCCGAGAGCAGGTGCTGTGCGGTATGATACCGCGAGTGCGCGCGGCGGCGATCCACCGCAATCTCGCCGATGACCGCGGTTCCGGGCTCCGGGAGGGGCGCCGGATCGCCCGCCGAAGCCGCATCGACCGGTTCGAGCGTGTGATAGATCGTGTCCGTCTTCTGGACGTCGACGACCCGCCACCGCCGGCCGGCGTCGTCGGCCTCGGCCGTCGGACCGTCAGCCCCGTCGTTCGTCGCCGACGCGGCGACCCGGAGCGTCCCGGTGTCGTGCGGTTGGCCGCCCCCGGTGGGGTAGAAATGCGTCCGGTCGAGGACGACGCGGTCGTCGAGCGTCCGTTCGACGGTCGCCTCGAACGCCGTCACCGTGTCGTCCGCGAGGTACAACTGCTCGGTCATACCGGACGATGCGGCGCAGCGGGCTTAGGTGATGGGGCGGGGCCGCAACCGAACGCCTCAGCGAAGGAGGCGGACGTTGACGGCGTCGTCCGCGACGAACACCGTGTCGCTGTGGTTGAGATGTGCGACGATCGTGTCGTTTGCGGTGTCAGTCGCGTCCGTGTTCACGGAGAACCCGTCGGTGCGAACGAAGTACCGTTCCCACGCCTCGGCGTACGGCGACTCGATCCACAGGTCGAAGGGACCGTCGTCGGCGCTGGCGTCCGCCGTCTCCACGAGTTGGGGACGAGAGGACCTGTCGACGACGATCTGGACCGTCCCCTCCTGTTCGACGGTCTCTTCGCCGAGCGGGTACAGCCGAACGATCGGGAGCGTCGTCCGCCCGTCCGCGGCGACGAACCGCGGCTCCGAGCGCATCACGGCGCCCGTGCCGTCGCTGCGGAACCACGCCCCGTTCTCGTACGCGATCGTCGTGTCTCCGCTCGTGTACGTGAGCGAGCGGCTGTCGAGCGACCGCCCGACGAGGCCGCCGGACGCGTTCCGCAGTTCGACGGCGGTCGGCTCCGTGAGCGAGATCGCTCCGCCGCTGAGCCGGATCTCCGTGGCGCGGCTCGGGTCGCCGTATCGCTGCACGTCCCGCACGTTGTCGTCGAACACGTCGAAGGCGCGCTCGACGTTCGCGACGCGCTCGGCCGCCTGTCGGTCTTCGAGCCCCGTGATCCCGACCGCAAACACCGTGCCGATCGTTATCGTCACGAGCGAGAAGATGAGGACGTAGCCGACGACGTTGCTCACGCCGCGCGCGTCGCTCGCGAAGGCCGTCCGCTCGCCGTCACCGATCGAGACGGTCGGCGGTCGCCGGTCCGTCATCGTTCCACCACGGTCAGGTTGCCGGCGTCGGCGCCGGTGGAACTGTACGCGAGCTGTATCGACCCGCCGCGGACCGTCGCCGGGGTGACGTTCAGCCGCGCCGCGTGGTCGATGACGAGCGTCGTCTCGGGGCGTTCGGTGCGCAGCGTCACGGCGTCGTCGTCGACCGCGATCTCGTAGGGCACCCCGGCGACCCGGTTCGGGAGCCGAACGACGACCGAGACGTTGGCGGCCGTCGCTCCGGGGTCGGTCGACCGGTCGACCTCCGACGCGCGCGCCAGCCGGTCGGCGCTCTCGACGTTCGCCGCCGCGGTCTGTCCGAGGACCGAGAGGTCGCTTTCCACCGTGCGCTCCGTCTGGGATTCGACCACGCCGCCGACGCCGATGGCGACCCCCGAGAGTAAGATGGCGCCGATGGCGAGCGTCATGACGTAGCCGACGGTGACGCTCACGGCGCGCCGGTCGTCCCGGAAGCGCGCGCCGCCGGAGCCGAGCGGGTCACGCATCGGGCTCACCGGGTGCGACCCGTACGGCGGTCTCGAACCGCAGGTCCGCGGTCCGGTACCAGAGGTTGATCGTCGCCTCGTAGGTGGCGGGCTCTCGCGCCGCGGTGAGGTCGGTCGCCACGGTCTCGCCGGAGCGCGGCCGCGCGGTCACGGTCACCTCGCCGGCGGCCTCGCTCGCATTTATCAGGTCGACGTCGTAGGCGTCTCCGGGGGCGACGAGCGACGGCGACCAGATCCCCGGACACGGCCGGTCTCCGAGTCGCTCGGCGGTGAAGTCGACGACGACGCGGTCGTCCGGCGGGACCGAACAGCGGACGGTCGGCTCGCCGCCGTCCTCGCCGACCGCGACCGTGACGTTGCCGTCGGGCGCGTTGTACACGTACACCTGCCGGCTCCCGCCCGCCGACGCGTTGAGGTCGACGTGGAACGCGTCGGTGTCGGCGTTCGCCGCGTCCGTGTCGGTCAGCCCGGTCGGGTCGGCCGCGAACACGAAGCCCCGCGTCCGGTCGACGTCGCCCGCGAGCGTCGACGCATTCGGATCGGCCGCGGCCAGCGCGGCGGCGATGCGGCTCCCGTTTTCGGTCCCCACCAGTTCGACGCGCGCGACGCCGCCGCGCTCCGCGTAGGACCGCGCCAGCGCCTCGTCGAGGTCCGCGACCCCGGCCCGGACGGTCGCCTCGGCGTCGCCGTGTCCGCTCGGTCCCGCGCGGTTGGTCGAATCGAGGAGTTCGCCCGTCCCGCCGACCGCGGTCGAGCGCACCTCCATCGCCTCTCCGTCGGCCGATTCGATCCCGCGGGTCGCGACGTTCTCGCTGTAGATAGTCGAGTTGAGAAGCACCACCAGCACCACGAGCGACACGGCCATCACCAGCCCCGCGACGAGCAGCAGCTGGCCGCGGTCGCTGCCGCGGGCGCCGTCGCCGAACAGCCCCTCGCGGTCCGGGAGGTCGACGCTCACATCCGCCATACGATCATGCGCACCTCCACGTGGGTGAAAAGCGGCCCGGAGGCCGTCTCGGTGGCGTAGAACGCGCCCGGATCGGTCCCGTCCGCCAGTCCCCGCAGCGTCGTGTCCGTGTAGTTCGGCGCGGTCAAGTTGGCGTCGTCCGGGAGCGCGACCGTTCGGGTCGCGGTCACCGCGTTGTTGCTCGGCTCGCCCATGTCGACGAGCGAGGTCACGTTCCGCTCCGTGCGCGCCGACGTGTTGTAGTGGCGGAGTTCGACGTTGACCGCGATAGACCGCTCGACGAACGTCCGGTTCAGCGACTCGCCGAACGGCCCGAGCGCGGCGTCGAAGCCGTTCGGCCCCCTCGCTTGGGTGTATCCCTCGCCGTCGACGTCGGGGGGGCTGTCGACGAACGTCGCGTTTTCCGGGTCCCAGCGCAGTATCGCCGCCGTGAGGTCGCCGTTCTCGGCGCTCGTCGTCAGGAAGTCCGTGGCGACCGCCCGCTCCTGGTTCTCGATGTGCTGGTTCGACGTGCTGGCCGAAAGCGGCGTCACGGCGGTCGCCTGTAGCGCGAAGGTGAGCCCGGCGACGAGCAGTATCGCCGCCGCGAACGCCTCCAGCGTGTGCGCCTGTCCCCGGTCGTTCGACGAGCCCATGATCACCACACCCGTACCGTGAGCCGGTACTGCGTCCCGCCGAGCGAGACGAGTCGCTGTGAGACGGTCACGTCGCCGCGTCCCACGTCGTTCGGATCGCCGGTCGACCGGCTCTGTTCGACGTCGAACACGCCGTACCGGGTCGCGATAGAGAGGTTCGACGGGTTCCGGTTGGGGGTCCGCTCGTCGAGGTCGTGGATCACCACCTGTACGTCGCCGTCGATTCCGTAGTGGCTCGCCGGGCTCGCGGCGACCTCCGGGTGACAGCCCGCTTGGGTCCCGAGCGTCGCGTTCGCGGTCAGGAACGCGACGGTACACGCCGGCGACAACACGCCGGGGTCCGTCGGCGACGCCGCGAGGAGGTCGCCGGCGACGCCGGACGCGACGCGGTCGCTCACGACGGGCGAGGCGGTCGCGGCCGCCGAGAACGGATCGAAGAGCGTCGGGACGAACGCGACCACGAACGCGAGCGTCAACACGAACACGCCCGCGCCGACGGCAAAGTCGACCGGGGTCTGCGCGCGGGCGCCGTCAGCCGACATAGATCCACACCCCCAGCGCGAGCGTCATGAGGACGACGGAGAACTTGACGCCGGAGACGAGGTCGGCGTTACGGATGTAGCCGCTGATGAAGCCGGAGAGGATCGCCTGCAGCGTCACGGCGTGGAAGAACAGAAGCGAGAGCACGTCCGGCTCGACGCCGCCGCCGCCGAAGCTCGGCCCGCCGCCCGCCGAGGCGGTACTGGCGCTGTCGGCCTGCGAGGCCAACCCGCCCATCACTTCGATGAACTGCGTCTGGAGGATCGCCATGACGCCGAGGAGGGTGACGTACGTCATCACGATGATCGCCACCTGCATCCGGGTCCGAGACCGGCGGTCGCGTTCGATGTCGTCCTGGTTCTCCGAGGCCTGTGCGGCCGTGGTCAACACGTCAGTGATCTCCGAGGAGGCCTCTTGGGCCTCCGAGATGAGCTTCACCGTCCGGGCGAGTCGGGGGACCGCGTAGGTGTTGTTGAACTCGACGAAGGCGTCTCGCAGGCTCATGCCGTAGTTCACCTTCGCGTGTATCACTTCGAACTCTTCTGCGAGTTTCCCGCTCGACGTCTCGGAGACCGCCGCCACCGATTCGAGGAGCGTCTGTCCGGTGTCGTTCGCGGACGAGAGCTTTCGGAGGCTCTCGGAGAGGTTCTCGGTCACCGCCCGCTGTGACCGTCGGCTCCACTCGTGAAACACCGCGAGCGGGACCATCACGATGTAGGCGGGGACGTACACCCAGATGAACGTCGACCACACGGGCCGGCCGACCCACCCGTCGACGGTCGTGGGTGCGGTCCCCGAGGCGGCCGCGATGGCGACGAGGACGAGCGCCGTCGGAACCGACACCGCGAGCGTGTACAGCGGGTTGTCTCGGAAGAACACGTGCGGCTCGGAGACGATCTGTTTTGTCTTGTACGTCCCCTCCTTGTCGCGAATTCGGTCGAAGACGCTGAACCGGCCGACGAACCCCTCGATGAGCCCGAAGTGGATCAGCCCCTCCTGGCTGGCCTGTTGAAGCCGGTCGCTCCCGCCGTCGGGGTGGAGGTAGCCGTCGCCCGGCTCGTCCTGCTTGACGGTGGAGACCAACACGAGGAACCCGACGCCCGTCAGCGGAATGAGCGCGTACACGGTCGCGTAGAGCAAGCGCGGGTCGGACTCGCCCATCATGCCCATGATGACGAGGATGATGATGAGAAGCAGCGGGAACAGCGACAGCGTCATGTACATCTCGCCGAACAGCTCGAGCGTCTCCAGTGTCATCTCGCGCTCCTGTTTCGACGTGCGGAGGTGTTTCTCCTTTTTGTCTTTTAAGAACCCCTCCATGTCGCCGCCGGAGTTGACGATAGAGAGCATATCGGCGAGGAACTGCGAGAGCTCGTCGGAGGGCGTCTCCATCGACTGCTGGCGAATCGCGTTCCGGTAGTCGGTCCCGAAGTACTCCGTCTCGTTGACGATGCTCTGGAACTCGCGTGACACCTCGCCGTAGGTGTCTTCCGCCGCCGCCATCGCGCGCAGGATTTCGAGCTGGTTCAGCCCGCCGACCGACAGCGCGTACATGAACGACACCGAGTCGGCCAAGAGGAGGTTTATCTCGCGTTTCCGCGCCGACGCCCGCGAGTACGGCATCGCGACGATGCCGCCGAACCCGGTCGCGAACCCGATAGAGCCGAACACGAGCCCGCTGATGAGCACCGCCGTCGGCACGACGAGCGCGCGCAGGAACGCCTGCATCTCCGGCCCCGACACGGGCACGCCGAGCGAGAGCGACTCCGGTTGGACCAGTCCGAGCGAAAAGGCGCCGTACCCAATCAGCGTCCCGACGGCCCAGAGCACACCGCCGACTATCAGGCCGACACCGAGCGCCCTGGAGATGAACATCTCCACTTGGTCCGCCATGCGCGCCTCCGCGAGTTTGCGCTCCACGTCGGCCACGAAGTCGCCGTCGGGGTCGAACAGCAGTTCGAAGACGGGGTAAAACAGCTCCGCGAGGAGGTTCCCCTCGGCGGTGCCGTCCGTGACGCCGATGTCGAGACTCATGGGTGCCGCCTCGCGTGGGTCATCGGACTAGCGATCCTCCGGCGACTCGACGGACCCGAAGCCCCAGTCGTCGATCTCCTCGGGGTCGGGGTCGCCGTCTCCGTTTCCGTCGCCGTCATCATCCGGGTCTTCGTCGGCGTCGGTCTCTTCGTCGGCGTCGGTCTCTTCGTCGGCGTCGGCGTCCTCGTCGACCTCCAGATCCCCGGTACCGTCGGCGGTTTCGCTGGCGCCCGGATTCCCGTCGGCAGGAGCGTTCGCTACCGGGTCGAGCACGTCGATACCCTCGTCGAACGGCTCTTCGAAGTCGATGCCCTCGTCGCCGCTATCCGGCTGCTCGCCCCCGAGGCCGATGTCCGCCCTGCCGTCATCCGGTGTATCGACGTCGTTCGCGCCGGTTCCGTGCGGCGATCGGGCGTCCGGCGAATCCTCGCGTTCGGCGTCTGCTTCGTCCGTGCCGTCTTCCCCGCCGCCGTCGTCCTCTGTCCCTTCGGGCTCCGCCGCGTGTGTCGTACCGAATTGGCCGTTCGACGGCGGCTGGCCGGCGCTACGAGCCGTGTCTGCGAGTTCGTCCCGCTCGTCGACTCCGCCGTGCTCACCGGCGGAACCGACCGCTCCGAAGGTGCCGCTCTGGTCGGGGGCATCGACCGACCCGGCCGCGTCGGCCTCGGCCCCGTCGTCCGACTCCGGCGCCGGCTCGTCGGTGTCGGACGGCTGTGCGCTCTCGCGTTCGGCTCCCGACTCGCCCGCCACGGTCGCCTCGAGTTCCGCTTCGAGGTCGGCCGCCGCCTCGGCGGCCTCCGCGAGCGCCTCGTGGTCGGTGCCGGGCGCCGCTTCCACGTCCTCCGCAGGCTCGATGTCGAGCAGCGCGTCGGCGACGGAGTCGGGGATCTGACCGCGGTACTCCGCGAACAGGTCCTCGGCCTCTTCGAGGATCTGTTCGACCTCCTCGCGGCCGTCCTCGTCCGGCTCCGGTCGCGGCACCATCTCCTCTTTGTCGCGGTCGACGTTGATGAGCACCGACTCCATCTCGCGGAGGTCCTCGAGCGACCGCTCCAACTGGTCGTTGGCCATCAGCGCGAGCACCGTTTCGGGATCGTTGATAAAGGCCATGAACGTCGCGGCGACCTGCGCGTAGCTGTTGAGTCCGCGGTCGATGAGATACGCCAACACGACCCGGCGTTTCTGGAGTTCCTCGTTTAACACCGCCCGACTCCAGCCGCGGTCGAACATGATGTCTTCGAGGGTGTTCGACGCGCCCATCTGGAGGTACTCGTCCGTCTCCGCCTGCCACTGGAACACGTCTTGGACGTTGATCTCGTCGTTTTCGGCGTCGTAGTGGTTGATCTCGGTCAGCGACTTGTTCCGGCGCACCTTCTTACCCTGGACCCGCGTGGAGGTCTGGACGGAGACCAGATCGAGCGCCGTGAACATCGTCTTCGAGACGTTGATCGGTTCGGTGGTGAACCGCTTGAGGACCTCACCGACCGTGTCGGCGTGGAACGTCGTGTACGTGGTGTGACCCGTCGACATCACCTGGAAGGCGGTTCGGCCCTCCTCGCCGCGGATCTCGCCCATCACGATGTAGTCCGGACGCTGTCGGAGCGCCGCTTCGAGCAGATTGAACTCGTCGATGTCGCCCTTGTCGTCGTCGGAGAAGGAGGGCCGGGTGACGGAGGCGATCCAGTTGCGCTGGGGGAGTTCGACCTCGCGGGTGTCCTCGATGGAGACGATCTTCGCGTTCGAGGGGATAAAGAGGGAGACCGCGTTCAGGCTCGTCGTCTTCCCGGAGGCGGTACCGCCCGCGAAGATCAGGCTCTTGTGGTTCTCGATGGAGAGCCAGAGGAAGGCCATCTGATCGAGCGAGAACGTCTTCCAGTTTATCAGGTCGATCGGCGTGAAGGGGACGTCGTTGAACTGCCGGATGGTGTAGTTCGTCCCGTGGTCCGACACCTCTCGGCCGAGCGTGAGCTGGGCGCGGGAGCCGTCCGTGAGCGTGGCGTCGACTTGGGGGCGCCGCTTCGAGATGCCCTTTCCGGAGCGCTGGGCCAGTTTCACCACGAAGTCGTCGAGTTCGTCGGTGCCGTGGTAGATGTTGGTGATGATCTGCTCGTAGTCGGAGTGGTAGACGAAGACGGGCGAGTTGTACCCGTCACAGGAGATGTCCTCGACGTTGATGTCGTATTTGATCGGGTCGATACGCTCGTACCCGATGAAGTCCCGCTTGAGGTAGTAGAGCAGCCGCTCGACTTGGTGTTCGGAGAGGGTGTCAGGGTCCTCCGCGAGTATGGCCGGCTCGGGCCGGGCGAGTATCTTCGACGACCGCGGCTCGGACTCGGTCGGCGGCTCGTAGCCGAGTGACTCGCTGATCCGACCGAGAATACCCTCCGTGAGGTCGAAGCCGAAGCGCCCGGCGAGGGAGTCGACGACGTCGTCGATGGCGCTCGGCCGGTCTGTCGTCCGCTCGTAGAGGTCGTACCGGTCGAGCAGCCGGAGCGTCTCGTCGACGATCACCTCTTCGCGGAACGTCTCGTCGCCCCCGGAGATCGCCTCGTCGGCGTACTTGATCGAGGTCCGGAGTTTCCCCGTCAGGAACTCGACCAGATCGGTCTCGATCTCCGTCCGGTACGGCTGGACGGCGTAGTACTTGACCTCGTTCTCCTTCGTCGAGCGGAAGACGATCACGAACGCGTACGGCTTGTTCACCCAGTAGCGCTCTATCTCCCGGAAGTGGAGCTTCTTCGGCATGGGGACCGACTTCTCTAGGTCGTACCGGTTCACGAGGGTCGTGTGGCCCTCGTCCGTCGAGAAGAACGCGTCCTCGTCGACCTCGGGGTGCACGTTCACCGTGCGCTCGTCGACGAGGTCCGCGAGGTCGGCGGCGGCGCCTCCCCCCGCCCCGAGCAACTCCTCGGTCCGGTCGGGGTCGAAGCCGAGCGCCTCGACTTTGTCCTCGTGGGTGAACTCCAGGGGCTCGTCCTCCTCGTCGGTCGGGGGATTCCCCTCCTCGTCGAAGAAGAACTCGTCGCGGTAGTCGTCCCACGTGTAATACCCCTTGAGAACCGGGACCTCGTAGAGATTGTACCGCGCAGAACACAGGTCCCACAGCAGATCGGCGACCGCACCGCCGTCCTCGACGCGAGCGCGCGTCTCCGAGGGGTGAAACCCGAGGAGATCGCTCGGGTCGACGCCCGAACGCTCCCACTCCTCGGCCGTCGGCGTCCGCCGCGGGACCATCTCGACGGCGCTCCCGGCGGCGACGACGACACCGGGGACGCCGGGACCGTCGACGTCGATTCCGGATCGTGGCTCGGGGGCGGCCCGCTCCGGGCTGTCGCCTCCGGACGGATCGTCCCGGTCGGCCGGACCGTCGCGTGCGTCGTCGTCCTGGTCGGCTCCGTCTTCGATGTCTTCGATTTCGTCGCCCTCGTCGGCCTCGTCGGTCTCGTCTCCACCGTCTTCGTCGTCGCCGTCGGGCTCGTCTCCACCGTCTTCGTCGTCGCCGTCGGGCTCGTCTCCACCGTCTTCGTCGTCGACCGACTCCGCCTCCGGGGGCGGCGTCACCGCTGCGACGCTAGTTCCGGCCGGAACGACCGCCGCGCCGCTGAGGACGACGTGGTCGGTTCCGATCACGAGCGTGCCGGGTTCCGGCGTCTCGTGGCCCGGAACGGCGGTGTCGCCGTCGGCGAGGTACGGCTCCTCGACGCCCGCCGCGCGGACCACTCGGTCGACGCCGTCCTCGAAGTGCCCCTCGACGGCTGTCGACGGAACGACCGCCTGCTCGCCGATGTCCGTATACAGCGTCGAGACGGCCTCGTCGTGTCCCTGGTCTCGGAGGAACGTCCGCCACGAGTATCGCCCCACGGACACGGGGCGATCGGACGCCGCCGAATCCGCCGTCTCCTCGGGAGAGAGCGGCAGACGCTCGGCGTCGTCAGATTCCATGCGTGGGACAACGACGCAGCCGTTTAAAAAGGTGTCCTGAAAAAAACCGAAGTTGATAATCCCCGGAAGGCGTCGCTTGGTCCCGATCGCGTTTCTGTTTCACTCGGTGAACCAGACTCACAAACAGTCCCCAAGGGCGGCGGTCTTTAGGTCGCCGCGCTCGAAGCGGTCGCTGTGACACGCTCCGACGACGCCGACCGGTTCCGATCGCTCGGTCGGCTCCGCCGCGCGCCCGTCCGGCGACGCGTTCGCGACGCGGTCGCCGGCGAGCTGCTCGGCACCGTCCGGAGCCTCGGCGTCGTCCTCGGGTTCACCGCGTTCATGCTCGCGGTCGGGATGGGCTACTACGCGCCGACCGCCGGCGAGGTGCCGGTCCCGCTGTGGCCGCTGTACGCGGACTCGGCCGTCGCGGTCGCGCTCGGCGGACTGGTCCTCGTCGACGTCCTGTCGACGGTCCGTCGCGGCGAGCGCGTGACCGATGCTCCGGTCTCTCGCGGTCGCGCGTACCTCCAGACGCTCGCGTTCGTCTGGCTGGTCCAGTTCGGCCTCTGGCCGCTCGTCTCGCTGAACCTCGCGTTCGGGTCGTACGTCGCGGCCCCCGACGCGTGGATCTACTACTGGGGCGTCCTCGGGACGCACCTCTGTTTCGTCGGTCTCGCGCTGTTGTTCCCGGCGTTCGGCCGGACCACCCGCGGCGCGTTGGCGCTCGCGGTCGCGGTCGTCGTCGGCAACGTCGGCCTCGATTACGGGCTGGGGTACCACCCGCCGCTTTTATACGAGCCGGGACCGCTGCTGGCCGGAGCGACGCTCGCCATCGGCCTCGGGTCGGTGTGGCTCGCTGGCCGGTCGTTCCGACGGCTCGGCGACGAGGGTCGCTGAGCGCTGGTGGGAGGACGGCGAGAGGCGGGCACGGCGGGATTCGAACCACAGTCACTTCGCTCGCACCGCTCGCTCCGTTCCCTGCTTCGAACCGCGCTTGTGTCGCCACTGCTCACTTCGTTCGCAGATAGCGGGCACGGCGGGATTCGAACCCGCGATCGAGAGGTTAGGAACCTCTCGCCCTGTCCGCTAGGCCACGCGCCCAAATCCGATACAAAAAACGCCGCGACGGGGATCGGTCGGCCTCGGAGCGCCGATCAGGCGCTGGTTTCTTTTTCGGTTTCCGTTTCGGTCTCGGACTCGACTCCGGCGTCCTCGTCGTCGATAGTCGAGTCGGCCGCGACGGCCCCTTCCTCTTCACCGTCTTTCATCTGTTTCAGTTCGTCTTCAACCTCCTCACGTCCCTTCTTGAACTCGCCCATCGCCTGGCCGGTCGACCGAGCGAGTTTCGGGATCTTGTTGGCACCGAAAAGCAGCACCAGCACGAGCAGGATGATGAGGAGTTCCGGGCCCGCCGGAATGCCGCCGATCAGTGGAATCGAAGTTACCATCTCTACACTTCTGTAACTCTCTGGCGATTATAGTCTTTTTGCCTCGATGAACGGGACACAACCGCCGCGCGACCGGCCACACTCTCCTGATCACGGTCGTTTCGACGGAAACTGAATCGCCGCACCGCCACGCTACCACCCGAGCGTCGCTCCCGAGGTCGAAACGATGATACCGCGGCGCACCGACCGGAGGATATGACCGAAGTTGGCGACGACGCCCCGACGTTCACCGCCTCGCTCGTTACCGACGACATCGAACCGTTCGACCTGTCCGACCACCTCGGCGACGAGCCGGTCGTCCTCGCCTTCTTCCCGGCGGCCTTCTCGAACACCTGCACGGACGAGATGGAGGCGCTCCGAGACGGGTTCGACCGTGACGACTGCACGCTGTTCGGCGTGAGTACCGACCTCCCGCACGCGCTCGACGCCTACCGCGTGCAGTACGACCTCCCGTTCGCGCTCGTCGCCGACCCGGCCCACCGTGGGATAACGGCGTACGATGTCGTCGATTCGTTCGACCACATCGGCGTCGACACGGTGGCACAGCGCGCCGTCTTCGTGATCGACGGCGACGGCGTCGTGACGCACCGCTGGCTCGCGGACAATCCGGGACAGGAACCCGACTACGACGCCCTCGCGACGGCGGTCGACGAGGCGTCGACGTAAGGACACGACCGACCGCCGACCGCTGCGACTCGTCCAGTTATAAACAATACCGCTCGGCGGACGCGGCTACTCGGCCGGGACGCTCTCGTCGTCTGCCGGCTCGTCGGCGTCGCTCGTTCCGCCCGCGCCGTCCGCTTCGTCGGCGTCTCCCGATTCCTCGGCCACCTGTTCGGACGCCGTGTTTACCGCCTCGGGCACGATGTCGACGGAGGCGACCGTGTCGTTCGGGTCCAGATTCATCACGATGACGCCCTTCGTGTTCCGGCTCACCGTCGAAATCTCCTCGACGCGGGTCCGCATGATCTGTCCGGCGTCGCTCATCGCGAGCAGGTGGTCGCCGTAGGTCACCGCCTCGATGGCGACCGCCTCGCCGTTTCGGTCGCCGGTCTTGATGTCGATCAGCCCCTTCCCGTTGCGGGACTGCAGGCGGTACTCGTCGAGGTCGGAGCGCTTCCCGTAGCCGTTCTCCGTGACGGTGAGCACCCAGTTGTGGTACTCGTCGTCGATGGCCGCCACGCCGGCGACCGCGTCCCCCTCGCGGAGGTCGATGCCGATGACGCCGCGGGCGGTCCGCCCCATCGCGCGCGCCTCCGACTCGTCGAACCGGATCGCCATCCCGTTCCGGCTCCCGATGACGATGTCGCGCTCGCCGTCGGTCACCTCGACGTCGACCAGTTCGTCGCCCGCTTCCAGCCGGATCGCCCGGATGCCGGTCGTCCGGATGTTCGCGAACTCGTCGACGGCGGTCCGTTTGATGTACCCGTCGCGGGTCACCATCGTGAGGAACTCGTCGTCGTCTAAGTCCTCGGTGTTGACGACCGCCTCGATCTCCTCGCCGTCGTCGAGGTCGAGGAGGTTGACCGCGGACTTCCCGCGGGCCGTCCGGGACATCTCCGGGATCTCGTAGGTCTTCAGTTCGTAGATCTGCCCCTGGTTCGTGAACACGAGGAGGTAGTCGTGGGAGTTGGCGGCGAACACCGACGAGACGCGGTCGCCCTCCTTCAGATCGGTGCCGATGATCCCCTTGCCGCCACGATTCTGCGCCCGGAAGGTGTCGAGCGACATCCGCTTGATGTAGTCGTCTTCGCTCATCACGACGACGCACTCCTCTTCGGGGATGAGGTCCTCGTGTGTCACGTCGCCCACGTCCTCGATGAAGCTCGTGCGGCGCTCGTCGCCGTACTCGTCTTTGATCTCCCGCAGTTCGTCGACGATCACGTCGTCGAGTTCGTCGGGGTTCGCGAGGATCGTTTCCAGCCGCTCGATCCGCGCGGTCACGTCCTCGTACTCGGACTCGATCTCCTGGGTCTCCATCGACGTGAGCGACCCGAGTTGCATCCGGACGATGTGGGCCGCCTGCGCCTCGCTGAACTCGTACTCGGCTTCGAGCGCCGCCTTCGCGGCGTCGCGGTCGTCGGAGTCCTGGATCGTCTCGACCACGTCGTCGACCTGTTCGAGCGCTTTCAGGCGGCCTTCGAGGATGTGCGCCCGGTCTTCGCGCTCCGCGAGTTCGTGTTCGGAGCGCCGACGAACCACGTCACGCCGGTGTTCGACGTAGTGGCGGAGCGTCTCTTTTAAATCCAACACCTGCGGCGAGCCGTCGACCAAGGCGAGGTTGATGACGCCGAAGGTGCGTTCGAGGTGGCTCTCGAGCAGTTGGTTTTTGACGACGCTGGCCATCGCGTCGCGCTTGAGTTCGACGACGACGCGGATCCCGTCGCGGTCGGACTCGTCGCGCAGGTCGCGGATCCCCTCGATGGCGCCCTCGTTGACGTCCTCGGCGATGCGCTCGACGAGCCGCGACTTGTTCTGCTGGAAGGGGAGTTCGCTTATGACGATCCGGCCCTCCTCCTCGTCGACCTCGAACTCGGCGCGGACGCGGACCCGGCCGCGACCCGTCTTGTACGCCTTGTGGACCGCGTTCCGCCCGACGATGTTCGCGCCGGTCGGGAAGTCGGGTCCCTTGACGTGTTCCATCAGGTCTTCGACGGTGCAGTCCGGCGACTGGATCAGCTCGATCGTGGCGTCGACGACCTCCCCGAGGTTGTGCGGCGGGATGTTCGTCGACATCCCGACTGCGATCCCCGACGACCCGTTGACGAGCAGGTTCGGGAACGCCGACGGCAACACCTCCGGCTCTTCGAGCCGGTCGTCGTAGTTCGACGAGAAGTCGACGGTGTCGCGTTCGATGTCGGCTAGCAGCTCCTCGGCGATGGGAGCCATCCGCGCCTCCGTGTACCGCATCGCGGCCGGCGGGTCGCCGTCGACGGAGCCGAAGTTCCCCTGCCCGTCCACGAGGGGGTACCGCATCGAGAAGTCCTGAGCCATCCGGGCGAGCGTGTCGTAGATGGCGCTGTCGCCGTGCGGGTGGTAATCACCCATCGTCTCGCCGACGACGGACGAGGACTTGCGGTGCGAGGAGTTGCTGGTGACGCCCGCCTCGTGCATCGCGTAGAGGATGCGCCGGTGGACGGGTTTGAGCCCGTCGCGGACGTCGGGGAGCGCGCGCCCCGCGATCACCGACATCGCGTAGTCGATGTACGACTGTTCCATCTCGTCTTCGATGCGGGCGTTCGTCACCTGCGCGGCGCGGACGCTGCCGGGGTCGACGTCGGGCGCGTCGGAGCTCATATATCCACCCACTCGGCCTCGGTCGCGTGCTCTTTGATGAACTGTTTCCGCGGCTCGACGGCGTCACCCATCAGGACGTTGAACATGCGGTCGGCGGCGGCCGCGTCGTCGACGTTGATGCGCTTGAGGTGTCGGTTTTCGGGGTCCATCGTCGTGTCCCACAGCTGGTCCGGGTTCATCTCGCCGAGGCCCTTGAACCGCTGGACCTGATCGGGGCTGCCGTCGCACTCTTCGGCGACGATCCGGTCGCGCTCTGCCTCCGTCATCGCGTCGTACGTCTGGCCGCGGTAGCGGACGCGGTAGAGGGGCGGCTGGGCCGCGTACACGTAGCCGGCCTCCAGGAGTGGCTTCATGTGGCGGTAGAGGAGCGTGAGAAGCAGCGTGCGGATGTGGGCGCCGTCGACGTCGGCGTCCGTCATGATGATGATCTTGTTGTACCGGGCGTCGTCGATGTCGAACTCCTCGCCGATTCCGGCGCCGATGGCGGTGATGAGCGCCCGTATCTCGTCGTTCTCCAAGATGCGGTCGAGCCGGTGTTTCTCGACGTTGAGGATCTTCCCTTTAAGTGGGAGAATCGCCTGGTTCTCGCGGTTACGGCCCTGTTTCGCCGACCCGCCGGCCGAGTCGCCCTCGACGACGAACAGCTCCGCTTCCGAGGGGTCGCGGGTCTGACAGTCGGCGAGCTTTCCGGGCAGCGCGGTCGATTCGAGCGCCGACTTCCGCCGGGTCAGCTCCTCGGCCTTCTTCGCCGCCTTGCGCGCTCTGGCCGCCTCGGCCGCCTTGTGGACGACCTTCTGTGCGGTGTCGGGGTTCTCCTCGAAGAACGTGCCGAGCTTCTCGTGGGTCGCGGACTCGACGATACCGCGGACCTCGCTGTTGCCGAGTTTGGTCTTCGTCTGTCCCTCGAACTGCGGGTCGGGGTGTTTCACCGAGATGACCGCCGTGAGCCCCTCGCGAACGTCCTCGCCTTTCAGGTTCGCGTCGAGGTCGTCGACGAGGCCGTGCTCGTTGGCGTAGTCGTTGACGGTCCGCGTCAGCGCCGTCTTGAACCCGGTGAGGTGGGTCCCGCCCTCGCGGGTGTTGATGTTGTTCGCGAACGCGTGGACGGAGCCCTGTAGCTCCTCGGTCGCCTGCATCGCGACCTCGACGTGGATGTCGTCGCTTTCGTCCGCGAAGTAGATGACGTCGTCGTGGATCGCGGTCCGCGTCTCGTTGAGGTAGCCGACGAACTCTCGGATGCCGCCCTCGTAGCGGAACGTCTCCTCGTCGCCAACGTCGCCCGTCGCCTCCGGGTCGCGCTCGTCGACCAGCGAGACGGCGACCCCGGAGTTGAGGAACGCCAACTCGCGCAGGCGGCTGGCCAGCGTGGAGAACTCGAACTCGGACGTTTCGAATATCTCGCCGTCGGGCCAGAATCGGATGTACGTCCCCGTCTCCTCGTCGCTTTCGAGATCACGGACGCGCTCGAAGCCGTCCTCGACGGGCTCTCCGCGGGCGAACTCGTGGCGGTAGACCCCGCCGTCGCGTTTCACCTCGACCTCCAGTCGCTCGGAGAGGGCGTTGACGACGCTGACGCCGACGCCGTGGAGGCCCCCGGAGACCTGGTACGACTTGGAGTCGAACTTCCCGCCGGCGTGTAAGACGGTCATGATCACTTCGAGTGCCGGGCGGTCGTACTTCTCGTGGGTGTCGACCGGGATCCCCCGACCGTCGTCGCTGACGCTGACGGAGTCGTCGTCGTGTACCGTGACGGTGATGTCGTCGCAGTACCCTGCGAGCGCCTCGTCGATGGAGTTGTCGACGACCTCGTAGACGAGATGGTGGAGCCCCCGACCGTCCGTGGACCCGATGTACATCGCCGGTCGTTTACGGACGGCCTGCAGGCCTTCGAGAACCTGAATCTGGCCGGCTCCGTATTCGCTCTGCTCTGACATAGAACTTACCGGAGATAGTCGATGCCCGCTTATAAAGCCGGCGCACGCGCGCGGGCGTGTGAGCAAACTACCAGAAGGAAGTTACCTACCGCTCGGCGAGTCGCCGGACGCCGCCCGACCGTCGAGGACTGGTCGCACCCGATCACGGACCGACGCGCGGAGTCGGTCGGGGTCGACGCCCCTGCCGCCGCCCCCGAACCGAACCGGCGTCTCCCTGGCGATCGTCTCGAGGACGCGCTCGACGACGGCGTCGACGGCCGGCGTCGCCCCCTGCCGGCTCAGCGCTGCGATCGCGCGCTCGACGCGCTCGTCGGTCGCGTGGGCCGTGGCGACGGCCTCGGGGTCGGCGTCGGGTTCGGGCTCGGCGGCGGAGTCGAAGTCAGGCGCGTCGGACCGACCGCCCGACTCGCTCGCCGTGAGTTTCGCGCGCCCGCCGCGTTTGTTCCGGACGACGACCCCCGCGGCGGGGCCGTCGCGCCACGCAGAGGCGGGAACCGCGTACCCGTCCGGGTCGAAGTCCCTGGCGTTCACCTCGCGGGCGACCGCGTTGACCGGATCGAGGCCGATCCCCTCGAAGATGGCCGCGGCGGCGTCGGGCGGGCGAAACGCGCCGTCGGCCGGGTCGGATTCCGAGCCGATCCACACGTCGGTGCCTAAAAACGGCGGAAGGCGCTCCCAGTCGTAGTCGGCGCCGCAGTGGTGCGTGGCGACGCCGAAGAAGTCAACGCGCTCCGGGGTCGGAACCGCGTCGCGGAGGGCCTCGCGGTCGAACCGCTCGCGGACCCACCTGACCGCGGGGCGAAGGGGAAGCGGGACCGCGTCCGGGTCGGCGTACGTCGTCTTCGCGTCGCCGAACCGGAGGAGCCCGGAGTCGTCCATCCGGAACCGGAGCCGCGTCCCGTCGACCAGTTCGAGGAGCCAGAGGTGGCCGTCGAGGACGTCGCCGTCGGCGACCTCGCGGATGTCGGGGAGCGGTGGAACGGGGTGCATGGGGTGTCGCGTCGTTCTGACCTGCGTGACGGAAGGGGTTGGCTCTTGGGGGTCGCGTCTCGGCGACGCCGGGGCGTGGGGGTATTTAAATACGCCTCAGGTCAGTCGTCCGCGGGTGCGTCCGGGCGGTACGCCTCGCTTATCGCCTTCCACTTCCCGGAGCGGAACCGCCAGTAGTTGATCGCGGCCGGGATCGTCGTCTCGGCGACGAACGCGAGGTAGACGCCCCACAGGCCGATCGCGGGGAGCGCAACGGACGGGAGCGTCAGGGCGGTCCCCGGCACGCCAATCGCCGGCGTCGCCTCGTAGGCCCCGACGTACGCCAGCGGAATCGAGACGCAGAACATCCCGAGGAACTGGCTCGCGAAGGGAATCTTCGTGTCGCCGGCCGCGTCGAGCGGCCCCGCCGCCCCGCCGGAGACGCCCTGAAAGACGACCGCGACGCAGGCCGCGTAGACGAACGTGACGGCGATCGGTACCTCGGGGCTCTGCGGGTTTTCAGCGAACAGCGCCACGATGTCGGTCGCAAAGACGGCCGTCACCGCCGCGAAGACGACGTAGGTCGCCACCGAAAAGCGGATGATGTCGGTGGCGTACGCCTCCGCTTCGGCGGGGTCTTCGCCGCCGAGTTCCTGCCCGACCAGACTGGAGGAGGCGAGGCCGAAGCCCCAGCCGGGGGCGTTCATGATCCCCCAGATGCGGCGAGCGATGACGAACGCGGCGACCGTGTTCTCGCCGAACACGTCGAGGATGGCCAACATCGGGAACTCCGCGACCGTCCACACGAGGTTTCGCGCGCCGACCGGGAGCCCGATCTCGACGAGGTCGCGGAACATGTCGGGGTTGCGGTACGACCCGAGCGGGTCGATGGCGATCGGGAACGCGCCCAGGCCGGGGAGGCGCCCGCGCACGAGGCCGACCGCGAACGCGGCGACCGCGAGCACGTTCGAGAGGACGGTCCCGACCGCGGCGCCCTCGACGCCCCACCCGAGCCCGAAGATGAACGCGGCGCTGAGGACGATGTTCGCGACCGCGCCGCCGGCCCGCACCTGCATCGCGGTGTAGGCGTCGTCGCAGCCGACGAGGACGCGGCTCCCGACGAGGTTGAGCGCGGCAAAGGGGACGCCGAGGCCGACGATCCGGAGGTAGTCGGCGCCGAAGGCGATCGCCGCCTCGTTGCTGCTCAACACCCGGATGAGACGGGTGGGTGCGGTCCAAAATATCGCGGAGACGGGGATCGTGATCGCGACGGCGAGCACGACGCTCGCCCGGACGGCGTCGCCCAGTTCGCCGTACGCCTCCGCGCCGAAGCGCTGGGAGACGAGGGCGATGGTCCCGCCGGCGACGCCCCCGCCGAGCGCGAACGCGAGCCCCCAGTAGGGGCCGGCGAAGCCGACGCCGGCGACGGCGCTGGTGCCGACGGCGACGCCGACCATCGCCACGTCGACCGCGTTCTTCGACATCCGGGCCACGCCCGTCACGATCCGGGGCCAGGCGAGGTCCGCGGTCCGGACCACGCGGTGTCGGTCGATCAGCCCCACCCTCGCGAGGGCGAAGCCGATGTAGAGGATCAACGCACGGAACGGGTTCGGGAGGTTGACCACTGCGGATACGCCCCTTTCCCCGTGGTCGCTAAAGGGATTTCGTCACGCGGCGGTCGTTTCCGGATCGGTCGTCACGCGGCGGTCGTCTCCGGATCCGCACAGGCCGCGAGCGCGCCCGCTCACGCCCCCGACACGAGGTACACGGAGACCGCGGCGAAGACGATGCCGAGCGCCTTCCGGGCCCCGAACGACTCACCTAAAAAGAGGAAGCCGATCACCGACGAGAAGACGAGAAACATCGCGAAGATGGGCGTCACCACGCTCACCGGCCCTAAGGCGAGCGACCGGTACAGCGAGACGAGGACGTGGAGCATCTTCGGCGAGGTCAGGTGGGTCGTGAACCCCTGGTCCGTGGACGCGAGGACGCCGACGGCCATGACGATGAGGAGGGAGTTGGAGACGACGACGGCCACGTCGCTCGGGACCGCGTCCGGCCCGGTCGTCGCGACGCGCATCAGCGGGGAGACCAGCGCGTACGCGCCCATCGCGAGCAGGGCGTAGGGCAGATACGAGTTCATGTCCGGAGGTGAGCGCCCCCGAACAAGTGCCTATCGACCGGGGTCAGCGACGGCCCCGGACCGCTCGCCTTCCGTCGCGTCCCCCATCGGCGCCGACACGGTGACCACCGTCCCGGTCGGCTCGCGGTCGGCGAAGGAGACCCGACCGCCTATCGTCTCGACGCCCCACTTGACGATCCACAGGCCGACGCCGCTCGCGTGTTCGAGGGGCGTCTCGACGCCCTGCGTCAGCACGGCCCGCTCGGCCGGGGCGATTCCGGGGCCGTCGTCGGCGATGGAGAGCTCGACCCAGCCGTCCGCGGTCGACGCCTCGATCCACACGGACGGGCGGTCGGCGTCGTTGTGTTGTACCGCGTTCGAACAGAGGTTCTCCACGACCGCCTGAAGCGTCGCCGGGACGCGCACGTCCGGCACCTCGTCGCAGACCGACACCTGGGCGCGGGGCCACCGGTCGCGGAGGTCCGCGGCGGCGTCCTCGATGATCGTCGCCACCGGGAGCGGCGGGTCCGGCTCCGAGACCGGGTCGAACAGGTCGCTCGCGGCCTTCGTCCGCTCGCTGAGCTGATAAATGCGCGCGGCGCTCTCCTTGACGACCGAGAGCGCTCGCTCGTCGCCCGGCGTCGTTTCCAGCCGGTCCGTGTACCCCTGGATCAGGTTCGTCTCCGTTCGGATGTCGTGGCGGAACACCCTGTTGAGCACGTTCAGGCGCTGCTGTTGGATGATGTACTCGCCCACGTCGTGATACACCGCCAGACGACCGACCGCTCTCCCGTGGTCGTCGGTCACGTCGCGCACGGTGACCTCGTAGGGGCGCCGACCGTTCTCTCCGACGATCGAGAGCGGCCCGACGTCGCCCTGCCCGGTTTGAAGCTCGTCGTAGTGCGGGACCACCGCCGTCGCCGCCTCGCCGATTGCCGTCCGCCTGTCGACCCCGAAGACCTCCGCCGCACAGCGGTTCAGGTCCAGCACGTACCCCTCGGTGCCGACGACGAACACCGGGTCGTGGAGCTGTTCGAACACGAGTTGCCGGGCTCGCCGCCGCGGCGCGGGGGTCAGGGTCAGCAGCCGGAACCGCGAGAGCGCGAGGAGGTAGGCGACGCCGGAGACCGCGAACGCGAGCGGCGTCGGGTCCAGTCCCGGCACCGGAACCGCTCCCGAGAGGTAGACGATGCTGCTGATCCACGGCGCCGCCGTGCCGACGAGCAGCGCCGCGCTCTGCCCCTGGAACGGGCGGGCTTCGTCGCGGACGAGTTGGAGGATGGGGACCGACCCGATGATCCCCAGCAGGTAGGTGTAGCCGGCCATGACGTAGTACCACGGACCGGGGTCGACACGGAGGAACGACCCGACCATGGTGTCGGACACCTCTCGGTCCACGACGACGAGGCCGTACGGGTCGCCCGCCGCGACCACGAGGAGGGTGACTGCCGGGGCGACGCAGACCGCGGCCACGACGCCCGGTCTCACGTATCGGTCGCGGCCGGTGTACTCCAGCGCGAACAGCAGCCACGCCACGGGCACCATGACCACTCCGACCCACTGCACGTCGTACCAGAGGGCCTTCGCGGCGAGCGTCGCCGCCTCGAGTTCCAAGACGAGGAACACGGTCCACCACACCTGTCCGGCGAGGAGCAGCGAGAGCCACGTCGCGCCGGCGTCGGGGCGCTCTCGCCACGCGAGTATCGCCGCGGACGTGCCAGTGACCACCGCGGCGAGGAGCGCGACCGAAAGCGAACTCAGCCCGATCACACTTAATTGCACTCGGAGGAAATATTAATAATTTTGTTTTCAGCGGTTGACATCCGCGACGCGCCGAGCGCGTCGCCGACGAGCGCCTACCCGATCAGTCGCACCCCCGCGATGACGGCGCCGACCAGGAGGTACGTACCGTCCGGAGCGACGCCCAGAACCGACGCGTCGTCGACTCGCCCGGCGAGCGACGTGACGAAGAGCGACGCCGCGAGACCGACGCCGAGCGCGGCGACCAGCGGCCACGCGAACAGGCCGGCGACGGCGGCGCTCGTCACGACGACCGCGACGACCCCGTCGACGCCGTACAACAGCCACCGGGTCCGGGCGACGCCGAAGACGACGGGAAGCGTCTCGACGCCGACCGCCGCGTCGGCCTCGACGTCTCGAACGTTCGGGAGTTCCGCGTCGACGAACGACCGGAGGAAGAAGTACGCGAAGACGACGGCCACCGCGGGTCCGGCCGCCACTCCGGCGAACGCCACCGGGAGGAGCGTGAGCGCGGCGGCCCACGCCGCGGCGACGACGACCGAGTTCAACACGAGCACGTCTTTCAGCCGCGGCACGTGGCGGTACCCGCCGTCGGCCGCCGTCGAGCCGGACCCGAGCCGACCGCGGGGAATCACGGCGGCGACCGCACCGCCGACGGCCCGCCCGACGTCGGGGAGCCAGTCGGAGGCGTACACGACCCAGCACGCACCGGGAAGCAGGGTAAGCGCAAGCGCGAGGGGGCCGCCGGCGACCGCGAGCGCGACCGCCAGCCCGTAGCCCAGCGCGGCGGCGACCATCTGCTGGTCCCCGTAGCGCCGGGCGAGGAGCGCTCGGCGGGGCGTCGAGGCGGCGTCCGCGTCCGCGTCGGCGACGTGGTCGACGGTGTACACCGCGAAGGTGACGAGCCCGACCGCGAGCGGAGCGACGGTGAGGCCGACGCCCAGCAGGGCGGTCGCGATGAGCGTCTCGACGGCCGCGACGAGCGCGATGAACGGCGCGCCCGCCGCGAAGGCCCTGAGGAGGCTCGCGGCGTCGACGCCCGTCGGCGCCGAGTCGAGCGGTTCGCCTGCGGGGGGCGCGGCCTCATGTCGCGCCGGGGCGTCCGAAGCCGACGCGGACGGC
>Ga0209945_1000065_pt1 | contig 33951 bp, 38 predicted proteins | sample SalPonR2_A_D2_MG_FD_185703 | JGI IMG/M metagenome (GOLD analysis project Ga0209945, IMG submission 185703) | Salt pond soil microbial communities from South San Francisco under conditions of wetland restoration - Salt Pond MetaG R2_A_D2_MG... ...
GCGTCCTCGGGGAGGGCCTCCTCGGGGACGACGCCGTCGACCCACCCGCGGGCCTCGTAGTACTCCTCGAGGCCGCGCTCGAGGTCGGGGATGTCGTAGGGGAGCGCGTCGTCGGTTCGGTCGAAGCCCCGGCGGTTGTTGAAGTGACGCTCGAGGGTGACGGTGCGCGCGCCGACCGCGAGCAGGTCCTCGAAGTCGGCCCCGAACAGCGCCTCGTAGCGCTCGGGCGTCATGTAGTCCCGGGAGAACTTACAGACGACGCCGCTGTCGTTCAGCGCCATCAGGTTCTCGCGCTCGACGAGGCGTTCGGCCTTGCCCGCCATCCCGGCGGGGTCCATCGCCTCCGCGGCGTCGACGAGAGGGTACTCGACCGAGTAAAACGTCGCGTACATGTGGTCCGCGCCGCGGTTCGCGACCGCGTAGGAGAGCGCCTGCCCGTGGAGGAGCCGCCCCTCGTGGGCCGCGAAGTCCAGCCCCTTGACCGTCCAGTCGCCGACGCCCAACTCGTCGTGGACCCGGTGGATCCCCTCCGCGAGGGTGTCGCCGATCCCCTCGCGGCGGGCGATCCGTTCGACGAGGTCGTGGATCAACTCGGTGTCGCCGAACGCGTCCTCGCTGTCGAGGTAGGCGGCGATCGTGTTGCCCGTCGAGATCGCGTCGAGACCGTAGCGGTCACACAGTTCGTTCGAGATCATCACGTCGACGATGTCGTCGACCCCGGCGTTGGAGCCGAACGCCATCGCGACCTCGAACTCGGGACCCTCGGTCTCGACGCCTCGGGCCTCGTCGCGGGTCGGCAGCTTGCAGGCGAACGCACACGCCGAACACGTCCCCTTCTTGTACTTCTTTGCCTCGACGGCCTCGCCGCCGATCCCGTCGGCCCCCTCGAAGGACCGCTCCGAGAAGTAGTACGACGGCAGGCCGTCCATCTCGTTGGCCAGCGACAGCACCGAGACGGTCCCCTGCCGTTTCATGACGTGGTCGTCGGTGGCGGCCTCGCGGTGGATCTCGTCGGCCGTCCCCGGCAGTTCGAGGTCGGGCCGGGAGTCGCCGCCGACGGTGAACGCCTTGACGTTCTTCGAGCCGAGGACCGCGCCGAGGCCCCCCCGGCCGAACGCGCGCTCCTCGGTCGTCATGATCGAGGCGAAGCGAACCCCGTTCTCGCCCGCGGGGCCGACGATCGCCGTCCGGTCGCTCCCGATGCCGTGTTCCTCGTCGAGATAGGCGGCCGTCTCGGGGACGGTCGCGCCCTCGAGGCCGGGGACCGCCTCGAAGGTGACGCCCTCGTCGGTGACGTGGACGACGGTGGGTTCGTCGGCCGTTCCGACGAACTCGATCGCGCTGTAGCCCGTGTCGGCGAAATGTCGCGAGAGGAAGCCGCCGGCGTTCGAGGAACAGAGACCGTCGGTCAGCGGCGAGACCGCCGTGCAGTTCGTCCGGCCGGTGAAGCTCATCGCCGAGACCTGCATCGGCCCGGTCGTGAACACGAGGCGGTTCTCGGGGCCGAGCGGGTCGGCGTCGAACGGGATGCGATCGTGGGCGAGTTTCGTCGCGAGGCCGCGGCCGCCGATGTACCGGCGCGCGGCGTCCTCGATGTCCGTCTCGGCGGTCGTCGAGCCGTCCAACTCGACGGTCAAAAGCGGCCCGGTGGCGTGGAGCATACTGGTGGATCGTCGCCCAGCGGGTTAAGCGTGGCCGCCGAACGGCCGGGCGACGGACGGCGTATATAAGGCCGCGTCGTCCGCTACCGGAGGCCCCGACCGGCCTCCCAGGCGCGGAGGAGCCGGGCGAGCGTCCGGTTGACGGGCGCGTCGACGCCGAGTTCGTCGGCCCGGTCGGCGACGTAGCCGTTGATCGCGTCGACCTCCGTGCGGCGCTCGGCGAGGACGTCCTGGTGCATCGAGGAGGTGTTCGCCGCCGTGTCGGCGGCGACCGATTCCAGCGCCCGCTCGGCCGCCCGATCCGACAGGTCGATCCCCTCGGCCCGGGCGACGGCGGCCGTCTCCCGTGCGGCGGCCCCCGCGAGCGCTCCGGCGTCGCCCCCGAGGACGGCCCCGTTCTCGAGGCGCGCGAGCGCGGTCGTCGCGTTGATGCCGGCGTTGACGGCCAGTTTCTCGACGAGTCGGGCCGGCATGTCGTCGACGACCGAAGCGACGACCGACGCCGCCTCGAAGGCTCGCCCGACGCGCTCGGCGAGGGCACTGGTACCGCCCGCCGGCGGCCCGACCGTGAGGTCGCCGACGCCGGTACAGCGGACCGTCCCGGGGTCGGGTCGGACGGCCCCGTACGTGCAGGTGCCGGCGAGGACGGGACACTCGAGCCGGTCGGCGAGGACCGCCTCGTTGCCCATCCCGTTCTGGACGGACAGGCAGGCGTCGAGCGCGCAGTCGGCGAGCGCGTCGGCGGCCGCTTCGGTGTCGAAGGACTTCACGCAGACGACGGCCAGCCCGGCCGATTCGGGGGCGTCGAGGCGGGCCGCCGGGTGGACCGTCGCCTCGACGTGGCCCGTAACGTGGAGCCCCTCCTCCTCGATGGCGCGCACGTGTGGGTCCCGGCCGACGAGCGTCACGTCGTGCTCGCGGGCGAGGAGGCCGCCGAGGAGGCTGCCGAGGCTGCCGGCGCCGAATACGAGGACGTCCATGGGGTCGGTTCGATTCGGGAGGCGCTACTCGGTCTGGGTCTTCTCGATGTCGATCTCTTCGCCCTTGTGGAGCGCGATGCCGTCCTGGGCCACCTTTTCGGCGAGGACGGCGCACTTGATCCGCATCGGGCTGAGTTCGACGCCGAGCATGTCGACGATGTCGTCTCTGTCCATCGCCTCGACGGCGTCGAGGGACATCCCCTGGAGCTCCCCCGAGAGCATGCTCGCCGAGGCCTGACTGATCGCACAGCCATCGCCGACGAAGCGCACGCGCTCGATCGTCTCGTCGTCGTCGAGCTGTACGAACATCTTGATCGTGTCGCCGCACATCGGGTTCTCGCCGACGTGCTCGATGTCGGGATCCTCGAGTTCCCCGTAGTTGCGGGGGTTCTTGTAGTGATCGAGGATCTGCTGCCGGTACATATCGGATCCGAGTCCCATCGTTACCGCAAAAAAGGGGTGTGAAACGCAAAAGCCCACCGGTCACCGGGGTAGGTGTATACCCATCCGGCGGCGACGGGAGCCGCTCCCCGGAGAGCCGACGCGAAGCCGGGCTACGCGAACAACTGGCGGGCGTCGTCGACCGCCTCGACGAGCCTGTCGACCTCCGCTCTCGTGTTGTATATATAAAAGGAGGCCCGCGCCGACGCGGTGGCACCGAGCACGTCGTGGAGCGGTTGGGTGCAGTGGTCGCCGGCCCGGATCGCCACCGCGCTGTCGTTGAGGATGCTCGAGAGGTCGTGGGCGTGGACGCCCTCCAAGTTGAACGCGACCAACCCGCCGCGGTCGTCGCCCGGCGGGCCGTACACCTCCACGTCGTCGTTCTCCTTCAGCCGGTCGTAGGCGTAGGCGGCGAGTTCGGCCTCGTGGCGCTCGATCCGCTCCATCCCGATGTCGTCGAGGTAGTCACAGGCCGCCGCGAGGGCGATCCCCTGGCAGATGACGGGCGTGCCGGCCTCGTACTTCCAGGGCAACTCGTTCCACGTCGAGTCCTCGAAGTCGACCTTCAGGATCATCTCGCCGCCGTAGAGGTACGGCTCCATCCCCTCCAGGATGTGTCGCTTCCCGTAGAGGACACCGATCCCGGTCGGCCCGGCCATCTTGTGCCCCGAGAAGGCCAGAAAGTCCGCGTCGATCGCCTCGACGTCGACGTGGCGGTTCGGCACCGACTGTGCGCCGTCGACGAAGATGTACGCGTCGTGGTCGTGGGCGACGTCGGCGAGTTCGGAGACGGGGTTGATCGTCCCCAGCGTGTTCGAGACGTGGACGACCGACACCATCTCCGTGTCGTCGGTGATCAACTCGTTGGCCGCCTCCATGTCGAGGCGGCCCTCGTCGGTGATGGGGATGTACTTGCACTCGGCGCCCGTCCGTTTCGCGATCTGCTGCCAGGTGACCAGCGAGGCGTGGTGTTCCATCTCCGTCAACACGACCTCGTCGCCGGGGCCGAGTTCGTTGAGGCCCCACGCGTAGGCGACGAGGTTCATCGACTCGGTGGTGTTCTTCGTGAAGACGACCTCCTCGCGGCCACCCGAGGCACCGATGAACTCGGCGACGCGGTCGTGGGCCTCCTCGTAGGCGACCGAGGCCTCCTGGCTCAACTGGTGGATGCCGCGGTGGACGTTGGCGTTGTACGTCCGGTAGTAGTCGGTGATCGTCTCGACGACCGGCTCCGGAGTGTGGGTCGTGGCCGCGTTGTCGAGGTAGACGAGTTGGGTGCCGTCGAACTCCCGTTCGAGGATCGGGAAGTCCTCTCGAATCCGCTCGACATCGAGCGTCTCGGCCTGTTTACTCATTACCGGCCCTTAGGAGCGAAGGCTGGTTACTCCTTCGGTCGGGGCGACGCTCGGCGGGTGCTTCGAGCCGTCGAGACCTCTCAATCATTTATATACGTTGTGGCCGAAGACGGGGTAATGGACGCCACGGACGAGCGAGTCTCGGTCCCGCGGCCGGTCGGGGCGGCCGCGATGAGCGCGTTGGGGCTCGCCTTCGCAGCGGTTCATCTCAACCACATCCTCACGAGCGAGCTTCCGCTCTCGGGGATGCTCTTCGGCGGCGTGTTTCCGCTGTTTCTCGCGACGGCGCTCGCGGCGGGCGGGCCGCTGCTCTACCGGAGCCGGCTGGACGCGGCCGCGATCACCACGACCGTCGCGTGGGGCTACATCGGTGGATTGGCGCTGGCCTGCGTTTCGCTGCTCGTCGCGGCTCACCAGGTGCTCAAGGGCAACCCCCTCCACGGGCCGGGATACGTCGTCGCCGTCACCGCCACCGGCGGCGCGCTCGTCGGGGCAGTCACCGGCCGCTACGACGCGTTGAATCGACAGAAGGCCGCCTACATCGGCTCGCTCCAGGCGGCGACGACGGCGCTGTCGGGGGCGACGACCGTCGACGAGGTCTGCTCGCGCGCGGTCGGGATCGCCAACGAGGTGTTGGGGATCCCGCTGACGGGCATCTGGCTCTACGACGAGGACGCCGAGGCGCTCCGGCCGGCCACGGTCGCCGAACCCGCAAGCGAGACCTTCGAGACGCCGCCGACGTACCGCCCCGGGAACAGCCTCTCGTGGGCGGCCTTCGAGTCCGGCGAGATCGAGCGCTACGACGACCTCTCCGCGGTCGGGTCCCGGCACAACCCCGAGACAGTCGTCCGTTCGGAGATCATCGTCCCGCTCGGCGACGTCGGCGTGATGAACTTCGGGTCGACGGAGCCAAACCGATTCGACGACCTCGAGGAGACGGTCGCGGGACTGCTCGGGGCGGCCGCCGAGGCCGCGCTCGTCCGGGCCGACCGCGAGCAGACGCTCCGGACCCAACGGCGGCGGCTCCGACAGCAGAACGAGCGCTTGGAGGAGTTCACCTCCGTCGTCAGCCACGACCTCCGGAACCCGCTGTCGGTCGCCAAGGGGCGGATCGAACTCGCCCTCGAGGACGACGACGAGACACACCTTCGGGCGGCGATGGACGCCCTCGACACGATGGAGTCGCTCATCGACGACCTCCTCGACCTCGCGAAGCAGGGTCGGGCCGTCGGCGACACAGATCGGGTCTCACTCGCCGCGATCACCGAGAGCGCGTGGCGGAACGTCGAGGCGGAGGGAGCGACGCTCTCGGTCGACGACCTCGCGCTCGAGGCCGATTCCGACCGGCTGCGACAGCTCCTGGAGAACCTGCTCCGAAACGCCGTCGTGCACGCCGCTCCCGCCCCGGAGATACGGGTCGGGTCGCTCGCCGATGCCGAGGGGTTCTTCGTCGAGGACGACGGCCCCGGCGTCCCCGAGGCCGACCGCGAGCGGGTCTTCGAGGTCGGGTACACCGACCACGACGACGGGACCGGGTTCGGCCTCCCGATCGTCAGGCGGATCGCCGACGCCCACGGCTGGTCGGTGCGGCTCACCGAAGGCGCCGCGGGCGGTGCGCGCTTCGAGTTCCGGATCGACGGGGACCGGGAGAAAAGCGGGGACTGACTCGACCGACGGCGGGGCGAGTCGCGGGGACTCGACGCGGCGTCAGGTCGCCGCGTCGGGTTCGGCTGTCGGCGGTTCGGGCGGTTCACCGACGACGGGACCGTCGGCGGGCGGCGAACCATCCGCCGGGCCGCCGACGGGGAACTCGACCGCCCCGCCGGCCGCGCCCGAGGACACCAGTTCGTCGGCGAGGTTGCCGATCAACACGTCGTTGTCCGCGCGCTGGGCGTTCTCCGGCGAGAGGAAGTCGGCGTCGCCGATCTTGATGACGCCGCCGTCCGCGACGACGAGCGGCGCGTCGGTCGACGCGCGGGTCGTCGAGAGCTGTGTCCCCTCGATCGGGCGGAACGCCTCGCTGCCGGCGGCGGCGCCGACCGGCGTCGCCGACGGGAAGACGACCCGGTCGACGCCGTCGGTGAGGCTCGACTCGCCGGCCGGTTCGGCGTAGACGCGCTGGTAGTTCAGGTCGTTCTCGGCCAGGTTGTAGACGTAGCCCGGTTCCGTGGTGACGCCGAGGGTCGAATCGAGCGCGGCGGCACCCGGCTGGTCGAACTCCTCGTCGGGATCGGTCATCGAGACGACCGTCCCGCCGTTCTCGAGGAAGGAGTCGATGGCCTCGCGCTCGGCCTCGGAGTACTCCGAGTCGAACGTGACGAAGGCGTCCGCCTCCTCGAGTTCGGCGCCGAGTTGCGTCCCGCCGTTCTGTCCCGACGGACCGGGCGGGGCGGCCGCCCCGCCGGCCGACGGCGCGTGGACGCGGACCTCGTGGCCGTTCTCGATCAGGACGTTCGCGAGCGGCCGGATGTCCCGATCGGCGACCCCGGAGCCGCCGAGGCCGAGCAGCGCGAGCGGGTTGGCCGGCGCGGCCCCGGCGGTCTCGACGCCGGGATCGACGAGGACGGTCCGTGAGGGCTGGTTGCTCGACATCGTCACGTCGGCCTCGCCGGGCGTGTCGTCGTGGATCAGGTCCTCGTCGGTGTAGTGGTCGTTCTCGATCTCGGGGGCCGGCGCGGCCCCGTCGGCGGAGATGAAGCCGACGAGCGTCGCGCCGACGACCATCACCGCGAGCGTCGCCACGAAGGCGACCGCGAGCCGTTCGGTGTGGTTCACGAGCTCTCACCCCCGTTGGCGGCGGCGGTGTCGCCCGTCGCGTTCGCGCCGGCGGCCCCGGCGCTTTCGGTTCCTTCGACGGGGAGGGAGTCCTCCGAGAAGCGCTCGATGGTGTCGACGTGGGGGACCGACTCCCAGTGGACGTAGGCGATTCCCATCGGCTCGACGTCGGCGTAGCCGGGATCGTTCGAGTGGATCGCGACGACCTGCTGGTCGGTCCGAACGAGGAAGGGGACTCCGCCGTCGGGGCCGGTCTCGCGCGTGTCGACGCCGTAGTCGCTCATCCCGGCGCGCGTGGCGGCCTCGTGGATCGCCTCGTTGAGCGAGCCGATCTCGTCGGCGAAGCCGTTCTGTACCGCCTTGGTGCCGAGGTAGACGTCCGCGTGGGCGACCTCCTCGCGGGAGAGTTCGAAGCGGTCGCCGCGCTCGGCCATCATCGCGTTGATGAACGTGTCCGCGAGCGTCTGCTGTCGGGCCCACCCCTGGATCTCGTTGCCGCCGGCCTTGTCCGGGCCGCTCGGCCCCTGTACCGGCGGGGTCGTCTGCGGGGCCGGGGCGTTCAGGCCGATCGACCCGACCGTCGAGGTCGGCAGCACGTAGATGTCGTCGGCCGGGGCCATCGCGTAGTAGCCGCCGGAGGCGCTGATCGCCTGGACGCTCGCGATCACCGGCATCTGCTGGCTCGTCCGCTGGACGGCCTTGTACATCCGCTCGGAGGCCACCGGCGCGCCGCCGCCGGTGTCCATCTTGAGCACGACGGCTTCGACGGAGCCGTTGTTGCGTATCTCCGCGAGTTCGTTCTCGACGTCGTCAGCGAGGGCGGTGTTGACCGGCCCCTCGATCTCGACGACGGCGACCGTGCCGCTGGGTTCGTTCGCGTTCGCGTAGACGATCGGAGCGAACACGGCTCCGATCAACGCGGCAGCGACCACGACCACGACGAGTTGTCGCCGCGGCGTGAGAGGGCTGTCGAATCGGTTGGAAGACATTCCGGATGCGGCTATGGGTCACAGCCCTTAATAACAGGGGGATCGCGGAGGGTCGGGTCGGTCGGGAGCGTCGCCGGGCTCCCGATGCGGTCCCGGCGGTCAGGGGCGGGGACGGGGCCGAACGTCACATCCGGAGGTACTGGGCGTGCAGCGTCCCCTCGAGTTCGAGGACGTTCGACTCGTCGACGAAGCCCGCCTCGATCGCCGCCCCGACGGCCTCGGTGCCGACGAGGTTCGCGACCGACGCCTCCGCGAGGCTCGCCGCGACCTCCGCCTCGGTCACGGCCTCGCCGTCGTAAAACTCCGGATCGACCGTCAACGAGAGCGAGCCGTCCTCGAACGTCTCGCCGAGGATGTCGGCGTCGCAGACGGAGACCAACAGCCCCTCCGGGGTCGAGCGCTCGCGGAGGAGCAGCGCCGTCATCGGCGCTCTTCGACGAGTTGCTCCTCGGCCGCCCCGCGCAGCTCCTCGGCCTCGTCGGCGAGTTCCTCGGCGCGTTCGTCCTCGCCGAGCTCCTCAAGGGCGCGGGCCTTCTCCTCTAGGACGTCCGCGTTGCGGTAGCCGAGCCGAACCGCGTTGTCGAAACAGGAGACCGCGTCCTCGGCGAGGCCGCGTTCGAGCAGGAAAAAGCCGCGGTTGTACCACCCCTGCGGGAAGCGGGGGTCGAGTTCGACCGCCCGCTCGGCGTGTTCGAGCGCCTGCTCGCTTTGGCCGTCCTGCCACAGCGCGTACGCGAGGTTCGTCTCGGCGCTGGCGGCGTGTTCGGAGTCGCTGTCGATCCGCAGGGCCTCGCGGTAGGCGTCGATGGCGGCCTGGAACTCCTCCATCTCCGCGTGGGCGGCCCCCTTGTTGGTCCAGGCCTCCTGGGCGATGCCGTCGTCGTCGGCGAACTGTGCGGCCCGCTCTAAGGCGTCCGTCGCCTGCTCGAAGCGCTTGATCCGCATGTACTCGATGCCGACTTCGAGCAGTTCCTCGGCGTCGACCGCCTCGGTCGGGATCTGGCGGCGATCGAGCGTGTCGGCGACGACGCGGGAGTCGACCGGGTCGACCATCCCGGGATCGACGTCGAGTTCGGGCGGGTCGAGGTCGAACCCCTCGTAGGGGTCGTCGAAGCCCTGGCCCTCGGAGAACTCGTGGTCCGATGGCTCTTCGTCACTCATGCCGTGCGGTTGGCTGCGAACACGCCTAAGGGTTGTGTTCCGGGGCGGCGAGCGGATCCCTGCGAACCCACCGACAACGGGGGCGACCCAGTATTGATTTCGGTCCCGCCCCGAGTGGGGGTATGACGGAGCCGACGGCCCCCGGGCCGGGATTCAGATCGATCGAGTCGGAGTACGACGGCTACCGCCCGGAGGTCGAGGGGTCGATCCCGACGTGGCTCTCGGGGACGCTCGTCCGGAACGGCCCCGGGCGCTTCGAGGCCGGCGACAGCCGCGTCAATCACTGGTTCGACGGGCTGGCGATGCTGCGCCGGTACGCCTTCGACGACGGCGAGGTGCGCTACTCGAATCGCTTCCTGCGCACCGACGCCTACGCCGACGCGGCCGAGGGGCGACTCACCGGGCAGTTCGGCACCGACACGCGGGGGTGGCGGCGGCTCCTCGACACCGTCACCTCGTTCGGGCTCCCGGAGCCGACCGACAACGCGAACGTCCACGTCGCCCGGATCGGCGGCGAGTACGTCGCGTTGACCGAGGCCCCGCGGCGGGTCGCCTTCGACCCGGAGACGCTGGCGACGCGCGGCGAGTTCACCTTCGAGGACGATCTGACCGAACACATCACCGCCGCCCACCTCGTCGACGACCCACACCGCGACGAAGTGGTCGGCTTCGCCACCCAGTTCGGGCTGCCGCCGCAGTATCACGTCTATCGGGTCCCCGAGGGGAGTCGCCGCCGCGAGCGGATCGCGTCGATAGAGGCCGACGGCCCCGCCTACGTCCACGACTGCAGCGTCACTGCCGACCACGTCATCCTCGTCGAGTCGCCGCTGGAACTGTCGGTGCTCCGGGCGCTGAACCCCCTCTCGGACGGCGCGATCGACATGCTCGAGTGGAACCCGGACCGGCCGACGCGGGTGCTCGTCGTCGACCGGGACAGCGGCGACCTCCTCGCCGACCCGACGGTGGGGGCGGCGTTCTGTTTTCACCACGTCAACGCCTACGCGGACGACGGGATCGTCCTCGACCTCGTGGAGTTCCCGGACGCCGACATCGTCGACGCGCTCTCGTTGGGCGCTCTCGACGGCGTCGGCTTCCCCGACGTGCCCGACGGCCGTCTCGTTCGATACCGGATCGATCCGGCCGCGAGCGCCGTCGACCGCACCCGCCTGTACGACGGCGGGATCGAACTCCCCAGGGTCGCGCGGTCCCGCGTCGGCCGGCGACACCGCTATGCCTACGGGCAGGCGACCGACCGCGAGGGGGCCAACGGCCTCGTGAAGGTCGACTGCGCCTCGGGGACCGCCCGGGAGTGGTGGGAGCGGTCGGTGTACGTCGAGGAACCGATTCCGGTCCAGCGCCCGGGCGGGGACGCCGAGGACGACGGCGTGGTGGTGGCGACGGCGCTCGACACGGAGCGCGAGCGGACGGCGCTTTTGTTCTTCGACGCGGCGACGCTCGACGTCGAGGCGCGGGCGTGGCTCCCCCACGCCGAGCCGTTCGGGTTCCACGGGCGGTACTTCCCGGACGTATAACGGCCGTCGGACGGACGATCGTATGCAATTTTTACCCGAACCTACGTTGAATCGTGTATGTTTGAGTCCAAAAAGCTATTGTACGTTATTACGATAAGCATATATGCGCTCGAATGACCACTGTTTGCCGAGCAGAGAGGACGGCGGCGTGACGCGACGGACGTTCTCGCTGGGGGGCCGACCATGACGAAGCGGCGCGTCGACGTGCCGGCGCCGGTCCGGGCGTCGATCGACGAGACCATCGAGTACGTCGACGAGCGGCTCTCCGAGCCCGACACCGCCGACGCGGTCGGGGAACTCCTCGCCGACCTCTTCGGGGACCGGGAGGCCTACGACCGCTACCGCGAGGGGGAGTCGCTGCCACCGATGACGCGGATGCGGGTCCGGAGCTACGACCCCCGGAACGCGCTCATCGAGACCGAACACTGGGCCGAGCAGGAACTCGCCGCGCTCCGGGAAGCCAAGTGCATCCGGTATCTCTGGAACGGCTTCGACCTCTCGCCGCTGTCGAACGACCTCGCCTTTGCGCTCCCGTTCCGGCAGACGCTCGCGAACCACCTCTTCGCCGAGGCGGGCGAGGGCCTCCGGCTGTTCGGCGGGATCAAGATCCAGTGCGGGCACAACATCGAGATGGGCGACGACGTCGTCGTCCACAACGACGTCCTGTTGGACGACCGCGGTCGGTTGTCGATCGGCGACCGCGTCTCGATCGCCGACCGGAGCCACGTCCACACCCACGCCCACGACACCGTCGACCAGACGGACGTGACGACCTACGAGACGATCCTCGGGGACGACGTCCGGCTCGGTTACGGCTCGATGATCAGCGCCGGCTGTCGGATCGGCGAGAACGCGATGGTCGGGTCGGGCGCGACCACGCTCGGCGACGTGCCCGCCCACCACATCGCGGCCGGCTCGCCCGCCAAAAGCGTCAAGATCAAACCCGGATGGGAGGACGCCGCCGACGACCTCGGCCCGCTCGTCGACAACCGCGAGCGCCGACGGCTGCCCGAGGAGTTCCCGGAGCCCTTCGAGGAGTTCGACGAGTTCGGCCGGAACCTCTCGCCCCCCGGCGAGAGCTGATACTGATGGACGAACGCACATGACACCGACCCAGGAGTGATCCGACGGTCGCGCCGTCGAACGGCGTGATCCCCGTGCGTCGTGTGTCCATTCGTTTGTCCACCAGTATCAGGAACGCCGCACCGACGGGGGCGCTCCGGCCCCCCCGGCGGCGTTTCCGGGCCGCGCCGCGCCCCGATTCCGGCAACCGCGGCGGAGGACGAACACAATTTAAGGTACCGCCGCTCCCGTTGTTCCCTATGGACTACGACCTCGCTATCGAGAACGCGCCGGCGACGATCCCCGGCGGCACGGGCGTCCTGTTGATCCACCCGAGCACCGGCGAAACCGACCGAATCGACACGGACTTCTTGAAGACCGACACCGACCGAATCCTGGTGATCTCGACGCGGACGACCGCCCGCGAGGTACAACAGAAACTGGAGTACTACGACGTCGACGAGACGAAGGCGGACATCCTCGACACGCTGTCGGTCGAACGGGGCTACTCGCGGCGCTCCTCCGAGCACGTCTCCTACGTCTCCTCGCCCGACGACCTCGACGGGATCGTCGAGACGACCCGGCGGTTCCTCGAGGAAAACGACGGCAAGCGGCGGATCAGCCTCGATTCGGTGACGGAGTTGGCCTACTACGCCGACGACGAGCGCGCCCTCGAGACGGTCGAGGAGCTGCTCGCGTTGCTCGAGGAGTACGACGCGGTCGGGCTGTTTCACCTCTCGGAGGAGGTCCACGACGAGGCCGACGTCGAGGCGTTCAAGGCGCTCTTCGACGGCATCGTCTACTTGGACGCCGACGGCAGCGTCGAAAGCGACTTTTAACACACCGACCCGGGATCGGACCGAACCCGTCCACCGCGTCGCCGAACGGCGGACACGCGGAGCGACGGACGCGCGCGGCGGACGGAACAGTAGGTTTATCAGGCGCACGGGCAGATATTCACGTCATTACTAAATGACGCAGAAACACCGACAACCGGAGGTGAACATCGGACTGGTCGGCCACGTCGACCACGGGAAGACGACGCTCGTCGAGTCGCTCTCCGGTGAGTGGACGGACCAACACTCCGAGGAGATGAAACGCGGCATCTCCATCCGCCTCGGCTACGCAGACGCCACGTTCCGGGAGTGTCCGGATCTCGACGCGCCCGAGCGATACACGGTCGAGGAGACCTGTCCGGACGGCTCCGAGAGCGAGCATCTCCGGACGGTGTCGTTCGTCGACGCGCCGGGCCACGAGACGCTGATGGCGACGATGCTCTCGGGCGCGGCGATCATGGACGGCGCGGTGTTGGTCGTCGCGGCCAACGAGCCCGTCCCGCGCGCACAGACCGAAGAACACCTGATGGCGCTGGACATCATCGGCATCGAGAACATCGTCATCGCCCAGAACAAGGTCGACCTCGTCGACCGCGAGCAGGCGGTCGAGAACCACGAACAGATCCAGGAGTTCGTCGAGGGGACGGTCGCCGAGGACGCGCCGATCGTGCCGATCTCCGCCCAGCGCGACGTCAACGTCGATCTGTTGATCGAGACGATCGAGGAGGAGATCCCGACGCCGGAGCGCGACCCCGACGCCGACGCGCGGCTGCAGGTCGCCCGGTCGTTCGACATCAACCGCCCGGGGACGACCCACGAGGACCTCGTCGGCGGCGTCATCGGTGGCTCGCTCACGCAGGGCCGCCTGGAGGTCGACGAGGGGATCGAGATCAAGCCCGGCCGCGAGGTCGAGGAGGGCGGGCAATCCGAGTACCGCCCCGTCGAGACGACCGTCCGGTCGCTGCAGGCCGGCGGCGAGTTCGTCGATTCGGTCTCGCCGGGCGGGCTGCTCGGCGTCGGCACGGGACTCGACCCCTCGCTCACGAAGGGCGACGCGCTGGCCGGGCAGGTCGCGGGGCCGCCGGGATCGCTGCCGCCGACGCGGGAGTCGTTCGTGATGGACGTCGAGTTGCTCGAGCGCGTCGTCGGCGAGGACGCCGACGAGATCGAGCCGATAAGCACCGGCGAGCCGCTGATGCTCACGGTCGGGACGGCGACGACGGTCGGTTCGGTCACGAGCGCCCGCGACGAGGAGTGCGAGGTCCAACTGAAACGGCCCGTCTGTGCCCCCGGAGGCGCGAAGATAGCGATCAACCGCCGCGTCGGCGCGCGCTGGCGGCTCATCGGGGTCGGAACGCTGCGGTGACCCGCGCCGTGCTCGATTCGAACGCGCTCATGGCGCCCGTCGAGGTCGGCGTCCGGACCTTCGCGGAGCTCGATCGGCTCCTCGGGGAGTACGACGCCGTCGTCCCCGACGCGGTGTTGGCCGAACTCGACCGCCTCTCGGCGGGCGGCGGCGAGACCGCCAAAGCCGCGAGCGTCGGGGCCGACCTGGCGCGACGGGAGTGCGAAGCGGTCGATCACGACGCGGGCTACGCCGACGACGCCGTACTCGAGGTCGGCGGGCGAGCCGGGATCGACTACGCGGTCACGAGCGACATGCCCCTCAGAGGGCGGCTGCTGGAAGCGAACGTTCCCGTAATCTGTTTACGCGGGCGAACCAAATTCGAAATCACTCAACCCTAACATGTACAAGCGGGTCAGACTCAAAGATACGGTCGAGGTTCCCCCCAGACACCTCGCTGACGTGTCGCCCGAGCTCGTCAGGCGGTTGCTGCAGGACAAGCTCGAAGGACAGATGGACGAGGACATCGGCAGCATCGTGAGCGTGACGAACGTTCACGACATCGGCGACGGCGCCGTCCTCCCGAACCGCCCCGGCGTCTACTACGAGGCCGACTTCGACGCGGTCACGTTCGATCCACAGATGCAGGAGGTCGTCGACGGCGAGGTCGTCGAGGTCGTCAACTTCGGCGCATTCGTCGGGATCGGCCCGGTCGATGGGCTCCTCCACGTCTCCCAGATCTCCGACGAGTATCTGGCCTACGACGGCGAGAACCAACAGCTCGCCTCGCGGGACTCGAACCGCGTGTTGAGCGTCGGCGACGCCGTCCGGGCGCGCATCGTCACGAAGAGCGTCGACGAGCGGAACCCCCGCGACTCGAAGATCGGCCTGACCGCGAAACAGCCGGGACTCGGCAAACACGGTTGGCTCGAGGAGGAGCGCAAGCGCCGCGAGGCGCAGGCGGGTGATTAGATGGCGACCCGTCTGGTCTGTCGGGACTGCCACCGCGTGCTCGACGTCGAAGGGGACGAACAGTGCCCGGCCTGCGGGTCGAACTCGCTCACCGAGGACTGGGCCGGCTACGTCGTCATCGCCCACCCCGAGGAGAGCGAGATCGCCGAGGCGATGGAGGTCACCGAGGCCGGCCGCTACGCGCTGAAGGTCCGCTGAGATGTCGACCATACTCGCGAAGCTGCCGCCGGGGATGCGCGAGGAACTCAAGGAGCCGCTCGGGGCGGTGTACACCGACGCCGACGCCCTGCTGGCCGAGGCCGGCGAGCCGATCGTCGCGGTCGGCGACATCGTCACGTACCACCTCATCGAGGCCGGGCGTCGCCCGGACGTCGCCGTCGTCGACGGGAAGACGAAACGCGAACGCGTCGAGCGGGAGGTGCTCGGCGCGATCGAGGCGTTCGACGACCGGATCGACGTCGCGAACCCCCAATCGACGATCACCGACGACCTCCTCGAGGCGCTCGCGTCGGCGCTCGAGGCCCCCGGATCGACGGTCGTCGTCGTCGACGGCGAGGAGGACCTCGCCTCGCTGCCGGCCGTCGTCGCCGCCCCCGACGGCGCGTCGGTCGTCTACGGCCAACCCGACGAGGGGATGGTCCTCGTCCCGGTCGAGGGAGGGACGCGGGCGCGGTGTCGGGAACTCATCGAGGGGATGCAGAGCGACTACGACCGGATCGCGGGGATTCTGTCGTAGAGCGCCGGCGGGGCGCTCCGGGCGGATCGCCCGCGTCGAGGCCGCCGTTCGACGTCGCGCGCCGCGTCGGCGCGGACGCGATCGGCGAATCGCTGCGTAGCGTCCGTCTGCGGCTTCGAAATCCTTTTAGGCGTTTCGCCGAAACGTCGTAGCAACGTAACCATGGAACTCGACATCATCGACGAGGACGAAAACCCGATGTTGCACCGGACCGACGTCCGGTTTCAGCTGACACACGAGGAAGCGACCCCCTCCCGGCTCTCGGTCCGGGACTCCCTCGCCGCGAAACTCAACAAGGACGCCGGCGAAGTCGTCATCCGGAAGCTCGACACGAAGTACGGGATGCGAAAGACCGTCGGCTACGCGAAGGTCTACGACGACGCCGAGCACGCCACGGAGGTCGAGCAGGGCCACGCCCTCGAACGGAACAAGATCGGGACCGAGGGCGACGACCCCGAACCGGAGGAAGCCTGAATGCCGCGGTACGAACTCTACAACGAGGACGGCACGACGGACCGCGAGCACTGTCCCCGCTGCGGCGACACGTTCCTCGGGGAGTACGGCGACCGCAAACACTGCGGGAAGTGCGGCTACACCGAGTTCGAGTAGGCCGTGACCCGCGTGCTCGGCGTCGAGGGGACCGCCTGGTGTGCCAGCGCGGCCGTCTTCGACGATGGGGGCCTCGCCGGGGCCGAAACCGACACGGGAGACGACGCGGCGGCCGGCGACGTGCGGATCTTTTCGGACGCCTACGAACCCGACAGCGGCGGGATTCACCCCCGCGAGGCGGCCGAGCACATGCGGAGCGCCGTCCCGGAGATGGTCGAGGCGGCCATCGCCTTCGTCGAGTCGACGCACGGACCGGCGAGCGAGGCCCTCGACGCCGTCGCCTTCTCCCGGGGGCCGGGGCTCGGCCCGTGTCTGCGGATCGCAGCGACCGCCGCGCGCGCGCTCGCCGGCGCGCTCGAGGTGCCGCTCGTCGGCGTCAACCACATGGTCGCCCACCTGGAGGTCGGCCGGCACTTCGCCGGCTTCTCGGACCCGGTGTGTCTGAACGCCTCGGGGGCCAACGCCCACGTGCTCGGCCACCACGACGGTCGCTACCGGGTGCTCGGCGAGACGATGGACACGGGCATCGGCAACGCCATCGACAAGTTCACCCGCCACGTCGGCTGGAGCCACCCGGGGGGCCCGAAGGTCGAGCGGGAGGCGGCGAGCGGCGAGTACGTCGAGTTGCCCTACGTCGTCAAGGGGATGGACTTCTCCTTTTCGGGGATCACCTCCGCGGCGAAGGCGGCCGTCGACGACGGGACGCCCGTCGCGGACGTCTGCTGTGGCCTCCAGGAGACGACGTTCGCGATGCTCACCGAGGTCGGAGAGCGCGCCCTGTCGTTGACCGGGGGCGACGAACTCGTGTTGGGCGGCGGCGTCGGCCAGAACGACCGGCTCCGGGACATGCTGGCGACGATGTGCGAGGGCCGCGGCGCGTCCTTTTATGCGCCCGAACCGCGGTTCCTGCGGGACAACGCGGGGATGATCGCGATCCTCGGCGCGCGGATGTACGAGGCCGGCGACACGGTGTCGATCGCCGATTCGCGGGTCCGCCCCGACTTCCGTCCGGACGAGGTCCCGGTGACGTGGCGCGACGACGGGTCCGGGGGGAACGACGCGGCTCCGACTCCGGGGGTGGGCCCGAACTCGGCTCCGACTCCGGCTTCGGAGCCGGACCGGACCCAGGGTGCCGAGGCGGTCGTCGAAATGGACCCCGGCGACGGCCTCGTGTACAAGCGGCGGCTCTCGAAGGCGTATCGCCACCCCGAACTCGACGCGCGGCTCCGGCGGGAGCGGACGCGCTCGGAGGCCCGCCTCACGAGCGAGGCGCGCCGCGTCGGCGTCCCGACGCCGGTCGTCTTCGACGTCGACCCGGAGGACGGCCGCCTCGAGTTCGAGTTCGTCGGGACGGCCGACCTGAGCGAGGCGGTCTCGGAGCGGAGCGTCCGTTCCGTCGGCCGCCACCTGGCGCGGTGTCACGACGCCGGCTTCGTCCACGGGGATCCGACGCCGCGGAACGTCCGTGTCGACGGGAAACGCGTCTACCTCATCGACTTCGGCCTCGGGTACTACACCGACCACGTCGAGGACTACGCGATGGATCTACACGTCTTCGAGGGGGCGCTCGCCGGCACGGCGGCCGACCCGGCCGACCTGCTCGACGCCTTCGAGGGCGCGTACCGCGGCGCCGGCGACGGGCGCGTGCTCGATCGCCTGCGCGAGATCGAGACGCGCGGCCGGTATCAGTGAGGCGTGCGTCGGCCGGGAACGCGCGGCCCCCGGTAGGGGCGGTGCCACCGCGGAACGAAGGCCGAGCCTATAAGTCCGGGGGCGTCCTACCCGATCGTATGACCGACAAGCCACAGTCCGGCGAACTGTTCGGCGTCCCGTACAACTTCGAGCGGCCCTCCCTCGGGCGGATGCTCTCGGCGTACTGGCAACCCGGCGGCGGGATGTTGGTCGAGAAACCCTTCGGCATCGGGTACACGCTGAACCTGGCGAACTGGCGGTCGTGGCTCGTGTTGGGCGTCGCGGCGGCGCTGTTCTACCAGCAGAAGGGTTCGGTCGGCGCGGTCGACGAGGAAGACGGCGACGAGGAACCGGTCGAAGTCGTCGTCGACTGAGGCGGACCCCCGCGACCGGAATCGGGACGCCCGCGGGGGCGAAAGGCGGGGACACCTCTTATAAATCCCGCAGGCCGCCGCCCGGAGACGGTGACGCGCTTTCGTGGGAAGTGCTCCGAAACCATCGTTTGAGGCCTCGTATCGGTCGTTTTGGATTGATAAAGTCTTAAACGGATCCCTGTCCAACGCCCCGCCATGAGCGACAACGGGGGACGAAAGAACCTCAGGATGCCCGACGACGACGAGGTGTTCGCCGTCGTCACGGACATGCTCGGCGCGAACCGGGTGAAGGTGCGCTGTATGGACGGGACCGAGCGAACCGCCCGGATCCCGGGGCGGATGCAAAAGCGCATCTGGATCCGCGAGGACGACGTCGTGTTGGTCGAGCCGTGGGACTGGCAGGACGAGAAGGCCGACATCGCCTGGCGCTACGAGAAACAGGAGGCCGATCAGCTCCGCGAGGAAGGCCACATCACCGACTCGGTATAAAAAGGCCGCCCCCGTCCGACCCGACTCGATTCCGCGCGGTTTTTGCCGGGTAGGGCCGAGGTGATAGTATGGTCAATCAAGAACTCGTCGACGCGCTTCGGGACGCCGAGGCCGTCAAGTTCGGGGAGTTCGAGCTCTCACACGGCGGCACGTCGGAGTACTACGTCGACAAGTACGTCTTCGAGACGGACCCGCGCTGTCTGGGCCTCATCGCGTCGGCCTTCGCCGACCGGGTCGGCGAGGAACGCCTCGCGGGCGTCGCGCTGGGCGCGGTACCGCTGGTCGCGGCGACGGCGGTCGAGACCGACCGCCCCTACGTCATCGTCAGAAAGGAGGCCAAGGCGTACGGCACCGGCAACCGGATCGAGGGCGAGTTCGAGGCCGGCGAGGAGGTCGTCGTCCTCGAGGACATCGCCACGACGGGCCGGAGTGCCATCGACGCTGTCGAGGCGCTCCGGGCGGCCGGGGCGGTAGTCGAGCGCGTCCTCGTCGTCGTCGACCGCGAGGAGGGGGCCGCGTCGAACCTCGCCGAACACGACGTCGAGTTGGAGGCGCTTTTGACCGCCTCGGAACTGTTGGCCGATCGCGGCGAGTGAGAGCGCGAAGTACGCACTTCTTTGCGTATATCCGACAATATCGACACCGAAGTATTCAAACACGTGCGATGGCCCAGTAGTGGGTATGAACCGCTCGGAAAAAGCGGCCCTCCAGTTGCGCGCCGTGGACGTGTTGCGGACCCGCAAGGGGACGCGCACCTACGAGGAACTCGCCGCGGAGACGGGGCTGCCGGCGGGGGATCTAAACCGGTACGTGAACGGCCACGTCCTTCCCGGCGAACGCCGCGCCCGCGAGATCGTCTCCGGCGTCGGCGCGGACCTGCTGGCCGAGGAACTCGACGCCCGCATCGAAGTCGACGGCGAGGGGTACGTCGACAACTCGCGGCTCGTCTTCGACCAGGCGTTCCTGTCACTCGTCCCGCCCGTGGCCGCCGAGACGCTCTCGATCGACCCGCCGGATACGGTGTTGACGGCCGCGACCGACGGGATCACGCTGGCGGCGGCGATGGCGCGTCACTTCGGGGCCCGGTGTGCGTACGCCAAGCAGTCGCGGGAGACCGCGGTCGAGGAGTTCATCGAGGCCCGACAGCGGCTCGCCTCGGGGATCGAGATCGACTACTACCTCCCGGCGAACGCGGTCTCGGCTGGCGAGTCGGTGCTCGTCGTCGACGACCTCATCCGGTCGGGCGAGACGCAGGAACTCCTCCTCGAGATCGCTGCCGCGGCCGACGCCGAGGTGGCCGGCGTGTTCGCGCTCATCGCGGTCGGCGAGGAGGGCATCGACCGGGCGCGCGCACACACCGACGCGCCCGTCGACGCGCTGGTCGACCTCGAACAGTAGCGGACGGCGGCTCGATCCGTCGCCGGGGGCGGGGGCCGCCCCGTCGCGGGTCGAATATGCATATATCTGTATATATATTCCCGAGCTTCGACGAAAACACTTATACTTTCGATAGTCGGTGTGCTCAAACGTGAAACATGGGCGCCGCTGACTCACTCGCCGACTACTTCGACTTCGAGGCGCACGACACCGACCTCCGCACCGAGACGCTCGCCGGGGCGACGACGTTCCTCGCGATGGCGTACGTCATCGTGGTCAACCCGGTGATCCTCTCGGAGGCGATCATGACCGATCCGCCGGCGGGGATGAACCAAGCGGACGTCATCCAGATGCTCGCGGTCGTCACGATCATCGCGTCGGTCGTCGGGATCGCCGTGATGGCCTTCTACGCGAAGCGGCCCTTCGGGCTGGCGCCGGGGATGGGGTTGAACGCCTTCTTCGCGTTCACCGTCGTGCTCGGGTTGGGCGTCCCCTGGCAGGTGGCGCTGGCCGCGGTGTTCGTCGAAGGGGTCCTGTTCATCGCGCTGACGCTCGTCGGGGCCCGGCGCTACGTCATCGAGTTGTTCCCGGAACCGGTCAAGTTCGCCGTCGGGGCCGGGATCGGGATCTTCCTGTTGTTCCTCGGCCTCCAGGAGATGAACGTCGTCGCCGAGTACCCGGGCGGGACGCTCGTCCAGTTGGGGAACTTCCTCCTGGAACCGACGGCCATCGTCGCCGTCGCCGGCCTCGCGGTGACGCTGTTTCTCTACGCCCGGGGGCTCAAGGGCTCGATCATCGTCGGCATCCTCGCCACCTCGGTCGTCGGCTGGCTGGTCGCGCTGTTCGTCCCCGGTCAGGAGGCGGCCTTCGCCCCGCCGAACACGATCGGGGTCATCCGCGACGTCGGCTTCACGAGCTACCTCTTCGACGTCCAGTACAACTTCCTGCCGCTCGTCGAGGGCTTCCTCGAGGGCCTCGGCGGGATCACGGAGGACCCGATCGTCTTCGCGCTCGTCGTCTTCACGTTCTTCGTCGTCGACTTCTTCGACACCGCCGGCACGCTCATCGGCGTCTCCGGGGTCGCCGGCTTCCTCGACGAGGAGGGGAACCTCCCGGAGATGGACAAGCCGCTGATGGCCGACGCGGTCGGGACGACCGTCGGCGCGATGCTCGGGACCTCGACGGTGACGACGTACATCGAGTCCTCGACGGGGATCGAGGAGGGCGGCCGCACCGGCTTTACGGCCCTCGTGATCGGCCTCTTTTTCCTCGCGGCGCTCGCGATCGTCCCGCTCATCAGCCTGCTCCCGCTGTATGCGACCTACATCGCCCTGGTCGTCGTGGGAATCATCATGCTGCAGGGCGTCGCCGAGATCGAGTGGGACGACCCCACCTGGGCGATCCCGGCGGGGCTCACGATCACCGTGATGCCGCTGACGACGTCGATCGCCGAGGGCCTCGCGGCGGGCATCCTCAGCTACCCGATCGTCAAACTCGCGGTCGGCGAGGGGCGGCAGGTCACGCCGGGACAGTGGCTCCTGGCGCTCGCGCTCGTGGTCTACTACATCGTCTTCTTCCTCGCCGACGGGGGCTTCGTCGCGTTCTGAGCGGCGATCCGGCAGCGAGAGGGCCGACGCCCCGCACGCGCGGGAAATTTTACCACGGTGCGGGACGTGATCGATCGTATGAGCGGGTTCGTCGACGTGAGCGGTGTCAACCGGATCGTGCGCAACATCCGCGCCGGCCGGCCGCCGATCGAGGCGAGAAAGCGCGAGCACGTCCGGGAGGTAAAACAGGAGCTCGCGGAGCACATCGAGTCCCGGAGGGCGGCGTGGGAGGCGATCGGGCTCACGACGGAGGAAGCCGAGGTCGCAAGCTACGGCGAACTCGGGTTCACGGACGACGCGATCTCGCAGTTGACCGATTCGACGACCGCGACCGTGCGCGAGCGCCGGCGGCGGGCGCGGGGGAAATACGACCGGGCCGCGCGGTTGGTCGCCCGCGTCGAGTCGACGCAGGCGCTGGACACCGCGTGGACGTGCGGGCACTGCGGGCGCGACACGCCGCGCTCGACCGCCGACATCGAGTACGACGTCGGAGCGAACGCGGTCGAGTATCGGTGTTCGTCGTGCGGGGAGCGGCAACGGCAGTGACGGGCCGGCCGCGCGACCCACACATTGACAAGACAGCGGGGAGCGGTACCCGACACGAACAGAGAGATGACGAAACTGGTGATATGGTCCGAGAGCGGGGGCGTCGGGAAGACCACCACGGCGATCAACCTCGGGGCCGCGCTCGGGCGCCGGGGCGAGGAGACGCTCCTCGTGGATCTGGACCCACAGCCGGCCAGCCTCTCGGCGCACGCGGGGTATCCGGACGCGAAGACCGCCGACGGCGCGACGATCACGGACGCGCTCCTGGGCGACGCCGCGCTGAGCGAGATCGTCGTCGAGGACGAGCCGTTCGATCTGGTGCCGGGGCACGAATCGCTCGCCTCCCTGGAGAGCACCGTCCGCGCCGAGGGGATCTCGACGGCCGAGTTCCTCCTCCGGTCCGCGCTCGATCCCCTCGCGGACGGCTACGACCACGTCGTCGTCGACCCGCCGGCCACGCTCAACCTGCTGGTGGACAACGCGCTCATCGCCACCGGGAACGTGTTGATCCCGATGGAGATGACGCGGAAGGGCCAACAGTCCATCTCGGGCGTGTTGGAGACCGTCGACGCCCTCGAGTCCCAGCTCCGGCGGGCCCAACCCGAGTTCACGCTCGACGTGCTCGGCGTGTTGCCGAACAAGGTCGACGGATCGAGTCTGAACCGCGAGGTTCGGGACGCGCTCGAGGCGGACGCCGCCGACGTCGAGGTGCTCCCGGTCACGGTCCCCGACTACAACGTGATGGAACGGGCGTGGGACGCACAACTCGACGTCTTCCGGTACGCCGAGGAGTACGGCCTGCGCCCGTACCAGGAGGCCCTGCTGGACGCCTACCGCGAGCTCGCGGCGACCGTCTCGGCGCAGGACCCGGCCGAGCGCCGACCGGGGGTGACCGAGTGATGTCGAAGGAGGACCGCTACGCACACCTCGGCGACGGGGAGGCGCCGGCCGAACGACCGGCGGACGCCGAGGCGGACGCTGCCGATCCCGGTTCGGGGATCCGGGTCACCATCGACGACGGGGACGAGAAGGTCACCCTGACGGTCGATCCGGACGCGGCCTCGGTGGCCGAACTCCGCGAGGCCGTACTGGCGGCGTCCGGGGACGCGCCGCCCGCGCCGCTGGCCGCCGGCGTCCGCTCGGTGCTGGCGGCACAGCGGGTCGCCTTCGAGGTGGGCCTGACGGGCGCCGTCGTCGCGATGGAGCAGGCGTCGTCCGCCCCGTTCGGATACAGACTTGAGTAGGACACGGCGGCGCGTCGGCCGATTCGGTGTCACTCACTTAATAAATACGACGGTGGCAGGGAAAATAACCGTGATTGAAGTCGTGGTGCGGTGTGGTGTACAATGTGCCAACCGACTCAGCGGACGCGTATCTTCAGCTGCTCGCCGATCGGAGCCGACGGCGGTGTCTCGAACGGCTACGCGAGGCGCCGAGCGGGACGGCCGACGTCTCCGACCTCGTCGAGGCGGCGCTCCGGGCGGAGGGGACCGGAGCGGCGTCCGACGCGTCGACGAGGGGGGCGGCCGTGGGCGAGGGGGGGACGGGCGACCCCGATGCCAGGCGACGGCTTGCGATCCGACTGCACCACGTCGACCTCCCGAAACTGGCGGCCGACGGGGTCGTCGAGTACGATCCGGAGGACGGCCTCGTCAGGTACTGCCCGGACGAGCGGGTCGAGGCGGTGTTGGAGACACTTCCCGAGTAAACTACCCCGCCCTACTCGCTTCCTCACGCGGTGCGCTCGGTCGCTTCTTGAGGACGGGGCGTTCCGTGGGTTGTCGCACTTGCCGTCCCGTCCCCATGCAGGGCGTGGCGTCGATGCACGCCGACAGTTCGCGGGCGGGAGTGTTCGTCTCTGCCTCGCTACTCCGCACCACCTTCCAAGGCGGATGCGGGACGGACGCCCCGGAAATGGGGTGGTCGGCTCATTCGACTTTAATTCCCGGTGGACTCAAACGGATACGGTTGCCGTGCAGGGACGTATCCTTGACCCCGAGTCGGGGCCAGTCTACGGTGGCCCGTGTATCGGCTCCGTTTTTGGCTCCGATACACCACCATGTCATACGGTTCCACGATGCAAAACTGTTGGGAACGCGCTTTCTCCCCAGCCGACTCACTCGCTTCGCTCGTTCGTTGAGGCAAGGGCCTCCACGCTACCGTGTAATGAAACGCGGGAGCGACGGGGACGGAACCGGCGCCTGCGCCGCGACTACGCGCCGTCCGCCGGGCGCGCGGTGACCGATCCGTCGCTTCGAACCGTCACCTCGTAGCCGGCGTAGCTGAAGGAGACGACGAGGCCGTCGCCGGGGCGTTCGCCGGCCGAGCGAACGAGTTCGTCGAGGCCGTCCGGATCGAGGGAGCCGTACAGCGGCGCAAGCGCCGTGGGGTCGCTGTCGGCGGCGGTCGCGACCACCTCGACGACGCCGGTACTCGGCGGGGTCGACGACCACTCGTAACGGCCGCTGGCGACGCCGTCGTCGTCGACGGTCGCCTCGGATACGTTCCGATTCTCGGGGTCAGCCATTATACACTCGTCATATAGGTCTACCGCGTAGTATGTCTTTCTGAACGGTTCCGGGTCACCCGCCGTCCGCCGTGCCAGCGCCGCCGAGTTGCCAGGTGAACATCGCCCGCAACACCACGACGAGGCTGTTGTGCTCGCCTTGCCCCCAGATGGCGGTCTCCGAGCGCGGCTCGCGGGGGTCGGCGTCGGGGCCGTCGACCAACACGCTCGCGAGCGTCTCGCGGTCGTCGACCATCAGCAGCCGCCCCGCGGGGGTGTCCGACCACGTCCACAGCGACTCGAAGGTCGTCGCCGACGGGATCTCCGCCTGTATCCGCTCCCCGACGTGGTCGGAGAGCCCGGCGAGTTTGATCGAGACGCCGCGGTCGGCGGCCGCCGCGAGGCCCTCGACCAGCGGTTCGGTGAGGAGGTCCTCGACCGTCATGTAGACGATCTCCTCGTCGGCGTCGCCGAAGAACTCGAGGACGCGCTCGGTGACCGCGGCCCGCCCCTCGACCGTCCAGACCCCGCGCTGTTCGGCCCGGCGCGCGGACGGTTCGAGTTCGGAGAGCGCGCTCCGCAGCGTCGACGTCCGGTGTCGGTGCTCGCGTTCGAACGTCCGCGCGGCGGTCTCCGAGGAGATCGCGTAGAACTGCTTCGGCGAGGACTCCCGGACGTCGACGAGGCCCCGGTCGCGTAGCTCCTCGACGGCGTCGTAGACGCGGGTGCGGGGGACCTCCGACACCCGGCTCACGTCCCGCGCCGTCCCGGAGCCGAGCCCCGAGAGCGCGACGAACGTCCGGGCGGCGTAGGTGCTCAGCCCGAGCTGTTCGAGCTGTTCGATCGCGCTCGTCCGCGGGTCCTCGGGTGGGTCGGTGCTCATTCGATCGGGGGCGTGCCGTTCGTTCGCTCGGTGCTTCGCCCGGCGTTCGGACGACCTGCCGCGACGTACGGCCGCGTACTGATGATACAGTGGTGTCTGCCTCTTATATCAGTGTTGTGATTAATCGAATGACAAAATTTCGTCGAGCCGAGCGCCGAACCGACGGGGAAAGACGGGCCGTGGCGCGGTTTGTCCCGTACTCGATAACAGCCGAATAGCGGTGGTCCGACACAGACGGGTACAGGACGGATAACAGCGGGTAGTTTGTGACTAACGTCACGCAAACAGTGACAATACCTATGTACGTCCCTGTCAAAGCATCATAGGACCCCGATTCGCGGGGGATGGGACACAATGGATGCAACCGAAAGCGTAGAGGAAGCGGTCGACGTCCTCCGGAAACTCGGCCTCAAGGAGTACGAGGCGCGGTGTTTCGTGGGCCTGTCGCGGCTCTCGACCGGGACGGCCAAGCGGCTCAGCGAGGTCACGGAGGTTCCGCGGACCCGCGTCTACGACGCGATCCGGGTGCTCGAGGCCCTGGGGCTGGTCGAGATCCAGCACTCGAGTCCCCAGCGGTTCCGCGCCGTCTCCCTGGCGGAGGCGACGGAGACGCTGCACGACCAACACGAGGCCCGCATCGAGCGACTCGAGGACGCCCTCGAGCCGCTCGAGGTGATCGACCCCGACGACGAGTCGCCGGTCCAGGAGGTCTGGGCGATGTCGGGCCGGGAGCCCATCGAAAACCGGGCGATACAGCTCATCACCGAGGCGAGCGAGGAGGTCGTCCTCATCGTCGGCGACGACTCGCTTTTGACCGACGGCCTCGTGTCGTGTCTGAACGACCTCGATCCGGCGGTCGACCTGCTCGTCGGCGCGCTGACCGAGTCGCTCCGATCGGACGTCCGCGAGACGGTCCCCGAGGCCCAGACGTTCGTCTCGGGGCTGGAGTGGCTCCACGGCGCCGAGGAGGAGACGGCGATCGGTCGGCTGCTGCTCGTGGACCGATCGACGATCCTCGTGAGTTCGATCGTGCCCGACTCCGGGGACGAGCGGGCGATCTTCGGGACCGGGTTCGGGAACGGCCTCGTCGTGATCGCCCGCCGGCTGATGGCCCAGGGGCTGTTGAACGGCCGGGATCCGGGGACGTGACGCGCCAGGCCCCCCGGCGCCCGCGTTCACCCGGTTTCTCAAAACTCGGACAGGGGTGAAAATCTCGGTGGTTGATATCCCAGCACCTCGACCCCTCAGGTACGGACCAGCCGGTTGGGAACGATTTGCGCCAGTTACACACGCGGCGGCGGGCGACGCCCCGCGGACGCATCGCGGCGGCCCGCAGGACCGCGTGATCGCGGGCGACGCTGGGGGAGGGGCGTGACCGTTCGAAACGGGGGCGGCACATCCACAGGCATGAACACAGACCTATTCACACTCGATCCGACGGAGACGTACCGAGTCGAACTGTACGTGCGCTCGCTCGCGCCGACGGGCGCGTACGAACGACAGATGGAGGTGCTCGATCGGCTCGAGTGCCTCGCCGAACGGGGGCGAGTCGAGTCGGTTTCGAGCGCCGTCTGGGGCAACCGCATCTGCCCGAGGACCGATCTGTGCGACGAAACGGGCCACAGCATCCTCGAGGACATCGATCGGCTCCGGACGTGGGCGGCCGATCACGACGCCTCGCTCGACCCCTTCTTCGAGGAGCGGGAGGTCAACTCGCTGGTCGAGCGCGCTCACACGGTGATCGTCCCGCCCGTGCTCTGTCTCGCCGTCCACGACGGCGAGGGGCTCCGCGGCGTCTTTCCCTGCGCGAAGGACGGCGAGACCTACACCGTCGCCGACGGCCTCGACGCCCTCGAGAACGCCGCGTCCTCCGACGCGCTCGCGGGCGGCGTTCCGACGCAGTCGTAGCGACGCCGCGGGAGGCGCGGCCGCGAAGGGGTGACGTTTCGGCCCTCACGTCGCTCCCGCGGGCGCGATCACGTCCGATCGACGGCGATCCGCACTGTTGACGCGCCGGTCCCCCTCGCTATAGTAGCGATCGGAAGACACTGCACACTCGATCGCACGACGGCAGTGCGATCGATGTGTAATCACTTGCGATGGTTACTATAGTGCGTGTCGAGCCCGACGAGCCGGTTCAACAGGCACCTCCGGGCGAGCCCGGTGGCGAGCAGGACCGCCCCGAGGACGAACACGACCACCGCGGTGAGTGCCTGCGGCAACGGGCCGACTGCCAGGGGGAGCAGTCCCGCGTAGCCGGCGATTCCCGCCACGATCAATACGACTCCGAGCACGAGGCGGGCCACGCGATCCGTGCCGCCGACGTTCTTGTTCATGGGTTTCTCCTCGCCTATGGGGTAGGCGTTAGCGAGTGATAAATCATACACTATTTTTCATCATATTTACGGCTCTCCAGGGGCCATTTATATGTCACCACACGATCGCGGCGTGTGCGTCCTCACGCCGACGGCCCGAGGGCCTCGAGGAGCATCGCCTCGAGCGGCTCCTTGGCCGACTCCGAGTGGAGGTTCAGCGCCGAGCACTCGGCGAGTTCCTCGACCAGGTCGACGCCCGCCGTCGTGTTCGTCGCGATGCCCGCGACGACGTCCGGCGAGCACCCGAACGCCGACTCGATGCCGACGACCGCGTAGGGGTCGGTGGCACAGAGCGCGGTGAACGCGACCTCGGAGTCGATCATGTCGACCACGGCCGCCCCGTTGTACGGCTCCAGGGGGCTGGCGCCGACCTCGGCGACGATCACGTCCGCGTCCTGTAGCCGGTCGAGGACGGGGCCGATGGCGTCCCGGAACGTCTGTTCGGGGACGACCGTCGTCGGGAGGCCGGCGTCGACGAAGTCGTAGATCGGCTCCGCCCCCGCCACCTCCATCGACAGCACGTCGCCGTAGGTGCCCGCGCCGGTCAGCTTGCAGGCCCCGACGTCGTAGCCGTTCTCGACGAGCACGCGGGTGATGACGCGCCCGCTCATCGTCTTGCCGGCCGACATGCTCGTCCCGAGGACGAGCACGACGGGCGTGTCGTGGGCGACGTCGGCGGGGGCCACCCCGTGTTCCGACATCCGGACGGCGTCGCCGCCGCGGACGACGTGTCCCTCGTACTCGATCTCGATCGGGGTCGGGCCGAACGGCGACGCCGAGGTGACCCGCCCGAGGACGCCGCCCCCGGTCATGACGTGGAGGCGGCCGTCCTCGCCGACGTCGCGCCACCCGCCGACGAACCCGCGGGTCGCCCGGCGGGTGCCGAGCGCGCCGACGAGCGTCTCGCCCTCCAGCAACTCGACGCGCCGCCCGGTCGGGTTCTCGACGCGGACGTCGGGACCGGGGCGGCGGGTCACCCGGGCGAGGACGTACTCGCCGGTCGCCCACTCGTCGGTCGGCCGCGGTTCGACCGCGTAGTCGCTCCCGGCGAGGTCGGCGATGCGCGTCACCGAGGCGTGGACGTCGGCGCTCACGCGCCCTCACCCCCCTCGAGCGGGCCGGTGCACAGACAGGCCGCCAGCAGGGCGATCCGGTCGACCAGCGCGTCCAGGCGGACGTACTCGAAGGTCTGGTGGGCGCCGTCGCCGACCGCGCCGAACCCGTCGATGGTCGGGGCGTGCTGGCTGGCGTCGTTGCCGTCGCTGGCCCCGCCCGAGCGGGTCCCCTCGAGGTCGAGGTCCAGGCGGCGGCCGACGGCTCGGACGCGCTCCCAGAGCAGCCGGTTGCCCGGCGTCCGCTCCATCGGCGGCCGGCCGAACCCGCCGTCGATCCGCAGTTCCGTGCCCGGCGTCGTCGCCTCGAGCGACCGGATCCGCTCGGCGACGGCGTCGGCGGCCGCCTCCGTCGGCGCGCGGACGTCGACCTCGGCGCGGGCCTCCGGCGCGACGACGTTCGATCGGAGCCCCGCCTCGACCTCGCCGACGTTGACCGTGACCCCCGAGTCGACGTCGGTGAGGTCGTGGAGCCGGTGGATGACGGTGCCGAGTTCCTCGGTCGCGCTGGCGCCCGCCTCCGGTTCGAGGCCCGCGTGGGCGGCCTTCCCCTCGATGGTGACGGTGAAGTGGCCGACCGCCTTGCGGGCGGTCTTGATTTTCCCCTCGGGGCCGCTCGCGGGTTCGAGGACGAACACCCGGTCGGCCCGCTTTGCGAGTTCGACGATGCGCGGTTTGGACTCGGGGCTGCCGACCTCCTCGTCGCTGGAGACGAGGACGTGGACGGGCAGCCCCGGATCGAGCGAGAGGGCCTCGAGGGCCCGGAGCGCGAAGACGGCCTGGGTCAGCCCGCCCTTCATGTCCAGGGAGCCGGGGCCCTCGAGGACGTCCCCGCGCACCTCCGGGGGGGTCTCCGCGACGGTCCCGAGCGGCCAGACGGTGTCGGCGTGCCCGAGCACGAGCTGGATCGGCCCGTCCCCGCTCCCCGGCGAGTACGCCTCCAGCCGCCCGCCCGTCTCCTCGCCCGGGACCCGCTCGGTTTCGAGCCCGACCGCCTCGAAGTCCGCGGCCAACCGCTCGAAGAACGGGTCGAACGTCTCCGGGTTCTCGGTGGGCGTCTCGGCCTCGACCAACTCGAGCAGGTACGCCTCGACGCGGTCGCGGTTGTCCCCGGCCCACTCGCGGACCCGGCGCTCCCGGGCGGCGTCGGAGCCGTCGGCGGGCGTCACCGCTCGAACCCCTCCGGGAACGGGAACTGTCGCGACTCCGAGATCTCGGCGAACCGGTCGGGGTAGAGGTGCGCCAGGACGGGCGCCCGCCGCAGCAGGGCCTCCGGTTCGGCGTCGTCGCCGCGGTAGGCGTCGCTGTGGACGTGTTTGGCGACGACCTCGCCGGCGACGAGGCCGGCCTCGCCGAACCCCCCGACCGTCCGGTCGTGCTCGCACGCCAACACGCCGTAGGCCCCGGCGACGGCCGGTGCGTCGACCGATTCGGCTTCGACCGTCTCGATCGCCGCGAGCGCCGGCTTGTCGCCCTCGCCGTCGCGGGGGGCCGCGGCGAGGCTGGTCTCGAGGACGTGCTCCGGGCGCGGGTAGCTGACTGTGAACGCCCCCGTCCGCTCGACGTTCCGGTAGGTGCCGTGCTCGGGCGTGCAGACGAACCCGAAGTGGTCCGACCACCCGAGCGGCATCGCCATGTGCTTCGGGGCCAGATTCGCCGAGCCGTCCGGGTCGCGGGTCCCGACGAGCACCAGCGGAGCCGCCGTGTACAGCGTCTCGAAGAAGGACTGGTCGGGCTGGAGCGTGACGAACCCGTCGTCCGAAAGCGTCATCGCGGCCCCCGTCCGCCGGCGCCGCGCCCCTCCGAGGCGGGGAGCGCCTCCCGGCCCCTACGATTGCCGGTACGGTCCCCGCTCCGCGGGACGGCGTCCCCTCTTCGCCACGCGTCCCCCGTCAGCGCGTTCGAGCGTGTGCGTCGCATCGTGGTACCAACTGTCGTCCGGGGGCCTAAATGTGTCGCCGAGGGCGCCGCCGCCCGTCAGGCGGACGTGGTTCGCTCGGCGACGAGGACGCCGACCTGGTCGCCGATCATCTCGACGGCCGTCAGGGCGTACCCCGCGTCGGTGAACGCGTCGGCGAGGACGCCGACGGTCGCGGGGTCGTCCACCTCGGGGCTGTAGAACGGCTCGTCGGGGTCCGGATCGCCGAAGAACATCACGTCGCCGAGGACGATCCGCCGCGGGCCGAGCTCCGCGAGCGTCGCGATCGCCTCGCGCTTCTCGGCGTCGCTCAGGTGGTGCATCGCGAAGTTCGACGTCACGACGTCGACGCCCTCGGGGACGTTCGGATCGCGAAACCGACCGGGGCCGAAGGCGACGCCCGCTACTCCGGCGTCGTCGGCCTTCTCCGCGGCGCGTTCGAGCATCCCGTCGCTGATGTCGCGGCCGATCACCCGCCCGGCGTCGTCGGCGAGCGCGAGCGCTATCGCGCCGGTTCCGGTCCCGAGGTCGACGACGACGTCGTCGGGGCCGGGGGCGGCGTGTTCGACGACCAGATCGACCGCGGCCCGGTACTCCGGGGCGTCCTGTGCGTCGTCGTAGTCGTCGGCGTGCTCGGAGAACCGTTCGGCGTGCTCGTCGATGGATCTCTTCATACCCGGTGTTCGAGGCGTGCGGCAAAGTGTGTCCCGCCTCGGGTTCCCCGTGCCACGTCGCTCGCGATCCGGAACGCCGTCGGGGAGCCTCACCCCTCCCGCGGGGGGAGGTCCCCGAGCGCGGTGATCCCCGTCCGCGTGTTGCTCATCGCGAGAACCGCGCCGTCGGCGACGACCGGCGACCCGCCGATCGCCGGATCGAAGGCGTCGTCGACGGCGTGGTACCACCGGAGTGCGCCGTCGCGGCGGTCGAAGGCGGCGATGCAGGGCCACGGCGTGTCGAGATCGAACGCCGGCGACGACATCGGCGCCACGACGGCGTTTCGCCCGACGGCGACCCCGTCCGCGCGGGCCTCGCCTGCGACGGCCCACCGCTCCGACCCCTCCGGGATCGACGTCGCGACGAGCCCCGCCTCCGAGAGGACGAACGCCGTCCCGTCGGCGGCGGCGATCGCTGCGATCTCGCCGTCCGCGATCCCGATCGACGCCAGGCGCTCGCCCTCCGTCGGGTCGTGGACGACGACGCGCCCGTCGTCGCCGACGAGGATCCCGTCCCCGGTGGCGACCGGCGGGGTCGTCGGATCCGCCAGCTCCCGCTCCCACGCGAGTTCGCCGTCGTCGGCGTCCAGACAGCGGACGATCGGGGTGTCGTCCCGCGCGTACCCGACGGCGTAGACCCGGCGTTCGAACACCGCGGGCGGCGTCGTTCGGACGGACGACAGGAGCGGGGCCGTCCACTCGGTCTCGCCGGAGTCGACGGCGAAGGCGACAAGTTCGATGACGGGGTCGCCCTCGCTCGGCCGCTCGAACGGGACGACCCCGACGTCGCTGTCCGGGCCGACGGTCGTCGGTCCGATCGGCGCCCCCTCGACCGGCCGTTCCCACCGCTCGCTGCCGTCCTCGGGGTCGACCGAGCGGAGCCGTCCCGTGCCCCCGATCACGAGGTGCCCGTCGGCGAGCGCCGGCTGCGTGACGGACGCGACCGGGGCGTCCCCGTCGAGGTCGCGCCGCCACCGCCGGTCCCCGGTCGTCGCGTCCAGCGCCTCCAAGCCCTCGCCGACCGAGACCACCGTTCCGCCGGCGAAAAGCGGCGGGATCGTCGTGGCGTCGCCGCCGCTCCAGGCGACCGCTCCGCGCTCCGGCACGGCGGCGTCGGCCGCGGAGGTGTTCCGGGCGTCGTGGCCCGACTGGCGCCACGTTCCGGTCGGTCGGTCCGGCAGCGACCGGTCGTCGTCACCGCCCGGAACGCCCGCACAGCCCGACAGCGCGAGGAGGCCGAGGCTGCCGCCGCCCGCGAGCAGTTGTCTGCGGCGATACATGCGGTTCGCCGTTCAGCGAGCACGTATAAATGCCTCCCGCTGGCTCAAACCCGCGTTTGGCACACGGGACGCGCCCGCAGTGCGGCCGCCGCCTTAAATTTCGTCTGCGTCGGCGTCGAAATCGAAACGGGTACACACTCGCCGTAATTGAGGGAGCGTTTATGATCGACTACGGCGGCTACTGACGTACACATGCCTGCGAGTGAGTCGCGATCCGCGATCGCCCGGTACGTCGAGAACACCCCCAACGGCACCGAGATCCCCGACGAGTCCTTCCGGAATCGCCACCGGGGCATCCTCCTCTTCACCGCGGCGATCCTCCCGTTTGTGTTCGGCGTCAGCCGGCTGACCGGGGTGGAATCGGTCACCGGCGCGGAACTCCCCGCGATCCCGATGGCGCACTCGCTGGCCGGCACCGGACTCGTCGCGGGGCTGTTGCTCGCGGCCGCGGTGCCGCAACTGCCGCGCCGCCTCCGGTCGGCGCTCGCGGCGTTCGCATTCATGACCGTCGCCGCGGTGTTGGCGTACTTCACCGGCGGGTTCATCGAGGCGCACTTTCTGTACTTCGTCGGCGTCGGCGTCGTCGCGATGTACGAGGACTGGGTGCCGTTCGGCATCACGATCG
>Ga0209945_1000067_pt1 | contig 33864 bp, 35 predicted proteins | sample SalPonR2_A_D2_MG_FD_185703 | JGI IMG/M metagenome (GOLD analysis project Ga0209945, IMG submission 185703) | Salt pond soil microbial communities from South San Francisco under conditions of wetland restoration - Salt Pond MetaG R2_A_D2_MG... ...
ACCCGACCCCTCGCGATCGTCCCACTTGCGGTGTACGGCCTCTATCTGTTCATCCAGTGGCAAGACACCGGTGATCACGTGACCGAGTCGGTACCCGGGTCGGTCCCGATCGGCAGAGAGTGGGCGAAGCTCATCGCCGGCCTCGCAGTCATCCTCGTGAGCGTGGAGCTACTTGTCGGTGCGATTGAGTCGCTCGCGGCTGCGGTCGGCATCTCTGAGTTCCTCGCCGGCATGACGATCATCGCCGCGGCGACGAGTCTACCCGATACGCTCGTGAGTGTGCGATCTGCGCGCGATGATAACAGCGCGACCAGTCTCGGCAACGTCTTCGGGTCGAATACGTTCGACCTCCTCGTCGTCATTCCCGTCGGCGTGCTCCTCGTTGGAGCCGTGCCGGTGAACTTTGCTGTGGCCGTGCCGATGCTCGCCGTTCTCACGCTCGCGACGGTCTTGCTTTTTGCGATGCTCCGGACCAACCTGACGCTGACGGCTACAGAGTCGTACGCGCTCGCCGGTGCGTACACGTTGTTCGTGGCGTGGGTCGTCGCTGAGACGGCCGGTGTAACCAGTCTCCTCCGCGGTGGATGACAGTGGTCGATGGTCGACACGACGCGCTGATGTCAGACGGTCGGCATCGACAACGAATCCTTAATACGCGTGCTCGTGACCGTACGGAACATGCCCCCGACACCGGAGGAGATCACGTCACTGGTCGGCCGAGAGGTGTACTCAAAAAACGGCGTCTTCGTCGGCGAAATCGAAGACGTCCGTCTCGATTTGGACGCACAGTCGGTAACGGGCCTCGCCCTTGCTGAGTTGAACCACGAGCTCTTTGCCGGCCGCGTCGACCGGTCGACAGGGGTCATCGTCCCGTACCGCTGGGTCCGAGCCGTCGGAGACGTCGTGCTCGTGACAGACGTCATCGAGCGACTCGAGACCGACGAAGACGACGAGAGCGACACTGACAGCCCGGCGGCATGACCGCCTCTCAGACGGCGTAACCACCTCTCAAGCGACCTGACTATCACCCGAGCAACGTGCTGTCGCGGTCAGAACGGGAGGGCGTCGCGGAGCCCGTCGAAGAATCCACCGCGGCGTCGCCTGGCATCGTCGAACACCGGGTACAGCGTCTCGAGGAGTTCGGTCTCGGTCTCGAACCGTGACTTCGGAACGGTCTCCAGTGCCGACGCCAGCTCCATCGTTCGGCCCTTCGAGTCGTACGGGATCGCCGGATCCCCGAGTGCGTGGAGCACCTCCTGGCTCGTCGCCGGATACGAAAGGTCCGACTCGTCGAGCCGCGCGCTCAACGTAGCGATGCCGAACTCAATCGCCTCCGGTTCTGTGGACTCGCCGCCACCAGGTGGCCGTGCTGCCATCGCGCTCACATTACCACCCCGCCGTCTTTAATTTCGGGTTTTGTCAGGACGATGTCCGTCGCTACCGCGGGACTGATCCTTCTGGCGGAACCGCGTCTACGGTAACGAGTTCGAGCTCGTGGCCGGCCCGATCGAACGCAGCCACGTTGTCCCGGTCGTACGGCGGCACGGCGATCACGACGACGGCGGCGAGGTCGTCAGTCTTCGACAGCGTCAGCCGGCCCGTCGGGTGTGAGAGGAACCGTCCTCGCCCGCCCTGGACCGGCGTTCCGAGGTCAACGCCGAACACGGCGTTTACCGACCCGCCGGCCGCACCGAGCGTGTAGTGGGTAAACACTGGAACCTCGGGCGGGAGATCGACGGCGTCGTCAAAGTCGCCTGCGGGCGTCGTCGAGAGCCGACGGTTGGTCGCGGTCGGGTCGCGCTCGTCGGCGTCTTCGAGCAACACCGTCAGCAGGTCGCTGGTGACGTACACGGGCGACACGGTCGTTTCAGACACTGATCGCGTCGCGGAGCGTCTTCGCGTAGAGACCGGGAGCCTTCCGGCGCGCGTTTGCGAGTGCGTCGGCGATGGCGGCGCCCGCGTTATCATGGACGCCGACGCCGTGGCCAACGAGGACGCGGTCCGGGTCAAGGCCGCCGAGTGCCTCTCGAGGCGGGGTAAACCGTAACATTGGATGGACGCCGAGTCGCTCACGACGCCCCCGGAAGTACGACGCTGTCCCAAGCGACTCGGGAACGTAGAGCGTTGACCCATCGAAGAGTCCGACCTCCTGCCACGGCGGCACTGTCGAGTCACGAATTCGGATCGTTTCGAACCCGCTGTCGGCGAGCGCTCGATCGAAACGGCGGACAGGTGCTCCGAGCGCGTCAGCCACGCCCGTCATCCAGGATGGGACGTAGACCGGGACGTCGTGACGGGTCGCCACGGCGGCCGCGTCCCGTTTGTGCCGGTCCAATGCGACGACGACGCCCACAACGGTGCCGAGTTCGTCGAGTAGGTCGTCAAGCCCGGGGGCATCGACCGGGTCGAGCACCCACACGTTGGGTGACGCCTCGGCGTCCGCGTCGTCTTCGGGCGGGACCGCGACCGCGTGACTCGCTCGCTCCATCGCCTCGTTCGGATACGTGATCCAGCCCACGCCGTGGTCGAACCGGTCGACCTCGTGGAGCTCGGGGTCGCCGACGGCTTTCATGTCCATACGGATACGTCGTGTGGGATCCATTTCAACCCCCGTGTGCGATCTCCGGCACTGGATGCACACGGACTCTTGTGGCCGCCCGTAGGGACGCTCTCCTCACTCGTCCGGCCACTTGATCGAACAGCCGCGCGAGGGGCGGTCTGGAATCGAGACGGGTTCGCCGGCGAGGACGGACTCGACAGCATCACGTGCGTAGTTCGTTGTTGGCTCCTCGTCGGGCCCCAAGGCGTCGTCGAGTCGACCGTGGTATCGGAGCCGACACTCGCCATCTGTCCGGCCGAATAAGAACGGGTCGGGCGTACACACTGCGCCGTAGGCCGCAGCGACCGCGCCAGTCTCGTCGCGGAGGTACGCGTCGTACGCGATAGTCCCCTCAGCGACGCGTTCGCGCATCGCTTCGAGGGAGTCCTCCGGGTACGCTGTTGCATCGTTAGGATTGATCCCGACGACGGCGAGGTCGTCGTACGCCGCGGCGAGGTCGTTGAGGAGGTCGAACTTCGCTTTCGCGTACGGGCAGTGATTACAGGTGAACACGACGAGTAACGCCTCGGCGTCGACGTCTGCGAGCGCGAGGTCGCCGTCGACACCCGGGAGATCGAACGACGGAGCGACGTCACCGCGGTCGAGTTCGGAGTCAGACTCTGTCAGGACCATGCCGTATCGTACCGCGGCCGCAGACAAAATCGTTCTGGGGACGCGGTCCGCGTATCGTCGGGCTCTGACCGCTTCCTCAAGGCCGAACTGCGCTCATACTCGCTGGAGCGCGTTCATTCTCTACCGGAACGCGCCGGTGCCCAGTAGCCTACGGCGACACCGGGTTGCCGGTGAAATGTACTCGATCTCGGCCGCGTGGTGTGCGATCTAGAAAGCGTCGGCGTGGACCGTGACGGCCGCTTGGAGGTCGTCTTTGAGTGCGGCGTGGACGTGACAGATCCCCTCGGCACGCTCGACGAGATCGTCGGCGACGTCGTCGTCGAGGTCGGCCTCGACGAAGAGGTCGAACGCGACCGATGAGAGGTCGTCCTCGTCGTCGAGGCTCGCGCTTGCGTCGATCTGGAGCTGACCGAGGTCGTCCTCGCCGGCCTGACTGGCGCCGACGCGGAACGCGGGAATGAAACAAGAGGCGTACGTCGCGACGAGTGTCGCGTTCGGGTTGGGGCCGGTCTCGTCGGTCGCGTCGATCTGGAGATCGAAGTCGCCGACCTGACTCGTACACGCATAGCCCGATTCACACAGCGTTGAGGTCTCGATGTCGGACATGACGACTCGAAAGATGAGTCGTTTGTGGGTAAATCTTCCTACTTCTCCCGTCGGGCGTCACGAACTGTCGCGCCGTCGTGATGCCGCGGGCTCACTCGCCTATGGTGTAAGTCTCGTCGCCTTCGAGGACGACGGGTTCGGCGGCCGCGCCGGCTGCTTTGACCTCGTCGACGAACTCTTCGGTGTCGATTTCGATCGGTGGGAACGTGTCGTAGTGCATCGGGAACACCACCTCGGCGCCGACCCAGTCGGCAGCGATACCCGCGCCGGCCGGGCCCATGGTGAAGTGGTCACCCGTGGGGAGGGCAGCGGCAGTCGGCTCGAGATACGGGGCAATCACGTCGACCATTTCGGACATCAGTCCGGTATCACCCGCGTGATAGAACGCGGTGCAGTCGGGGTTCGACGCCTGCGTCGGCTTCGCATCGCCTACAACGAAGCCCGTCGGCATGCCGGCTGAGTGTTCGTACCCGGTCTCGATTCCGTTCGAGTGGTCGGCCCGGACCATCGTCACCCAGGCGTCCCCACACTCAACGGTCCCACCGATGTTCATTCCCATGCCACCGACGGCCGCCTCGTGGCCGATGTGATCTTGTACGTACGATGCCAGCTCGGGCGTGGCGACCACGACCGCGTCCTGAAAGTGATCGGCGTCACCGATGTGGTCGGCGTGGCCGTGTGTCAACAACAGATAGTCGGGATCGAGCGATGCGGGGTCGACGTCGGTCTTCGGGTTGTCAAAGAACGGGTCGATGAGCAGCTCGGTGTCGCCGACGACGACGTGCCACGTGGAGTGGCCGTGCCAAGTGAGCTCCATGGTACGGCCGATACGTCACCGCGGAGCGTAATAAATGTCGTCGGCGCGACGACACTCCCGTCTACTTCGGGCGGTGTACCCGCCGGCCCACCGCACTCACACCTCGCCCGCGAGGTCGGCGACAACCATGTAGAGCGCGAACGCGGCCACGAGCAGTCCGGCAAGCTGCGTCCCTGCGGTCGCAATGAAGCCGACATCGTACACGAGCGGCGCGGCCATGAACCACCCGCCGAAGATCGTCGTCAGCGTCGCCGCCGGCAGGCTCACCGCATCGTGGCGCAAATACGTGAGTGCGTTCTGCCCCGCGAAGACGAGTCCGACGAGTCCACTCGTGACGACGCTGCCGACGAACGCCTGCGGCGCGCCGCCGACAAGCGGGGTGATCGTCGCCAAGGCGGTACCCGCGACGCCGATCGCGGCAGCCGCCGAAAGGAGTCCAGCACCACGTTTCTGTGACATATCGATCACGTCTGTGGCGCGGGTGAAAAACCCCCGTCCAACTGAGTCCAGTCGCGCCTCCCGGCCGGTCGGAGACTGCCTCAGCCGGCGGTCATTTATACTCCCTCTTCGATCGGCCCGTATGCACTACGCACGGTTCCGTGACCCGGCTGGTTCAGTCCGCGAGGGACAGTACGACCCTGAGACGGAGACGGTTGCATTCGGCGGTGAGGAGTACGCGTTCGACGACCCGACCATCGACGTGCTCCCGCCGACGGAGCCCTCGAAGATCGTCTGTGTCGGCCGCAATTACGCCGATCACGCCGCAGAGATGGACAACGAGGTCCCGGACCGACCCCTGCTGTTTTTGAAGCCCCCGAACACGCTCGCCGGCCACGGCGACACCGTCACCGTGCCGGCTGGCAAAGATCGCGTCGACTGGGAGGCAGAGCTCGCGGTCGTGATCGGCGAGTCGTGTAAGCACGTTGACGCCGCGGATGCGATGGACGTCGTCGCGGGATTCACCTGTATGAACGACATCTCAAACCGTGACGACCAGAACCGCGAGCAAAACTGGGTGCGAGGGAAGGCCTTCGATAACGCAGCCCCACTCGGTCCGGTGGTCGCGACGCCCGACGAGGTGCCGGCCGACGCGGCCGTCGAGCTCCGTGTCGACGGTGAGACGAAACAGTCGGGGAATCGGTCACAGCTCATGTTCGACGTCCCGACACTGATCGAAGAGATCACCACGTACCTCACGCTTGAGGCGGGTGACGTGATCGCGACGGGGACGCCGGACGGTGTGGGGCCGCTTTCCGACGGCGACACTGTCGCCGTCTCCGTTGAGGGCGTCGGCACGCTTGAACACGACGTGCGCATACCGTAGTCTGCCGACCGATACCCTCGCCCGTCCCGCTGGGATGCTGCCGGGTACCACACCACGTTTCCGGTGAACCGATGCGGTTTCACCGCTCGAAAACGACGATCCCACTGAGACGCTTGTGACGCCTGCCACTCCCCAAGGCCGTGACGGCCAGGCCCCGCAAACTGTCCTCGTTGCGCGGGCTGCGGACCGCGACCCGGATACCACCGAGATTCGCGCCCTCGCGACCGTCGCCGGATACGACGTGGTTGCGGCGATCACCCAGCGCCGGCGAGAGGATCCGACGTACGGTGTCGGCCGCGGGACGGCCGAGACGGTGGCGCGACGCGTGACGGCCATCGACGCCGATGCGATCGTCTACGACGGGTCGCTATCGCCGGGCCAGACGTTTTCACTTGGTGACCTGCTGCCTGCCGGGGTTGCTGTAGTCGACCGACCGCGGCTCGTGCTCGGGCAGATCGCAGCGGCGAGCGACTCCCGGGCGGCGACGCTCCGGTTTGAGCTCGCGATCCGCCGATACGAACTCCCCCGTCTCAGAGAGGTCGTCGGGCGAGACGGTCACGCGAGACGACTCCGACCGGAAGGTGCCGGTCGGGTGCGGGATCTCGAGCGCCAAGTCGAGCGTCTGGAGACCGAACTTGAGGCGTGTGTGTCCCCCGCAGAGACGACTGGCGGCGACGGGCAAACAGATGCGCCCGGCGGTGACTCCGGTCCAAGCCGCGTCGCCATCGTCGGATACGCCAACGCGGGGAAGTCGCTTCTCTATCACCGACTCGACGCGTGGACGGAAGCGAGGCCGGCCACGACTCAAACCGAGGATCCGGCAACCACGACTGGAACCGACAACCGCGACGGAACCGAACTGGACACGGTCACGGACCAGCCGCTCGCCACTGTCGGGACGTCGACGACAACGACCACGCTGGCCGGTCGTCGGCTTCGACTGACAGACACGACCGGCATCGTCGCTGGGCTCCCGGCGGAGGCGCTCGGGGTCTTCGATCGAACGCGTGTGGCAGTCCGTGAGGCGACTGTCACGCTGCTGCTGGTCGACGCCAACAAGCATCCGTCGGAGCTCAAGCGTCGGCTCACGGCCGTCGTCGAGGCGCTTGACGACGGCCACCACGACGTGATCCCGATCGTGACACATGTCGACAGGCTGGTGTCGCAGCGCGGTGTCGACGAGTCGACTGAGCTGACCGATACGACCGACGCCGTCGCGACCGAGGCCGACACCGCCACCCCCGTCGCGTCTCGTATTGCCGTGATTGCCGACGAACTCTCCGCGTCAGGGCTTGAGCCACAGTGCGACCCGATCCCACTCGATGCGCGCTATGGAGTCGGACTCGACGCGGTCGTCTCGGCGGTCGTCGACGCCCTTCCGACAGCGACGGAGACCCTGACTGTAGCGTATGGTGGCGACACGCAGGCGGCGATTTCATGGGCGTACGATCGCACCCTCGTAACCGATGTGTCGTACGGCGAGGACGGGATCGACGTCTCACTCGCCGGTCGACCGGAATCGGTCGCGGCCGCGGTTCGTCGCTTGAAGCAGTGAGCCGGTCACTGAGCCTGACCACATCTCGACTGCCGCCCGCTACTGTCCGACCACATCTCGACTACTACCTGTCGTGCTGTGGGCCCCGGTGGGCTAGTTCGGTCAGTATTAAGGCCGGCGCCGCCGGACAACAGGGTATGGAACCACGAGACCTCTCTGAACACTCCCCGTACGTCCCTGGCCGGGGCGTCGAGGAGGTCGCCCGCGATCTCGGGATTGACCGGTCATCGCTCATCAAACTTTCTTCGAACGAGAACCCACACGGCCCAAGTCCGGCTGCGGTGGAGACGATCCGCGAGCACGCCTCGAACGTGAACGTCTACCCGAAGTCCTCACACGCGGATCTCACAGAACGGATCGCCGAGCTGTGGGACGTCTCCCCGACGCAGGTGTGGGTTTCACCGGGCGCGGACGGATCTATCGACTACTTTTCTCGTGCCGCACTTGAGCCGGGCGACCGAGTCCTCGTCCCCGATCCGGGATTCGCCTACTACGAGATGTCGGCGCGGTACCACCATGCAGGCGTCGAGACATACACGCTCTCACCGGCTGACGAATTCGAGCAAACGGCCGAAACCGTCCTTGACGCTTACGACGGCGAGCGCGTGGTGTATCTCACCTCGCCACATAATCCGTCCGGGTCCGTGGTACCGCTCGACACTGTCGAGGCGATCGCAGACGGCACCGACGAGGAGACACTCGTCGTCGTCGACGAGGCGTACGGCGAGTTCTCTCCGATCGACAGTGCCATTGGCCTGCTCGACGGGCGCGATGACATCGCCGTGTTACGGACCTTCTCGAAGGCGTACGGGCTCGCGGGACTCCGGATCGGATACGGGATCGTCCCCGAGCCGTGGGGAGAGGCGTACGCCCGAATCAACACCCCGTTTGCGGCAAACGAGCTGGCCTGTCGGGCCGCGCTCGCGGCGATCGACGACGAGGAACACGTCGACAAGACGGTCGAGACGGCTGCGTGGGCCAGAGACCACATTGAGACGGCGCTCGACGCCCCGACGTTCGACTCAGCTGGCAACTTCGTGCTCGCCCGGGTCGGCGACGGAGAGGCGGTCGCAGCGGCTGCCCAAGAACACGGGGTTATCATCCGCGACTGCACCTCGTTCGGGCTCCCAGACTGCGTTCGGATCTCGACGGGTACTCGCGAGGAGACCCGTGAGGCCGTCTCTCGGCTGAACGAGGTGCTCGCCGCGCTTGACCGCGGAGTGGAGGCGTGACGGGGACGACAGACCGCGTCGCCGTCACCGGTACACCCGGGACCGGTAAGTCGACGGCGACGGCGTTGCTCGCGGACACATTCGACGTGATCCACCTCAACGAGTTGATCAAGGGCGACCCCACACTCTGGACCGACCGTGATGCGACACGCGACACGCTCACCGCCGACCTCGAATCCATCCGCGAGCAACTCGGCGACTGGTCGGGGCTGCTCGAGTCACACCTCGCACACCACTTCGCGGCCGACCGCGTTGCCGTGCTGCGGTGTCACCCCGAGACGCTTACGACGCGGCTTCAGACTCGTGGAGAGTCGCCGGCGTCCATCGACGAGAACGCCGAGGCCGAGGCGCTCGACGTGATCCTTTCGGAGGCCGTCGCCGAACACGGCACAAATCGGGTCTACGAGGTCGACACGACGGACCTGTCACCCGAAGCGGTCGCCGAGGAGCTCCGGTCGATTGCTCTCGACGAGGCGACGCCACAGGTCGGGACGGTCGACTTCACCGCGTTCGTATGATTCGAGGCGCCACCCTGGTGACGGATGGGGGTCGACAGACGTCTCGAGGTGACAGCCGGTGACGCTCGATCGCCTTCGACCGGTCGCAGACCGGCTACTTGGGCCGTGGGTGGCTGCCGCCGTCCGCCTCGGGCTCAGCCCGGACCAGGTGAGTCTCGTCGCGTTCGGCGCCGCGGTCGTCGCTGCCGGTGCCTTTGCTGTTGCGACTCCAGCGTTGTACGTGCTCGGCGGCGTACTCGTCTTTCTTAACGGCTGGTTGGACCTCGTCGACGGCGCGCTCGCCCGCGAGCAAGGAGCATCGTCGGCCGCCGGGGACCTCCTCGATCACGTGCTCGACCGGTATGCCGACCTCGCGCTCATCGCCGGATTCACTGCCGGCGTCGACGCGTACGGACTCGGCTTCCTCGCGGTGACGGGCGTCTTGATGACGTCGTACCTCGGGACCCAGATTCAGGCGGTGGGGATCGGCCGCGAGTACGGCGGGCTCCTCGGGCGTGCCGACCGACTGGCGCTGATGGGGATCGTGGCGGTCGTCGCCGCAGTCGTCACCGGGCCGCTTTTCGCCGGTGTCGGCGTCGTCGAGCTGCTGCTCGGGTTATTCGCCCTCGTCGGTCATCTCACCGCACTCCAGCGATTTCTTGGTGCGTGGCGAGGGCTCTGAGTCTTCGTTCGTCGTCTCTCGAGATCTGCGATGGACGACCGCGGTCAGTTTGTCGATCCGTCCGCCGCTGCCACCGGGTTTAAAACACTTGGCCCGAAAGATGGGGTATGCCGACCTTCGAACTCAATCTCTCGGACGACGTGTACGCCGAGTTTCAGCAGCTCGCGGACACCGAGTTCGTCACCGAAGAGCAGGCCATCGAGGAGCTGATCGCCTCCGGTATCGAGGCGTACAACGTCTCGGTCGTCGACGACGACCCACGCGACGAGATGCTCGACGGCGCGGAGAACAACATGTTCGACACCGCACAAGATCCCGGAAGCTTAGAGGACGACCGGTTATAGCGCGGTTCCAGCCCCTCGTTGACGACATCGACTCAGTATCCGAGCCGCAGCATTCGGTTTCCTAAGACAATCGTGAGCCCGAGCGCCATCACGCCCGCGAGGAGCCCGAACGCAACTCCCCACCCTGCCACGTCGGAGATTGCGCCGACGACGACACTACCCGAGGCGCCAAACACCATGTAGACGGTTCGGACGAGTCCGAAGCCGGCGCCTCGTTCGGCATCTGACAACAGGTCCATGAACCGCGACTGGACCGGTGCACCCCAAGACATCGCTATTCCGACGAGGAGCACGGCACCGGCGGTGGGAACGAGCCCGAGGCCCCCACGAGCAACGGCAACCAGTGACCCATACCCGACGACGCCGGCCGCCATCGTGATCATGACCGTTTCATCGCGCCCGATACGGTCCGAAAGCGACCCCGTCACTGGCTGGGTTCCGCCGTGGACGACGAAGTACAGCGAAAACAGGAGTGCAGACAGCGTACTTGAGAGCCCGTGTCCGAGCTCTAAGAACGTCGGGAGAAACGAGGCGGTCGCCTGCCAGGTGAACGCCCCGAGCGTTGCCAACGCGGTCGTGTAGAGGATTGGCGGGCGCGAGAGTAGTGCGACGAGGGGACCGAGCGCGACTCGCTCTCGCATCGACTGATCGGGACGCATCGGCGCTGTCGGCCGAATGTGCCAGGCGAACAGCGCGAACACCGGGACAGCGACGATCGTCCCGAGGAGGATGCCGACCCGCCAGCCGTAGCGTGCTCCGATCAGTGCGGCGATCGGTGGCGCGGCGAGTCCGGCGAGCGGTCCGCCAGCGACGTGGACGCCGATTGCCCGGCCGATGTCGTCGAACTGCCGGGTCAAAAACGTCGTCGCGACGGAGTAGTGGAGGCCGGCGCCCGCTCCGAGGAGGACGGTGAACGCGGCGAACCCGAGGATCGACGGCGAGACTGCGATGAACACTGAGGCGATTGCGGTTGACCCGACTGCGGCCAAGATCACGGTTCGCTCACCGTATCGGTCGCCGAGGATACCCGACGGGAACTGCGACAGCGCGTACGCGAGCCACATTCCGGAGAGTGCGAGTCCGACCGTCGCATTTCGCACCTCGAACGCCGCGGTAATCGCCGGTACGAGCGGGCTAATGGCCAACCGAGCGACCATCGTCGCGGTAAACGCGAGCGTACAGAGCGCGAGCGCGGTGTGGGCGTACCGCCAGTTCACGGGCGTCGTATCCGACCGGGGTCAAAGCGGGTTCCGATCTCGGCGGCGGTCGCCGGTTCGACGAGCGTCACCGGTTCGACGAGAGTTGCCGGGTCAGCACGGGTTCTGGTGTCCGAGCACGTCCGCTCTCGGCGGTCACGCCACGCGGAACGACAGCGGATAGTCAGTGAGGGTCTCGGCACCGTCTTCGGTGACGACGAGGAGGTCTTCGAGTCGCACGCCGCCAACTGCGGGGTCGTAGAGTCCGGGTTCAACGGTGACGACATTTCCGGGCTCAAGTTCGGGACCGCCACTCGCTAGCCGGGGGAGTTCGTGGACGTCGAGGCCGATCCCGTGACCGGTCGAGTGGATGAAGCCGGTCTCAGTCTCCGGGTCGGTCCGGAACGTTGGCTCGCCAGCATCCTCGTACACCGCACAGGCGGCGGCGTGTACGTCTTCGCCGGTGGCCCCGGGCTCGACGGCCTCAACGGCCGCGTCAAGGGCCTCCACGGTCAGGTCGTACCACTCACGGGCGGTCGACTCGGGTTCGCCCACACAGAACGTTCGGGTCATATCGGCGTGGTAGTGCGTCTCCTTTGAGCGCGGAAAGATGTCGACGATGATCGGCTCGTTCGCCCGGAGCGGTCCCGACCCCCGGTTGTGTGGGTCCGCTGCCTGCACACCGCCCGCGACGATCGTCTCGTCGAGTGCGCAGCCGTGTTCGAGCAGGGTGGTCTCGATAGCGGTGGCGACCCGCTCACTGGTGAGCGGCTCGTTTTCGTACACGAGCGTCTCGGGCGGGAGCGGCTCGCCATCTGGGCCGAGAACGTCGTCTGCACCATCCGTACCGGCCGGTGTTGCAGCTGCGAACAGCGCTGCTGCGGTTTGCATCGCTGCCTCGTTCGCCCGCTGTGCCGTACGGATGGCGTCGATCTCGTCATGTGTTTTTACTGCCCGGACGTCCTGGAGCGTGTCAGCATCGTCGACGTGGACCTCGATCCCACGCGCTCGAAGCGCGTCCGCGGTTCCAACCGGACCCCGCGGCGGCACAGCAACCGACTCGACGTCCTTGTCGGCGACGAACGCGGCGTACATGTCGTACCGGTCCTCGCGGCCGCCGTACTCGTAGTCATAATCGGCGTGGCGTTCGACGGTATCTGCGGCCGCCTCACGTCTCGCTCGGCCGTACTCAAGCCCCGAGACGAGGGTGTGTATCTCGCCGTCTGCGTACAGCGTGAGAAACGGGTCGGGACCCGTGAACCCGGAGAGGTACAGCTGGTTTGCGTCGTCGGAGGCGGCGTCGATCAGGAAGCCGTCCGATTCGAGCGAGTCGAGTGCAGCCTCGAGTCGTGTGCGGTCCATGATGACACCGTCGGCCCGACGAGCAAAGGGATTGTCCTCGCGGCTGGCGTCGACGAGCGCGACTCGGTTGGCGGTCTTCCGTCCACGTAACGCATAAATAGTCGTGACGGTGCAACTCCGTACACGATCGATCCGGATCGTGTCGGCGGGCCGTCGGTCGAACAGATACGACGAAATCGGCCCGTCACCCCGAGCAACAAACGATTTACCGAGCAGTGCGGTAGCGATAGCTTTATATGTACTCGAACCCTTTACATTAGTGAGGAACCCAAAACCGAGATCCATCTCTCGGACCCGCGTCTCTCCACCCGAGCTACACAATGAGCGACAACGTTCGAACGTACACGACGGAGCACGTCGACGACGAGCAGGTAACCGAGTCGTCGGCGGATGAGGAACTAACCTGTCCCGAGTGCGGCGGTCAACTCGCGACGGACACCGAACACGGTGAGACAGTCTGTGTCGACTGCGGCCTAGTCGTCGAATCCGACGAGATCGACCGCGGGCCGGAGTGGCGCGCATTCGACTCCCGTGAGAAAGACCAGAAATCGCGCGTCGGCGCCCCGACAACGAACATGATGCACGACAAGGGGCTCTCGACGAACATCGGCTGGCAGGACAAAGACGCCTACGGCAAGTCGCTATCGAGCCGACAGCGCGAGAAGATGCAGCGGCTACGCACGTGGAACGAGCGCTTCCGGACGCGCGATTCTAAAGAGCGCAATCTAAAGCAGGCGCTCGGTGAAATAGACCGCATGGCGAGCGCGCTCGGCCTGCCGGACAACGTTCGTGAAACCGCATCCGTGATATACCGCCGCGCGCTCGACGAGGATCTGTTGCCAGGACGATCTATCGAAGGCGTCTCGACTGCGGCGCTGTATGCGGCCGCCCGCCAGGCGGGGACCCCACGCAGCCTCGATGAAATCGCTGGCGTATCCAGGGTGGAAAAAGACGAGATTGCCCGCACGTACCGGTACGTCGTCCGGGAGCTCAAACTCGAGATCCAGCCGGCTGATCCCGAGAGCTACGTCCCGCGGTTTGCCTCTGATCTCGAACTCTCTGATGAGTCGGAGCGACGCGCCCGTGAGCTGCTCGCGACCGCCAAATCACAGGGGATCCACTCGGGGAAGTCACCCGTCGGACTCGCTGCCGCCGCCGTCTACGCTGCCTCGCTGCTCACCAATGAGAAGGTCACCCAGAGCGAGGTGAGCGAGGTCGCCAACATCTCGGAGGTCACCATTCGCAACCGCTACCACGAGCTGCTTGAAGCCGAAGACGGCATCGCGGTGAACTGAGGGCCTGGTAGGCACGATCTGTCTCGGTCCGTCCTGGCGCGGTCTATCCTAGCGAGGTCGACTCCGAACGCACTAGCCGTTCCGGCGTGATCACTCTTCATGGAGACGACTCGCCACTTTACCGCGACAGTCTACGTGGTTAACGACGGCGCGACGGCCTTACACGAGCACGAACGGCTCGGCATCCACCTGCCGCCGGGCGGCCACATCGAACGAGACGAACTCCCACACGAGGCCGCTCTCCGTGAGGTCCGCGAGGAGACCGGCCTAGAGGCGACGCTCGTCGCGGATCGCGCCGACGTGGACGCGCCGAACGGACGGCCGCTCCCCGAACCGGCACATCAGATGCTCCACGACATAGACGTCCACCCGGACGGCTCAGTCGGTCACCAACACATCGATCACTTGTACTACGCCAGCGTGCCGAGTCGACGAATTGACCCACTCGGCCGCGACGAAGCGGACGGCGATGCGTGGACGTGGTATACGCCGGCGGAACTCGCGGCCGGGCCCTTCGATACGGACGTCGTCACACTGGGTCGAGAGGCGATAGCGCGCGTGAGTGAGACCGCAGACGATGGTACCCGCGGCGTCTGACGCTCCGGAAGCTATTTGAGTCGCTACTGGAGAACTACCGGCATCATGGACGCACAGCGACGAGAGGCCATCACCGAGTGGTCGGCACGGGAGTTCACCGACGGCTTTGCCGGACTCCGCCGGTTCGCCGACCGTGGCGTCTCCGGCGCGGTCACCGACGGTAGCGGCTGGCTCTTTCTTTTCGACGGGCGCGTCGTCGGGACTGTCGACACGGATCTCGACTCGTTCGCCGACGCCGACGGTACGGTGTACGAGGCTCCGGACCGGTCGCTTCCGGCGTTGTTCGCGATGCGCGAGCGCGGCGGGCGCAAACGGGCGCAGTATTACACCGAAGACACCCCGCTCGCTGACGCCGACCGGACGCTCTCTGACGGTGGGTTCACCGGCTACATCGAGCTCTCTGAGCACGTGCTGTCTGGCGACTACTACGTTGTCTATGCGGCCGGCGAGTCGATGGCGGCCGCCTTCGTCGGGAACGCTCGACGGCTCGAGACGGGTGACGACGCCTTCGTGCTCGCCGACGACGAAGTCGGGATCTACACCGTCTACGAGGTCGATCTCGACGTCCAGGAAATTCCACGACCAGCGGGGGCGACGAGCGATGAGTCCTCGACAGCCACCACAGGCGCGGACGAGTCCGCCACTGAAGCCGACGAGCCTGCCGCGGGAGACAACGACCCCGCCACGGGAGATGATACCCGCCCGACGGACGACGTCGTGAGCGACCCGTCGCCCGCCGACGAGACACCGACGCCGAACCCCTCGGAGCGTACTGCAGCACAGGAAGCCGATACCACCGACACGTTCACCGCTGCCGCCGTCACCGACACCGCGGAGACAGACGACAGCTCCAATCAGGCCGAAGACGAGGGGTCTGCTGTGGCGACCGACGCCGCAGAGACCGAGCCGAATCGATACGACATCCCGTTAGATGCCGACTGGACGACAGACCCGGACGCGGTGGCGGACCCGAAGCGTGTCGAAGACACGGCTGAGCCACACGAGTCAGTGGACCGAAGCGAGCCTGACGAGCCGGAGAGCGAAGCCGACCCGAGCGACGACCGTGGTGATGCAGCCGAGCCCGCTGCCGGCACCGAGGCCGCTGACTCGGACGATGAGGATGGGGGTGACAGAGACGAGCCGGCCACGGATACCACCACCGGGGGCGACGACACCGACTCGGAGACGCCTCGTTCAGACGACGAAGACGACGTCTTCTCAGAGGAAGCCACCTGGCGTGAGGCGGCTTCGACTCCCACACTGGAGTCGACTGCGGCCGACAGCGACTCCGGAGCCGAGACCAGTAACTCGGTGCGGGCGCCGGAGGACGGCGATGAGGCGGCCTCGCCGACCGCGACGGACGCCCGTGATCCGGTCTCCGACGAGAGCGATGCGACGGAGACTGCCGACGAACTCGATGAGCCAGCATACGGTCGCGGTGAGACCGCGAGCGGTCCTGCAGGTGCCCCCGTCTCAGCGGACGATGAGCCGACTGCGACCGCGGAGCCGTCCCCGAACGGCCCGACAGTCGGTGAGTCGCCCCCCGAGGATCGACTTCGTGAGCTCCGGTCTGCGCTCGCGTCAGTCACGTCAGAGCGGGATGACGCCATTGCCCGACGCGACGCGTTCCGCACGCGGTACGAGCAGATAGCGAACGAGCGCGACGAACTCGTCGACGAACGCGAGGAGCTGCGTGAGACCGTCGACGAACTTCGGTCGGAGGTCACACGCCTGCGCGAGGAGCTTGCCGCGGCGCGTGATCAACTCCCCGACAGCGACGAGCAGTTGTCACCGGCGGCGGCGCTCGATGGGACGAACCTCTTTATCAGGTATGGGTCCCGGACCGGCGCGACGCTGGAGGCGGCACACGACGGTGAACGCGATCGGTCTGAACTCCAGACGAATCTCCGGATAGAACACCACACCAGCTTCGAGACCGACGGGCTCACTGTCGACGGCGAGCCCTTCGAGTCGTTTCTCCACGGGACGATAGCGTACCGGTTTACCCGATGGCTCACCGAGGACCTGCTCTTTGAGATCGCGGCGACCGGGAATGCCGGCGCGCTCCGTGACCTCTACGACGCGCTCCCCGAACTTGACCGAGCGGAGCTCGGTGGGTCAGTATCGGTCGTCCACCGCGAAAACGGTGAGGAGGTGCACGAAGAGCGGTCGTTTGACCTCGTGTTCCGTGACCGCATGGGCAACCCGCTGTTTGTCGCTGAGCTGAACGATTCGCGTTCGCCGACCGGCGGCGGAAAGCTTGAATCGCTCGTGGCGAACGGTGGGGCGCTCGCCGCGTCGAACGACTCGTTCGCTGGCGCGTTCGCGGTTACGGCGAGCTTCTTCGAACCGGACGCGCTTGAGGTCGCTGGCGATGCCGTCGGTGGCGGGCTGCTCAGCCGATCGAGTCAGAAAGGCCTCGTGAAACTCTCACGCAAGCGTGGCTATCATCTTTGTCTCGTCGAATCACGCGATGGTGAGTTCCATCTGACGCTCCCGAACCTTTAGTCGCTGCAGAAATCGGCTGTCGTGACGGATCGGGCGTAGTCGTTGTATCGGTCGCCGTCGCGGTACTGCCCTCGTCTGTTCCGGTTGCCTCTCGCGCCTCTCGGCTTAGCTTTCGATCTCTGCGGCGTCGTCGATCCGCATCGACCCGAGCTTCTCGACTGTATCGTCCAGCTTGTCGTCCAACTCGTCGACGAACTCGTGGGTTCGGTCGGTCGTTATCGCCCCTTGGCTGGACGGCTCGATCAGGTTCTCTTCTTCGAGGACCCGCAGCGAGTACCGGACCTTATGATGTGGGTACCCGGTCTCGTTCGACATCTTGACGATCCCGATCGGTTCGTTTTCGATGACCATTCGTAATACCTGGAGGTGCCGTTCGAGCATGTCCACTTCTTTCTCGAGTCGATCTATCATGCCATGTGTTAACTCGTCTTTCGCCGTTTTAAACGTTGCTGTCGGGGCGAGCAACAGCGGATATTCGGCAGAACGGCGTGCCAGTAGTTAACGGTTCGGATTAGTTGCTACGTGAGCGGTGCCTCCAACGATCGTTCATGGGTATCGATCCGGTGGGAATCGGCGACGGACCGTAATCGGTTTTACCACCCGCTCGGAACGGACGAGCGGTATGACTGTCACCATCGTCGGCTCCCAACTCGGTGACGAGGGCAAAGGCGCACTCGTCGACCGGTGGGGAGGGGACGCGGACGTCGTAGTCCGTTATCAGGGCGGCGACAACGCCGGCCACACCGTCGTCGAAGACGGCGCGGAGTACAAACTCTCGTTAGTTCCAAGCGGAGCGGTTCGCGGAACGATCGGTGTCTTAGGGAACGGCTGTGTGGTGAACCCGAACACCCTGCTGTCGGAGATCGACGCCCTCCGCGACCGCGGGCTCGATCCCGACGTCCGGGTCGCCCGCCGTGCACACCTCATCCTCCCGTATCATCGGGTCCTCGACAGCATCGAGGAAGCCGGCAAAGCCGACGATGACGACGGCGTTGAGGTCGGGACAACTGGGCGTGGAATTGGGCCCACGTACGAGGACAAAGCCGGTCGACGCGGAGTCCGCGTCGGTGACCTGCTCGATCGCGATGTGTTGCGCGAGCGACTGTCGTACGCGGTCTCACACAACCGCGCCGTCGCCACCGGGGTGTACGGCCTCGACGTCGACGACTCCGAACACGCGGATGCCTTCGACGTCGACACGCTCTACGAGGACCTGCTCACGGTCCGCGATCGACTGCTTGAAGACGAGATGACGGTCAACTGTAGTGACTTCCTCCACCGGCGCCGACAGGCCGGCGACCGCGTACTGTTCGAGGGCGCACAGGGCACCTCTATCGACGTCGACCATGGGAACTACCCATTCGTGACGTCGTCGAATCCGACAGCCGGTGGCGCCGCGGTCGGGTCTGGTGTCGGCGTCACGGCCGTCGGCAGCGGTGAGGTCGTCGGCATCGTGAAGGCGTACCTCTCGCGGGTCGGGTCGGGGCCGCTTCCGACCGAGCTCGACGGGAACGACCACGAAGCGGCACTCGCCGACGACATCCGCGAGCGCGGGGGCGAGTTCGGCACGGTCACCGGTCGCCCGCGACGGATTGGCTGGCTTGACCTCCCGATGCTCCGCCACGCGTCCCGCGTCTCCGGGTTCACTGGCGTCGCGATCAACCACGTCGACGTCCTTGCCGGCCTCCCGGAGCTCAACGTCTGTGTCGGCTACGAACTCGACGGCGAGGAGATCGACACCGTCCCGACGACGACCGGCCGCTGGGAGCGCTGTACGCCGGTCTACCGCGAGTTTGACACCTGGGACGAATTCGACGGGGCTGCCGTGGCTGATGCGGGCTATGACGCGCTCCCCGAGGCTGCCCAGACCTACGTTGCGTTCGTCGCAGAAGCGATCGACGCTAACCTGTACGCGATCGGTGTCGGACCGGACCGGGCGGCGACGGTCGAGCTCGCGAACCCGTTCGACCGGCTTGACGAGTGAGGCTGCTCGCCCGGCGACGATCGTCTCGCCGTCGGGCGGGGTTTTTATGCCCTGGCACGACGAACTCAGGTGCATGAAATCGACCCGTAAGGCGCTCCGAGACGGAGACCTCTACAAAGACACCTACGAGCGGCTCACCTGTGCGACCTGCGAGCAGGTATTGAAAAAGCGGAATGACCCGGATAAAGTGTACGCAGTGCGGATCTGTCCAGAGTGCGGTGAACGCTACAAAGAGCTGCGGTAACGAGGCGTCTCTTCACGCGAACACGGCGTCGAAGGCCGCCGCGCCTAACGGGTCGAACGTGCCGGCCGCGACGTTCTCTCGCAGGTGATCTGTGTCGGTCGTCCCGACGAGCGAACAGCACACTGCGGGTGCGCTTCTAGCGAAGTTGAGCGCCCGCTGTGCCGACGTGTCGCCCGCCAGCGTCGCGTCGACGCCTGCGGGAATCGACCCGGCTGTCGTCAGGTCTCCCCCGCCGAGGCTCGCGCTCGTTACGACCGAGAGGTCCGCTTCGTGGGCGAATTGCAGCGTCGACGTCGGCTCTTCGTCTAGGTCGTCCGGCAGCCGCTGTGACGCTCGCGTGAACGCGTCGGCCATGGTGACGGTGAACGGCAGCTGGAGGACGCCGAACCCGTGGTCGTCGTCTGGACCGACCGTCCTGCCCGCGTTGACGGCGCGCGCCAGGATCTCCCGAAGCGAGAGGTATGCGTCTGCAGTGTGATCGACCCGAAACGCGTCCCACGTCGCCACCCCGTACTGTCCGATGTCGCCGGCCAGCCGTCGGCGCTCGAGCGTCTCGAAGACGGCTTCGAGCCGGTCGTACACCGCCTCGCGGTCCCGGACGCGAAGCTGTGTCTCGGGAGCGTGCAGATAGTACGTGTCGATCGTCTCGACCCCGAGTCGCTCGAGCGAGCGGTCTAGTGACCACTCGATGGCGCGCGGCGCGAGGGTGTGAGCGCCAGCGAGGTCGGCGGGCTCGACGAGCCCGGTGTCGACGAAGCGCTCGCGGATGTACGCTGCGGGGTCTGTCGGCCGCTCGCCTGCGAACGGAAGGAATCCGCCTTTGCTGGCGATGATAACCGCCTCGCGGTCGACAGCTGCGTCGCGTAGCGCCGCACCGACGACGCGTTCGGCGCGCCCACACCGGTAGTTCACCGCGGTGTCGATATGGTTCACCCCGGATTCGAGTCCAAGCTGGAGGACTTCACGTGAGGCGTCGTCGACGGCTGCTGTCGCCGCGCCGCGGTACGTACCGAGCCCCACGCTTGAGGCCACGCCGGGGCCGAACCGTCTGAAGTACGTCCGCCCGAAGGCGTCGCCAAACTCGTCACGGTAGCGCCACAGGGCGTCGCGCGTCGCCATAGTCGTCTCGTCGGGAGGTGACCACCGCCTAAAGCCTCCGCGGTGACACTGCGTGGTGCGCGTGGATGGGCACTCAATGTCGACCGCGCCGACCACAATGATTAGGCCCGCAGAGCCCGGATAACGGATACAGTGGCAGACGCCATCGAGTGGCTTCAGAATCGCCCCTACTACGCGGGACAAATCGCCGAGCACCGCCGGCTCCCGGCGCGCGAACCGACGTACGCCGACGTCGAACTCGAGTCCCGGCTCGAGAACGCGCTTGCCGACGACGGTGTCGATCGGCTCTACCAACACCAAGCAAAGGCGATCACCGCGATCCGCGACGGCGACGACGTCGTCATCGCCACCGAGACCGCGAGCGGGAAGTCGCTCGCGTATACCGTTCCGGCGTTTGAGGCTGCGATGGACCACGGCGGTCGGACGCTGTACATCGGCCCCCAAAACGCGCTCGTTGCCGACCAGGAGGCGTCGCTCTCGTCGCTTGCACACGGCCTCGGCTTCGGGAGCCGTGTCTCAGTCGAGTCGTACACCGGTCGACTCTCGCGGTCGAAAAAGCGTGACGTCCGCGACGCTCGCCCGACTGTGCTGCTTTCGAATCCGGACATGCTCCACTACGCGCTGCTCCCGTATGCCGGTCGGCTCTGGGAGTGGTTCTTTTCGTCGCTCGAGTACGTCGTAATCGACGAGGTACACGGCTACCGCGGGGTGTTCGGCACGGGCGTGGCGCTTACGATGCGCCGGCTCGCTCGGACGTGTGCCCGATTCGGGACCGACCCGACGTTCGTTTGTTGTTCGGCGACGATCGGCAACCCGGTCGAACACGCGGCCCGGGTCACCGGCCGCGACCCGGACGGAATCACCCTCGTCGACGAGGACACCTCGGGCCGCGGGCCGCGTGATTGGGTGTTGTGGAACCCACCGACGTACGACGACGAGTGGGCCGACCGGGGACACGGCCGCCGCCGGTCGAGCCACACGGAGAGCAAACGCCTGTTCGTCGACCTCGTGCAGAGCGGTCGACAGACGCTGACGTTCACCCGCGCGCGCCAGACCGCAGAGCAGTACGCGACCGACAGCGCGAGTGAGCTGCGAAGCCGCGGCGACCACGACCTCGCTGCGAAGGTGGGCGCGTACCAGGCCGCACTGACAGACGACCGACGCAGAGAGCTTGAGACCGACCTCCACAGCGGTGCCCTCCGTGGCGTCTGGTCGACGAATGCGCTCGAACTCGGCGTCGACGTCGGCGGCTTAGACGCGGTGATCCTCGACGGGTACCCCGGCACCCGGATGTCAGCGTACCAGCAGGCTGGTCGTGCTGGCCGGGGAGACGACCCGGCGCTCGTGGTGATGGTCGGCGGCGAAGACCAGCTCGACCAGTACCTGTTGACACACCCGGCCGACTTCTTCGAGGCTCCACCGGAGGACGCGATCTGTGACCCAGCGAACGAGCAGCTGCTCTCACAACACGTCGCCTGTGCGGCTGACGAGTCGTGGCTCTCGCCGGGCGACGAGGCCGTCTTCGGTGACGCGTTTCCGGACACAGTCGGTGATCTCACTGATGCGGGGACGCTCGCGCGCCGCGACGTCGCCGACGGCACCCGGTGGACGTACGCGGGCGACGAGAGTCCACAGCACGCGATGAACCTTCGAACGGCCACGGACCAGTCGGTCGAGCTCATCGACCGGTCGAGTGGTGAGTCGATCGCCTCGTTGGGGTTCGCTGACGCGCTCCGCGACGCTCACCCAGGCGCGATCTACCACCAGCAAGGACGCACCTACGAGGTCGTCGAGCTCGACCTCGATCGCAACGTCGCCGAGTTGCAGTCGTCGTGGGCGGACTACTACACCCAACCGCTCACGGACAAAGACATCGTCGTGAACACGGACCTCGACGAGCGGCGACTCGACGCCCGCCCCGACGTGCCCGTGCGGTTCGCGTCGGTGACCGTCTCCGAACAGGTCACCGGGTTCGTCCGCAAGGACGCGACCACCGGCGAGTCGTTAGGCGACACACCGCTCGACCTGCCGGAGACGACTCTGCAGACCAAAGCACTGTACTTTCCCGTCCCACACGACGTCGAAGCCGAGATGCGGACCATGGGTGGTGACGACGCGGGCGACGCCCCCGGCGGCGAACACGCGTTCAACGGGGGGATCCACGCCGCAGAACACGGTATCATCTCGTTGTTCCCGTTTCACTTGTTGTGTGATCGCGGCGACGTCGGCGGCATCTCGACCCCACACCATCCCCACGTCGGCGGGCCCGCAGTGTTCGTCTACGACGGCCACCCGGGCGGCGTCGGGTTGACGAAGCGTGGTCACCAGCGCACCGAAGAGTTGTTCGCCCGGACGGCCCGCCTCATCGCGGGCTGTGACTGTGCGGACGGCTGTCCCGCCTGCGTCCAGTCGCCTCACTGTGGTAACGCCAACGACCCACTCGCGAAGGCGCCGGCGGTCCACCTGCTCGAGCGACTGACCGGCACCGACGCGTCGAACGACGCGCCGACCGACGGCTGAACAGCACCAGTCGTCACGGTGGTCGAGTTGCTCTCGCTCTTTTTTGCCGATCGCTTCGGTTTCGGCGGAGGGTTCAGGAGCGTCCGACTCGTTACGCAGATATGGAGCTATTCTGGCACCGACGCGATCTTCGCGTCGCCGACAACGTCGGCCTCGCGGCCGCGGCCGACCGCGGCGCCGTCGCGCCCGTCTTCGTCTTCGACCCGGCCGTGCTCGAACACGGGAGCGACGTCCGTGTTCGACGGCTGCTTGACGGACTCACCGCGCTCGCTGCGGCGTACCGCGACCACGAGAGCGACCTGATCGTCGCACACGGCCGCCCCGAGGCCGTGCTCCCAGCCCTCGCCGACGCCCTTGATGCTGACCGCGTCCGCTGGAACCGCGGGTACTCCGGGTTGGCCCGCGAGCGCGACGCGGCGGTTCGACGGGCGCTCGCCGACGAGGACGTCGCGCGGGAGGCACACCACGACGCCGTCTTACACACCCCCGATTCGATCCGGACGAACGCCGGAGATCCCTACTCGGTGTACTCGTACTACTGGAAGAAGTGGACCGACCGCGAGAAGGACACGCCGGTCCCGACGCCCGACTCGGCCGACCTCGCCGACCCGGAGACGCTGCACGCGGCGGTCGAACCCACCGCGCGGGCGGACGGCGGTGCGACGGCTGATGGCGGTGCGGCGGTTGACGACGTCGCGGTCGGCGAGCTCCCAACCGTGTCAACCCTTGGGTTCACCGACCCCGCAGCTGACATCGGCCCCGCAGGGACCGCGGCCGCACGAGACCGGCTTTCGACGTTCCTCGAAGACGCCGTGTTCCGCTACGAGACGGACCGCGACTACCCCGCTCGCGACGGCAACTCGCGGCTCTCGGCGTTCCTGGCGTACGGCGAGATCGGGGTTCGAGAGGTATACGCCGCCACCGAGGAGGCGATGGCGACCGCGGCTGACCGCCCCGAAGACGACGCCGATGAGAGCGTCGAGGCGTTTCAACAGCAGCTCGCCTGGCGCGAGTTCTACACGCAGGTGTTGTACCACAACCCCGAGGTCGTCACGGAGAACTACAAGACGTACGAGGAGGGAATCGAGTGGCGAGACGACCCCGACGAGATAGCTGCGTGGAAGCGCGGTGAGACCGGCTACCCGATCGTCGACGCGGGGATGCGCCAGCTGCGCCAGGAGGCGTACATGCACAACCGCGTGCGGATGATCGTCGCCTCGTTTCTCACGAAGGACCTGCTCGCCGACTGGCGGCACGGCTACGCCCACTTCCGGGACCGACTCGCCGACCACGACACCGCGAACAACAACGGTGGCTGGCAGTGGGCCGCCTCAACGGGGACTGACGCACAGCCGTACTTCCGCATCTTCAACCCGATGACACAGGGCGAGCGGTACGACTCCGACGCCGCGTACATCCAGGAGTACGTGCCCGAGCTCCGCGGCGTCGACCCAGACGTCATCCACGGCTGGCACGAGTGCTCGCCAACCGAACGCGCGAACGCGGCTCCGGCGTACCCGGCACCGATCGTCGACCACTCCTCGCGGCGTGAAGACGCGCTGGCGATGTACAAACGCGCTCGCGGAGAGGACCCCGAGGAGTAGCGGCCGAGGCGGCTCAGAGCGCTTCGAGCGTGCCGCGGTCGACGGCCTCCGCGTCCATCGACTGGCCGCCGTACTCGGCGAGGAACGACTCGACATCGGCTTCGTCGCCGAACGGAACGATGGCTGGGCCCATCGCTCCCGACACCTCGCTGCCGACGACCACGGTCAGCTCGGTCGTCGGTGCGAACGCCGCAGCCTCGACGTGTGACGAAAAGAGCACGTCGCCCCCGGCGCGAAACACCTCCTCGTCGACTCGCGAGTAGTCGGTGAGAAACGTCACTATCGGCTGTCGGCCGGCGTCTTCGGCATCGAACCGGTACGTGTACGTACAGACGCTGCTGCAGAACTGTGCCGGCCGGCCGCCCTCCGGCTCGTCGTCTTCGAAGTGGACCTGCCCGACCGGCCCCGGGTGGTCCTCGATTATCATCCCGCACTCGTCACAGGCGCGCTGTCCGGAGAGCGCGATGGGCTCGATTGACGCTGCGGAGTCGCCTCCGAGACAGCCAGCGACCGAGACCGGAAGCGCGATTGCGACGCCGGCGAGCGCCCGACGCCGGGAGACCGCCGATCGTGGTGGCAGTGGCATACCTAGCCGTTCGCACTCGTCGGACATAGTCGCTCGGACCAGATCCGGTCCCTAATTCGAGAAACGAACCACGCCGGCTATACGGCAGGAAGCCGAATCTCTCGCGTGGCAGTATTCGACCCGTTCGGCGAGCGCTCGCGTCGCGTGCTCGCCGCGCTCGTCGTCATCGGGGCGCTCGCAGGTGTCACGACGGTCGGTGCGTTCGTCGTCGACCCAGCCGCGGCAGCACCCGAGCCGGTGGCGTACGACGACACGGTCGAGCTCGGACTTTCTTCGGAGACGGACGTGTTGATGCGGGGCGATGCCCGAATCCCTCGGGTGCAGGTGTTTTACTCGCAGCTGCAGTACGTGGTCGGCTACAACGGCGTCGAGTCGTTCGTCGCGACGATCGACGACGGTCGCACGGAAACACAGTTTGGCTACCCGCTCGTTGTCTACGTCGAAACGTTTGACCGCGGGAACCCAGGTGTCACCGAGAGCGGCTACTTCACGGCCGAGCGGGCGACCGAGTGGATCCCGGTAGGCGACGCGGCGTACGTCGTCGGCAGCGACGCCCGGAGTCCGGCAGGTGAGACGGTCGTGCCGTTTGCGAGCCGACAGGCGGCGACCGCGTTTGCGGCCGACCACGGCGGGCGCGTCACCGACTGGGAGACCGTTCGCCGGTCGTCTTTCGACGTCGACTCCGCGGCGTCTGTTCGGTCGGTCGCTCCGGCGCGGTGGGAGGCGGCTGACAAGCGAGTGGCGGCCGCGGCACGGACCGCCGACCGACCCGTCTCAGTTGTGGTTGGTACAGACGAGCCGACGATTTCTGCGGCGGTCGAAGCGGCTCCGTCGAACACAACGGTTGTTGTCCCGCCGGGGACGTACACAGAGCAGGTCGTGGTGAACCGCTCGATCACGATCGTCGGCCGTAACGCGACTGTTCGTGGGAACGGGACCGGCTCGGTGATCACGGTTCGTGCGCCGAACGTAGCGCTTTCCGGGCTCCACGTTGCAGGCGCCGGCAACCAAACGAGAGACCCCGAGGCGGCGCGACGACAGGCCCGCGATGATGGAAGCTGGGACACCAACATCCAGCTCGGTTACGGCTACGGCGACGCCGGGATTCGAGCGATTGACGCGCCGGGCTTGTTCGTCGACGACGTGACTGTCGAGACGAACGCAAGCGGGATCCTCCTCCGCGCGGGGTCCGACGCCGTCGTCCGTGCGCTCCGGGTCGACGGGAGCGACGACTGGCGTGACGGCTTCATGGGGATCACGGCGATGGAATCACAGGTGACTGTCACGGACTCCGTCTTCGATGGGGGCCGCGACGGGATCTACGCGCACCGCGCCGACGGGTCGATCGTCCGGAACTCGACGTTCCGGGGCAACCGGTACGGCACGCACCTCATGTACACCGGCGACGCGTTGATCGCGGACAACACGTTCCGCGACGCGCGGTTCGGCGGGATCACCGTGATGACGCGACCATCAGGCAACGCGATCGTTGGCAACGACGTGCGGCGATCGGGTGCCGGGATACAGGCGTCAGGCACGCGGGCGTATGTGGCGTACAACACGCTCGCGCACAACGGGCTCGGCTTCTCGACCAGCTCCCGGGGATCCCTGTACGAACACAACGTCGTCGTCGGCAACGAGGAAGGCGCCCATGCGACGACGGTCGTTCCCTCGAGCCGTGTCGTCGCGAACGACTTCGTCGCCAACGATCGCCACGCGATCGCGGGGCCGGGAGCGCTTCGCGTCTGGGCCGCGGAGGGTCGCGGCAACTACTGGGAGGGAGCAACTGTTGGCCTCCACGAGCCAGGCAGCCGTGCGTACCGGCCGACGTCCGCTGTCGATGCCGCGCTCCATCGAGAGGTCGCAGCAGCCGCGCTGCGCGAGTCGCCGGCCATGGCGCTCCTAGACGGGCTCTACGGGACGGTGCCGGGCGCGCGCTCCGGAAGCATCGTTGACCCCGATCCGGCGACGGAGCCGTTCGCCCCGGACCGCGTTGCCGCGGCACAGTTGCCAGACGGCGATCCAGTTCACGCCGACTGGCGGGCGGCGATCGCCTCGACTGGCGCCAACTCGTCCGTCGAGCCGTCGACGATGAGGGCCGCCAATCCACCACTCACTACGGAGGGACGCCGATGATCGACGACGCGGTCGCCTCGCTGTCGGGGGTCTCACGGACCTACGGCGGGATCGCCGTGCTCGACTCGGTCACGCTCGACGTCAGCCCTGGTGTAACGGCCGTGGTCGGTCCCAACGGCTCCGGGAAGTCGACCCTGCTTAGGCTCCTTGCCGGCGCGGCCGAGCCGACGACGGGAGCGGTGTCGGTGGCCGACTCGCCCGGACCGAAGCCTATCGGGTACCTCCCGCAGCGCGTCCCGTTTCGTGACGGCTTCACCGCCAGCGAGACCCTCGCGTTTTACGCCCGGCTCGTCGACGCCGACCCAGAGGCGGCGCTCGAACGAGTGGGGCTCTCGGATGCAGCCGACCGTCCGGTTGAGGCGCTTTCCGGGGGGATGCGGCGGCTGCTCGGTATCGCGCAGGCGACGATCGGTGACCCCCCACTTATCATCCTCGACGAGCCCACGAGCGGCCTTGACCCGGGGATGCGCGAGCGCGCGTTTCGAACGGCCACTCGGGTCGCGACCGACGGCACCGCCGTCGTCCTCAGCTCACACGACCTCGATCTCGTCGATGACCACGCGGACAGCCTCGTCCTCCTTGCGGGCGGCCAAGTGGCCGCTGCAGGCTCTCGTGGAGAACTCCTCGCCGACTACGACGTCGCGTCCGTCGACGAACTGTACCGGGCCGTCGTCGGCGGGTCGGTCGCGACTGACGAGTCGCCGGCCGTCCACGTGACGGGGGTGTCGAACCGATGAGGGGGTCGCTTGCGGGGCTTACCACGATCTTCAGACGCGAGCTTGCGACCGTCTTCAGGACGCCCGGGTACGGTGTGCTCGGGGTGGGCTTGCTCGCGCTACTGGCCGGGATCGTCGTCGTCGGTGGGGGCGGTGCGACCGGGTTCGTGCCGGCGATCGTCGATCTCCTCTTGCCGACCGAGGTCGTCGTTCCGCTCGTCGCGTTCGTGCTCGGCTATCGGGCGCTGCTCACCGACACCGAGAGCGGCGAGTTCGCTGTGATCCGAACGTACCCAGTCGGCATCGGCGGGTACGTCCTCGGCGTGGTGCTCGCACGGGTGGTCGGGCTGCTCGTCGTCGTGGGCGCTCCGTACGTCCTCGTCGGTGCGGGGGTCTGGCTCACTGCCGCGCCTGACACCGGGATTTTTGCCACGCACTCCGGCGTCGACTCGCCGTGGCTGTACGTCCGCTTTCTCGCGTTCGTCGTCCCGTTCGCAGCGACGTACCTCGCGCTGGCGACGGCCGTCTCCGCGATCGCCGCCTCACGCCGGGCCGCGATCGCACTTGGTGTGCTCACCGTCGTCCTCGGTGTCCTCGGCGGCGACCTCGCGGCCGTCGGCTCGCTCACGGGCGGGACCTCCCCCGAGGCGATCTCGGGACTCCTCGCACGCACGCCAAACGGGGCCTTTCGCGGGCTGGTGTTCGAACACGTCGTCGGTGTCGCGTTCGCTCCCGAGGGTGGATTCATCGCGACCGGTCGTGCGCTCGCATCATTGACCGCGTGGACCGTCGTCCCGACGGCCCTCTCGGCGGCCGCGCTGGCGTACGGACGGCGTCTCGACGCGTTCCTCGAAGGGATTCGCGCGTCACGGCGTGGGTGATCACGAGGCCATCCGAAACCGCTCGCGCGAGCGACTCCCTACGGGGTCGACTCACCGGGTGTCCCCGGTGCGTGGGCGTATACCGCGTACAAGACGATCGCGGCGATCAGGAAGTCGAGACTGTGTTCGAGAAAGTGGTGGACCGGCATCGGCACGTACCCGAGCACGGTGCCGGCACCCACGACCGACCGGGCGAGAAGCACCCCGACGGCGACACAGACGAGCCGATACTGCCGGGTCTGGCGGCGGCGGTACGCGAGTAGACTCACGAAAAAGAGGATGCCGGTGCCGATTCCCGCGACGGTGACGACGACGAGGAGCGCGAGTGAGCCCTCGACTCCCCAGCCACCCGTCGCCAGTGGTGTGCCCACGTCGGTCATCGATACGGTCAATCGACGCGCCACGGATATGAATACTGCACCCGACGGTCAGCGAGTCAATTCCCGACTGCGGGGACGACACGAGCGGCTTTTATCCGCACCGGCGCTATCTTGACCATCCTCATGTCGGACACTAGAGCCCGCATCCGTCGGCACGTGCTCGACACCCCGGGCGTCCACTTCAACCGGCTCGGGCGCGATCTCGACGTCGCGACCGGCCAGGCGCAGTACCACCTGCGTCGGCTCGTCCGCGATGACGAACTCGCGGTCGAGCGTGTCGCGGGGCGCACACATTACTTCGATCCCGCGTTCGACCCGTGGGAGCGACGGACGATCGCGTTCTTGTGCCGCGAGACCGCAAGAGAGCTCATCGTTCGACTGTACGCCGAGGGTCCGGTCCGACCGGCCGACCTCGCCGAGGAGCTGGGTCTCGCCCGCAGCACCGTCGCCTGGCACGTCTCGACGCTCGCCGACGCCGGGGTGCTCGAGAAGTCCGACTCGCGGCCGATGACACTCCAGCTCGCGGCGCCAGAGCGGACGGTGACACTCTTGGAGGCGGTCTCGCCCTCGTTACCCGACCGGCTGCTCGACCGGTTCACGCGGACGGTCGACCAGCTCCTCGAGTGACCTGACCGGTTGCGTTCGGCGATCGCACCAGACGCGTTAGGGGCGTTCACAGCCACGGTCGTGTATGTCCGCGCTCGCCGGTGTCGTGTTGTGGGGTCTATTGTCGCCGCTGTCGTGGGGCGTGTCGCTGCTGTCGGTTGCCGGTGACCGCTCGTCTGTGCTCTCGGCTGTGCTCACACAGGCGACGTGTGAGCCGACCGGAACCATCTACACGAGCGAGCCGCTCGGACTCGGCGTCTTCGTGTTGATCGGATTGTTCGGCGGCGCCCACTGTCTCGGAATGTGCGGGCCACTCGTCTCAACGTACACTGACCGGATGCGTGAAGACGACCGATCGACCGACGGCGGTCGAACTGTGGGGCAGCCTGCAACGCTCACCGTCGAGCAGGTGCGCCAACACGCGCTGTTCAACCTCGGACGCGCGGGGAGCTACGCGAGCATCGGCGCGTTGTTCGGGCTCGCCGGGAGCCTCGCGTTCGTCACCGGCCGGACGGTCACAACCGTCGCAGACGACGTCCACGCGGTCACGGGTATCCTCGTCGGGACCGTCATTGTCGCGACCGGGGTTCGCTACGCGCTGCGGCTCGAGTTTTATGCGATATCCGTCCCCGGACTCGACCGCCTGTTTCAGGCGGTCACAGCCCGGCTCGTCCCGCGGATCGACGCCTGGGTCGGCGACTGGCGGATCGTCGGATTGGGGGCCGCTCACGGCCTGTTACCGTGTCCGTTGTTGTACCCGGCGTTCCTCTACGCGTTCGTCCAGGGGAGCGTCGCCGGCGGCGCGGTCACCCTCGGCGCGCTCGGCGTCGGGACGATCCCGGCGATGTTCCTGTTCGGCACGCTCTTCGGGTCGGTGAGCACGGAGCGGCGACTGCAACTCCACCGGGTGCTCGGTGTCGCCTTCATCGCACTCGGGTACGTGCCGCTCCAGCACGGACTCGCGGTGCTCGGCGTCCCGCTCCCGCACCCGCCAATCCCGTACTACTCTCCGTTCTAGCTCCGTTCGACGCACACACCAGACGGGTTATCTGTGGCCCACGCCACCGGGCGAACATGCACAGGCGGACGGTACTCGGTGGGATGGGCGCAGCGGCGACAGGGGGACTCGCCGGCTGCACGAGCCGGCTGTTCGGCAGCGACACCGAAGGAGTGGTGCTTGGTCCCCAAGAGGACCAACTCGCCGACAGCGAAGACCTCTCGTACCCTGCGTACGGCCAGTCGCTGCCCGCGTTCGAACTCGCCGCGCCGCTCGCGGGCACGACGATCGACAGCACGGCACTCGATCGGACGGCGATCGTGACCGCGATATTCACCTCGTGTCCGGCCGAGTGTGGCATCCTGCTGTACCGACTTGCTGGGGTACAACAGCGGATCGCCGAGTCAGGGATGACCGACGAGGTGGTGTTTCTCCCGATTTCGTTCGATCCCCAGCGTGACGACGACGCGGCGTTTCGGACGAACGCCGAGACGCTCGGGATCGATCTGTCGGCCGGGAACTGGCACTACCTGCTCCCGGAGACGCCCGCCGAGGCGAAGACGGTCGTCGAAGAGCGACTCGGCATCGGCTTCCAGCGGACCACCCAAAGCGACCGGCTCGAGGGATACGACTTCACCCACGCGGTGGTGACACTGCTCGTGAACCCTGACGGAGTCGTAGAGCGCGCCTATCGTGGCGAACAGATCGACCGGGATCGCGTCACAAGCGACCTCGAGACCGTCGTCACCGCCTTCTCCGAGTCGTCGTAGGTGTCACCTGCGGCACCTCACGAGCCACGACGACCGCCCACGCGTGTCGTCCTCTCGTGACATCCCGGCGGACTCGTCTGTTCGGGGGCTGCCGCAGGGACAACCGAGATGTAGGCTCCGGTCCACTGACTGGTATGAACGTAGACGTGCTGGTGTACGACGGCTTCGACGAGCTCGATGGAATCGGTCCGTACGAGGTGTTCGACTACGCGCTGACGTACGCTGGCGAAGAAGACAAGGACGCGGTCAACGGTGCTGCTGGTGATGTCGACGCCGCCGGCCGCGTGCGGTACGTCACCCTCGACGTACGCGAGACTGTGACAGCGAGCCACGGAACCCGAGTGGGTGTCGACGGGACCCTCCCGGGGCCTGACAGCGACGACGCGCCGGACCTCCTCGTGGTACCTGGTGGCGGGTGGAACGGCCGCGACGAGGAGGCGAGCGCGTGGGCAGAGGCACAGCGAGGCGACGTTCCAGACGCATTAGCGGCCCATCACGCCGCCGGCACACGAATTGCGAGCGTCTGTACCGGGTCGATGTTGTTGGCCGAGGCGGGCGTGACCGACGGTCGCCGCGCCGTCACCCATGCGGCAGCTATCGACGAGCTTCGCGCATCTGGCGCCCAGGTCGTCGACGCACGTGTCGTCGACGATGGTGACCTGCTCACGGCCGGCGGCGTCACCTCGGGGATCGACCTCGCGTTGTACATCGTCGAGACCACCTTCGGCGAGGCGATCGCCGAGCGCGTCGCGACCGTCATCGAGTACGAGCCCCGACACGCGGTGGCGTCCCCGGAGTGACCGTCCGCGGGCTCACTCGGCCGCGTCGGCGGTCGCATCCACCGTGATCACGGTACAATCGAGTTGGTCGCGTAGGTACGCGTCGATGTCGGGGTCCGACAGGAGCGTCTGGACCATCCGGCGCCAGCGCCCGGCCTGTTTCGACCCGATGACGACCACGTCTGCGTCCTCGGCGACGGCCTCCTCTAAAATTGTCTCCTCGACGAGGAATCCCCGCCGAACCGCATACCGGGCCCGATCGAGACGGCCAATCCTGCGCTCGACCGCCCGCTTGAGGTCCTGTCGTGAGACGCCGCCGCCCTGCTGGAAGAGATCGACGTGGAGCACCCGCAGATCGGCGTCGCGCTCGTCGGCGACGCGCACTCCCTCTCGGAGGGTTGCTGCCGAGTGTGCCGTAAGTGGGTATCGAACTGGTACCACGACCAGCGTCATGCCCGGACGGAGGCGTCGGCGACGTAAATACGCCGGTGGTTGCGTGCCCGCTTGGGGGCGCAACCGGCTTCGATTCTACCCTTCGGCACCGCTCATACACCGGCTTTTTGAACACTGAATTGCCAGTCGTCACTGCAAAGCAACGCTCATCAACAAGGTCTTTGAGACCGTCAAAAGACGCGCTCGATGACACCGCCCGTTGGGTCACACTGGGTCCAGCTGGTCTTCGTCGTCGGTTATCAGGTCGGCCGTGGCCGACTCCCGTAGGGACGCTTGCTCCTCTATCATCTCTTTGGCCTCAACCGCCTGCGCCTGAAGCGCCTCAACTCGGGGGACGTCGGTGACTGTCGAGAGCAACACGACCACAGAGAGCACGTCAGCGCTCTCACGCGGGTCGTCACCGGCGAGTACCTCCGCGCTCTCGATCTCCGATTCGACCCACCTGCGGCCGGCCTCCAATCCCTTTCGTGACAGCGACGACGGTGACCCCGAAAGGACGATGAGCGCCCGTTCGGCGGTGTCGACGGCAGCTGGACACGTCAACCGGGAGTTGACGGCCTCCCGTATCAGTCCAGAGACGATCGTGGCAGAGTCGGTGTCGTCGTCTGTGTCCGCGCTACTGCCTCCAGCCAGCCGTGAGAGCAGACCACGTCCCCCGGCCGATGGGTCGGCTGTTTCGGCGTAGGCGATCGTGCTCACGCCTCCGCTTGACAGTGTGCGGTTGATGTCGCTCGCGTCCATCGCGTTCTCTGAGAGCGTCGAGCCGTCGACGGTCCCCGCAGAGAGCAGCCGCATGATCCGCGTCGAGACCTCTCTGTTGGCCCGCGCGTATCCGGCCTCCA
>Ga0209945_1000068_pt1 | contig 33760 bp, 32 predicted proteins | sample SalPonR2_A_D2_MG_FD_185703 | JGI IMG/M metagenome (GOLD analysis project Ga0209945, IMG submission 185703) | Salt pond soil microbial communities from South San Francisco under conditions of wetland restoration - Salt Pond MetaG R2_A_D2_MG... ...
CTGGTTCAGGCTCTGGTGTCGGCGGAGATGGAGGTAGTGGCGGTTCACCTGCTGTAGCTGGCGGGGACGGTGGAAATGGTGGCGTTGCTGCCGACCCAAACACTATCTTGTTGACAGAGTCAGTTTCTCGAGAAAGTCCATATATTGAGTTTCGTCCACTATATTATCCACGTGGCGAGCCACAAGAGTTCTCCGCCGGCCAGACAACAACGTATACACCTCCAGCAAATACATGGGCGCTTGATATTGAACTACGAGGTGGAATAGGGACACAGGGTGAACCATCATACCAGCTTTATTACGGGGGTGAAGGATTTATGAAGGATGGAGGAGGCAGAGGTCCTGGTGGCTATGTCCTCGCACGTCTCCCTATTGAACAGCAAGAGCAGTTCCGTGTTGATGTCGGTCGCGATGGAGCCGGCGCACCGGGTGGCGAAGGAGACGGTGGTGGTGATGGCGGCAATGGTGGAACCCTATCAACACTTACACGAATGCGTGATGGGACAGAGATCGCAGCTGGTGGTGGCGGTGGCGGTGGTGGCGGTGCAACTACCTATATACATGCATCTGCAGGCAGGCTCTACGACCGCGATGGTGCGGGTGGAGGCGGAGGCGTCCCTGGTGGCCAGGGAGGATCCGGTAGTGGCGATGCGACAGCCGGCTCTGATGCCGGTGGGACAGGGACAATCGGTGGCGACGGAGGAAGTGCTGAGAGTAGCGGCCAAGCAGGCACAACCCGCACACATTCAGCACTTACTCGAGCAAAAGACGGGTTCATAACGGATGGACAATCAACTGACGGGGCTGGTATCACCATCACACCGGTTTTCAACCCAGATCGACCACCAGCGAACCTCACCGCCACATCAACCGGTGAGGAGACAGTCTCGTTATCATGGGATGACAAAAGTTCAGGTGAAACACAGTTCAACATCTACCGGGGGACATCAAAGGGAGATCTCTCAAAGATCGGATCGACGACCGCAAATACAACGACCTATGTAGACTCAACCGTCGATGTGGGGACCTACTACTATGCAGTAACATTCGTCAACGACATCAGAGAGTCACCAAAGTCAAATACTGCCTCAGCCACAGTAGGTGACCTCGTAAACGTATGGACAGGCAATACGTGGGAACAGAAAGTACTGTACTACTATGACGGCAGTCAGTGGGTTCCGGCAGCGAGTATTGAACCACAGTAATTGACCGCCTCTCTCCCCGAACAGTAGGCCCTCTTTCTGCGCAGTGTCATCTCAAACAAGCCCCCCCCACCCCGAAAGCCTAGTGGGTCAAATAAAGACAAGACCCCTACCGCATTTTTCTTCAGTAATGGGTGGCAGTAGTAGTATTGAGAAGACTTATCCACCTACACCATCAATATATAGTAGGTTCGCAAGCCAGCCACAACATGACTGGTGACAAAACGCCAGAAGAACTACGATCAAGATGAACTGCCCAAACTGTGACGACAGCACATCCGTCCAAGATACAAGAGTAGTTGAGGACGGGAACACAGTTCGGCGTCGGAGGGAGTGTAACAGCTGTCAATTCCGGTTTACAACGTACGAGCGGAAAGACTGGAGCTCACTCCGTGTTGCAAAGCAAGATGGAACAACCGAACCGTACGACCAACAAAAAGTTCGAAGCGGAATTGAGATGGCTACAAAGAAGCGGCCTGTGTCAGCAGACACGATCACAGAGATCACTGCTGACATCACCGAGGAACTCAAAACCCGCGATGAACAGGTAGTCGATGCCACCGAAATCGGGTCTGCCGTCGCTAGCCGACTTCGCGACCTTGACGAGGTTGCGTACGTGCGGTTTGTGTCTGTATATGAAGGGTACTCTGAACCCCAAGAGTTCAGAGGCGTACTCGATAGCATCCTTGAAAATACGAATACAACAGACGATACTGCGCCCACCTCACAGTAATGAATCACTCACAACCAGTCGAAACAGTAGCACAGAGAGCTGTTCGCGGTCATTCACAGCTAACTAACGACGCAGACGGTACCCACACATGAGTAAGTCAGAACCTCACAGTGCAGACGAGCGTACAGCCACCGGCAACGATACCGACATCTTTGCCGAGCGAACCCAACTCAAACCATACCAATACAGTGACTTCTTAGACTACGTCGACGCCATCCGGAACAGCTACTGGGTGCATACGGAATTCAACTTTGATGGCGACGTGCAGGACTTCAAGGTCAATACGACGCCTGCTGAAAAGACCGTCATCAAGCGGACGATGCTCGCGATTGCACAGATCGAAGTCCAGGTCAAAACGTTCTGGTCGGACATCTACGAAGAGATGCCAAAAGCTGAGGTCGGCAATGTCGGCATGACCTTTGCAGAGAGTGAGGTACGCCACATGGACGCGTACAGCCACCTTCTCGATGTGTTGGGCATCACTGAAGACTTCAAGCAGATCACCGAAGAACCGGCTATCAAACAGCGTATCGAGTATCTCGATAGCTACCTAGAGAAAGGCAAAAGCAATGACAAACAGGAGTACGTGATGAGTATCCTCCTGTTCAGTACATTCGTCGAGCACGTCTCTCTGTTCAGCCAGTTCCTGATCATGACGAGCTTCGACAAACATGAGAAAAAGTTCAAAGGCATCGCCAATGCTGTCGAGGCAACTAGCAAAGAAGAGCAGATTCACGGCCTCTTCGGCGTCGAACTTGTCGACACCATCAAAGAGGAGAACCCCGACCTCTTCGACGATGAGTTCGAGCAGGAAGTCCAAGAGGCCTGTGAACAGGCATACGAAGCGGAAATGGACATCCTGGATTGGATCTTCGAGGACGGAGACCTGGAGTTCCTTCCCAGAGAACACGTTGATGCGTTCCTCCGCGACCGATTCAATCAGAGTCTTGAAAATGTTGACGTCGACCCACTGTTCGATACCGACGATGAGTTGGTAGACGAAACGCGGTGGTTCGATGAAGACATAATGATGACAAAGGATAACGACTTCTTCAGCAAGCGGTCCACCACGTACAACAAGCACACCCAGAGCGTCACCGCAGACGATATGTTCTAAACAATGTCACAGCAAGCACTCACCACCGTCGAGAACGCACACGATGAACCGTTCTACTGGCTCAACGAAGACAGCCGAGAATTCCTCCACGAAGACTACCTGCTTGAGGGGGTTGAACCAGAAGAGCGTGTTCAACAGATCGCAGACAGAGCTGCAGAGATCCTCGATGACGACGAGTTTGCAGACAAGTTCTACGACTATATGAGTCGTGGATTCTACAGCCTTGCCAGTCCAGTCTGGTCAAACTTCGGTCTTGATAGAGGACTCCCGATCAGCTGCTTCGGGAGCTATATCGAGGATAACATGGAGAGCATCCTCTACACACAGGCTGAAGTCGGAGAGATGACCAAGCTCGGCGGCGGCACCAGTGGCTACTTCGGAGAGTTACGTCCACGAGGTAGCCCAATCACCAACAACGGCAAGAGCAACGGCAGTTACAGCTTCACTGAGTTGTTCGACACGATCATCAACGTCGTCAGCCAGGGGGAAACCCGGAGGGGACAGTTCGCCGGCTACATCGACGTCGAACATGACGACCTCGACGAGTGGCTCAACATCAAGACCGAGGGCGACCCCGTCCAAGACATCTACTATGGCGTCATCATCGGTGACGACTGGTTCCAAGCGATGGTCGACGGCGACGAAGAAAAGCGGGAAACGTGGGCAAAAATCATCGAGACGCGGATCAACATCGGTGTCCCGTACATCATCTTCAGGGGCAACATGAACGAGGGGAAGCCACAGGTGTACAAGGACAAAGACTACGAAATCAACGCCTCCAACCTGTGTACCGAGATCGCACTGCCAGCCACCCCGCATGAGAGTTTCGTCTGCTGTCTCTCAAGTATGAACGCGCTCCACTACGACGAGTGGAAGGACACTGACGCAGTCGAAACGCTGACCCGCTTCCTCGATGCCGTCATGGAGGAATTCATCCAAAAGGCAGAAGGGACGCAGTTCATGGAGCGCCCAGTGCGATTCGCCAAGCGCCACAGAGCAATCGGGATTGGCGTTCTTGGGTGGCACAGCTACCTCCAGTCCAACATGATCCCGTTCGATAGCATGGAGGCAATGGAGAAAAACGAGGAGATATTCCGGACGATCAAAGAACGTAGCTACGAAGAGAGTGAACGGCTTGCCGACGAATTTGGTGAGCCAGACGTTCTCGAAGGCTACGGACGTCGGAATGCAACGACGATGAGTGTCGCTCCAACCAAGTCCAGCAGTGTCATCCTCGGGCAGGTCAGTGCTAGCGTTGAGCCACTCAAATCAAACTACTTCGTGCGAGATAGCGCGAAACTGAAGTCAACACAGAAAAACAGATTCCTCGAAGCCATCCTAGCCGAACGGGGCAAGGACACACGTGACGTCTGGGATAGTATCGCTGCCAAAGACGGGAGTGTTCAGCATCTTGACTGCCTCACAGACGAGGAAAAAGACGTCTTCAAGACGTTTTCTGAGATCCCCCAGATGGCGATCATCAATCAGGCAGCACAGCGGCAGAAACACATCGACCAAGCACAAAGCATCAACGTCTCAATTGACCCCGGCGAAGTGAGCGTCAAGGAGATGAACCAACTCTACATCAGTGCTTGGGAGAAAGGCATCAAGAGCCTTTACTACCAGCACAGTGTGAACGCTGCCCAGAAGTTCAGCCAAGACATCCTCGAGTGCAAAGCCTGTGAGAGCTAGTTCATCGTATCAGTCACGCTAGCCGCTGCCGCCTTTTGCCAGCTGTCGACTACTACAGGCGCACTGAACAGCCCTTAAGCCGTTTATTATCAGTTGATAGACGGCCGTCAGTAGATGAATCGTATTGCAACAACCCACACCCGCCCACTCTCTCAACAATGACAAACTACCAACACGGTCGTGTTATGCCAGCTCACACTGGCGTCACCGGACACCCATTTGGCGATACAGTCTACGTCCTTGTCGCCTGCAACGGAAGCGTCTACGGTCCCTGGCGAGATCAACACACTGTCGCCAAAGCCCACGCATCAGGCCTTAACGGATTCTTTGATCCAGACTGGCTAGAGCCCCAAGAAATTCCAGTTGGAGCTCTCCGAATTCCCGACATCCACACGCCATCGATGTCGACATTCAGGACGTAGCTAGCACCAAGCCCACAACTACTCACGGCTAGAACAGACTAGAAAGCTCAGAGACACCCCCGTAGGTATATACCCCTGGATAGAGACATACAATTGAGCGCCATCTACAGAGAAACAAGGCGAGTGCCTCGTGGCTTAACCCCGAGGTACTTCACAAAGATGTCAGAGACACCTGAAGAATCAGACGATACCCAGAACAAAGACACACACCCAATACAGACTCCAGTCGCATTCCAAGAGGACAAGACAATGCTCGAGTTTGTAAACGACGTAGTGGCAGCAGTACAAGGGCCAACCGGAGACGACTCAGACACCGACTTGCGACTGCACGAGATCAACCTTTCGTTCGTTGACAAAGACGGTGAAGAGTACGTCTATACACAAGAAGCTACCGACGTCGACTTTTCAACCGTCAATAACCTTGAACCGGTTGATCTCCCCATACAAGGACTCGACAATATCGAAGATGACAGTAAAGGATCAACCAACGTGACGATGGACAAACCCACACATAGACACAACCGCTCTCAAAGGCCACGTACAGCCCCAAAACAAACACCACAGACACCGCTTTCCCACACAGCCAATGCAAACAATCGAGGAATTCCACGATGAGTGACACTCATACCAACAGCTCACCCCCAGACCTGACTATCGTCAGAGCCAATCTTGAGTACGACATAGCTGCCCGCGTCGATGACAGTACACCCTCACCGTCAACGGGGGAAGGACTGATCCCAGACGATTACGCACTCCTCGGAAATGGACATGTCGAGTGCTTTGGCGAAAAAAACGCTATCGTCAAGGTGGCACACACTGGAGACACGATAACTATACAGGTAGACATACACGGAGACTCACTTCCAGTTGAACCCAGTCAGGAAGACATCGCGACTGAAGAACGGCCAACTGCATTATCAGACCTCAGTGAGGCTCTACAAGAGTATGAACGGACGATCATCAATACTATCACCACAGAGCTCGGTAAAAACTACTCTGGAGATAACAGTACGGCAGTCATCGGCCGAGATGAAGCAACGCTCGCCTATCAGCCCGATGAATGTATGTACTCGACACCGACAGACATGGCCTCATTCTGCTGCCGGCTCAACCCTGACTTGTTCTGGGAAGTGAACTGATCGCCTACAGAACCATGTTCATCGCTAAGACGTGTCGATGAATTCTCTGCTAATATATACGAGATTTAAGACCGAGAAACCCTCGTTGACACTCCTTTCCACCTGACCCACTCACTACGAGTAGGCCTTTCTCTGCCGTGTCAACGTTGCCTACGAGCAATGCCCGCTTGTCCAGTTCGACGACTAGCTTCCAGAGCAAAGATTCCTATGTCATCACCCACTCCAAAAGCGTTGCAAACCGTTCAGAGGCACCGTGCAGTAATTGAGTCCATACCATCATCTAAACGCGGATTCGTATACGAACCTGCAACTAAGCTCTCTGTCGCCGATCGGGAAGCCGTAATCACATCACTCAATCCAACTGCCGATACAGTACCGTCACCGTCTCCTGCCACACAGTCATTCATCGATGAACTACCAACTGACCAGCAAGCGACGGTCGAGGCGCGACTCAAGCGGATTGCAGCTGCTGACAACCCAACAGCATTCGAAACCGTAACAGCTACCGAACTTGCATATGGATTCTCAGATGAAACACTAACTGACTCTCGTCTCGTCTCACAGGCTGGTGTTGGTATTGCCCATATTGCACTCCATGGATTACTTGAAGAGGCAGGTCTTGACCCTGAAGAGACGCTCCCGGCGTCGCTCACAGATGCAGTCTTTCCTGACTCTTCCGATGCAGTTCGTGATAGCTCCAACAGCGATACAGACTCACTCATCAACATTTCTGAGCTAATGGACGACCACAGGCCACTTGCCGACGCACTGCGTCACCAATTGAAATACGCACGCGACTGCTTCTTCATCCGACAGTATCATGATGAACTCAATGATGAGCTCTCTATCAAACAAGTTCCAAAACTCGTCTGGAAACAAGCTGCACTTGATGTCCAGAACGACACTGATCCCTTTGCAGCAGTGGACAGTGACGACGACGACCCACTCAGTACTGATACCGGATGGCTCCATCAACAGTACCTCCCAGACCATCTCAAACCAGAAGCAGCAACGGAGACACAGCCAAATGGATCTGGAAAAACAGAGTCTGACAGCAACCAACAAGTACAAGCTGGGTCTCAAACAGGCCTTGACCAGTTCTGAACGTTCGCACACCAACAGGGGCAATTAAGCTCACAAGAGACTCGAGCAAGTTCCGTATCGGCACTCAGCATTTATCGTGGTAGATGGGTGATGGCTTTAGAAAAACAGACCACTGTTGATGACCCGAAAATGCCGTTTGACCGTGCCGTCCGCGTTCTCAGAGACGGCGTCGCAGACAGCTATGGTGCCCGCATAACGCCGATGGCCAACCTTCTTCGTGTAGGGGCTGACCTCTTCCCAGACGCCGACCGTGGCTCACTGAAAGAAGGATTCTATCTCGAACACAGTATCTGGCGGTATAAGTTGCCGCCAGAAAAAGTTCGCTCACAGGTCACCACTGCTGTAGAAAGGTATGACAACTCTCACCAGTGCAATCAAGATGAGACACTTACCACTAACCAGATTGAAACCATCATCCAAGTCGCTGGGTACCGCCAACGTAGTAGCCTTGACCCATACGAAAGGTCGGCATGAATTCTATCTCACAAGTAGTCAAATGTACGATCAACAGACGCTTCTTAACTTTCATAAGACCGATGAGCCGGACGACAGTGAAACCAAGCCACCATCACAAAGTGTCTCTTCATCAGTCGGAGTTAACACAACAATAGTAGCAGATCTCCCTGACCAATACCACCGCAAAGAAATTGCAAGCCACCAAGAAGAGAAGAGATCGTACGAGTTGTGTACCCCTGACGGGACAGTAGCGCCTTCGTTCACTACAGTTGCTGGGAGCGGCGGTATGGGTCCACAAACAGGTATTGACTCACCTCACGATATCCTCTCTCTCACGGAGGAACTCTACGGCACCCCGATCGTCGTCAACGGCGGAGGGATGAATGTTGCCGGTAGTGGCGGCCCACTGTTTGGCCAGCTGCGTGATACCGAGTTGGTCAAGCTCAATACCAGCACCCGCAAAGAGAAAGCCCCACACTCAGTCAGAGTCACCTGCAAACCACTCTATCGGCCACACGGCAGTATTCGTCGCGACGAACGAAAAGCCGTTATAGGATCATACACACTTGCTGTTCCGACAACACATCAGGATGCTGTGCAGGCTGCACAAGCACTATCTGCGTGGATGAACGAGACAGTTGAGTATCTTGACCCTCAAGCACGAGAGGCAGCTCGGCGCAGTCAACAGCTTGTACAAACGCTTGCTAACGTGGCACCAGGAGACACAATCCAGACACCAATATACGAGACACCACTCACGGTTATCTCCGAACAGTACGAGGCGCATGTCCGGATCCCAAAAATAACTGAAGACGACACGTTCAAATCAATATCAAGTGTCGTTGTCGACAACCCCCGCGGCGGCACCTACCAGTTTGGATTCCAAAACAAAGCAGACACTACCCCACCAACGTGCCATCTTAGTTCCTCACAGTCAACACCCCCGAAACCAAACACAGCATTTCGCGGTGCTGAACAGTTCTCAGCGGCAGACATTGAGGTCACAACCGGGAACACCGACCTCAAACCAACCAAGGTCGTGGGTCCAGATGAAGAAGTCCAGCAGTCGCCCCTTCCAAAACCATGTTTGAGAACGCAACTGAGCGACATCGACAACGTCGGTCCCAAGGCATCTCGAGAAGCGTTCAAGAAACTCAAAACAACAGACGCACACAGGTTAGCCCACAATCTCTACGGCAGCGGCACTGATATTGCAGAAGCCGATATCGTCAGAGCATTTGACGGACACCCATCAAAGAAGATAATCCTCACCGAACTCAAGGAAATAGCAGCCGACCTCAGTTAAAAATTGACCCACAGCCGGGCCATGTCTTTTTGTGCACTGGGACAGTACTCCCAAGCGGTGCATTCACGTCACCCATAACCAATGAGCGACGTACAATCCCTTGCAGAGGACCTTGTAGAAACGTTTGATGGCCATCTTGAGCTTGACGCCGATACAGTTGTCACGAAGCTCAACGAAAAAATAGAGAAATACAAGCTGCCCGCAGACGAGGCACATGAGCTTGTCCAAAGAAAGTACGCCAAAGAAGCAGGTGTTACTGTCGAAGACATCAGTAATGAAACAGTCTCGCTTGATGCTCTCAGCATTGATGGGCAGGAAGTGAACGTAGAGGTGAAGATTGTTGAGGAGTTCGACACGAGTCACGACAGTATGGTTCAGGCAGGGCTTGTTGGCGATGAGTCTGGCACAAAACGGTTTACCGTCTGGTCTGGCGACCAGGGGGACCCAGATCCACTCGACGTAGGAAAGTCATACAAACTGTCCTCTGTTCTCATCGACGAATACAACGGCCAATACAGTATCAAAATCACACCGCTATCAAGCCGAACAGAACTTGAAAGCGATGTAAAAGTCGGTGACGACACAACAACGTACGATGGTGTAATCACGAAAGTAAGTGAAGAGCGATCTGGATACATCACGCGATGTCCTCATGAAGACTGTACGCGTGTCCTTGACGGCAGTGCCTGTCCAGAACACGGACAGATAGATGATGGCGTAGATGACATACGTATCATTGGATATCTCTTAACTGGCACAATAACACACCAAGTTGTATTCAATACTGAACTCACTGAACGGCTAACCGGAATGTCTGTCAGTGATGCAACAGAACTGAAAAAAGAAAACATTGGTGCCGGGAATATCGTTGGACGAGAATTTAGAGACGAGGTCCTAGGAGACGAGATTTCCGTCGAGGGGTTCTCATATGGGGACTCGGATATGTTCGTCGTAACCGGAATGAATGAATTGAACCCACCAAGTGCAGACGGAACAGTTGAACGTATTAAAAAGCTATCCAACAACGGTGAAACAGCATGAGCTCATCAACAAACGGAGCTAGTAGCGCAGGTAACACACAGTCAAGACAGCCAGCAAGAAGAGTGTTTGAAGATGAGCTAGCCGCAAGTACATTCGCATTTAGCGAAGAAGACAGAGAGACTGCCCCACAATACCTATTACTGCCAACCGGGGCTCGAGCAAACCGTGTTCTCATGGCTGGAGTCATCACAGATGTCTCTGAGGTCACGGAAGACGACGGAAGTAGTTCGTTGCAAGGTCGATTTGCTGGCGACAAGAACGCCCTAAATGTGTATCCAAACCAGTACGCTGGTGGAGACCAAATACTTGAACCATTCTACGAGGAGACACCAGAGATAGCCCTCATTGTCGCAAAACCAAAAGTAAGCAACAGAGAAACAGGGCAAGATCGAGTCTATCTAAATATCGAATGGGCACAAGATATCTCGCCATCGCGAAGAGAGAGATGGGTGGCTCGCACCGCAACGGAGACTATCGACCGGGTTGAACAGGCAATAGCTGCAAACAACAATGAAGAAATGTCAGACATGTATATTGAACTAGCTAACGAAGAATACGATCCAGACTTAACAGCCTATCAAGATAGCTGTCTTGATCATCTCCAGACACACGGCCTTGCTGAGTGACTCGTCAGATATGCCTTTTTGACTTGTATAGTGAAAGACCAAGCTAGTTCATCTTTCCTGGAAGTGGCTACACAAGAAATTAAGTCGCTAGAATCAGTACAAATACACATGAAAAAGGAGCCGAATTGCCGGTCCAAAGCGTCCTACTCAATGGGTAAGAATGGGGTGCATAAGTGTTCTACTAGATCACTCATATGAGGGCCTCAACGAATACACCCCCACCGATTCCACGCCTCCCCCCTGAAGAGGAATCACCGGCAACTTTGGTGATGGTCCCAGGGAGTAAGGCTGCAAAAGTAGGCCAAGGAACGCTTCAGACACTTGTCGATAATGTAGATCTAGATATCCTCGTTGGAGTCGATCCATATCCACAGGGACTTCGAGGCATGGCTCCGAAAGACGCATCGCTCCCAATATTTCTCGGGCGGGCAACAGATGGCCCAAAGTACACACCAATCAACTCAGCACAGACTGGCATTCTCGCACTCCCGAGCAACTCGCAAGAGGCCGAACTATCAAAGTCAGTAGAGCAAGCGGAACCAACGGTGGAAGCCCAACACAACCTAACCGACTGTCAAGCGGTGTGTGTCATTACACCAGACATTTCGCTATCAGTGTCTCCACAAGAGCGGTCAACAACGCTTGATGGGATCGAGGAGTACGCATCCCGTCTCCCACCAGCACTTCGTGGGCCATCAGTAACCCACCTCTCTACAAATCTCCGAGTAGGGTTTTCAACAACCTACAGACAGAACGAGGGAAATGAAGACGCAATATATATTGCTGGCATCGGCACGTCACAGGCAAACCTTGGCGCTGCGAGAAACAGTGAGGACCCTACAGCAACGATTATCAACCAATTCTCAAATGGAGTAACACGCGTAAATTCAATCGATTTGGACGCATTTGGCGTCCAGAGTGTTCATGGGGTTGGGCCAAGCCGGCACAAGACGCTTCAAAAAGCCGGCCTCTCAACGCTTTCAGACATAGCTGATACATCTCCCAAACTGCTCGCAGACCTCTCTGGGATAGCCAGCAAAACAGCAGCGGCTATTCACGCGCGTGCAACGGCCCGTGTAAATGGTACGATCCAACCAATTGGTACAGATACGCTCCCAACTGATGATCCTGTTTTCATTGATATCGAGACAGACGGGTTGAGTCCGTCGACAGCATGGTTAATTGGTGTTCTTGATGGAGGGTCAGAAGAGGGCCGATATCTTACGTTTCGTGAGCAAGAACCAGGAGACGGGTCCCATCTTGAGGCATTCCTCATGTGGCTCACAGGTCCAGCACAGGGACGTCCAGTTGTTGCCTGGAACGGATACGACTTTGATTTCCCGGTCATCAAAGACCAGCTGCAAACCCACCACCCAGAGCGTGTATCTGACTGGGAGAGATGCTTTCAGTTTGACGCACTCTGGTGGGCAACACAAAAAGACGGTGGTAATGCAGCGCTCCCTGGCCGAACAAACAAACTTGAGGATGTGGCTACGGCATTAGGCTGGGAACCATCTGTTACTGGCGTTGACGGCGCAACTGTGGCCGCTATCTATTCAGCGTATCAGACACATACCGCAGTAGACAGCCAGTCACACCGCACACCAGATTGGGACCGGCTTGAACGCTACTGTGAGGATGACGTTCGTGCGCTCGCAACGATTTATGAACACCTCCAACAGGCTACAGAGGACAACCAGTCTGTCCCGCCAAGTATGAACACAAACCAAGGCTCGCTCAGCGATTTCTGTTAATCATGGCAAAAGACACACCAACAGCGGACGAGATAGAACCGAACATGCACCGCCTACGAACCGACGGTGGACGGACAACAAACAACGTCCCCGTGCTATCCAAGCCAGAACTCAAAGACTCGTTCCCAGACTGGCGTAACCAAATTAGACACACAGAACACCTCCCAGAACGGTCTGCAGCGACTGTATCGCCAACCGAGGTACTCACGTCTCAACTTGCCTCTCAGATTCCTCACAACCTCTACTCACATCAGGCGACAGCGCTTAACAGTCTTGCAGAGGGAGAGAATGTCGTCGTTACAACATCCACGTCGTCCGGGAAAACACTCATCTACCAGCTTCAGATAGCTCGCAACCATCTTTCCGATAGCGATTCGACAGCACTGTGTCTCTACCCAACGAAAGCACTCAGTAATGACCAGGAAAAGTCACTCAATGATATGTTCCGAGGCACGCTTGATCTTGATATTCATGTCGGCACCTATGATGGTGATACAGATTCGGACCGCAAACAGCGGATCCGAAACGAAGCTAACGTTATCCTGACAAACCCAGCTGGGCTCAACGTCTACCTTCCACGTCATAATAGAGACAGTGGCTGGCACCGATTCTACAGTAATCTTGACCTTGTTGTCATCGACGAGGCTCACGAGTATAGTGGCGTCATGGGAACACACGTTGCATGGATCATCCGCCGACTTCGACGCATTCTCAGTCACTACGACGCTAACCCACAGTTCGTAATGACGACAGCAACCATTGGCAACCCAGACGACCACGCAAAACAGCTGACTGGCGCATCTCATAAGGTCGTCTCAACCGATGGATCACCACGCGGAAGCCGCGATATTGTCCTCTGGGAGCCACCACTTGATCTCGATGCAATAGAAGCCTCTGACAAAGAGGAGATCATAGACCCGACAGATAGGCAGACCGACTTTGAACAAGCCCGCCAGTCGAGTACAACAGAAGCAGCAAGCGTTACGGCCCACCTTGCAGTCAACGACGTCCAGACACTCCAATTCACGAACGCCAGACAGGCGACCGAAGTCGGAGCGAAACAGACCGTCAGTGCAGCACGAGACCACCCAGCAAATGAATATATTTCCGTTGAGCCATATCACGCCGGCCTTTCAAAAACACACCGCCGTGCCATTGAAAACCAGCTCAAAGACAGTGACGTTGACGCTGTCGTGTCTACAAACGCACTTGAACTTGGCATTGACATTGGGTCCGTTGAAGCGACAGTAACAGACTCATACCCTGGCACAAAGCAATCCTTCTGGCAACAGGTCGGACGCGCCGGCAGAGGCACAGCAGACGCACTCTCAGTCCTCGTCGGGGGGACAGACGCTATGGATGCATACATCTTCGACAATCCGAGTTACCTCTTTGATAGCGACACCGTCGAAGACGCGGTCGTCTCAATCAACAATGACAGTGTCTTCGCTGACCATCTCCTCGCAGCTGCCTCAGAACGCCCACTGACACGCGCAGATAGCGCATATCTCGGTGGTACGCAGCGGTTTGAGCAGATGGTGTCGATGTGGCAAGATGCTGGGGCACTCGAGCAAACAAGCTCACTCGACGCACAGGGAGTAAGCTACACCGGCGATCGACGCCCCCAAAGCCGTATTTCACTGTACGGAACAACTGGCAACGAATACACCATCGTCTGTCCAGACGGAGATATCAACCACGAACCAGTTGCAAAAGAACGCGCATATCGCGACTACCACAAGGGGGCGATCTTCCTCCACGCCGGCCAACAGTATACAGTAACAGAGATTGACCACAGCCCCCCTCGTCCAACCATCACCGTCGAAGAAACAGCAACAACCCACTATACCCAGACGCTATCTACAAAGCACGTCCGAGATATCTCCGTCAGCGACACAACAACACTTGCAAACGACATCTCAATCCACTTCGGAACTGGTACCGTCTCAATCACATACAACGAATACCTCACTCGTGACTTCAAGAGCGGTGACCTCGTTAGCGGGCCAACTCCCACTGACGCCCCACCACTTGACCTCAACACAGAACTCTTCTGGGTGTCACTGCCGTCAGATCACGTCGAACAGACGCTCTCTGCACTCGATAAACCCCTTCTCAGCCCGACAGAACGAGCTGAAACCGACCCAGCTATCCCCTCAGAACAAGCTCGATACACATACGCTGGTGGCATCCACGCTGCAGAACACGGCCTTATCCAACTTGCCCCACTTGAACTCATGATTGATAACAGTGACATCGGAGGCCTCTCAACAATCTCTCACCCACACGAAACGATACCCGGCCCTACGTGGTTTGTCCACGATGGGATCGACGGCGGCGTCGGCTTTGCCAAAGCCATCTACGACAACATCACATCACTAACACAGCGTACACGAGACCACATCGAAGCATGTGACTGTGGACGTCGGGGCTGCCCGCTCTGCGTCATGTCCGAAGATTGTGGCAACAATAACGACCCGCTTGATACCGCAGTTGGAGTGCTCATTCTTGACGACGTTTTGCAGGCACTCTCAGCGGAAGAATGGACACGTTGAACTAACTGGAAGAAAACGCTAATACAGAACGCGAAAGCTAGAGACCAATGCCATCTGATAACCTTCCCACAGCGTCCATCTCGTTTGAAGAAGATGCACGCAATGTCCACACCCAACTCTCAAAAGCAGGCATAGACTTCGTCACAGTCCACGACAGCCGCATCCTCGCGATCTACGCAACGGCGATCTTCAATATCACAACGGAAGGTGCACCACTCACCAACACCTCAAAAGCAACCATCGAGTGCTGGGAACCACCTCTCCCAGAATATCATGACAGCTCGCCAGCAACGGCACTTGACTCACTTCAAGAGATCCTCACAACTGGCCCTCTTTCCAATGAATAGGCAAGACAAGTGCCTCAGCGATTGCCTCAAGACGGTTCACAGATCGACAAGGCGAATGCCACGAAGAGCGGCCCAAAGGCTATCTAGCTGAAAGCAAGCGCTAAGCCCCCTTCCTCAGCGAGCGCCAAGCAAAGGGAAGGCGTGAGTAGGGGAGGGGTAGTTCACACCGACGACGATACCTGCACTTGTGACTGATCTTCTCCAGGCTCGTATGTATCAGTGCCTGACACCGTCACAGTCCCGTCGGCGGTAACTGTTACTGTCATTTCTTCCCAAGTAAAAGATATCTCCCCCTCTGGAATACTCTCCACAAACGCATTGATATCAACCCCTTCAGACACCTCAAGCGTTCCAAAAGTAGGGATGATCCTGTCTAGTCTCTCCGGCTCAACACCCTGATACTCAGCCACCGCCGAAATTAAGACTAAAAATGGCGACCGATCTGACGACTCATCATATTGCTGCCGCACAGCTTTCGACATACCATGTCATACTCTCCAACCAACTTAATTCTTTCAGGTTACAAGAATGGCCTCCTCCCACGCCTGAAGACGGAGGTATGCGATGTCGGTCTGTATCACGGAACCCGCCTCACGCTCCAGCGCGAAGAGAATATCAATCGTTTCTCTATGCTCTGTAGCACAAGTTCTTTATTTCTACCCACATATATTCGGATGGCGGCAGCTTGTCACTGCCGTACCGCATTGGTTATCATGGCTGTCTCTGGGGGTAGTGGGTTCAAACCCACTACTACACAGGTTAGCGTGAACACCACTAGGTGGCGTCCGACAACTGTTGGTCAGTACAACGGAGTCCACCGACAAGCCAACGGCTTCAGCAGCGAGTAGCCAATTGCGGTAATCGAAGAGAACGCCTCACGCTTTAGCTGAATACAGGCGCTAAGCCCCCTCCCTTAAGGAGCACCGCAGTCCGCGCCAGCGGACAAGGAGCGCAGTAGGGAGGGGATACAGCGCCGTCATCATCTTTCGCGCACTGTTCTATTCCCGGCCCACAGGCCCACGAACCGATATGTTCATGTTGAAACAATGTCTAAACAGTAGTGATGGATAGGCACGAAATCGAAGGCCACGAAGTCATTGAGGGCGAGGTGAAAGCCACCGGCAACGGCGCACACATCCTCGTTCCAAAAGACTGGCGTGGCGCAGACGTGAAAATCGTCCGAACATCAGACCCAACCGAGTAATCAATGCACTACACCTACAGGTTCCGGCTCAAGCCAACAGCCGAACAGCGTGAGTTGTTGGATTACCACCGGGACACCTGTAGGCAACTCTACAACCACGCTCTCAGGGAGTTTAACAAGATACCCGACTCGACAGGGACACTCAACCAACGAGTGCGGCAGGTCCGCGATCAACTCACCGACCTCAAAAGCTGGTGGGACGAACTGAATGACCTGTACTCAACGGTTGCACAGGCCGCTGTCATGCGGATCGAAGACAGTATCAAGGCACTCTCTGAACTGAAAGAACAGGGCTACAACGTCGGGAGTCTCAACTGGAAAGCGCCCGGAGAGTTCTGCAGTTTCACCTACGTCCAGTCTGGCTTCAAGTTCGACAAGAAGAACGGTCAGACTGTACTCTCGTTGTCGAAACTCGCGGATATTCCCATTGAGTACCACCAAGACATTCCTGACGATGAAACGGTCAAAGAAGTCACGCTCAAGAAAGAGCCAACTGGTGAGTGGTATGCCTCCTTTGCCGTTGACGACAAAGCGGAACCGACCAAGCCGTCGCTAGAAGATGTTGACAACGACGACATGGTGGGCATCGACGTGGGTATTCTAAAGTATGCTCACGACACTGACGGCACGGCAGTTGGTTCACTCGACTTCTCGGAAGAACTTGACCGGCTCGAACGGGAGCAACGGACCCTCTCGCGCAAAGAGCATAGGTCGAACAACTGGCAGAAGCAACGCCAGCGTGTTGCTGAGTGTCATCAACAAATAAAACGCAAGCGGCGTGACTTCCTGCACAAGCTCTCGGCATACTACGCTCAGGAGTACGACTTGGTGGCCGTCGAAGACCTCGATGTGAAAGAGATGCTGGAATCACCACGCAACAGCCGCAACACAGCGTCGGCGGCGTGGAACACCTTTACCGATCTGCTCGAATACAAGTGCAAACGCGAAGGCACGCACTTCGTGGAAGTCGAGTCAGCTGGAACGACCAAAGAGTGTGCGTCCTGTGGCGTCGAAACGGACAAACCGCTGTGGGTGCGTGAACACTCCTGTCCCGCCTGTGGGTTCGAAGCTGACAGAGACGCAAACGCAGCGTGGAACATTCTTTCTCGCGGTCTCTCGCAACTAGGAGTGGGTCACTCCGAAGGAATGCCTGTGGAGACTGCGCTCCCTGCGGGAACTGCGGTTGTTCCTGCAAAGCGCGTCGTTGAACCAGGAAGCCCCTACCTCAAGGAGCCGCCGAAGGCGGCGAGTAGGCAGGGGTAGTTCACCGCGGGGTTGACATCAAGTAATTCTGGAGCTAGACAAGCAATCAGCATTTATTTTGTATGATATGTGCTATGTTGATTAATATAAAACAACTAGCAACTAAGCCGTAGGAAACAGAGTACGTACCGGAATCCGGTACCCTGAATACACATGAAAATAATAAACTACAGTAGAGTCAGAATCAAGCAGAGACCCCATGAATAGCGAAAAAGCAGCCAACGTTAGAGATGCAATCAACGGGTTGCCGTGCGTTGCTCACGACCCTGAAGTGAGCCCTAACTACCCCAGTGATGGCAATACCACGGTCACCCGAGGTAACGAAAAATGGACACACACGGGAGACTGCGTTCATATAGCTGGACGAAGAGGGTACGCATTTTCGCCAGCTAAAATCAATGAAGCTGGGCAGATAGCGTTTGATGGCGGTCCGTTAAGACCCTGCTATGAAGTCACATTGCAACCACTAGCAGTTCCAACGCGACCACTCCCAAGTGTGTCTCTCCCACCAGCAATTGTCCACGAAGTCGCTAAGTACGACTGTCGTATCCGTGTTCTATCTGGATACCGCGGCGAGTACACTCCGGGGCTGATCCGTATCCGAGACGACCTCGCCCATGATCAAGATCCAGACGCAGATGGAGACAGGTGCCCCAACTGTCAGGCGACTCGATTCAAAATGCGGAATGGAATCCCAGAATGTGCTCGCTGTGGCACACAAGTTGAAGAGACGCGAACTACCGACGATGTGACTCTACAAACATTCACATGAACGACAGTCAAACATCAGATACCGAGACAGATGAAACAGATGCCTGCCAAGAGTGGGAGATCGGTATCCGTGCATGGGGCCCTGACGACAGTCCCGGCGAGGCACGGTGGGAGCACTACCACCCAGTAGCGTCTACAGAGGAGGCGGCGGTCAAAAAGGCACAACAGGAGGCGCGACGTGGCCTGAATTCGCTTGTTGGCATGCAAGACGTTTGTGAGGTTTTCATGATTGAGGGCCCATTTAAACTGAACGATGAGTAAACAGCAGACAAAATCCCAGCAAGACACACAAGCAGATGAAGATAGAATAAGCTACGTTGTGATCACAGATGGGAATAGACCATTTAATACAGGTGAGATCCTTGTCTGTGCGCCTCTCCCTGGATCAGGCGTAAGAGAAATAGGCCACCCATCGAGGAAACCACTCAAGTGGGACGTCGAATACGAAGCGTTTGGAACAGCGGAGAGGGCAGTGCAACGGAGAGAAGAACTCACCGCCATCTCTCGAGAGTGGGTTCCCACAGATGGATAGCAACTCAACACCAGATACAGGTGATAAAATGGCTAAAAAATCACAGAAAACAGATAGACAAGACACCATGCAGCAGGTAACGATGCTAAACAAGCACGGGGTCAAGAAACGGATGCGCTGTTCAAATCGGATGGCAGCTCGTATTGATCACGCATTTATTACGGTTGAACAGCTGGTTGATGCTATTGAATCAGACGATCAATTAACTAACTACAATGGAGTCGGAAAGAAGACAGCCACAATAATCAACAAGTGGTGGGAAGAGCGATTTGAACGTGAAGAGAAGATGAGCAGTGGATCCGTTGAAAAAACAGGAGCAAACACAGCAACGATCCATTTCCACAGTTCATGGCGTTCAGCTATCGAAACAGATAGTGAAGAAGGTGGCAGTAAATGACTGACACATCCAACAGAGAGGAACAGCAACAGTCGCGCTACGTGACTGTCTTCCACCAGTTAAAAGACACTGAGCATAGCGAACGTGGCGACCGCGTGATTTCTCACGGCGAACATCTTGATGATCGCCACATACTGGATGACGATAAGAAGGACTTCGTCCCGGTCGCACGTCCAATTGCCGTCATCGACATTGGTGCCGAGATCACCGACGACAAGCTTGAAAGTTGGTGCAACAGCCATGCCGGGAAAGCAATACTCAGCCAGTTTTTCGACGACGCTGAGATGCCTGACCCGACGCTTCGGGGTATCGACGAATATCTGGAGGACCACAATGCCAGCTGATAGAGACAGGAACGTAGTTGATGAGAGCCCTGATCACATAGATCGACCACAATTCAACACAGATCAGATTGTCAATTGGAACTACCCATGCTGCGAAAAAGACGGGTTCGACACATCAAAAACAGCTGATTGTCTCCCACTCTGCACTAACGCAGACTGCCCAGTTAGGATGTTCAGCGTTTTTCGCGGTGAGATAGATGAGTGGTCGGCTCCAAAACGAGGTAACACAATGAGCAACACATCCAACAGAGGTATAGAACAATGATGCTCGCAACCAGTGAGGACTACGATTACCCACACATTGACTGGGTTTCGGACTACTCAGATACCGTTTACCGTTCAAGCGGTATCCCCGACACAGATCACGATCCAGAAGTTAACCACGAAGTAACATGGTCGCCGTGTGGGGAACAGATTGAACAATACATCAACATCCTCGAATCGTTGGAAATCGGAGACGGATTAGTTCTTTGCGGCCATGGCCCAGCACCGTTGATGGGGCCAGTCGAATCGGTAGGCAACAACCAACTCAAAACAGCCAGTGTTGACTCTCCGAGCCGGATTGTTCGCTGGCAGTCGAACGCCGCAGACCCAAAGATCGAGTTCGCAAGAGACGACGAAAATCAGCTGTTTTGGAATAAAGTCTACCACGTTGAACCCGTCGAAATTCAGGGTGATTTTAGATGAGTTCAGAGACACCCGGACACGGAGAAGTGCAGCACCATTACATCGGTTCGGATGATTGCAAAAAGGCCGGATGCACCCGCGTTCAAGAGTTCCCGGACGGTTCATCACCGTATTGCTTACGTCACGCTCTTGAGGTGTTTCTGAATGAGTAACCCACCCGACCACGACGTTGAACAACGACGAACAACGATGAACACGTATGACTGACACATCCAACAGAGAAGTCTACCAGTGTAAGCACTGCGGGAACGACACGATCGGCGTCGAGGTAGCTGATCACCTTCGGCCGATGTGTTCGGAGTGTTGGCATCGAGGTGTCCACCTTGCCGAGTGATAGATCCGGAGACGACGTCTTAGGACGCGTTCCCTGCCCCGACTGCGAATATGGAGAAATAGAGGTAATCGACGAGGTCCATGGCAAGTGTGACACCTGCGACGCTCTCATTTTTCGGACGGAAGTCGGTATTTGATGACCGGTCAGTCGAGAGGAAAAATAACTGAAACACTCAGGCACACAATCAATCAAGCACGCAGTGTTGGCATCCTCATCACGCTGAAGAGCAAGGCTTTCTGCTTAATTCTTAGTAATGCGACGCCACAGCCTATTGCCGAGAAAGCGGCATAACGTGTCACCAGATCGCCCCCTATCTTCTTCACAAGCATATCAGCGTCAAGCAGACAGAGTAGCTGCAAAAAGGACCAAACAAAAAGGAGTGCAAACGGATTAAACAAAGAGAGTTTACTTAGTATCCAAAGGTTATATATGACTATCTAGTAAATAGTTACCTGCAGCAAATGAATAAAAAAAGGCTTGCAGTAACACTACAGGCGAAACACGATGCAGCATATCGAACAGATTATCACAACAAGCTACGGGGAGTCGTTGGAGCTGGACTGGTTGACTCTCAATTTAGTGGCGAACATGATAAGAATAGATCGCTTGGACTCTGCTTTTCGGGGCTTATCCCATGGGGAGACCTCTGTGCTGGCGATACTCGAACACTGCTCATTGCAGCCACTCGAGAAGGTGTCCTCATTGAGATAGCGACACACCTCAAGGAGAACCCACAGGTAAACATCGGTGAAATGCAGCTAGAAGTCGTTGGAATGGAAGAAAGGCAAGTAGACGTTGGTCCGGTCGGGACACGTGGGGCAATTGAAACAGACACTGGTGTATTAGTTAGGTTAACTCACGATGAATGTGAGGCACATGGAATTGAGCCAGAAGGGAATAGCCGTGTTATGTGGCAACGCAAACACCCAGTATCTGCATTTCGTTCCAAGGTGACCGATACACTTGATACGCACTGGAAGCAGCTAGGGTCATCACCTAACGGACCGTCGCCAGCAGATCTCTACGAGCCACTGTTTGAGTCCACGTCACTGATGAAAGACTACGCAATTAAGCTTAAGGTAAGTAAGCAAAAAAGGCTGACACTTATACTATCAAAATGGACGTTTGAATATACAGTCCAGTCACCGGCTCATCGAGATGTACTCAATTTTGCCCTTGCAAGCGGAATTGGTGCAAAGAACGGCTATGGGCTCGGTTTTATCAGTATCTCTGAAAAGACACAACCAAGTGCGTTAGCTGCTAACCATGCAACTGAGTCAACAGGGATACAATGAGCGAAGTATATCGCCCCCCGACTAACATTGGTTCAGACGAGTTCAAACAGATAGCGTTGAACCGACAACCAGGGTCTATCAGAGACATACAATATCTCTATGGGAAACTCTACTCGCTTGGGAAACGGAGAAGCAATACTGCGAACGTTCCCAGCGAGACACGCGCAATTCTAACGCCCGACTCCAACAGGCTAGACGACATCCGCAACGAGCCAGACTCAGTAGTTATAATTGATCTTGAGATGGATAGGAATAGCCAAACCATCTCATGCAGGCAATTGCGCGTCACATCATACGATAGTGAGTTAGAAGGAAAGCTAGCATACGCGGAATATCCAGAAGGAAGAGCTCATGATCACAGTATCACACATCTGTGCGGAAGCGGCGCAGCAATCAGCACCGCCGTCTCAGCAGCACAAAGTATGTTTGATAGATGGCCCACTGAGGAGGGAATCAAACAGCTGCACGACACACACACGGATGGGTGGATACTCAGCGAGTTAGCACGACTCGGAAATGATGATGACTTTCTCTCGCAGGTTGCCAGTGAGATCAAGTCAAAACTCTCAGGAAGTCAGCGGCGACTTGTAACCGTACGGATTCACACAGACGGAGAAGAAACGGCCCCGAAGTACCCAATTGATATTGGAGTATTCTGTGACGCAATCCATAATCGGGCAAAGAAGAAGCTTGCAACAAAGAATAATGCCAATGCAAAAGGGATTGGAGCAGGATATGTGCGCGGAGATAGTTCTGCAACAGTATTTGGGACAGCAACAGATCCACTTAAATTGTACACGAGCAAGAAGCGATCATGGTTTGACAGATTTGATGAAGATCGAGGAGTTCATACCCACCCAATTACGCTTGAGTCAGCAGTTACTCTCACAAATTCTGACGCACTAATAACTGCATGTCGCCGGACGGATGCCGATGGAGGACTCTACTATCTTCCTTATTTTGCTGGTAAGCAAACTCCAGAAAAGTTACGCGCGCTATATGACATTCTATGGAGTCTGTTTAAACAGGACGCATCAAATGCCACGACAGACTCAGTGCTAAGACGAGTGTATGATAACCTAGAAACAACAGATGACACGGTCCTCTCTCAGCTTAGGTTTTGGGTGTTGCACATTGTTTCCGGAACTAGCGCCACCCGAAAGCGAGCCCTCACGAACACGCCTTCAACGGCCATTATTGATCTGTATGAGTTGGCAACTGAGTCAAAAGCCGCTGCAGGGGCTGTATACAGCAGCAATTTCTTCACACTCCCACATTCATCATATGAAGACGGGGAGAACTACAGTAAGAGACAGCTTGACCCGACCGCTGACCACCTCATAGCGGTTGACTCTATTGACTACTTCCTTGATACATGTCACAACCCAGGCTTAGATGATAACGGTATCATGGATACGGTTGCACCGGATCTACATCGTGCAGTCACCACCGGCTCAGAGATTGCTGTCTCAGATTTGTTCGAACAGTATACCATCCGTCTCAGAAGTGAATTTCGAGCACAAAAAGAGAGTGGAGATGAGACCAACCTTCGACTGAGAGAGACAGCTATTCGACAATACATTCAACTTCAAGCTCTTACCCGCTCCGGCTATCTCACGTACGATGTGCCAGTTCAAGCCAAAGATAATAATACGGGTGAGAATAATACGATAACAGAGCTACAAAAAATAGTTAATAGAGGACAAAGTACTCCCTCGACTACTGAAATGGCCGAAAAGAAATCACAGACGGGCAGTAACAAAAATGCAGCCAAGCAAAATATGACAACGACCGACGCAGCAACGTACGCTAAGAAGGAAGCTGAGTCATATCGAGAGTTCGTTGACTCGCATAACCTCTTGAGCGAACATCCACAACGTAGAGCATCGTTCACCCTTGGAGCGCTCATCACAACAGCCGCAGGGGCGCAATACAAAGAGGGTATAAAGCCAGTAACCGACCAATTTGGCCCAACGACAATTACCAAACGGAATATAAAAGAACGTGTTACACAGATAATTAACCTCGTGAACAAGTATGCATCAAAGGATAGAAAGATTCTCCGCTATGATGAGATGCTCTCACAACTAGCTGACGACATGCAATACACGGACCCAATCAACTGGGAGATCTCGACTGACGATATCCAATTCCATGTCGGACTTGGCATGGCATATGGAGCATCGTACCGCGATTACTCCGACGATGACGACGACAGCAATAGCGAAACTAACGACAACGAGTAACTCACACCACACATCATGACAGACAAGAAACAGTCAGACGCCGAGACGGATATCATTGAGAAGCAAGGAGAGATCGTATTCCTGTTCGACGCACGAGATTGTAATCCAAACTCAGACCCACTCAGCCCGACGAATAGGCCCCGTATTGATCAAGTTACAAACCAGTGTGTCGTTACTGAAGTGAGACTCAAACGGTATTTCCGTAACCAACTTCGAGCTGATGGCCACGGAGTGTATATTGCAGATACCGTCGATGAAGAAGGATACGCACCCACTCGAGAGTATCTTGCAACAGCAGTCACTAACGTTGACTCGCCAGATGATATTTCTGATGGGTTTCTTGACCAATTCCTAGACGCAGCGACCGACGTCCGATACTTTGGTTCCACGCTACCATTTAGCACAGATGACGACGGTATCGCAGCATCTCTCGCTGAACATCTGCCGAGAGGATTTACCGGCCCAATCCAGTTCCTGCCAGGGCGTTCTATCCACCCCGTCCGAGAAAACAAAAACTACGATACTCTCTCAAGTGTTATCGCAACCGGGGAAGGCAAAGAACAAGGAGCATACGGGGTTAGCGACAAGAGAATTGTCTACGGGCTTATCGGGTTCAGCGGTGTTATCAACAGATACTCTGCAAATGGAACGCGGCTATCAAAAGAAGATGTAAGCCGGCTTGACACACTGTGTTGGCGGGCAATCAAATACCAAGCAAACAGCCGGAGTAAAACTGGACAGCATCCCCGGCTCTACCTTAGAGTTACATACGAAGGAGGCTACCACATCGGCAATCTTGATACAACGCTTGAGCTAGGATCTGAAAGCAAATCAGCTGAAAAACTCACTAACGTCACTGACGCAACGGTCGATATTACTACTCTTATTGACCGTCTCAAAGGATCCTCAGACCGCATACAGACCATCACTATCGCGCATGACCCATTCCTTGAACTTGAAGGAAAAGATGACACACAGATCAATACAAACGGAGATCTCAAACAGCATCTTGAAAAACACATCAACGCTGAAGTAACTGAATTTGACCCAGCTGAAGCGCACACAGACTCCCAAGAAGACGCAACCCAATAACCGTTACATGGAGTAGTATGAATTCACATCCTGACCTAAACACGTCAATCATAGAACACGGCGACGACAACCAGCGAGTAGCATATACAGAGTCGGAAGACCACCAACCAACAGGCCATCCAGACCCAGTCCCTCCTGGAGAAACAGAGCGAAACAGCAAGACTACTCCCCCTCCAAAGTGTCTTGTGTTTTCCATCTATGGTCCAATGGCACACTTCCGAAGAGTCGAAACCTCGCAAACGCGACTCTCATATCGCATCCCACCTCGAACAACGACTGCTGGATTGCTTGCAGCCATTCTCGGGTATGACATAGATAGCTACTACCAAGCATTTACACGTGAGCACGCAGCGCTTGCAGTTGAGATCTGTGAGCCACTTCGGACGATCACTATGCCGATTTCCCACAGGACTGTTGACGACGAACATACGACAAATATTGGGGATAGTACGCTCTCATTTGATATTATAGAGCCAAGCAGTAGCCGACAGCGAGTGGCACACGAAATCCTTCGGAATCCGCAATACCGAATCTTTGTCTGGCTCAGTAACAACACCGCTTACACAAAGCTCAAAAGCCATCTTGAGCGTGGTACGTGCGTATATACTCCTTCACTTGGGCTGTCTGAGTACCTTGCGACAATACAGTATGAAGGAGAGTACAATGTAGCGGCTGCAAACAAAGATAAAGCACATGTAGACTCGATTGTGCCAGAAGATGGGGGAGAAATACACCAGCCGGATACTCCCGTTATAGCAGAGCGCGTCCCGGCTGCGATGGAACGGATACACACACCACTCCCAGGGCGGCGAACAACTGAATTCCTGACCTACCACTTCCGCAATGATGGTGAGCCGATTCAGGTCTCAAGCGCAGACCTCGCACGTGTAAACGATAAAACAGTCATCTTTTCGTGAAGCACCTCGGAGGCAGCCTGAGATTCCACCAATTTGTCCATATGGCGGCTAGGCACCACTCCAAAGAACGCTTATCCGATAGGCCATACAAGCTACAGTATGGAATCCGTATGGGCGCGACCTCCAGATGGGCCAGACTCATCTGCCCCTGAGCTTCTTGTAGACCATGCAACAGAGGTTGCAGCATATGCTCGCAACCGAATCCCTGAGTCAGCAACGCTCGCCACAGGGACATCGATACGAAACCTAACGGCGCTACTCGGCTATACACACGATCTAGCAAAGTCAACAACCTGGAACCAGCAATATCTTGGCAACCCTAATGCACCACCTGTCGAGCAGCCACTTCCAGGCAGTCAAACACACGCACCACTGAGCGCTCGCGCAACATTCTGGCTCTGTAGCAAAATATACGATCCATGGACATCAGTCATAGCAGCGCTTGCAGTTGCACGCCACCATGGATCAATTCCAAGGGTCAGTGAGTACGGAAACAGGCTTATTGAGCAATCGGATGCCGACCAGTTAATTAAACAGATACAAAATATCCAAGCGCATACGAGTGAGACAGTAGATAGTCTATTTAACGGCGCTGCTGAAAAGGCTGTCTCAGAACAAGGGAGAGATGCGCTACACGATATGTTCAACACGGGATCGCCGACAGACGCATTTGCAGCTGCAATCACGTCTGGGGACCTCAGAGAGGCCATAGCTAACAGACTTGGAGCCGAGTCGGTTCTCCCCGGCATTGAGTCATTAACAGTTGCATCCAAGTACACCTCCGAACGTGCATACACTGACCTCCACCAGCTCTGGGGTTGTCTCAAGGGCTGTGACACCCTTGCTGCTGCCGACGAGCCGCTCACACAGCCAAAGTCGAGAGCTACTCCACAAACAGTCGCAACGCATCTCCAGACGCTTCCCAGCCCATCAAACACTCTTGAAGAGGCATTATACGCAGAACGTGATACAGCTCGGCACGCAGCCGTCAGACGAGCCACCAACACACCCGACGCAGAGCTATACACGCTTACGCTCCCAACGGGGACAGGCAAGACTCTCATCGGAACACAGGCTGCGCTAGCCTCTCGGAAACAACGTTCAAACCCTGGCCCACTCATCTACGCGCTCCCGTTCACTTCTGCTGTTAACCAAACTGCAAAGACGTTTTCAGACCTACTCAATAGTGAACGGCAGACAGGCCAGCTTACAATTGACCCTCATCTTACATCGGGCAGACAAAATGGTAACTCTTCACAAACACGGACGACAACACTTGCTCAGAACGCATGGCTATCTGACGTCACACTCACGACGACGATCCAGCTTTTGGAAACACTGACAGCCCCAGATACGGCGCAAGCACCCAGGATACCAAGCCTCTACAACTGCACACTCATCATCGACAGCCCACAGTCGCTCCCTCTTGATTGGTATCCGCCAGTCGAGTCGTTAGTCAACACACTCACTAAAACATACAATGCAACAGTTATTCTGATGTCAGCAACACAGCCAGTATTCAATACTACAAAGCAACCTGTTGAACTTGGGGTAAACATCTCACTACCAAGTCGAGTGGAATACTATCTTGATAAGTCCGTCACCGGATCGTCAGTAGCGTATGAGACAGCTGCTCAACGACTGCTGGATTCAGTCTGTAAGGCGAACGACTCCACGCTTGCTGTTGCAAACACAATAGCGAGTGCCCAACAGCTACACGACGCAGTTGCTAGCAAGACACAACTCACAACCCTACCCGACCTCTATGATGATCTCTATGACGACACAGCCGCAACACTCGATGCTGCGCTGCCAGACCCACAAGAACTCACAGAGACCATCATAGAGTGTGACCCTGATACACTGCTCACCTGCCCACTCACGTCTCGGCACCGGCCGTGTGACCGGCGTCGCATCCTCACAGCGCTTAACAATGCACTTGAAGCCGATGCTGAAACCCCACCACTACTCGCCATCACAACCCAGCTTATTGAAATCGGCGTAGACATCAGTTTTGATGCTGTTTACCGCGATATCGCCCCATACGATACGCTCATCCAAGCTGCCGGGAGATGTAACCGCAACTATGAAAATGGAATTGCCGGTGGCGACGTCACGATCTGGCAACTTAGCCACCCCCCAAAACACTCTGGACCAACACCCGCTGAACTCATCTACGCAACTAAAAACACAGTCAACCGTCTCAATATCACACGAACCGTACTAAATAGTATTGCACCAGAAGGCGGTTCCATTGACGAACAAGATATGCTCAACGCCGAACAAACCTATCAGAAACGCCTTGCTGAGAGACGCCCTACTGACTCTAAGATTAGCACTGCACTAAGTGAGTGCGATGGTTCGACGCTTGCTAATACATCTGTTATCGATCCATATCAGACAGTACCTACGATCATATCCAAGTCAACCGCCGAAGACGAACTCATTAATGAGTACCAAGAAGCTGTCACCCATCACGACTACGCCACTGCCACAGACCGGCTGGGGACGCTTCGTCGCCTACAGGTTGATCTACCAACGACGTCATCTCAGTCAGTCAAATCCATCGGAGATGATATTGAAGACACCACTTTTGTCACCTACAGAGATGCTACACACACCGACGTGATCACTACTACCTACGGCGTCCAACACCCAACCACCTATTCAGGATGAACCCATATAGAGAGATTTTGAACGAAAGCTGATTCGTCAGTAGCAATCAGACATACCACAACCACTGTCTTCTGCGCCTTCAGCCGGCGTCCTAGGTGTTAAGTAAGTAAAGAATATACAACTAACAGATAGTACCACTCCCTTACATTTCAAGATTGAACTCTCCCCACGTCCCCGAGAACAGTATGTCAGCCAATCCATGCCACAAGCCGCCCGCATACCCATATACAATCAATGAGTAACACTACGCGCACACATACGCAAATACAAGCAGAAGAAGACCACCCGCCAAGCGTCTTTGAGACATGTACACCTCGAGAAGACGTCGTCCTTGATAAAATACCAGAAGAACAGTTTGCAGCCAGTGTCGACTCCGTTGCACATGGCGACCCTGACACAGTCCCAGATGTCTATCTAAACCCAGAACGGTTCTTCGAAAAGACGTATCCAACGACCGGTCTCAAACAGTTACTTACACATCTTGCCAGACGATTCACCGCTACGTTCCATAACGACGGGTACAGCGGAACTAGTGGTGTCCTCCGTCTCGATACGAGTTTTGGCGGTGGCAAAACACACAACGAGATTGCCGCCTACCACCTTGCAGAGTCTGGCCCCCGGATCGAGAACCTCTCTGAATACCTGTCTGACTCCGACATTGCAAACGACTATCTCGAAGCAGTCGCGCTCGGGCTTGAAGTCAATACAGCTGTGTTCGTCGGTGGCGAAGTCGACGCACAAAACGCCCGATGTGACTACACAGACACAGATGCACCGAACACGAACACCATGTGGGGCGAACTCGCCTACCAACTCTTCGGGAGCGACGGATACGAAGAGCTCAAAGAATACGACATCGAACAGACCCCACCAGGAACGAAGAAACTCCGGCAACTCTTCGACACCCATCATAACCCCTCTCTTATCGTTCTCGACGAGATCGCCACCTATCTTGAGCAAACTGCAAGCGTTACCGATAACTCGACAGGCAGTACCGTTGGCGAATCGACACTCGCCAAGCAAACGAATGCATTTCTGATGTCGCTCCTCTCGGTGACAGAGAACCGAGATGATGTTACTGTCGTCCTCAGTATCGCAGACACCGCATTTGAGGATAAAGCACAAGACGTCCGTGAGATCCTCTTAGAAGTTACTGGCGAGTTCAACAGTATCTCTGACCGCGTTGAAGAATCCATCACACCCACAGAAGACGAAGAAGTTGCAGCCGTACTCCGCTATCGGCTCTTCGAAGAGATCGATGACGCAAAGCGTGACGCCGCAATTGACGCCTACTGTGACTACTACGAGTCCAATCACAGCAGCTTCCCAGACCTCGAAGACGATGGCGATCAATCGCTATCTGACCGCCTTCGGGAAGCGTACCCATTCCATCCGACGACGATCAACACGCTCACCGAGGAACTAGACGGGCTCCCTGCCTTCCACCGGACGCGTGGCGCACTGAAACTACTGTCACGTGGGATAAGCGACCTTTGGAACCAGTACCGCAAAGAGGAAGCCTCGGTCTCCGACCGGCACTTCATCCGGCTCTTTGACCTTCACCCATCAAACACCCACGTCCGGTCAACACTACTCCGTCTATATGACTCCAGCGGCATGGATTTCGAGGCTCCAATCCGAGCTGATATCTATGCCGACGATGGGACAGCCCACGCAACTGTTGAGGACCGCAATTGGGGAGACTACGGCCCACTCGGAACACAGCTTACCACGGCTATCCTCTGGAAGAGCCTTGTCGATAGTGCATCTGGACGCGGGGTTGAAGAAAAACAACTCAGGTACATCGTCAGCAAGTACGGGACCAACATTGAACACTACGACGATGCCATCACGAGCCTCCTGTATGAAAATCGCGGCGTGAAAAACAACGTCTGTTTCTATCTCTACCAGACGTCGAACGGCGTACAACGATACCACTTTAAAGTCCAGCCCAGACCAATCAAAATCGTCGAGTCGGTCGACCCCGACGAAGGTATCGTCCGTCAAAACATGGTTGAAGCACTCCGTGACGCTGTCGGCATGACTGGCCCGTTCAACGTCATCACCCAGCCAGAAGGCGTCCACGCCGTCCCCGACGAGTACGACACACAACACTTGTGCGTGATGGACTTTGAGACCGTCTCGACCACTCAGTCGTCGCCGCTCCCGGCACCAGAGCTCATCTCCGACATCTACCAGTACCACGCTACAACCGCTGGTGGGCAGCAAAGTCTCAGAGAATACAGAAACAACGTCCTGTTCCTCGTTGCAGACAAAACGCAGATCGATAACTCACGGTCAACGGCCAACCGAGTCGCATCCATCAAACACGTCCAACGCAATTACACTGGTGACTATGACCTACCTGCCCAGGCCCGAGATGAGCTCGAACAGATGCTCGAGCGCAACAAAGCCGACCTCAGCAACGAGATCACCAAAGCCTACAGCAACCTCTACTATCCAACTCAAGGCGGCCTCACACACCACTCACTAACGCCAGACGGAACCCTTCACGAGACCGTCATAGACCATCTCGACGGGACTGGAGACCTCGTCAAGCAAGGCGATGGGGCGTACGGCGTGCAGTGGTTTGAAGACCGTATCTGGGACGCAGACGCAACCAGCATGACGACACGCGACCTTGAGAAGGCATTTGGAAAGCAGCCAAAATCTGAACTACTACTCTCTCCCGTCCCTCTCCGCAAGACGATCGCCTCTATCGTCTCCAACGATGGGTACGCATACTGGAATCCAGGCACTGAAACCGGCTACTACACCGAACAGGCGTCTCTTCCAGACAACTCCCGAGCACTCGCTGATGCAGACAACCTCTCTCCATCAGTCACCCACCAAAACGTTGAGATCACCGATACGCACCGGGTGTTCCAGTCGGTCGCTGACCTTGTTGCAGAGGTCCCGGTTACGTGGGAGACGCGTATCGAGTGTGACGACTGCGGCCACACATTCGACGCCGAAGCAGCATACGACGCCCACGACTGCCAAGCAACGACATGCGCTACGTGTGGTACAGTATTCGACGACACTGATGCATATGAGTCCCACCTCCCGTGCGGCGAGAGCGATGACGATGACCGGCCAGAAGAGGAAACAGTAACACGGACAACTGAGGTGCAGTTATCGTCCCCAGCACACGTCCAGACCGCGATCAAAGACCTACAAAGCGACATTGACCCGTGGGTAACGACGGTCGAACACGAAGAGAACCTCATCAGTGATGACTATGACGTCACCATCACCGACCTCTGGATACAGGTTGATGATGCAGACGGATGGAAGGCAACCTGGTTCGTCGCGAACAAACTTGCAGGCAGTAACCACTTTGCCGATGTCGTCGAGATGGAGTTCAGTTATATCGCTACGAGTGACGACTCTGACCCAAACCGGTTCAACGTCGAGTATACCGGCTCTCCAGACGACTTTGCGACGCACTACAAGTTCAATATGGAGCCAAAAGAGTTCAGCCAGCACGGCGGCGACCGAAGTGCAAAGGCTACATTCCACATGACGCCACCAAGAGATTCCGGCCCACTCGAGTATGAGTATCCAGACACGCTACACCAGCTCCGTGAACTTCTTGCTGTCAGTAACAGCTTCACGATCTCACTCAAGGCAATAGTTGAACTCTCAACAGCCCACGGAGGTGATGAATAATGGCCTCAACACGTGCTGATGGCGATTCATTCGCCTTCACGACTGGCGGCCACGGAACCCGCCCAACATACCTCCTGACGCCGCTCACCGAAGAGGAAAAGACGGGCGTCATCCTGTACCGTCTGCTACGAGACGACGTTGCAGACGCCAGAGAGCAACGCCACGCCCATTCTCCTAAACAGGTTAGTGTTACTACCACCGACATCTCTGACGCCGTTACCGGCCAGGATGCCCCCACAGAAGGGCACAGTCAGGACGCAACACCCGAAGCGGCGCACACGGTCCACGACTGGACAGGCTGGTGTGCAATGCGTGTTGCTCGCATCTACGGTGAAACGTTTTCCACCACCTCACACCTAATCACATACACGCTCAGAGAAGCTGGAGTTGATCCAGATGGGATCGAGATTGGGGCTGGCGAGACACGGTGGCTCCCAGAAGCAGCCGGCGTCCGGCTTGCAGTTGCATTCTCCACGGCCAAACCACTCCGACGTCCTGACAAGATTCGCCACGTAGCAGACGCCGTCAAGCGGATGAGTCTTGGTGAGTGCTACTATTGGAACTCAAAACTTCAATCGCCATCATCGCCCAGTGCTGCCACTGCACTGCGAGAACTCCTCACCGGCCACATCAGCTAGCGACAGTACAACCCGATACCAACGCGCGACAACTGAACACGACACAACGCCTAACCCACAATGTCAGAGACCTCCGATACCCCGACCGACGACACGAACCAGGACACGAACACTGCGCCAGACACGGTTGCAATTGAGGGAAAACTCCCGCTGACTGCAATCGACATCGAAAGCCAGAAAGACATGATAGCAGCCAGA
>Ga0209945_1000072_pt1 | contig 33119 bp, 36 predicted proteins | sample SalPonR2_A_D2_MG_FD_185703 | JGI IMG/M metagenome (GOLD analysis project Ga0209945, IMG submission 185703) | Salt pond soil microbial communities from South San Francisco under conditions of wetland restoration - Salt Pond MetaG R2_A_D2_MG... ...
CCCACCTGCTGTTCGTCGTCGAGGCCTTCGCCATCCCCTACTACGGCCGAACCACCGACCGCGCGCTCAAGGCCGCCCTCGTCGCGCTCCTCGTCAACGACGTCTTCGACTACGCCTTCGGCTACCACCCGCCGCTCCGTTACGACCCCGGAATTCCCCTGATCGTCGCGACGCTCCTCCTCTCGGTGGGCGCCGTCTACGTCGCCGACCGCGTCTTCGACCGTCCGGAGCGGTTCGATCCGCTGGCGCCGAGTGGGGAGTGAGGCTCCGCGGCAAGTCGCTTATGCCCGCTGCCTCCCCACGCCCGCTATGGACGACGCCATCGACGCCCTGCGTACCGACTCCGACCTCGGCCCACTGATCGAGCGCCACGGCCACCTCTCGGTCGACCCCGCGGACGACTTTTTCGCCCGATTCGTCGTCTCCATCCTCCGCCAGCAGGTGTCGATGGCGTCGGCCGCGGCGACGCGCGACCGCCTCTTCGACGCCGTCGAGGTGACGCCCGCGGGGATTCTGGCCGCGGACGACGCCACCCTCCGCGACGCGGGCCTCTCCCGACAGAAGACGCGGTACGTCAACAACGTCGCCGAGACGTTTCGGGACCGCGGATACACCGTCGCCCACTTCGAGGGCGTCCCCGACGACGCCGTGATCGACGAACTCACCTCGATCACCGGCGTCGGAACGTGGACCGCGAAGATGCAACTCCTGTTCTCGCTCGGGCGGCCGGACGTGTTCCCGGTCGGTGATCTCGGGATTCGGAAGGGGATGCGGACCCTCTACGGCGACATCGACCGCGAGCGAATGGTCGAGACGGCCGAGCGGTGGGCGCCGTATCGGAGCTACGCCAGCCTCTATCTGTGGCGTGTCGAGGAGGACATCGCCGACTCGGTCGACGAGGTTCGGGAGCGCTAGCTGTACGCCCGATCCAGCGGGTCTTCGAGTTCACCCATCACGGCCTCCAGCGCGTCCGTCGCGGTCAGGAGTCCGACCACCTCGCCGTCTTCGAGCACCAGCGCGAGTTCCTGATCCTGCGCCTGGAACTGGTCGAAGGCGTCGCTGACGCTCGTCTCCGCCGCGAGCGTCATCGGCGGCGCCGCCACGTCCTCGAACGTCCGCTCGCCACGCTCCAGCGCTTCCAGATGCGTCAACACCGACGGCGTGTAGACGACGCCGCGCAGATCCGCGGGGTCGTCGCCGACGAGCGGAAATCGGGTGTGGGGCGTCGCCCGCATCGTCTCGAGGTTCTCCTCGACCGTCGCCGTCGTCGACAGCGCCACCACGTCCTCGGGCGGCGTCACGATGTCCGCGACCGGCATCTCGTCGACGGCGAGGGCGTTGAGCACCTCCTCTTGGCGTTCCTCGGGCACGTCCCCCTCGTCGAGCAGGGAGTCGACCCGGTTGCGGAGGTCCGCGCGCGACTCGATCACCTGCTCCTCGGTTTCGAGCCACGCGCCCGTCATCTCGATGCCGAACAGCTTCAGCGTCCCTTTCGCCACGCTGTCGCCGACGCGCATGATCGGCGAGATGAGCCACGCGAACCAGTAGAGCGGTCGTGCGCCGTACCGGCAGACGAACTTCGACCGTTCGACGCCGAGATACGTCGGCGTCTGCTCGCCGTGTGTGAGATGGACGAGGTTGATGATCGCGTACGCGATCAGCGCCCCCGCCCCGACCGACGCCAACGCGCTCCCGGCGAAGTAGGGCTCGAACAGCGCCGCCAGCGCCGGTTCGGCGACGATGCCCACCGCGATGCTGGAGGCGGTGATGCCGACCTGACAGCTCGTCAGATAGATTTCGAGGTCCTGTGTCATCTCCCACGCCCGTTCGAGCGCGGGCGTGTCGAACTCCGATTCGGGGTACTGGCGGACGCGCGTCAGCGCGAACTCGATGGCGACGAAGAAGCCGTTCGCGAGGATGAGGAGGAGGCCGGCGACGAGGCGGAGGCCGATTTCCAGCGGGGTCATGCGGTGCCCCCGTCTACCGGGACGAGGGAGAAAATCCCTGTGGCCTCGGCCGCGCCCTCACTCCTCCAGCAGTTCCCCGTCGCTCCGCGTGTCGTCGTCGGCGCGGCGACGTACGTCGACGCGGTAGTGTTCGAGCACGTCCCGCCCGAGCAACAGGGGGTAGTCCATGTGGCCCCGGTCCTCGACGCTCGCGGTGACGGTGTGTTGGGTGCCGCCGATGCCGATGACGAGGTCGACGACCGGCCGGGCCTTCCCCGACTTGACGCTCCCCGATTTCACGCGCGTCATGCTCTTGATCGGCCCGGCGCCGATGTCGGCGGCGAGCCCCGTGTCGATGCTGGTCCGGGTCGCGCCCGTGTCCGACTTGGCTTTCACTTGCTTCGAGCCGCTCGTCCCGCTGACGATCACGTCCTCGATGTAGCCGATGACCGGGAGATCCTCCTGTTCCGGGGGCGTGATCCGCGGCTTGCACGAGGGCGTCGAGTCGTCGAGCGTCGCCGCGAGCCCCTTCACTCGCTCTTCGTCGACGGTGCCTCCGGCCTGCTCGATGGCGAGTTTCGCCACGTGGGGCGCGGGGCTGACGCCCGTCGCCTCGTACAGTCCCTTGAACCCCGCCGTCGGGTTGACTTCGAGGACGAACCAGCCGTCGTCGCCCTCGATGAGGTCGACGCCGGCGTAGTCCAGTCCCATCACTTCGGCGGTGTAGAGTGCCGTTTCGGCGGCCGTCTGCGGGAGGTCGTCGCTGGCGTCCGCCACCTTGCCGCCGAGGGCGACGTTGGTTCGCCAGTCCCCCTCCGGCGCGTAGCGGTACATCGCGCCCACGATTTCGTCGTCGACGATGTACACCCGGAGGTCACGGTGTTGGCTCTCGTCGCGTTCGACGAGGTCCTGCAGGAACGCCTGTCGGTTGCCGACCCGCGGGTTCACGGGTTCGGTCAGGTCGACCTTCCACGTCCCGCCGCCGTGGGTTCCGATGGCGGTCTTGTAGACGCCCACGTCGCCGAAGCGGCCCCGGCCGCTGTTGAGGCGGTCGTTCGACAGCGCGAGGAAGGCGTCCGGCACGCGGATGTTCCAGTCCGCGAGCGTCGACGCCGTCGCGAACTTGTGGATCGCCGTCAACACCGCGTCCGGCTCGTTCAGCATGGGCCGGATGCGGTTGAACGTCGTCGCTAGCCCCAGCAGTTCGGCGGGTTCGCTCGTCGTCGACAGGAGGAGTCGGTTGGCGACCACGTCCACGTCCGGGTCGACCGTCACCTCGCTGTCCTCGATGCTGACGGTCGTGTTCTCGCGGCGGAGCCACACCGGCTCGTGGCCCAGGTCCTCGACCGCGTTCAATATCGCCTTCGTCTCCTTGCTGTTGTGGAGGGAGAGTACCCCGACACGGACTGATCCCTCGTCGTCGGCTGTCATATCATCGTGTTCCGAAGCATCGTTCAAATGCGTGCCGATGAGCCGTGCGCGGGGCGATGCAACAGGTAGTTAACGACCCACGGCGTCGCTCCGAGCATGGACGCCGCGCTGGTCATCCTCGACGGCTGGGGACTCGATGGCCCCGGCCGGAACGCCGTCTCGGCCGCCGACACGCCGACGTTCGATCGATTTCTCGCTACCGGCGCCTCGGGCACGCTCGACGTCGCCGGACGACGCGTCGGCCTCCCCGACGGACAGATGGGAAACAGCGAAGTCGGCCACCTCAACATCGGCGCCGGTCGGGTCGTCCCCCAACCGCTCGCGCGCATCGACGACTCGATCGACGACGGCTCTTTCTTCGAGAACGACGCCCTCCTCGGTGCGGTCGATCACGTCGCGGAGACGGGCGGCCGCCTCCACCTCGCGGGCCTTATCAGCGACGGCGGGGTCCACTCCCACCAGCGCCACTGCCACGCGCTCGTCGCCCTCGCGGCCGAGCACGGCATCGAGGCGGTTACCCACGCCTTCACCGACGGCCGCGACACGCCGCCGACCGCCGGCGCCGACGCCCTCGCCGAGTTGGAGGCCGTCGTCGACGAGCACGGCACCGGCGACGTGGCGACCGTCACCGGGCGCTACTACGCGATGGACCGCGACGAGAACTGGGCGCGGACGAAACGCGCCTACGACGCCATCGTCGACCGTGAGGCCGACCACACGGCCGGTTCGGCCGTCGCCGCCGTGGAGGCCGCCTACGACCGCGGCGAAACCGACGAGTTCGTCGAGCCCACGCTCGTCACCGACGGGCCGACACTCGACGACGGCGACGCCCTCGTCTTCGTCAACTTCCGCGCCGACCGTGCCCGACAGCTCGTCCGGATGCTGACCGACTTCGAGCCGGCGTGGGACGCCGACACCCACCCTCCGGATATCCACCTCGTCACGATGACCGAGTACGACGAGCGTTTCGACTTCCCGGTCGCCTTCCCGCCACTCGACCTCCCCGACACGCTCGGCGAGACGCTCGCCCGCGCCGGCAAGACGCAGTTGCGCATCGCCGAATCCGAGAAGTACGCCCACGTCACCTACTTCCTCAACGGCGGGCGCGAGGTGGAGTTCGACGGGGAGCGTCGGCGCATCGTCGAGAGCCCCGACGTGCCCACCTACGATCGGCAGCCGGAGATGAGCGCCGCCGCGGTGACCGACGCCGCCGTCGACGACATCGAGCGCGACGACCCCGACGTGCTGGTGGTCAACTACGCCAACCCCGACATGGTCGGCCACACGGGCGACTTCGAGGCGGCCGTCGCGGCGGTGGAGGCCGTCGACGCGCAACTCGCCCGGCTGGTCGATGCCGTCCACGCCGCCGGGGGACACGTCCTCGTCACCGCCGACCACGGCAACGCCGACAGTATGGGGACGGCGGCGGACCCCCACACCGCCCACACCGCCAACCCGGTACCGGTCGTCTATCTCGCGCCCGGGTCGGACCCGTCCGGCGGCCGGCGGATTCGACACGGCGGCTCGCTGTGTGACGTGGCGCCGACCCTCCTCGAACTCGCCGGCGTCGCGAAACCCGACGCGATGACCGGCGCGTCGCTGCTGGAGTGACCGACGGGGCTTTGTCGTCGAAACGGGTACGTCGAGTGTCGAGATGGATCACGACCGAATTCATGCGCGTCGACCGACCCACGACCGCGACCGGTGGTCGACGGGGACCATCGAGTCGATCACGGCACGCGACGGTCACTGCGTCGTTACCGTCGAAGCGGCGGACGGTGCCTCGGTCGAACTCGTCGTCACGTTCGCGATTCGTGACCTCTTCCTGTCGCGGCTGGCTATCGACGATGGGGAGTCGCCCGTCGGCGAGCGGGTCTGGTATCGGCGGCGCGGCGGGTGAGCGTCAGCGCCGCCCCGAACCGGCGCTCCCGTCGAGGTTACCCCCGGCAGTAGAGCCGGTACGCCGGCCCGGCGAACGCGAGGGCCGCGAGGATGGCTGCCCCGACGACCACACGGGGGTCCATCGCGGCCGAGAGCGACGCCGTCGACAGCGCGACGAACGAGTTTCCGGCGACGACGCCCGCGGCCACCCACGGCACCTCGCCGACGGCCGTTCCTAGCGCGAACACCCGGAGCGGGACGCCCGCGACGCCGGCGCCGGCGGACACCACGTCCGAGGGGAGCGGCAGGAGGCGGCTACCGACGACGCTCCGGAGGGCACCCGTCTCGGCGACCAGCCGCTCCCCCGCCGCCGTGACGGCGCCGTCGCCGACGCCCAGCCCCGCCACCCAGTACGGCGGGAGGCTCGTCACGACGACCAGCGCGAGCGCGAGCGGGAAGCCCCGAAGGCCGAGGCCGTAGCCCGCGGCGACGGCGAGCAGCGTCGTCGGCCACGCGAACAGCGGCCGGACGATGGCGACGATGACGAGCGCGAGGGTCAGGCGGCGGGGGTCGGCAGCGACCCACGCCAGCCGGTCGAGGACTGTCGCCGGCGAGGTGAGGGCGGCGAGGGAGACGACGACGGCGACGAGGGCGCCGCCGGCGAGGAGTCGTGCGCGCCGATCCATAGTCGTCGCTCGTCGCCACGGTGGAAACGGTTTGCGCTTCGGGAGGATTGATGAGCTCCCGCCACGAACGCCGGACCGTGACCGACGACACGCGGCGGGCGGACGCGCGGGACGGCCGGGTCGAACTCGCTCTCGACCTGCTCGCGGCCCTCGAACGCGACGAGCTGGCGTTGTCGGCGGCCGTCGACCGCATCGAAACGGTGACGACCGATCCGACGCTCGTCCGGACGGTTCTCGACGAAGCCGAACTCAGAGGGATCGTCGAACGGGACGCGGACCGGCTCCGGCTGCAACGCACTGGGGAGTTCGTCCGCTTCGAGCGCCAAGTCGTCGAGCGCGAGGGCGACTTCGACTGCCGGCGCTGTGGCGCGTCGCTCTCGACTGGCCACTTCGTCCAGTTCGAGTCCGGCGAACTCGGGCCCTTCGGCTCCTCGTGCGTGCGAAAACTGCTCGGTCGGGACTAGCGGCCCTGCCGAAGCTCCTCGATCAGTTGCTGGATCGTCCGCTCCTGTCGTTCGAGACGTTCGTTCTGTGCCTCGACGAGCTTCCGCAGTTCGGCCAGTTCCTCGGCGACGGCGTCGTCGTCGACGACGCCCACCGACTCGAAGCCGGAGTCGCCGAAGCCGCCGGCGCGGTCGTCCGCCGGCGCGCTCCGGTTGCGCTCCCGGGCTCGTGCCGTCTCGGCCGTGGTCTGCTCCGCGTCGCCGCTCGCGCCCTCGTCGCTCGCCTCGACGTCGCCGTCGACGCCGCTCGTATCCAGTGGATCGGGGCCGTCCCCGAACGACACCGTTCCGTCCTCGTCCGCATCGTCCGCCTCGGCGTCCTCCGTCTCCGTCCGGGCCGCGGCCGCACGCAGTTCGTCGAGGTCGTCGACGCCGTGGTAGGTACAGACCGCGCCGACGAGCGCTTCGCGGACCGCCCGTGCCTGGTCGTTCGGCGTCTTGAACCGCTCCTGGCGGCCGCCGACGGTGATCACGACGGACGTAGCGACGCTTCCCTCCTCGAAATCGAGGTCGGTCACGTCGTCGTAGTGGTACTCCTCGTACTCCTCGTCCCAGACGGGGGCGCCGATGTGCCGGACGAGGCGGTCGCTCGTGATGACGATGGTCAGTTCGCTGAACCGGAAGGTCTGTTTGACCGTCTCGCCGGGGTCGGTGATCCCTCGGGCGTTGAAGACGCCCGCGAGCACGGGGTGGAGCACCTGATCCAGCTGTTTCGTCGGTACCGAGAACGTGCGCTCGCCGTCGAGTCCGTAATCGAGGGTGACCTTGGCCTTGCGTCGCCCCTCGGAGACGCCGACGTGCTCGGCGTCGTGGGGGTACTCCTCGACCGCCTCGTCGGAGAGGAGTCCCTCCGCCCGGTAGACGATGGTCCGCGTCGGCGTCACGAGGAGCAGGTCATCACCGCCGAGCCCCACGCGCGCCGCCACGGACTCGCCGTCGAGCGCGGACTGGACGATATCCGGCAGACTCATGCGCGCACTGTTCCCGTCGTCGATGATAATACTGCCGGCTGTACGTCGATAAAAATAGTCCCACCCCCCGAGGTGGCGACGATCCCGAACCAGCTATCGTCGACGGCACGACGCCGGGAGGGTGGACCGATATGGGAAGCTTCAAGGGCGGCATTTGCCTACGACTTACTGCGCCCGGGTGGCTTAGCTGGACATAGCGCCGCACTCATAGGGTATTCGAGCTTCGGTGCGGATACACCTCGGCCTTGGAAGCCTCCCATTCCCTCGGGGCCCGCCGAGCCTCGTACCTGGGACATGCGGAGATCGTGGGTTCGGAGCCCACCCCGGGCATTTTGTCGTTCTCGCTCCCGGTAGCGACGTTGCTACGTTCCGGTCTGGGATCGCTATATATTCTTAATATCTGGGTTAGGGTCGGGCATTAATACGACGAATACGTAACTTCGACCGAAACCACGAATGAACTGTGCACTATCAGCCCGCGATATATTTCGGTTGCTATCCCCGACCGAGTGTCTGGTTGAGGCCATCGCAATCACCTCGTTGTTCGTCGCTATGGCGGGTTGTGCCGTCGCGGCGCTGCCCTGAGCGCGCCTCACGCCGGCACCGTCCGTCGGGCCACCGATATCGACACGACCCACGCCGGAAAAACGAAACCGCGGCCCCGAACGGCGAGCGAATCGCGTTCGAACTGGGGGTGCCAGCTGAGAGGTGGGGGGATGTAGGCCGCGGTCACCCACCGGTCGTCGAGCCGTGATTATAAATGTGTGGCTGGCGTTACCATGCAGCTTCGACGCCGCGCCGACGGCACCGGGTGGCGCTCCGCAACCACTAAACGCGCCTCGCGCCATCCTCCGGTAATGGTAGACTGGACGGAGAAGTACCGCCCGTCGACGCTGTCGGCGGTCCGGGGGAACGACAAGGCCCGCGACGCGCTGGCGGAGTGGGCGAAGACGTGGGACGACCACCGCGAGGCGGTCGTCGTCTACGGCAGTCCGGGCGTCGGCAAGACCTCCGCGGCCCACGCGCTCGCGGCGGACATGGGGTGGGAGACGGTCGAACTCAACGCCTCCGACCAGCGGACGGCCGACGTGATCGAGCGGTTCGCCGGGCGTGCGGCGAAGAACGCGACGCTCGTCGGCTCGACCGGCGGCGCGGGCGGCGGCCGCCAGCTCGTGATCCTCGACGAGGCCGACAACATCCACGGCAACTACGACCGCGGGGGCGCGAGCGCGGTCACGCGCGTGGTGAAAGACTCGAACCAGCCGATCGTCCTGATCGCCAACGACTACTACGACATGAGTCGCGGCCTGCGCAACGCGTGTCAGGAGATCGAGTTCCGCGACGTGTCGGCCCGCTCCATCGTCCCCGTCCTCCGCGACATCTGCCGGCGCGAGGGCATCGAGTTCGAGGCCGACGCCCTCGACCGCATCGCCGAGACGAACGACGGTGACCTCCGCTCGGCGGTGAACGACCTGCAGGCGGCCGCCGAGGACGGCGAGCGCCTGACGGTCGACGACGTGGTGACGGGTGACCGCGACCGCAGCCTCGGCGTCTTTCCCTTCCTCGATGCGGTGTTGAAAGAGGAGTCCGCCGAGGAGGCGATCGGATCGGCGTATCGCGTCGACGAGACGCCGGACGATCTGACGAAGTGGATCGCCGAGAACGTCACGAAGGTGTACGAGGGGGCGGAACTCGCGCGGGCGTACGACCACCTCGCGGACGCCGACCGGTGGCTGGGACGGGTGCGCGCCAGCCAGGAGTACGGCTACTGGCGGTACGCGACCGACGCCCTCGCCGGCGGCGTGGCGTCGGCCCGCGACGGCTCGAAGGGCGGATGGACGCGCTTCAACCGGCCGCAGTTCTGGCCGTCCTCCGACTCGACGGCCGACGAGGTGGTCCGCAAGGTGGCCGAGAACGGCGGGTTCAGCATGGCGACCGCCCGGCGCGAGGCGCTCCCCTTCCTCGCGGCGATGACCCACCACTGCAAGCCCCGCGAGCTGACGGTGGCGATGGCCGCCCACTACGATCTGGACGAGGCGGCAGTCTCGTTCGTGACGGGAAGCGGCGAGACGACGAACAAGGTCGAGTCCATCGTCGCCGACGCGCGGGAGATGCGCGAGTCGGCGATGGAAGCCCACTCGGGGGCGTTCGGCGGCGATCTGGCGAGCGTCGACGGCACCGCCGACGACGCCGACGGAGCGGACGCTGCTGAGACGGACGCGGACGAGACGGACGCGGACGAGACGGGCGCGGCCGAGGCGACCGGGACGGGCGCGGACGCGGACGACGCCGACGACGCCGACGACGGCCAGTCGGGGCTCTCGGATTTCATGTGAGCAATCCTTTTTGTCCCGTCGCGGCGTGGCGTCGGGTATGCGAGCCGCAGTCCTCCGGGAACACGGCGAACCGCTGGAGATCACCGATGTCGCGGCACCCGACCCCGCCCCTCACGGCGTCGTCATCGACGTCGAGGCCTGCGGCGTCTGCCGGAGCGACTGGCACGCGTGGCAGGGCCACGGCGAGTGGGTCGGCGATGCGGTCGCCGACGGCCAGATTCTCGGCCACGAACCCGCCGGTCGCGTCGTCGCCGTCGGCGACCGGGTCGAGCACGTCGCCGAGGGTGACCGCGTCGCCGTCCCCTTCAACCTCGGCGACGGCTCGTGTCCGCAGTGTCTGAGCGGCCACGGCAACGTCTGCGAGGGTGGCCTCGCCCTCGGCTTCCAGCAGGAGGCCCAGGGCGCCTTCGCCGAACAGGTGCACGTCCCCTACGCCGACTACAACGCCATGCACCTCCCCGACGGCGTCTCGGCCCGCGACATGGCGGCGCTCGGCTGCCGGTTCATGACCGCCTTTCACGCCCTGACCGCCCGCGGCGACGTCGGTGCGGGCGACTGGGTGGCCGTCCACGGCTGTGGCGGCGTGGGGCTCTCGACGGTCCACATCGCCGACGCCCTCGGCGCGCGGGTCGTGGCGGTCGACATCCGCGACGCGGCCCTCGATCTCGCCGCGGATCTGGGTGCCGACGCCGTCGTGAACGCCGAGGGGAAAGACGGGCGGGCCGTCACCGGCGCCGTCCGTAGCGAGACGGACGGCGGCGCCCACGTCTCCGTCGACGCCCTCGGCGTGGCCGAGACGTGTCGCAACTCGGTGTTCTCCTTGCGTCGCCGCGGCACCCACGTCCAGGTCGGGCTGACGACCGACGAGGAGCGCGGCGAGGTGACCCTGCCCGTCGAGCGGATGGCGATGATGGAGGCCGATTTCAAGGGTGCACGCGGGATGCCGCCGACGCGTTACGACGAACTGCTTCGCCTGCTGGAGTCGGGGTCGATCGAACCCGGTCGGCTCGTCCGCCGCGAGGTGTCGCTCTCCGACGTGCCGGAGCGGCTGGCGGCGATGACGAACTACGAGACGACGGGCGTGGAAGTCGTCACCGAGTTCGGTAGTAGCGGCTGAGACGGACCGCAGTACGTCGGTCCTGGTGAGTCACCGTCGCCTACTCACCGAGACACAACCCGGCTGACACTGTTCGCACACCCGACCGGGCGTGTGGCGACGTTCAGTCGCCGCTGTAGTTCGCCGCGACGCCGGTTCGGCCGTCGCCACGCGCCCGCCCGGCGAGGACGGCGGCGCCGACGACGAGGGCGGCGGCGAGCAGGAAGAGGGACGCGTTGACGACGCGGACGGTCGGCGTGTAGAACACGAGGTCACGGCCGAGGAGCATTCCGGCGAAGAGGAGCGCGAGCGCCCCACCGGTCGCGAACCGGAGCCGCGGGACGGCGGAGGCGGCGAGCCACCGGGTCGCCGCGATGAGCGCGGCGACGGCGAGCAGCGACGCCCCGTAGAAGGCGGCCTGTCCGGCCGGGCCGTACGGCGTCGGCGTGAAGGCGCGACTGGCGAGGGCGCTCACGACGACGGCGCCGACGGCGACGAACAGCGCGCGACGGACGCGAGGGAGGGGCGGGTCGCCGCCCGCCCGCGCCGACAGGGCCGTCCACACGAGCAGCGAGAAGATGGTCAGCGCGACGACGAGGTGGGCGCCCTGGGTCGGCGGGGAGTAGCCCGTCGGGAGCATGCCGTTCAGCGTGACGGTCACGGCGCCGATGCTGATCTGGAGCGGCAGGAGGAGGACCGCGAGCGTCGCGGTGAGTCGCGTCCCCGTCTCGGGCCGCCGCCACGACCATATCGCGGTGCCGATGATGAACCACCCCGTGATCATGGCGACGAGGCGGTGGAACCACTCGATGAAGCTCGGGATGGTCTGGGGCAGGAGGCCGTTGTCACAGAGCGGCCACTGGGCCGAACAGGCCAGCCCCGACCCCGTCGCGGCGGTGTAGACGCCGAGCATGACGAGCGAGAGCGTCAACCCCGTCGTGAATGCAGCGAAGCGAGGGAACGTAACCCGGTCGCGAAGGCTCATACGCGCGGTTCGGGACCGTGCGTACTTAGACCTGTCCGAACCACCCCGCACGTGGGAACCGACCGAGCGTTGATATACGCGGATGCCGACCCTTCGTCGTCCGTCGAATGTCGTGGTCGACGTCTCACGGATAGCTTTTTATTTACCCCCCTTGTGGTCGCGGTTATGGGACTCGACGACGACGCCAGGGAGTATCATCGAGAGGACCCTCCCGGTAAGATCGAGATTTCGACGACGAAGCCGACGAACACACAGCGGGATCTGAGTCTGGCGTACTCCCCCGGCGTGGCCGCCCCCTGCTCCGACATCCACGAGAACCCCGACCTCGCCTACGAGTACACGTCGAAAGGGAACCTCGTGGGCGTCATCTCCAACGGCTCGGCCGTCCTCGGCCTCGGCGACATCGGCGCGCAGGCCTCGAAACCCGTCATGGAGGGGAAGGGCGTGTTGTTCAAACGCTTCGCCGACATCGACGTCTTCGACATCGAACTCGACTTCGACGACCCGGCCGATATCGTCACGGCGACGAAGGCGATGGAACCCACCTTCGGCGGGATCAATCTGGAGGACATCAAGGCGCCCGACTGCTTCGAAATCGAGGAGCGCCTCCGCGAGGAGATGTCGATCCCCGTCTTCCACGACGACCAGCACGGCACCGCCATCATCATCGGCGCCGGCCTCGTCAACGCCGCCGACATCGTGGACAAGGACCTCGAAGCCCTCTCGGTGACCATCTCCGGCGCCGGCGCGAGCGCCATCGCCACCGCCGAGTTCCTCGTCTCCCTCGGCGTCGCCCGCGAGAACATCACGATGTGTGACTCCTCGGGCATCATCACGACCGACCGGGTCGAGGCGGGCGAACTCAACGAGTACAAGGCCCGATTCGCACAGGACCGCGCGGCTGGCGGCCTCGCCGACGCCATGACGGGAACCGACGTGTTCGTCGGCCTCTCCGTCGGCGGCATCGTCAGCCCGGAGATGGTGGAGTCGATGGCCGAGAATCCGATCATCTTCGCGATGGCGAACCCCGAACCCGAAATCGACTACCACGAGGCCAAGTCGGCCCGCGACGACACCGTCGTCGTCGGCACCGGACGATCGGACTTCCCGAATCAGGTGAACAACGTCCTCGGCTTCCCCTTCATCTTCCGGGGCGCCCTCGACGTGCGCGCCACCGAGATCAACGAGGAGATGAAAGTCGCCGCGGCCCGCGCCCTCGCCGACCTCGCCCGGAAGGACGTGCCCGACGCCGTGGTGAAAGCGTACGGCGATCAGCCGCTCCAGTTCGGCCCGGAGTACATCCTTCCCAAACCCGTCGACCCGCGGGTGATGTTCGAGGTGGCGCCCGCCGTCGCCCAGGCCGCCATCGAGAGCGACGCGGCCCGCAAGTCACTCGATCTCAGCACCTATCGTGAGGAACTCGAAGCCCGCCTCGGCAAGTCCCGCGAGATGATGCGGGTCGTCCTCAACAAGGCGAAGACGGACCCAAAGCGGGTCGTCCTCGCCGAGGGGACCGACGAGAAGATGATCCGCGCCGCCTACCAGATCACGGATCAGGGCATCGCCGACCCCGTCCTCCTCGGCGACCGCGAGCACATCTGGGAGACGATGGACGACCTCGGCCTCGACTTCGAACCGGAGATCGTCGACCCCGCGGCCGACGAACTCGACTCGTACGCGGAGCGGCTGTACGAACTCCGGAAACGGAAAGGTGTCACCCGCCGCGAGGCGAACGAACTCGTCCGCGACGGCAACTACCTCGGAAGCGTGATGGTCGAGATGGGCGACGCCGACGCGATGCTCACCGGCCTGATGCATCACTACCCCTCGGCGCTCCGCCCGCCCCTGCAGGTCATCGGCACCGCCGAGGACGCGGAGTACGCCGCCGGCGTCTACCTGCTCACCTTCCGTAACCGCGTGATCTTCGTCGCCGACGCGACGGTGAATCAGGACCCCGGTGCGGCAGAGCTGGCCGAAATCGGGCGGCACACGGGCGAGTTGGCCCGCCGGTTCAACGTCGAGCCCCGCGCCGCCATGCTCTCGTACTCCAACTTCGGGAGCGTCGACAACGCGGGCACGCGCAAACCCCGCCGGGCCGCCGAGTTACTCCGGAACGACCCCGCGGTCGACTTCCCGGTCGACGGGGAGATGCAGGCCGACACCGCGGTCGTAGAGGATATCCTGACCGGGACATACGACTTCGCCGAGCTGGAGGAGCCGGCGAACGTGTTGATCTTCCCGAACTTGGAGGCGGGCAACATCGGCTACAAACTCCTGCAACGGCTCGGCGGCGCCGACGCCATCGGCCCGATGCTGGTGGGCATGGACAAGCCGGTGCACGTCCTCCAGCGTGGCGACGAGGTGAAAGACATCGTCAACCTCGCGGGCGTGGCCGTCGTCGACGCCCAGGAACGCGACGGGTAGTCGGTTCGGCGACCGACTTGCACGGTCGGCGCGACGTTTTTACTCCGGACCGCGAGCCGACAGTCGTGGCTCCGCTCGCGCTCTCGCCGTCGACAGTCGCCGTCGTGGCGACCGTCCTGTTTCTCGGTGGGATGGTCGCCGGCGTCAACGGCTTCGGGTTCGCGGCCGTCGGGACGGCGGCGCTCGCGAGCGCGTTCGATCCCCGAACCGCGGTCGTCGTCATGTTACTGCCGCTGCTGGCGGCGAACGCCTCGCTCGCGGCCGAACTCCGCGCCGGCGACCTCCGGGCCTGCGTCCGGCGTTTCTGGCCGTACGTCCTCGCGGCCGTCGTCGGCGCCGTCGCCGGCATGACGCTTCTCGCCCGGATTCCGACCCGGCCGTTGACGGTCGGCCTCGGCGTCTTCACCCTCGGATACGTCGCCGTCTCGCAACGCCGCCTGCCGGTCCCCGGACGGTCGTTCGTCCAGCGGCGGTGTTTCGGGGAGTCGACGCGGGCGAAAGTCGGCCTCGGCGTCGTCTCCGGGGCTCTCTTCGGCGCGAGCAACGTCGGCGTGCAGATGGTCGCGTATCTCCGGAGCCGCGACCTCGACCGCGGGACGTTCGTCGGCGTCCTGGCGTCGGTGTTTCTGGGAATCACCGCTCTCCGGATCGGTGCGGCCGCGTGGCTCGGCTTCTACCGCGGTGACGCGGCGGCCCTGTCGGTCGTCGGCGTGGTTCCGGGCCTCCTCGGCGTCGCCGCGGGGAAACGGCTCCGGCCCGTCATCCCAGACGCGACCAAGCGAGTCGTGGCGCTCGCGCTGTTGACGGTGCTCGGCCTCAAACTGATGGCCGGCGGTTAGTCGCTCGCGCGCCGTTCCGCCCGCGACGGCGGCGGGATTTCGGTCGTCGCGTCGTCGGGGGCCGGTGCGTGGCTCCGGTCGCGAGGACACCCGTACTCCGCGTCCGGCAGCACGCACCGCTGCTCGCCGCCGTTGACGTGGACGTACTGTTCGGGCGCGTTCGCGAGCGGATGCGCCGGGTTGACGCGGCTATCGATGCGCGCCGCCCGGAGTTCCTCGAAGTCGCCGATGCGGGCACGGATGCCCCGCCAGTGGTACTCGCTCCGGGACGGGACGCTGATCGGTCGTCCCGGTTCCCAGTCCGGGTGCTCCCCGGCCAGGACGGCGTGGTTGACGTTCGCCGCGAGGTCGTCGTGGTCGACGAGGACGCCGACGCGCGATCCGGGCGGCGCCCGTGCCGCGAGCACGTCGAGTCCGAGGTGGAGCGCCCGATACTCCGCGACGTTGTTGTCCGGCGGGGCGTCGGGAAGCGCGAGTCTCGCGACCCGCGTTCCGTCGCGTGCCTCGATGACCGCCCCAAGCCCCCCGCCATCGGCTCGATAGGAGCCGTCGGTGGCGACGTAGAAGTGTCGGTGGTGGGTGCGCGGCGGATGCGCGATGTGAGGGGTTGGCGAGTCGTCGAACAGGTCCCGGAGCGTCGAACGGCCGTGAACGGCCATACTCCGTCTTTGCGGTCGGGTTACTTAAGCCTCACCCGCAAAACCTACGCCGTCGACGGTCGTCCGCTCCCCTATGTCACTGACAGCCCGCGATCTGATGGAGACGGACGTACAAACCGTCGCCCCCGACGACGAGGTGAGCGAGGTGCTCGGCCGACTGGCGCGCGCCGATTTCAACGGGTTTCCCGTCGTCGACGGCGTGGAGCACCGCTCCACGGACCAGTCCGGTGACGACGACGGCACCGTCGTCGGCATCGTCACCCAACACGACCTGGTCCACCTATTCCAGACCGAGGATCGGACCCTGTGGCTCCCCATCGGTCTTCCGCCCTTCACCCAGACGCTCACCTACGCCATCGACGTGTCGTGGGACGACCTCGACCTCGGGATCGACCTCGCGAAGAACGCGAACCGACCCATCAGCGAGGTGATGACGACCGACGTGGTGACGGTGACGCCCGACGCCGACCTCGACACCATCCTCGACCTGCTGGCCGACGACGAACGCGACATCAACCGGCTGCCGGTGGTCGACGACGCCGGCCGACTCGTCGGCATCGTCGCCCGCCAGGACGTGTTGCGGGCGATCCGCGATCAACGGCGCGAATCGAAACGTTGAGTGCCGCGTCGGGACGATGGCCGCCGTGTCCCGCTACCGCAACTTCGCCCTCTTTCTCGCCCTCGCGGCTATCTGGGGCTCGGCGTTCATGGCGATCAAGGCCGGGCTGAACTACTTCCCGCCCGTCCTCTTCGCGGCCATCCGCTACGACGTGGCGGGCGTCTTGATGCTCGCCTACGCCGCGTGGGTCGTCGACGATCCGATCCCCCGAACTCGGGGCCAGTGGGCACTCGTCGCCGTCGGCTCGACGCTCCTGATCGCCGGCTATCACGTCCTGCTCTTTCTCGGCGAGTCCGACCCCGCGGTGACCAGCGCGGCCGCCGCCGTCATCGTCAGCCTCAGTCCCGTGCTGACGACGGGCTTCGCCCGCGCCCTCCTCCCCGACGAGCGCCTGACCGCTGCCGGCGTCGTCGGCCTCTCGTTCGGCCTGCTCGGCGTCGTCGTCCTCGCCCAGCCCGACCCCGACGCCGTCCTCACGGGCGGCGTCGTCGCGAAACTGCTCGTCTTCGGCGCCGCAACCGCCTTCGCCCTCGGCTCCGTGCTGACCCGTCGGATCGAGGCGAGCCTCCCCATCGAGACGATGGAGGCGTGGTCGATGCTGGGCGGGGCGCTTCTGATGCACGCCATCTCGCTCGCGCTCGGCGAGTCGTTCGCGGGCGTGACCGTCGCCGTCGAGGGGCTACTCGCGCTCGCGTACCTCTCCCTCGCGGCCAGTGCGCTCGGCTTCCTCATCTACTTCGACCTGCTAGATCGGCTCGGCGCGGTCGAGATCAACCTCGTCTCCTACGTCGCGCCCGTCTTCGCGGCGCTCGCGGGCTGGCTCTTCCTCCAAGAACGACTCTCCGTCGCCACCGCCGTCGGCTTCGCGCTGATCGTCGTCGGCTTCCTGCTGGTCAAGCGGCGGGCGATCCGTTCCGAACTCCCGCGGCTTCGCCGAGCAATGCGGGATTAAAGCGTCACGTCGCGGGTCGTGAAGGCGCCCTCGTCCGTATCGGGGTCGTAGCCCTCGATGGCCGTGAGCACCATCTCGAGGACGGTGTCGGCGCCCCACCGGCCGGTGTTGATCGAGAGGTCGTAGAAGGACTGATCCTCGACGTCGATGCCGTAGTAGCTCTGGTATCGGCCGGCCTCGCTCACCTCGCGGACGCGCAGCAGCGGGCCGATCTCCTCCTCGTCGTCGAGGTGCTTGAGACTCACGTCCTCGCGCTCGGCGGGTCGTTCGATCTCGTAGCTCACCTCGTAGTCGCTGAGCCGTTCGATGCGGATTTCCTCCGGGGCGTCGAGCCAGATGCGCAGGTCGGCCCGGTTGCCCGCGAGCCAGCCGGCGAGCCGCGATTCGAGAATGAACGCCTTGTTCGCTGCCCCCCACTGCTCGGCGATCCGGCGGAGTCGCCGGTCGAGCGCCCGGTCGATCGTGTCGTCCTCCTCGGCCTTCGCGATGAGTTGCTGGAGGGAGAGGTCACGCTCCTCCGCGAGGTCCCGGAAGATGTCGCCACCGATGACGTAGCCGCAGTTCAGCGCGTCCGCGAGCCCCTCGGTGAGCGTCGTCGCGCCACATCCCGGTGGTCCGGAGACGGTGATGAACAGGTTGCTGTCGATTTGCCGCTCTGTGGTGGCGCTCGAATTCGACATGAACGTTCGTCATGACGTAGGTGACACCGGCGTTAAGAGAACACCGGTTCACGGTCGGTAACGGGTCCGTACCCCCGTCGATATTGGTTCCACACACGAGAGTCAGAATAAAAGAGTGAACGAGCAGTGTGAAAGGTTAGCGGCACGCAGCGGCCGTCGTGAACTAACCCTCGTCGAGCGTGGCACGGATGAAATCCCCCGAAACGACGGGAACGCTCGGCGGGGTATATGATGCCGGCCGTTCATGGGTCGGTCGAAGTGTCCCCGATGTCGAACTCGTCCCCCACCGCCCCCATCGACCGACTGCCCCGCCCACAGGAACTCGTCGACTCCCGGCTCGTCCGCCTGAGTCTCGCCGTCGTCGTCGCCCCCCTTCGATTTCTGGCGTTCTGGGCCGCCGTGGCGTTGCCCTTCCTCTACCTGCCCCTCCTCGTCGGCGGCCTCGACGGCCAGCAGACCACGGCGTTCGTCGCCCTCCTTCTGGCGAACGTCGTCGCCCTCCTCCTCGGCCACGAGTACGGACGCGCGGGATGAGCACCCGCCCGTCCCGCGACGAGTCGCCGACTCGGCGGTCCGCCCCGACCGAAAGCTAATCAATTATGTGACTGGGGTACGAGCGGTGTCGTATGTTCGGCTTCACGCAGCGTGGCATGATCGGTCTCGTCCTGATGATCGTGGGAACGGTGGCGTTTTTCCCCACCGTCTTTCCCGGGACGACACGGACCGTCGACATGATCGCTCTCGTCGCGGCGGCGCTTCTGACCATCGGCACGTACCTCGTCGGCACGGATATGGAGGGGCGCCCGGTCTGAGACCGGCCCTCGGCGCTACTCCGTCTCCCGTTTCCCCCAGACTACCTTCTCCACGAGGCGTATCCGCACGTCCCCGTCCAGTCGCATCTGACACGAGAGCCGCGGATACCCCCATCGGTCGGCGAGGGCGTCGTGCCAGTGCTCGGGCGCCGGTCCCGCGTCGACCCGGACGCCACACGTCGCGCACAGCCCCCGGCCGCCGCAGTTCAGCCGCTCGGTGACGCGAGTGTACGGCGAGAGGCCCGCATCGAGGAGCACGTCGCGAAGGACCGCCCCCGCCGGCGCGGTCAACAGGTGCTCCTCGCCGTCGTCGTCGACTTGGACGTACACCACGTCACAACGGTCGCTCATTCGTCGCCGGACAGCGTCGCCGGATCGACCATCGGCGCCGGGTAATCCAACCGTGCCCGTTCCTCGTCGGGGAGCATCCACGGCTCGTGGGCCGCCTCGGGGGCCAGTCCGTCGAGTTCGGGGAGCCACCGCCGTACGTACGCAGCTTCGGCGTCGTACCGATGGGCCTGCCACAGCACGTCGAACGAGCGGTTCCGGGAGTCGTTGCCGACGCCCGCCACGTACGCCCAGTTGCCGTAGTTCGACGCGGGGTCGTAGTCGATCAGCCGCGTCTCGAAGTACGCCGCGCCCTTCCGCCAGTCGATCCGCAGGTCGTTCGCCAGGAAGGAAGCGACGTTCTGGCGCGCGCGGTTCGACAGATAGCCCGTCGCGTTCAACTCCCGCATGCCCGCGTCGACGAACGGAATCCCCGTCTCGCCCCGTTTCCAGCGTTCGAACGCCGCCTCGTCGTCCCGCCACGCGATTTCGCGCCGGCGGATGCCTCCCGACGTAAAGAACGTGCCGCCGTGTTTGGCGAACTGGAACTGGAAGAAGTCACGCCAGATGAGTTCGAACCGGAGCCAGTACGTCGAGTCGTTGGCGACGCGGCGCTCCTCGTACGCGTCTATCTCGGCGCTCACCCGCCGGGGCGAGAGACAGCCCTCGTTCAGCCACGGCGAGAGCTTCGAGGAGTAGTCCCGGCCGACCAGTCCGTTCCGGGTTTCTTTGTACTCGCGGAGCGAATCCGTCTCCCAGAGATACTCGTCGAGACGGTCGAGCGCGGCGGTTTCGCCGCCGTCGAACGCCACCGTCGCTCGGTCGTCGACTGGCTCAATTTCGACGCCGAGGTCGGCGGGGGCTGGAACCCCACCGGGATCGACCGCCGGCCGATCGGGAATCGTCGGCACCGCCGCCGGCGCCCGGACCGACGCCGACGACTCCACCGACTTCCGGAACGGGGTGTACGTGTCGTCGGTCGCCGACACGTCGCTCGGGAGGTCGTCCGGGTGGTACAGCGTGTGTCCCCAGTGGCGGACGAGCGGGGCGTCGAGCGCCGTCTCGACCCGTTCCTCGACCGCCCGCTCCTCCGGCGTTGGCCGGGTGTGGACGTGGACCGCGTCGGCGTCGACACGATCCACGAGATCCGAGAGGACCGAAGCGGGATCGCCCCGTCGAACGACGAGGCCGCTCCCGCGGTCCTGCAGACGGGTTCGCAGGTCGTCGAGGGCGTCGAGTCGGAACCGCGTTCGGCGACCGCCCGTCTTCTCGTAGGTGAACGATCGGGGACCGCCGAAGTCGGCGGGGCCGTAGTCCGCCGGGTCGACGACGTAGACGGGAAGCAGGCGGTCGGCGTCGGCGGCGGCGACGAGTGCCGGGTTGTCGTGGAGACGGAGGTCACGGCGGAGCCACAGGAGCGTTGTGTCCACCTCGGCGTCGGGAGCCATCGGGAGCCGTAATGGCCGGAGTCACAAGAAAGCGCGGCGTCACCGCTCCTCCCAGAACCGCGCCCCGAGCGTGAACGCGCCGAGGACGATCACGAGCAACTGGAACCCCGAGCGGACGACGGGGAAGATCCGCTCGACGTTCTCCGGCTCCTCGCCCCGCGTCGGATCGACGCCCGTCCAGTAGTGGGTGTTCTCCGTCGTCCGCTCGGGCTGGGCCGACAGGTCGACGAACGTCTGCACGACGCCCCGCTGGTTCGACAGCAGGAGTTCACCGTTCACGGTGAGGAACCGGTCGTAGAGGGGGTAGAAGGCGTTGACACCGTTAGTCATCAGATCGGGGAGGATGCCGCCGATCACGAGCGCCGCGAGCGCGACCCACGCCACCCGAACGCCGCGTGGCCCCCAGCGGCCGTGGAGTCGGGAGGCGGCCCGTATCCGGGTGTCGTAGGCCAGGACGGCGCCGGCGGCGGCGGGCAACACCAGCGTGTGCAACAGCGCCCGGTGGGCGCCCTGCATGTAGAGGCCGGCGAAGGTGTCGACGTCGGGGATCACCGTCGCGGCGAGGACGACGGCGACGGCGCGTCGGTCGAACTCGTCCCCTAGGAGCGCGGCGGCGACGACGGCGCCGACGGCGAGGTGGACGACCGTCGATGGCATAGCGGACCCTCGACGGTCAGCGGCTTGAATCCCTCGCCTGCCGTGACACCGTCACCGAGCCGAGCGAGGCGAAGCGCGCCTCGACGGTGTCGCCCGGTTCGAACGGGATCAACTCGGTGAGCGACCCGGTCGAGACCAGGTCGCCCGCGTCGAGCCGTTCGTCCCGATCGGCGAGCGCCGCCGCCAGCCACGCGACGACACGCGCGGGCGAGCCGAGTACATCGGCGCCGACGCCCGTCGCGACCCGTTCGCCGTTACGGCGCACTTCGACGCCTTCGAGCGCGAGGTCCAGCGCCGACGGATCGGTGACTCGGCTGCCGTGGATCACCCGCGCCCCGAGGGCGTCGTCCGCGACGGCGCTCCCGGCCGTCACGTCCCACTCCGCGACCCGCGAGTCGACGATTTCGATGACGGGAACGACGGCGCCGATCGCCGCCAGCGCGTCTATCGGCGTCGCCGGCGGGTCGAGGGGGTCGGAGAGCCTGACCGCGATTTCCGGCTCGATCCGCGGATCGATCAGGTCGGCGGCGTCGACCTGCCCCTCCGGGTGGACGGTGTCCGCGAGGACGCGCCCGTAGGCGGGTTCGTCGACGCCCAGTTCGGACTGGATCGCCGCGGAGGTGAAGCCGACCTTGTAGCCGACGACCGGCCCCTCGTCGTCGACGCGGCGGTCGGTCACGATGTCTTGGATCGCGTAGCCGTCGGTGACGGAGAGGTCGGGAAGCGTCGCCGGATCGAGGGGCGTCCCCCGTCGGTAGGCGTCGTACAGTCGGGCGCCGAGTTCGTCCGCCGTCGCGTCGTCGATCGTCTGGGGCATCCTTGACTCCGTCTGCGTAGCCGGCCGACTAAAATGAGTCGCCGTCCCCCGAGTCGGTAGCCTTTTGCGCTCACCGCCCAGCCATCCGATATGGTGTGGTCCCAGGGCCGGTGGCATGGCCGATGAGCGACGACCCCCGCGACGATCTCGCCCGACGTATCGCCGGTGAGATCACGCTCAGCTCGAACCCCGGTGCGACGCTCCGGAAGTGGCGAACCGATTTCGACGTGTCACAGACGGAGCTCGCCGAGCGGCTCGACGTCTCCTCGTCCGTCATCTCGGATTACGAGAGCGGCCGGCGGGAGAGCCCCGGCATCGGCGTCGTCAGCCGTATCGTCCGCGCGCTGCTCGACATCGACGAGTCCCGCGGCGGCGGCCGCATCCGCCAGTACGCGCGCGTCATCTCCGCGGGCTTCGAGAGCGACATCGTCCAGGATCTCCGCGAGTATCCGACCTCGATCCCCCTCGAACGCTTCTACGAGGCGATGGATGCGACGGAAGTCGTCGCCGGCGACCGCGACACCGTCAGCGGCCACACGGTCATCAACAGTATCGAGGCGATCAAACGCTTGCCGAGCGAGGAGTTCTACCGCCTCTACGGCCAGAGTACGAACCGCGCGCTCGTCTTCACCGACGTGACCCGCGGCGAGTCGCCGCTGGTCGCCCTCCGGGTGGTGAATCCCACGCCCAACGCCGTCGTCCTGCACGGACTGGAAGCGGACGACCTCTGGGAACACGCGGCGTCGCTCGCGCGGGTCGACGGCTTCGCGCTCGCCGTCTCGACCTGTGATCTGGACGCGGCGCTCGCGAAGCTCCGCGATCTCCCCTAGTCGACGTACTCGTACTTGCGCTCGTTCATCCGGCCCCAGCCGGTGAAGACGAACTCGCCGCTCGGCACCGTGAACTCCTCCAGTTCCCGCTCTTTCTCGTGGTTGTGGGCGTCATGGACGCGGCCGTACTCCTCGAAGCTCAGGTCGTAACGCCGCGAGAGCTGTTCGTCGACGTCGAACGCTTCGACCTCGTCGCGCCAGCCGTCCATGATGGTCTCGGAGTGGATTTCGGCCTGTGCGCCGGAGCCGTAGGAGCCGACGAGGAGTTTCTCGCCCGAGAGCGCCCGGCCCGTCTCGGCCGCGGTCTTGAGCGCGCTCGCGCGCGCGACGTGGACGGAGCCAGTGTACCAGTTGCCGACTCGACGTGCGAGCGTGAGCGTCGGGTCGATGGCCCGCGCGTACCAGTCGTTGTACGTGTCGGTCTCCTTCAGCGCGTCCATGTACTCCCGGATGGCGTCCTCGTAGGCGTCCCAGTCGTCGTACTCGTCCTCGCGCGGCTGACGGCCGATTTCGGTCGCGAGTCCGTCCTCGATTTCCGTGTCACGGGTCATGTGCCGGAAGCCGAGCAGTGCGGCCTTGCGGACCATGCCCGGGAACGGCGTGTGGAACGGGAAGTACGCGTAGTCGTCGGGGTGGGTGCGGCCGGCGACCGACTCGAAGTCCGTCAGCGCCTCGCGCATCCGCGCCAGATACACCTGGACGGATCGCTTGCCGTCGACGCTCGGGAACTGCTGGTTGGGCTTCAGGAAGTCCGTCTCGTCGGCGCTGCCGTAGCCCTGATGCGTCGAGAGTTCGACGACGCTCGGGTCCTCGGAGACAAGCATGGCGACGGCGCCCGCGCCCTGCGTGGCCTCGCCGGGGTCGCCGCGGGCGTAGAGCGCGGTGTCGGTGGCGACGACGAGCGCCGACCGGCCCCGGTTCCGCCCCGCCTTGATCCAGTTGTATGCGTCGTCGATACTCTGGGTGCCGGCGACGCAGGCGAACTTGCGCTCCCCTTTGTTCGCGTGGTGGAAGTCGCCGTCGTACACCTCCTCCAGACAGCCAGCGATGTAGGTAGAGACGGGTTTGGAGTTGTCGAACGCGCTCTCGGTCGCCACGTCGATGCGGCCGATATCGTCGGGTGACAGGCCCTTGCGGTCCATCAGCCGCTTTGCGGCGTTCGCCCCCATCGTCACGATGTCCTCGTAGGTGTCGGGGAACGACGAGGCTTCGAGCCCTAACCCCTTCGTGTACTTCTCCGGGGCCTCGTCCTTGGCCGGTGCGAACGTCTCGGCCAGGTCGAGTTTGAGCTTGCCCGTCCAGATTTCGATGGCGTCGATGCCGACGGAAGTCATACACTCCCCTTCACCGAGACGGCATATGGGTTTGTCGATGATAGCTACGTCAGATGTCGAAGGACGGTTCGTCTCGTCGCCTCGCTCCCTGCGGCCTCGCTCACAGCCCGCCCTGTCCCCCACGAAACCCCACGGAGCGGTCCACGTCGGACGGGAGGAGCGTGCCCGCGGCGCGTTTGCGGAGCACGACCCCCGTCAACCCCGCGCCGAGCGCGAGCCCGAACGCGACCATCGTCGCCATGACGCGGGTGGCGGTCGGGCCGGCCCAGAGCGTCCAGCCCACGAGCGCGACGCCGAAGAGGGCGGCGAGGGCGCCGACGGCGAGGAGGAAGGTGCCGAGGAGGGCGATGAAGCGGGTCAGCACGTTCACAGTTCCCTCCGATTCACCGCGGGCCGTGATGTCGCTTGGGGTGTACGGCCGCGGGCGGCCCCGGCGTCGCCGTCGCCGTCGGCGTGGCGGCGACTTTGCGCCCGCGGAACAGCACCGTGTTCGAGGGCTCGTGGAGCAGGAGTACGTCGACCCGGTCGCCGGGGGCGTACGGAATCGGTTCGTCGAGGCGCCACTGCTCGCCGGAATCGAAGGTGTCGTCGGCGCCGTAGCTTCCGTCCGTCGCGAAGTCGTAGCGCTCCTCGCCCCCGTCGTAGCGGAGCACGACGGTCAAGTCGTCGCCGGGGAGGCTCTCGCCGCTCCAGTGGGTGAGTGTCACGTTGCTGTCGGTCACCGTCGCCATCACGTCGACCGTGGGCGTGTCGTCGGGGCCGATGGTTCCCAGGAAGACGTAGCCGACGCCGCTCACGAGGAGGACCACGAGCGCGAGGAGCAACACGGTGGCGACCGCTTCCGATTGGGCCCGGGACACGCCCGAACGAGGGCGCCCGCGCTCATTAATCGCTCCGGCTTGCTATTGCTGGTGAGATTTTGGCGACAAGGCTTTTCTACCCGCTCGCCCGCGTATCCCCGATGAGCTTTCGCGACGCGAACCGCGCCCAAGCCATTCAGGTCGGCGCGATTCTTCTCTTCGGTATCCTGATCCTCGGTATCTCCATCTATCAGGCCACGGTCGTCCCCCAGCAGAACGCCCGCGTCGAGTTCGACGCGTACCAGGAGGCCACGGACGACATGGTGTCGGTTCGTAACGACGTGGTCGCGGCGGGCACCGAAGGCACGTCCGCGTCGACGACTGTCGCGACCGGTGCGACCTACCCCGCTCGGTCCATCTTCATCAACCCCGGGGCGCCGTCGGGGACGATTTCGACCGAAGGGGCGCCGAGCGTCACCGTCGACGGCGTGCGCGCCGTCGAGAGCGAGGCCGAAAACACCCAGACGTTCTGGAACGCCACGAACGGCACGTACGCGACCAACCGGGTGACGTTCACGCCGTCGTACAACGAGTTCGACGGCTCGCCGGTCACCGTCGCGGGGCAGGGCGTCTACCGACTCCCGGACGACCGCGTGCTCCCCATCTCGGCCGGGTCGTCGATCCGCGGGAACCGAATCACGCTGGTGACGGTTCGCGGTGACCTCGGCGCCGCCGGGGGGTCCGTGCCGGTGACGGCCGATCCGGTCTCGACGGCGACACGCACTGTCGTCGTCACCGGGACTGGCGTCACGTTCAACGTGACCGTCCCGACGCCGATTCCGGCGTCGGCGTGGAACGACACCGTCGCGCCCGACGTGGTGGCGAACCCGAACGTCGTGACGACGACGCCCGTCGGCGACGACAGCGTGCGGATCACGTTCGACGGGAGCCGGCAGTACGAACTCCGGTTGGCCGCCGTGGAGTTGCGGGCGCAGTCGGACGCGAGCGTCGTCTCCGGACCGCGCGGGTCGTATCTCGTCGGCCTCACCGGGAACGAGACGGTCGCCACGGGCCAAACCCAGCCGGTCATCGCCGAGGTCCGTGACCGCTACAACAACCCGGTCAGCGGCGAGGAGGTGACGTTCGAGGCCCTCGACGGTGCCACCTTCGCGGGTGGGGGCACGCAACGGATCGTCACTACCGACGGTAACGGCCGCGCGCCAGTCGCGCTCCGGCCCAACGGGACCGGAAACATCACCGTCGAAGCGCGGAGCGACCTCGACGGGAACGGGACGCTCGAACCGTACGAGCGAACGCGCTTCGGACTCGTCGCGACGGACGGCTCGGACGACGGGGGTGCGGAAGAGATCAATCCCTCCGACGAGGGCGACGTGATCCTAGTTCGTGGCATCGCTTGCAACGACATCCGAATCGATTTCGACAATACGGCGGACTCGGCACGGACTATAACCGATGCCCGCGTGTCGTTCTACTACGCCACCGGTCCCAGCGGTGGAGGTGGGGGAGGGAGCAGCGCCGAACCGCCGGATACGCTCACCTTCGGCGGCACCGATTTTCCCGTTCCCGGACAGCTCAAACCCCTCAGCACGGCTGTTGAGATTCCAAGTGGCACTCCCGACGGGCCGGAGCTGACGATAACGACATCCGGCGGCGATAGAGTGCCCGAACCGGAGAACTTCTTCGTGCTCACGCTCGTATATGAGGAGACAGGTCAGAAGAGCACTTACTTCATCACGCTCGAATCCGGCTCTTGCGACAACAACAACGGGAATAACGGCAATGGCCAGGGACCGGGTGGCAACGGTCCGCCGGGACAGAACTAGCGTCCGCGACCGTCAGTCCTCGTCTTCCTCGACCACTTCGGGATCGCTCATCGCGCTCTGGAGACTGTCGAGCCCGTTGACCCACTCCGACACCAGCCCGTACTCCAGATCCTCGACGAGCGCGATGTCGAGTTCGTCGCCGTCGATGATGCGCGTGCCGGCCTGCACCAGATACCCCAGCGCCGCGTCCAGATCCTCGTTGGCCTCGGCGTCGGCCGCGGCGTGGACGTACTCCTCGATGGTCCCGTCCTCGGCGGCGCCGGCGGCGATGTACTCCTCGGCGGCGTAGAAGACACAGACCAGACTGGTCTGGACGCCGTCGACGAGCATCCGTTTCTCCTCGTCGTCCAGATCCACGTCGTCGAGGACGATGTCGCGCACGCCGGCCAGTTCCTCGACGGCGGCCTCCTCGTCGAGGCGGTCGTCCTCGTAGGCGTTGATGATCTTCGCGACGGCGATGGCGGCGTCGTCCTGCAGGTTGAGCAGGAGACGCGCCGAATCCTCGTTTTCGGGGTCCAGTTCCTCCTCGGCTACCCGCCCGATCCAGTTCTGCCAGCGGTCTTCCGTGTAGAACGTGTCCTCCACGTCGGTCATACCCCGAAGGAACGTTCGTGGACTCAAAGACCTTTCCTATGCGTCCCCGAGCGCCCCGTCTCGGGCCGTAAGCGTCGCCTCGGTGTCGATGTCGTACACCCGCGCGGGCGTCTCGACGTGCGCTCGCCGGACGGCGTCGTCGTAGCCCTCGTCGAGCAACAGCCGAACGCGACGGGGGACGGTCTTTGGCCCCATCACCGCACCCGGCCGGTCGGGGTCGTCCACGAAGTCCGTCTCCATCAGGAACGGGGCTCCGCTCTCGGCGACTTCGCGGAGCCACTCCTTTCGGCACATGACGCTCGGCGTCGGCCCGGCGAGCGTCGGCCCCGCGTAATGTTTCACGACCCGGTGAGCCGGGAGCCCGCGCGCCTCGGCCCAGTCGGCGATGTCGGTGAGGTCCTCGCTGGCCTCGGTGTGGAGTTGGACCGCACAGCCCGAGTCGGCGCCGAGCGCGAGGCCGTGTTTCAGGACCGCGTTCGAGGCGTCCCACACCGCGTCGGTGGTGTCGTAGTGCGGGCGCCCGGTCTTGAGCGCGAGCGCGCGTCCGTCACGGACGTACTCGGCGGCCGCATCGAGACCGGCCTGCATCAGGTCGCGGGCGTCGTCGGGCGCGAATCCCCGTTCGTCGACGAGCCTGGAGACGAGGCCGGGGTGGACGCCGAGGACGGGCCACGCCCGACCGGGGAGCAGGTCGTCCGCGTCGGCGACGACTTCGAGGGTCCGGTCGAAGACGGCCCGGAAGTCGTCGCCGGTGTCGGCTTCGACCCCGAGGTGCCACGATGGTTTGTTGACGACGAGGAGATGCGTCCCGCCGAGGCGGCGGAAGTCGCGCACGGCGTCGAGCCCGCGACCGGCGTCCGGATCGAGATGCAGGTGGTCGTCGAGGACGGGCGTGTCGAGGTCGCTAGTCACGGACGTGGGTCGGGGCGCGCGTGGTCAAAAGGTTACGTGTCGGCGTCAGCGTCGCCGTCGAGCGTGACGCTTCCGCCGGCCGCGTTGCGGAGGGCGTCCGAGCGACCGTGTTCGCCGGGCGCGATGGCGAGCGTCCGGAGGCCACAGGCGTTTGCCGCCTCGATGGCGGGTTTGAAGTCCGTATCCCGCGAGGCGACGGCAATCACCTCCGCCCGTCCCTCGACGGCGAAGCGGGTGAGGTCGACGGCGAGTTTCACGTCCACGTCGCCGCTGGTGACGACCACCTCGAACCCGCGGGCCTCGGCCGCCTGGATGAGCTCCGGCGTCGCGTGTTCGTCGACGTAGAGCCGGGTGGTCGCCGGCCGACCCGCCGCCGCGGCGGCCTCGCGCACGTCGTCCAGGTCGACGTCGAACTCCCCGCGGAGCACGTTGGGGCCGTCGACGAACAGTGCCACGCGGGGGGCGCTCCCGTCGTCGTCCGAGTGCCGACCGAACAGATCCATGGGGCTCGTACCCCTTTCGCGGGCATATACGTCCCGGTCTCGCGTCCGGCCGCAGTTCCGCCGCTGATAATCGAGGGCGTACCGTTATCACCCGGTCGACCCTGACTCGTGATATGCTCTCCGTGGCCACCCTTTCGCTGGACGGGACGCCCTTCGACTCGACCGAGTTCTCCCGGCTCTGGTTTCTCGCGGCGCTCACCTACGGTGTTGGCGACATCGTCACCACCGTCGCACTCGTCGGGTTCAGCGACTCGGTGAACGAGGGCAACGCGCTCCTCCGGGCGGCCATCGAGGGGTTCGGTCTGTGGGGCCTGATCAGCCTGAAACTGATCGCCTTCCTGTTCTGTTTGGGGATCAGCCTCTACGGCGCCCGCGACGCCGACACCGCGCTCTACTACGGTCCCCCGGCGATGCTCGCCGTCGTCGGCGCGTTCACCACCGCGTACAACCTCCGCCTCCTGATCGGGTAGGGCGTTCCCCTACGCCCGTCGGACACGGATCGTGAGGCCGTCCGGGTCGTCGACCGCGAACCCCGACGCGCGCTCGGTCAGGGCGCTCGCATCGAGCCGCGACCGGCGTTCGTCGGCGTCGTCGACGGCGAGTTCGACCCACGCCAGCCCCCGCCCCGCCGACGGTTCCGTGCGTCCGTTCCAGACGTTGCAGCCGACGTGGTGATGGTAGTCGCCGAAGGCGAGAAAGAGCGCCGAGGGCATCGACTGCCGGACGTTCAGGCCCATCTTTTCGACGTAGAACGACCGCGCCGCCGAGAGCGACGAGACTTCGAGGTGGACGTGACCGAGGTCCGTCCCCGACGGGAGCCGGGCCGCGCCGGTCGCCGCCTCGCGGAGCGGACCGAGCGACAGCGAGAGCGTGTCCATCGCCACGGTCCCGTCGTCGTTCACCGGCCACGCCGCCCGCGGTCGGTCGCGATACACTTCGATCCCGTTGTCCTCCGGATCGGAGAGATAGAGCGCCTCGCTGACGTGGTGGTCCGAGGCGCCGTCGAGGTGCCACCGCTCCTCGATGCGTGTCAGGGCATCGCCGAGCGCCGCCCGCGAGGGGACCCGAAACGCCGCGTGAAAGAGTCCCGTCTCGTCCGGGCCGCGAGGGGGGCGGTCGGGCGCCGCGAGAAGAACCAGAAGAGGGTCGTCGGCGCCGAGGACGGCCCGGTCGGCGTCGCGGTCGAGCGTCTCCAGTCCGATCACGTCCGCGTAGAACTCGACCATCCGGTCGAGGTCGGCCACCCGGAGCGCGACCCGTTCGACGTGTCCGGCCATGTGATCGGCTACGCGATCCGATCCCTTCGCTCTGCCGGGGCGGGTGGCTCACTCGCCGTCGACGAACACCTTCACCTCGCCGTCGCGGGTCAGGCCGATCTCCACGTCGTCTTCCAGCCGGTTCCGGCCCGTGTGTGGTTCGAGCTGTCCGAACAGGTGGGCGTACAGCTCCGGCCGGCAGTACGCGATTTTCACGCCGTCCTCGTCGCCCCGCTCGTACACTGCATCGACCAGATCGTCGAAGCTGGTGCCGGCGTCGACAGTCAGGCGGACGGGCGACCGGATCGTTCGAATCAACCCCAGCGTCCGGCGGGCCTGCTCGACGTTTCGCTCCGCCGCTCGCTCGACGGCGCTCACGTTCGACCCGGTCGTGCCCAGCCGATCCGCGACCGCCCGCTGGGTGAGCCCCTGCTCCCTGAGTTCGAGCACCTCCACCTGTCGTTCGGTCAGGATCGTCGTGTCGGCCGAAACCATACGACTGAAACAAAACCATTTGAGATAAACTTTTTTCTCAACTGTTTCTACCCCACTCCATGCACGAGACATCCGGGACCACCCGCCGTGGCTTCCTGTCGACGGCGGGTGTGACCGGAGCGGTCGGGCTGGCCGGCTGCACCGGCGCCCGGACGGGAACGGGGCCGGGGAGCGAGGCGCCGGCCGACGACGGCGAGTCTCCGACGGTCACGATACTCGCCGCCGGTAGCCTCCAGCATGCACTGGAGACGGGGCTCGCACCCGCCCTCGAGGTGCCGATCCGGGTCGAGGCCCACGGCTCCGCGACCGTCGCCCGCATGGTCGCCGAGGGACAGCGCGACCCCGACATCGTCACCGTGGCGGACACCGCGCTGTTCGAGACGCCCCTCTCACCGCCGTGGTACTCGACGTTCACGAGCAACGCGGTCGTCCTCGCGTACAACCCCGACACGGAGGGTGGCCGACGCGTCGCGGACGCCGACCGATGGTACGAGCCACTCGTCGACGGGGACGTGCGCCTCGGCCGCACGGACCCCGATCGGGATCCGCTCGGCTACCGGACGCTCTTTACGCTCGAACTCGCGGCGCGTCACTACGCCGACGCGCCGGCGCTGCGCGAGACGATTCCGCGCCGGCGACAGCTCTACCCGGAGACGGCGCTGATCGGCGGCTTCGAAACCGGATCGATCGACGCCGCCTTCGCCTACCGCAACATGGCCGTCGAGCGGGAGTACGACTACGTTGCCCTCCCCGACCGAATCGACCTCAGCGACCCGGCCCACGCCGACTGGTATTCGACCGTCTCGTACACGCTCCCGAGCGGGCAGGAGATTCGGGGCGGCCCCATCAGCTACGGCTCGACCGTTCGCCACCGGAGCGACGCCGCGCTGTCGGTGTTCGCCGCCCACACGACCGGCGACTACCTCGCCGACGCCGGCTTCCTGCTTCGCGAGGAGTTCCCGCGCTACGAGGGCGAGGTACCGGACGCGGTGAGACGAGCGACGCCCGCCGACCGAGAGAGCCCGACGCTCGCGGGGACGATTTCGGGCCTCACGGTCCTCCACTGATGTCGACACACTCGACCTGGCGGCGGTACGCCCGCCGTCCCGACTGGTTCACCCTCGCGCTCGCCCTCGGCGGCCTCCTCCTGCTCTACTACGTCGCCCCGCTGGCCTCGCTGTTCCTCTCGGCCCCACCGGGTGCGGTCGCCGCCAGCCTGGGCGACGCGACGGTCGTCGACGCGGCGACGACCTCGATCCTCGCCGCGACCCTCAGCACCCTCCTCGGGACCGCCTTCGGGCTCCCGCTCGCGTACTGGCTGGCCCGGGCCGACACTCGGTGGACCGACGCCGTCCTCGCGGCGGTCGTCCTCCCGCTCGTCCTCCCGCCGACGGTGGGCGGGGTGGTCCTACTCACGGTCGTCGGCCCGAACACGCTCCTCGGAGGGGCGGCCGCCACGGCCGGCGTCCCGCTCACCCGGTCGCTCGCGGGCGTGGTGCTCGCCCAGACGTTCGTCGCGTCGCCCTTCGTCGTCGTTACGGCGAAGGCGGCCTTCGAGGGGGTCGACCGGACGCTCGAACACGCCTCCCGGTCGCTCGGTAAGGGGCGGCTGACGACCGCTCGGCGCGTCACGCTTCCGCTCGCCGGTCCGGGCATCCTCGCCGGCGTGACGCTCGCGTTCGCCCGTGCGATGGGCGAGTTCGGCGCGACGATGATGCTCGCGTACTACCCCCGGACGATGCCCGTCCAGATCTGGGTGTCCTTCATCTCGCTCGGCCTCGACGCCGCCTACCCGGTCGCCATCGTCCTCGTCGTCGTCTCGGTACTGGCACTGCTCGTCCTCGACACCGTCGCGTCGAACCCGTGGCGATGACCGGACTACGCCTCGACGGGGTCACGAAGCGGTACGCGGGGTTCGAACTCGGCCCCGTCGACCTCGCCGTCGCGGACGAGGTGCTCGCCGTCCTCGGCCCCTCGGGCTGTGGCAAGACGACGCTCCTCTCGCTCGTCGCCGGTCTCGCCCGCCCCGACGCGGGCACCGTCACCCTCGACGGGCGGGCGCTCGACGGCCGCCCGCCGGAGGATCGGGGCGTCGGCCTCGTCTTTCAGGACGGCGCGCTCTTCCCCCACCTGACTGCACGGGAGAACGTCGCGTACGCGGCGACCGAGGACCGAGTCGACGACATAGCCGCCACCCTTGAGATCCGGGACCTCCTCGACCGGCGCCCGCCGGCGCTTTCGGGGGGCGAACGCCAGCGTGTCGCCCTGGCCCGGACGCTCGCGGCCGATCCCGCTGCCCTCCTACTCGACGAACCGCTGTCGAGTCTGGACGCACCGATCCGCCGTCGCCTCCGCGACGAACTCCACGACCTGTTCGGCGCCCTCGACGTGCCGGTGGTCTACGTCACGCACGACCAGCGTTCGGCGACGGTGCTCGGCGACCGGGTCGCGGTCCTCCGAGACGGGGCCGTCGAACAGGTCG
>Ga0209945_1000075_pt1 | contig 32858 bp, 36 predicted proteins | sample SalPonR2_A_D2_MG_FD_185703 | JGI IMG/M metagenome (GOLD analysis project Ga0209945, IMG submission 185703) | Salt pond soil microbial communities from South San Francisco under conditions of wetland restoration - Salt Pond MetaG R2_A_D2_MG... ...
GCACTTGGGACACCCCAACACGGCGGACTGTTTGGCCTATCACACCGCGTTTCGACCAGAGTGCTCGGCTCGTGATGAGATAGCTGGTCTTACGCACTTGGAGGAGTCGCCACCCGGCAAGGCCTACTCCGAGGAGCGCGGTCACCCCTAATCGTGTATCGACAATCATCGCGGTCACAAGCGCGCCCGCGACAACTATCATCCCCAACACAACCCCACCGATGGCTGCCGACAGCCGTGGGCGTCCCTCCCACACAATGCTTTCGCCATCACGCTGAAACCACCATTGTTCGCTCATGGATCTTGGTGGTGTGACTCTGTTGAGGACTCCGTGGTTGCGGTGGTCTTGGTATCTGAGTCAGTCGCTGGAGCGTCATCGAGATTGTCTTCATCATCAACCACAGCTGAACGGATCGCTCGAAGTTCGACGAGAATCTCATCTAGCACGTCGTCAGTATCGGACTCCGTGCCAGTATCGCCGTGCTGGCGCGAATCGATTTCTTTCCCGATGAGCTCTTGGACTCCTGCTGGATCGGGGATATTCCGGAATTGTAGTTCAACACCAGAGCCACCGGCTGTACTAACATCGACAGACCCGTAGCCAAGTGATGATCCGATAGCCGACTGTGAGTATGAGATATTTTGCACCTTGTCGAATCCGACCTGCTGGACATCTCGGGAGAGAATACCGCGCTTGCTGTAGAGTCCCTTGTTGGTGACGACGTAGTTTGTGTTGGTATACTGGAGGTAACTAGCGATGATGATCGGGATGCCAATTAGCACGAGCGACAATGGGATTCCGATGATGAGCCCCGGGACAACGCTGTATTTGTGTGGTGTACTAGCCCACCGAATTGTTTCGTTGTCTTCGAGTGATAACCATTCAAGATCTACGTCAGCGGTGACGCCTGAACTTGACCGTGGCTCTTCTTGGAGGGCTGAATCGGACATACTGATGAGGAAACTATCATCTGCTAAAATACTGACGAAGGTGTAAATCGTGTTTATATATCCTGAGAAGCACTGTTCACCGCTCGTTGAGCAGGGTTAGATCCCCTTGTTCATTGACATCCTCCCGCTGTCGCAGCGGGAGTTGGATGTCGATCTCGTCGTACTCGACGACAGGCCGCTTTGCTCGGCCTTCCTCCTCATACTCAACGACGCCGTATTCTTCGAGCCGTTCCAGATTCGCCGAGACCTGCTTGATATCTCGATCAACGAGACGGGCGGCCTCGCGGATACTGTCCGGCTCGTCTCGGGCGATCACTTGGAGGAGATCAATCGCCCTCGGTGTGAACACCCGTGCCAGCTGGTCTGTCGTCTCGAAACTCAATCGACGCGGTGCATCGCCCTCCGGCCAGTCGTCACTGAGTGCTTGCTCGAATGCCTCGGCCGTTCGGTGCTGAAGGTCGCCGATTGATTCGACCGTTACTCGCCGTTGGACGGCATCGTACCCTGGGAATTCGTAGCCTTCGTTAAGCCCCTCGGCAGTGTACCGTTCATGTTGTCCGTGTGAGTTGTCGTAGCGAATTATCGCCTCGCTGGCGTCGGTGCCGTAGTGCAGCCGGTACTTGATGCCGTCGGGGAATTTCTCTGATTCTGGCACACTCAGCACGCGAACACGGAGAACACCGCCATCACGGTAGCGGCGTTCCGTGTCTTCCAGCACACGCACGTCGTCGGGTGTAATCTACAATTGATGTTATGAACCACATCATAACAATTGTTGTTAGTAAGAACATCAAAATCCACCGGGAGATTTTCAATGGGTAAACTGCCTCGGGGTCAAGCCCCGTGGCATCCGCCTTGCCAACCTGTGAAATTCACGCGATGGCCATTGATCAGTAATGCCACCTCATTGACCCTCTTTCACGCCGGAAGACGAAGGGATGCGTATTGGTCTGTGTCACTGTCACCCGCCGACAAGTGCCCGCTGTACAGTCTCCGCATCCGACCGGCGTTCGAAGGACAGCCGAACCTTGCCGTCCCAGTCACTACTCGCAATTTGATCCACAAACGATGAGGAAATGTCAAATTGAGTGATCTCTTGTTCTCCCTGTCGAACTGCAATCTTGAATTGATCAGGGTTCTCGGCGACGCCAACCGATTGGAACGTCGTGCTGATTCGGGAGGCAGCTCCCTCGGAAACATTGATTGGAAGGCCGACTCCGTCTCCGGTTTCGGATTCGTGTACCTCACTAACGGCTGTCACCGACGTTTGATCGAAGAGTGTTCGTTGGGTATCCGATCCGATTAATCGAACGGATAGGGTTGATTCGGTTGTCGTCGTCTCGTTTTCTGTCGCCAACGCGTCCAGCGAGCAGCCCGAGAGCAGTGGGAGTGCTACTGCTGTTCCGACCGTGAGCAGCTTGCGTCTTGTGAAAGACATAGGCAACCGTTGGGAGGGGATTATTGAGGAACCTGCGCAATCTCAGTCGCTATTTTAGTCTTTGTTCTAGCCGAGAACGTCACTTGATCTCGTAGACAAGGATTTGTGGGTGACTGGTCGCCGTGTAGACCGACATTTCTCGACCTCGGGCTGAATATTCGGTATCGATCTCCTCAATCGCGTTAGCCTCACTAAGCTTCTCGATGTGATAATGGATGTTCTGGAGTGATGTATCGGCTCCATCAGCGAGTTCCGACGCCGTCTGTGGCTCCTCAAGCAGCTGGCTCAACACGTTTCTGGCCGTCGACGAACTGAGGGCATCGAATAGCGCATCGGCCTGTTCGTCGCTGACCCCGATGACCTCTTCCTCTGTCCGTTGTGGGTCTTCACGGTCGGTGGCAAACGGGAATATCGAAGCTAGTGATAGCCCCTGTGAGAGATAATACTGTCCTGGGGAGGCTGTTTGCGACAGCTCGGGCGCATCGGTCGTTCCGATCGATGACGATTGTGGCTCTTCGGCATGCATCATCGCGGATGCCGGGGTCGCTGCGAGGAGGACGATGGCAACAAGAACGAACACTCCGAACAGACAGCAGTTCGTTCGGGGAGGGAGACCTGACCGGTTCATTGGAGGGGGATCAACGGTTTCTATCAAGAATATAAATGTTTTCCGACATCAACAGCGCAGAATTGCTGTTATGGTGGATCACTGTGCGTTCATGTGTTGTGTTGACTGATAATACCCTACAAATTGGAGAGCACTGTTTCTGAATGAGCAAACCGAGCGCTTCGACGAATTGCAGGAAGATCGATTTTCACGTTGCTCTTTCATCGTAAAGCGCGAATCGAAACCCACTTTCAGCGTTCAGGGGACTGCATCTCAATAGCCACCCAGAACTGGTTTTGATGACGATACCTGATGTGTATTCACCATTCGTTCGAACCCTCGCCGTTCACGCCGAGGGAGATCTCACAATACGATTTTCTCATTGGGAAACACTGCCTCCTGTGTTTTATTTATCCGACCACCAGCAGTGATATGAGCAGCCACGCCCCCAGAAACCAACCTCCTGCTGGTACGAACCGCAAACCCAACGCCCACAATGAGTAGTTCCAGTCGGCGTGTTTCACAGCAGACGAAGCTGCGAGTTGTCTGTGCTGCTGTTATCCTCACGACGATCCTCTTAGTAAGTATCCAATCAGCAGCCGCCTCACCACCGCCAGTTCAAATTGAAACGTCAACAGATGTAGAGGAACCTGTCCCGGGAGAACCTGTTGAGATTGACGCGACCATCTCGAATCTTGCGAACAATAATAGCCGAAATGTAAGAGTGCGGTACGTATTTTTGCGTGAAGGCGGTGAGTTAGACACCTACCGTCAATCCGAAGATGTGGGTGTGATTGCCCCTGGAGATTCCCTTACAATCCCATTCTCAGTCACATTTGATAGCCCTGGTCAGAAGCATCTCGATCTCGAACTTACGGCCTCAAAAGCCGGTGACGATACACCGCATACCTACAAAAAACCAATTTACATTGATGTAACAGACTCAGATCTTCGTGGCGATGTGCGCCTGACAAGCAACTCAGTCACTGGGAGTGGAAGGGTCACCATCGAGGGAGATGCCGCAAATATCGGGGGTACCAATGTGGAATCCGTTCTCCTGAGTGTCCCAGAGACAGACTCGATTTCGCCACGACCGCCGAACGGCGAGTACTACGTTGGTGGCATCGAGACCAGTGAATTTGGCACCTTCGAGCTCACCGCTGACATCGCCAATGGGACAGACACTGTGCCGATTAATATTACATACATTACTACTGGGGAAGATCGAGATGACAAACGGGTAACCAAAACACAGCAGATTCCAGTGGGAGACTCCTCATCCGGCCTCGCCCGAACACCCCAAGCTCAAGCAACAGCGACTGACGCCCCACCGTCTGATGGCGGGCCACCACTGTTGATCATTGGAAGTGTGGCTGTCCTCGTGGTCATTAGCATCATCGGGCTGGTGCTGTGGCGTAGACAATGAGTGTAATCGAACTTGTGGATGTAGTTAAACAATATGAGAGTGGCGAGGAGCTGATCACAGCCCTTGATGAAGTGACGTTTCAGGCCACTCACGGCGAGATGGTCACGATCATCGGGCCCTCAGGGTCGGGTAAGAGTACCTTGCTCAATATGATCGGTCTGCTTGATACTCCGACTGAGGGGTCTATACAGCTCAATGGACGTGATGTCACGGATTGTTCTCCAGATGAATTAACCGAAGAACGGCGGTCAGAGATCGGGTTCGTCTTTCAGGATTATCACCTGCTTCCGATGCTCACAGCGACCGAAAACGTTGAACTCCCAACAATGTGGGAGCCACAACTCGATAAACATGACCGAGCCGTTGATCTCCTGACCCGAGTTGGACTGAGCGACCGATTGTCCCATCAACCGACTCAGCTATCTGGCGGTCAGCGTCAGCGGGTTGCTATCGCACGGGCGCTCATCAACGAGCCTGATGTGTTACTGGCCGATGAGCCAACTGGTAATTTAGATCAAGATACCGGAGCAACCATCCTTGATGAGTTAACCAGACTCAAAGAGACCGAGGATATTGCGATTGTTGCGGTTACACACGATGAACAGTTGGTTGAGTATGCCGATCGGGTCGTTGAACTGGTGGATGGGACAATCAATTCATGAGCAGCAAGCACCTCTTGCGCCGATTCCCAAGTGTGTTGATGGCTTGGCGGAATCTGGGCCGCAATCGGGTTCGGACTGCCCTGGCGACACTCGGTATCCTCATTGGGGTGGTCGCAATCGCATCGTTAGGAATGGCGACGGCCGCACTCCAACAGCAGGCCACAGCGGATCTGCAAGGGTTGTCGAATGAGCTAACGGTCTCTGCAGGGCCGGATAATTCTCATGAGGGGATTACTGCTAACCAAGTCGATGACATTGAAACAGTCGCCGGCGGTGCGACGGTTATCCCAGAGAAAACTAATTTCACCACTTTGTCGGCGCGAAACGGGGCTGAGACACGGCTTAGAGTGACCGCACTGACAAAAGCAGATGCAATGTACAACGTGACCCGCGGACAGGTCTCAAATCGACTCCGATCAGGAGCCTTGCTCACCGATTCAGAAGCCACGCGGCTCGGCTTAGAAATCGGCGATCCGGTATCGTATAATGACAAGTTATACCGTATTCAGGGGATCCTGTCGTCGTCACAGGGATTCGGTGGTGTCCGACGTGAACTCGTCCTCCCGATGTCAGCGATGGCTGAGCAAGACCACTACGATTCGGTGACTGTATTGACTACCTCTGAGCAATCGGTGAATAGCCTGACAACTGATATTGAGTCGTGGTTCAACGGCCAAGATGAGCAGATCGTCAACGTCAGAAACTTCGCTGCCGTCCAGCAGAATGTCGACTCATTTCTTGGCACCTTACAGCTCGGGCTGTTAGGGATCGGCTCGATCTCATTGGTGGTCGCCAGTGTAGCTATTCTCAACGTGATGTTGATGAGCACCGTTGAACGTCGCGGTGAAATCGGTGTTCTACGGGCTGTCGGCATCAGACGTGGTGAGGTGCTTCGGATGATCCTCACGGAAGCTGCCTTCCTCGGTGTGATCGGTGGCATCCTCGGTGTGGTCGTGTCTGCGGCCATTGGGATCGTGATCTTTGAGATCCTGATCGGGAGCCCACTTGATGCGCTTCATTGGCATAGTGCACGATATCTGCTGTACGGGATGGGGTTTGCCGTGTTGGCGAGTGTGCTCAGCGGGCTGTATCCGGCTTGGAAGGCTGCAAATGAACGCCCCGTCGAGGCACTCCGAGAGTGAACGGCCCACATCCAGCTTCGAGAATCGCCGGCTGCAATCTCTGATTTCACCGCTCGTTGAGCAGAGTTAGATCCTCTTGTTCAATAATTGCGCTCCGCCATTGGCTGACAATTACTCTGGTGACCACCTGTGGTTGGCTCGTACCTGCGAGTAGTGAGGGTTCAGCTGCGCCTGCATCTGGTGGTGGATGAAAATGTGCCTGAGGAGCTCCATCTTTCGGATGTCTATCGAACCGAAAATCAACGCCGTCTGGTTCGGTGTAATGGAAGCGATAGGCACCTGCTTCCCACCAGGTGATTTCGAACCGGCCTGCTGTTTCCAATCCGGTCTCGAATTCGACGAGCAGTTCTGAGGGACTGACTGGTGTATCAAACTTGGCCACCACAACAAGCGGTTCTTCAGTCACCAGTAAATCCCGGATTTGCTGTAGGACTGGATGTGAGACGGGCCCAATTGGCTCGGAGAGACGGTCTGTCATCGGAGACGCTATTCGGTGGCCCGCCCGAGCTCTCGGGCTCGTTCGTAATTGATCGCAGCCTGAGCGATATGCAAGTCTCGCTCGACAGTCTGCCATTCGGCGACGGCTTCCCAATCGCTCTCAGTTGCATCCGCTGAGAGGTTCGTAACAATGGTTTCCGGCGAGACAGCATCGTACTCGCTTTTGAGTTCGTCGAGTCGTTGTTTGAGATCATGTATCTCGTCGATAAGCGTCTCTCGGCTGTGTTCGCTAGCTAAGGTTCGAATCCGTTGATAGAGGAGTTGATCGTCGTCACGACTGTATTTCGTGGTTCCACTCTCGGTGGTTTTTGTGACCGTTCCGACCTCGACAAGAGCGTTGAGATGTTTGCGGGCAGTCGGTTCGCTGACGAGTGCCTCAGTGGCAATTGCACTCACTGGTTGTGGCGTTGCGGTTTGCTCACTGACTTGTTTGATCCGTTCTAATGCAGTCGTTGAGGCTTTCCACTCCGCTTCGGCTGCTTGAATGGGATCATCGCTTTCGTGTGTATGATCTGAACTCATCCCTATGGGTCTATATCAAACATATATTTCCCTCGCAAATAATACTTTGTACCGATGGCGGTGCGTTGTTGATGCGTGACGGTGCCCCCCGAGTATTTGGAATCAGTGTCAGGCGTCTCGTATCTCGTTCACCCTTGGGGTGACGTATTTCTGCCCCCCGTCATGCCAGTGCTTGTGCATTGACATCCTCCTGCGCCTGAAGACGCAAGAATCCCGAGCGGTGGGAGTTTCAGGTTTGCAACCATGATTCTACCACTTTTCGGGAACTCGTTTAACCCAGTCATCGTGGTCAGCGGCTGACTGGCGGTGTCAAACCGCCGTTACTCCTATCCTCGGCGTCGTAAACTCCCATCTGTTGTTTGTGCCAGCAGGGAGTCACCGTCGCTTCGACGGACTCGGAGTTACCTTTGGGCTTGCTCGACCAACAGGCACAAAGGCGAACCCTTCTAGGATTCGGGTTCACCGTGTTGGCGTTTCGGATACTGTCTCATTACTGGCGGGTAGACCGCCTCCGAAGGCCGTTCGGAATCGCTCCGTTCCGACCTGACCTGGCTTTCAAATACGAAGTGACACTACTTGAAACTGCGGATTAGAAACTCACGAATGCAATCGAACGTGGTTCGTGTAGGGTATTGTCGGATTCATCCTGCGGCTAAAGCCGCAGATATTCTCCTCGAATCTCTAAGAGTAATGTGAAAGAAACCGAACACAATGGTCGCAGTTCTTCGACCTCTCCGATTGATTTAGAACTGAGTCACGCGATTGCACTCACAAAGAAGTTGGCCCAAGCGGGCCGCCATGAGACGATCCTCGTGAATCTGTGTGGGTGTGGTGACAAGGATATGCAGACTGCCGCAGAGAAATTTGACCTCGATTGAAGCAGTTCTAGCACTCCCCCACTGTCTGAGATGGTTCCAGTGATACAAGTTATAAAGGAAGAAAGTTAACGTATCCAATACTACTAATATTACGCACTCAAGGGTTTATCGCAAAATGTTCGAGCTGACAGGCTTTCAGCGAGACCTGCTGTACGTGATCGCTGGCTTGGATGGGCCGAAGGGATTAGCGATCAAAGATGAACTTGAATTGGTCTACGGCAAGGAAATCGACCACGGTCAGTTGTATCCAAATCTCAATACTCTCGTTGAGAAAGGCCTAGTGACGAAGGAACCAATCGATGGTCGGGCCAATTCGTATTCGCTCACAGATCATGGCTACCGGGAGATCGATATACGACAGAAATGGGAACAGAAGTATCTCGATGATAGTCAGCTATCGTAGTGACTTTCGGATCGAACGCCTCACACGCAAGTGTGTTTCAGAGAGTATTTGATAGCTCTCACACAATAGTTTGGCGTGAGTTCCAACATCTTTCTGGCACGATCTTCGCCAGCGGATTTCGAGGCGACTGTTCGCGCAGCCGTTTCCATAGATGAGCATCCAGGGTGTCCTGAAGCAATTGCTGATATGGAGACGGTTCGATTATTCGGGGCTCCTGAAAGCCAGAGCGATACCTTCGAGAAGATGACTACCGGTGATCTCGTCTTGTTCCATCAGGACGGTGAGTATGTTGGTACTGGGTGGATCAAAACGACCTTTGAAGACGACCAGCAGTGGGTGAGCTCAACGTTGTGGAGTGATACCCAATCACCGCTCATTTACCTCATTGAGGAGTTCACCCCTGTTGCAGTTCCAATTTCGGCAGTCAATCGAATTTTCGGGTATGCAGACGGCTATACACCGCCGAATTTGATGCGGGTGGCTGGTAATCGCGTGGATAACCGCCCGAAAGCGATCGAACACGCTCTCAAACAGTATACCGACAAGCACAGCTAAACGAACGAAGGAGTTGGCCTGTCTTCAGACACCGTGTTTCCAGTACCAGATCTCTTCACCCACGGGGGACTCCCCATCATTGATATCTAACCGACTGAGGAACAAATCCCGAATAGCGAGTGTGACAACAAGTTCAACAGGCTCGTCGGTTGAATTCGACATCGAATCCAGTGAGCGTGGCCCACATGCTGAAGATGTCATAATCGTCGGTTGACGAAGTCTCGTCGTTTTACCTGTTGTTGGATAGTTCGCTGGTAAGATTGACATGCAATATCGGGGTTTGCAACTGTTGCTAAGACTGGAAAAACGATTTCAAGATCTTGATATAAATAGGGAATGAGGCTTCGGTGTTCAAATCAGATATCAACTCCTCTTGTTGTCGATTTATCTATTAGTCGGGGATACTGGGCCTGTCTTTTGGCTTATCTGTCCGGTCTCTTTTACTCGTCTTACGATCTCATTGCCTGCATACTCATCAAGTCTGGAGAGTATATCATCCATAGACTGAACGCCCCGTGGTTGCAGATATCGCATGCATTTGAGGCCGATCTCGTGCAGATCTTGTGTCGGAGCAGCTGTGGCTTCCTCTGCAACCCGGAACGCATAATCGTGTTCATGGGCCCCGTGAGCAGTATAGTGAACGCAGATGTTTGTCATAAACCCGACGAGAATCACCGTATCAATGTTATATGTCCGAAGAATATGCTCAATCTCTGTCCGGTGGAAAAAGTTGTATCGTTGTTTTTCAATGATATACTCAGCAGGCATCATGTCATTTTCATCGATCGAAAGGATCGGGTCAAACTGTTCAGCGCACGTGTCAACGAGCCCATGGGCTGGTTCGCAGGACTCAATTTCAGCTCCATAATCTGCAAAATCTTCTCGATGAACCTCTTTGCCCCAAATAATAGGGATATCTGCGTTTCTGGCATGCTCAACAACGGTATTGATATTTTCCATCACAGCGTCTCTACCACCGGGAATTGATCCGGCTCCCGAACTCATCGCTTCTTTACTCTCCGTGGTAGTTTGCTGTGGATCAACGACAATCAGAGCTGGTGTCTCGCCGATTGGATCATCCGTCATCGGAATCATTTGCACTTGTTTGTAATCTTCTTACCTATTAAACTCGCCTATAAAGGAATAGAAAGTTCAAATAAGAATATAAATGTCTAATATAGTGGAATATTTAACCAATTTCTCGATTAAATGAATGTTACTTCGATTTGCGTGTTTCCCAGTCATTCCAAGAGAGATCTCGGCCCGGGTATATGACGTTCGCAAGTGGCCAGTCGTCTGCAATCCACTCTCTGATACAGGCCGTTATTTCTTCAACTATCTCGTATCGGCGTGCTGTTTCTGAGACCCAATAATACACTGCAGCATCGTAGGTTTCCAGTTGTGAGGGTTGGATATACAAACATCCAAACTCCGTGTCAGTGTCGAGATCATGGACGCTGAAAGTGAATGAGTCGCGGCGTTGGTGTTCTTTTTGATGCCACGCGAGATCGATCCGATTTTGTTCAAGTGTGAGGTCTGCTGGGGGCCATGGATGATCTGGGCCGAAGGTATTCACAATTTGCTCACGACTTTCCATTACAGCATTGTAATCTGCTTCAGCGTCAGTGACTTCCAGTGGTCTGATAACGAATGATTCAGTTTGAACCCGACTTGGAATAGCAATTCCCTCTTCGATCAAATTTGGTGTTGTGAAAGGCATTTGTTTGGTTTTTCAACAGAGAATCGGTTATCAGTAGGTATAGATAGATACTTCTGGTAATATAAATAACTACTCACTGATGATACCAACAAATCCCGAAACAATTGGTGAAACACCTGCATTAGTAGTAATTGACCCACAACATGATTTCCTTGATCCTGATGGAGCGGTCTACTGTCCGTCCTCATCAGTTGCAGATACCGAACAGGTGATTACCAATATCAACACGCTTGTTGAGGCAGCGAGAGCAGCTGATCTACCAATTATCTGGACGAAGGAAAGTCACCGACCAGATCACTCCGATTATGGGGCCGAGATCCTCTCGGTTGAACAAGATCACACAATCGCTGAAACACCGGGCGAGGAGTTCGTTGATGAACTTGAAATCCCGGAAAGTGGGCTTCCAGCTGCTGAGTATGTCGTGCGGAAGCGACGCTACAACTGCTTCCATAACACCGATCTGATGCACCTCTTGTCAACCTTTGATATTGATACCATTTTGATTGCCGGTGTCACTACGAATGTCTGTGTTCATTACACGGCTCAGGGAGCCCACGAAAGGGATTTCGTCTTCCGCGTCATTGAGGACTGTACAGCCGGAACAAGTCAAAAATTACACGATGCTGCTTTAGAAATGCTCGATTATCTCCAACCTGGCGGCGTCCAATCTCTTGTCTCAGTTACTGAGAGCTTAGAAGAGTACTCCGGAAACCCTGTAGTCCAGCAGATCAAACAAGAGGGCTCAGTTGTTTGAGTGGATGTTAGCTCTCGGTGTCCCAGGTTCCTTTATTCGGAAAGTCGACGAATAAATCAATTTTCTCACGAGCATTCTCAAATATCGATGACCCGTGGAAGACAAGACCGATATCGAATTCATAGTCCTGCAGGCGTTCGACATTCCGTTCTGCGGCGATGAGATCATCTGAATAAATGGCCTCGACCATGATGAAATACCCTGCTGGTAGACCACGCCAGTCAGCACCGATCATCGCGTCACCTAACACTGCTATTGGTCTCTGGTCGGCGACCAGTGCATAGTTATCTGCACAGTGCCCTGGAATATGTACGGCGGTAAATGGGCCAATCTGCGTTTCATGCTCATAGCGGATATCAGGCTTATAGTTCGTATCGAGACGGGTCTGTACCGGAACGACTGTTTCTGGATGATAGTCATCTATGACTGCATCAAACCCACCGACATGATCATGATCACCATGTGTTAAGATCAGCCGTTCGGGGATGATGCCGATCGATTCGAGCCGATCAAGAAGTATCTCACTGGTATCGCTTGGACCTGTATCGATCAGTGTCGGTACGTCCCAATCGAAAAGGAATGATCGGTACCGTGCGGGTTCACGTGATAGCGTGAGGTCATACACATCGGGGGCAACTTCGGTAATTGGATCGGTTGTCTCTGGATTCATGATTGCTGAATACCTGTTGAACACGCTTGTAGGATGAGTTAAGATGTTTCCTAATATGATTGGGAAGAATCGGTATTTGTATCAAAGTATTAGGGAAAAAAGTTGGATAACGTCGTCTTCGTCTGGATCATATGGATGTGTATGCGAAATTCTCTGAAAAGTGGGGAATAACGATTGATAGTGCAGATCAGGAGGCCTTTGAGGAGATTCTCACGAACATGCAGGCAGCCAAAACGGCCATAGAAGACGAATCACAACCAGAATTTGAGCTGTTACATGCCACTCCACAGCAGTATAGTGATCGTGACGACCACTGGGTGCCCGGTGAAGAATCAGATCAGTATAATGCGTGGTTGACCCGATGCAATATTTCTGGCTCCCCCCACGGAAAGCTGACAGATCTTTCGGTTGGGATCAAGGATAATATCGCTGTTAGCGGTTTGCCATGCGCTGCGGGGTCAACTGTTATCTCATTTACTCCTCAAATCGATGCGACTGTTGTTGGGCGACTGCTTGAGGCTGGGGCAACTGTGCTCGGAAAACAAAATATGGATGCCTTTGCTCTCGGGGATGCTGGTGAACTACAGGATTTTGGGGTAACGTGGAATCCTCACGATAAGAGTCGTCTCGCAGGGGGCTCCTCAACTGGAGGTGCTGCGGCTGTTGCAGCCGGTGAGTGTGATGTATCAATCGGAACTGATCAGGCTGGTTCCGCTCGGAATCCGGCTGCGTGGTGTGGAGTTGTGGGCTGTAAGCCAACCTATGGCCTCATCCCCTATACTGGTGTCTTTGGAATGGACTTTGGAATTGATCACATCGGGATTCTCTCACAGGATGTGAGAACGAATGCTCGGGTATTAGAGGTCATTGGTGGTGAGGATCGACAAAATGGGTGTCGTCTTGATCCACGCCAACCCTACCGGTGTAAGGCTGACTCGTATACCGAACAGCTTGCTGACCCAACTGATGAGCTGACGATTGGGATTCTTACTGAGGGATTTGCGTGGCCAACGGGTGATTCTGCTGTTGAGGCCCTTGTGAGAGAGCAGCTGGATGCGTTGGCAGCTGAAGGGATATCACTGCAGACGGTGTCAGCCCCGACGCATGAGCTTGCAGTGGCTATCATCGGCGTAGTCGGTGCTCTTGGATCTGAAAACACGTACCGAAGGGGTGGTGTCGGAACGACCTCATCTGGTTGGCATTGGAAAGCTGCTGAGGAAGCGTTCAAAGATGGGCTGCAAAACCGCCCTGAAGAGCTATCTCCTGCGGTCATTGCATCGCTCCTCTTTGCCGAACAATGCTATCTTGATGGGAACGAGTCGATCTATGCGGATGCAAAAAATATTGCTCTCAAGCTTGATATGGAATATCAAGCATGTCTTGATCGCTGTGATGTGCTCGCAATGCCAACGGTGCCGTATACGGCATTTGAGCCTGCTGCAGATCAAGTCGAGCAGGTCAATCGGTTAGCGAAAATCCCTGTCAATACGGCTGGGTGTAATCAGACCGGCCATCCAGTAGTGTCTGTTCCTTGTGGAACTGTCGACGGGCTTCCCGTTGGACTCCAGTTGATCGGTTCAAAGTTTGATGAAGCGACGCTGTATCGCGCCGCACAGATGATCGAGGATTTGAGCGGGTGATCTAACAGAACTTACTCTCAAAGAACCTGGTAATTGCGTTGGCTCCTAACATCGATGTCGTTTCACTATCATCATCTAACGGCGGGGAAACTTCGACGAGATCCATCGCACCGATCGCTTCACAATCACCCAGTAGATCCATGGCTCGGAGGAATTGGGCACTGCTCATACCACCGGGCTCAGGAGTTCCAGTCCCCGGCGCATATGCAGGATCGACAGCATCGATATCTACCGTAAGGTACACAGCTTCTGTATCAGCTGCCGCGTGTTCTATTGCGTCTTTAATAACCGTCTCAATACCTTCTTCACGCACATCACGCATATATTTGACGAGCAATCCCTCTGAATCAACGATGTCCTCGAAGCCAGCCCATTCATACGCCCGGATGCCGATCATCGCATGGTTTGCATAGCTTCCTGAGGATAAATTATTGATACATGCCATCGGGGAGCCGTGCCAATGATCTCCATAGAGATCATTGCCCTCGATCGTATCGCTGTGTGCATCTAAATGAATCAGCCCCACGTCGCCATTGATCGTTTCAGCAAACGCATCGAAGGCGGGATACGTAAGGTAATGATCGCCTCCAAGCATGATCGGAAACGTGGTCTCAGCGATTGTGTTTGCATATCCCTTGACTTGTTTCCGCGTTCGTTCAACATCGTTTGGAACTGTTGGCACGTCTCCGCAGTCACGTAATGTCACATCTCGATGGACGACGTGACGATCAGTATCAGCGTTGTAGGCTCCATCAGAACCTCCGGCGAAGTGATCATTCCACGCACTTGCCTCTCGGAGTTTCTTTGGTCCGTACCGAGTGCCCGGTCGGCGAGATACTGCTCCATCGAATGGAGCCCCGAAAACGGCCACGTCTGTGTTTTCGGGCAATTCGTTTGGGTCAGCTGACGGTGCTTTCAGGAACGTTCCGGTGTTTGCAAACGCCAATTCTGGCAGGTCGTTGTAGTCTTGTTGTGTCATTGGTGAAGTTGTGTTTTCGGTTGGTTGATCGCTCGATTCATTCCCAAATGCCGCCTGCGAGATAATCAGCAACGGTTAGTGCAGCAAATGTGACAATAATAAATAACAGGCTGATAACTGCGATCGTTGGTGAGTAACTGTACCGTAGACTCGTGAAGATCTTAATCGGAACCGTTTGGATACTGAATCCCGATAGCAACCAGGCGATAATGTATTCATTCAGCGAGAGAATGAATGCGAATAGGAATCCAGCGACCACATTTGCCCGAACCAACGGAAAAGTGATCGTCCGGATAGTCACCAGTTGCGAGGCACCTAGATTTCTGGCTGCCTCCTCGAAGCTTTGGTCAAGTTCGGCCAGTCCTTGACTGATGAGGATAAATGGGAACGGAGTAAGGAAAATGGAGTGTGCAATTATTAGATTCCATATGTTCCCTGCGTTACCGATGGCGATAAAGAAAGTCATAAACATGACGCCAATGATCACAGGGGGGAGCATGATTGGCACTGTCGCAGCCATGGCTAGTAGTTTCCCGTATTTGTAGTCATACCGATCGAGACTATAAGCTGCTGTCCCTCCGATCGTGGTTGCGATAATAGCTGCTGGAATAGCAACTAAAATACTATTTTGGATCGCTCCCAGCCAATCTGTGATTTCGCCAAACCACCGGAAAGAGAGCCCTTCAGGAGGGAATACGAGAAACTCACCGCTGGTAAATGCCATTGCAGAAATGATAATTAACGGGGTTAATATGAACAAGAGAACAACCCACGCGAACACACGCATGATGGCTGCTGTCACTCTATCGCGTACGTTGAATCCACGACGATCTGCTAAGCTCATATTGATGCCCTCCGTTGACCGCCAATTAGGTACCAGCCAGTTCCGAGAATGACCCCAACGACGAGTAATAGCAGGATACTGATCGTCGCCCCGTATGGGATATTACCCTCCACACCAACTTGGTTGCCGATCAGAACCGCAAGCGTCCATTCGGATGGATTGCCAAGGATTCGCGGGAGGACATACACGCCCAACGAAAGTACAAAGACCAACATCGAACCACTGATGATCCCATTTTTTGTGAGTGGTAGTGTCACCTCTCTGAACGTCCTCAGTGGTCGTGCCCCAAGACTCCGTGAAGCTTCCTTCAGGCTGTCATCCACATCTCGAATACTAGTGTATAGTGTCAGCACCATGAATGGCAAAAACACATACACCATACCGATTACCAATGCCAAGTAGCTGGGTGCGAGTGCAGTTGGTTCATCAAGAATACCAATTGTCGCTGCGATCGTCGGAACTACACCATCATTTGAGAGAAGGACTTGCCACGCAAACGCCCTGATGATGAAGGTCAAAAATAACGAGGAAACGATAACAGAGAGATACACGCGTCTCCACCGCTCACTGTCCAGCGTTGCAATGTAGTATGCAAGTGGATAACCGATAGCTAACGATAGAATAGTGGTTACACCTGCGATCTGGAGAGTATATATCATCCGGCCTTGGAAGAGCTCACTTCCAAAGAATCGAACGTAGTTTTCAAGCGTAAATACAGGCTCAAAGAATCCACCCTCAACATTTTGGAACGTACTCACCACTATGAGTACAATCAGTGGGACTACAAAGAATAAGCTCAGCGCGAGTGCCGGGTATGAAACGATCAAATGCTTCACCCGGGGCAGAAGGTCAGTCTCAGTGATTCTCTCACTGAGTGTTGATTTTTCAGTACTCATTAATTTAATAGTAAACAATCATTGGCTGAGAGCCGAATACTGACGTTACTACCCACGTCGACATTGGTCTCTGCAACTCGCTGGACAGTAACGATCGTTTCGTCTGTTTCTGTGCGTACGTGATACTCGATTTGATCGCCGGTATAGCGTCTTACAGAAACTGATCCGTCGAATCTCGTGCTTTGCTCGCCAGATCCATCGGTTGCTGTTTGTGGATCGGTGAATGAAAGATGTTCTGGGCGGAACACAACTGACACGGAATCACCGACTTCCACGTTGTCAGTATCCGCTGAGTGTACCGTTGTGTGACCGCAGTTAACTGTTGATACGTTATCATTTATGGCTGAGATAGAGCCGGTAAGGATGTTCGCTGTTCCAACAAAGTTCGCTACAAATGGGGTCTTTGGGTTGGAATAAACTGATTCCGGCGACCCAACCTGCTCGAAGTGTCCATCGTTCATTACAACAATCCGATCTGACATCGTCAGTGCCTCTTTCTGATTGTGTGTAACCAAGATGGTCGTAATATCGAGCTTTTGTTGAATCCGTCGCAACTCTACTTGCATTGTCTCCCGGAGTTTTTTGTCTAAGCTCGCGAGGGGTTCATCAAGCAGGAGCACATCTGGCTCGGGAGCCACAGCCCGGGCTAGTGCGATCCGTTGTTGTTGTCCCCCTGAAAGCTGATCTGGCATGCGATCTTTTGTCTCGGGCAACTCAACCAATTCAAGCATCTCATCAACCCGGTCGTCAATGTAATCGCGCTCGTTTCCGCGGACTTTCAGCCCATAAGCAATATTTTCCTCGACGGTTTTGTGTGGGAAAAGCGCGAAATCCTGAAACACCATTCCGATATCCCGTTTGTCTGGAGGAACAGTGTTCATCCGATTCTCATTGATACCCACGAAGCCATTGGTTGGTGTCTCAAAGCCAGCGATCGTGCGCAATGTCGTTGTTTTGCCGCACCCACTTGGCCCAACGAGTGTGACAAACTCCCCGTCATCAACGACCAGTGAGACATCACTCACAGCTTCAACACCCCCTGGATAGCGTTTCGTAACCCCTTCTAAGACAACTCGTGACATGAGACTACTCCCCTACGATTAGCTCGTTCCACAGTTGATTGACAAGTGTTTCCTGTTCAATGTACAACTCAAAGTTTGGAATAATCGCTTCCTCGATTCCCGGTCCAGCAGCCTTCTCATATTCCTCATCACTAAGTTCGCTGTATTGTCGTTCGATCGCAGGAACCGTGAATAGATTCTTAGTGACCCGATCTTGCACCTCGGGTCGAGAGGCGTACTCAATAAATTGTTTTATTGCGTCAGTCTTCTCTGAGGTTTTAGGAGATACCCAACGACCACCACCGAGGACACCACCTTCATCGGGGAAGGTGCTCTGAACTGGTGCATCTTGGGTGACTCGGAGAACACGTGTGATATCGTGGTAGAGCATACCCGCTGGAATTTCACCACTTGCCAACCGTGATTGGAAATTCGCCTCGTTGGTGTACCAAAGAGCTGACTGTGATACGATGCCGCTCATCTCTTCAAAGACTTCTCTAATTCCCTCTTCACTTTGAAGCATTTCTTGCCCACTCAGCCGAGTTTCAGCTGTAATATCTGGAAGGAATCCAGTTACGGCTGGCGACATCATTGCCAGTTGGTCTTCGTACTGCGAATCCCACAAAGCGTTCCAAGTTGTTAGAGGGCTATCAAACTCCTCAGTATTATGCACCAAATTAACGAACCATCCCATAGCTCCAACGCCGATGACATCACCATCATCGTGGGTCATGAGATCACTTGCTATGTACTGGGTATTTTCGAACTCATTTTCACCCCAACGATGCCATATATCAGAGGTTAACCCACGGAGTACTCCTGGCACAGTCATGACGAGTAGATCCACTGGGGCATTCCCACTGCGAACTGCGCCTTCGAGATTTGGAATAACCTCAGCTGCACCACCGTGAGGCTCTGACTGTATTGTAATCCCAAATTCTTCTTCAAATGGAGTGAGGAGGCTTTCTTCAAGAATATCTTTGAACGCACCGCCGAACGATGAAACGGTAATCGAGTCGGTACCGCCACCACCACTGCCACCACCTCCACCTGAACAGCCAGCTAAGGCGGCCGTTCCAAGACCAGCAGCTGTCGCCGACAGCACTTGCCGACGCGAGCGCTGATTGGATCGTAGGGGAGAGGCCACAGCATTATTTGATGGATCTTCCATCTTTGACTTGTTTTTTGTCTTTTTATTTGGGTTATGATCGGCCATTTGAATCACATGAGTGAATTACGCTCTTGTTATTAAACGTCTTTCCTGATACCAGATGGAAGAAATAAATTACTACAGTTATGCATAGATAGTTACTTCTTGTACACACTACACGAGTGTCCCCCTAACAATACATACAATACTAGGTAATACAAATAACAATGACATCCACTTTTTATCCCTATATACCTGCATTAATCAAGAAGACTTAGTCAAAACCATATGTTAGTAACATAAAACCCTCATTTAGACAAATAACTTAAATATTACCGGGGTTGACGAATGATTGGTTGGAGAATAACACTGGCCTGCAGGTTAGATTTGAATCATGGACTCACAAATTCAATCAAAAAGAAAAATTCAGCAACTTGGTTCCTCTACGCTTGGAGTTACGATTCCCAAAGAATGGATTGAACAGCAAAACCTCACCAAAGGAGATCAGATCCTCATTCAAGAAGACGAGATTACAGGATCAATTTTGGTCGTTCCGGTTGACCAAACAGTTCACAATCGGAGTGTAACAATAAACATAGATACACTCACGCCTACAGAATTAACACAGGTTATCGTATCGCAGTATATCCTCTGCCGACAGACTATCAATATCCAATCTTCACAGCGTATCACAGAGGAACAATATAAGTCAATAACACAGATAGAGGAGCAATTAATCGGCGTTGGAATCATTGAAGATCAGAGTACTCACCTTACACTCCGATGTTCTGTGTCTGCAAAGGAATTCAATCTAAGCCGGTTGATTGAACGAATCCACCAAACAGAAGCGAGGATGCGAACCGATGCATTGACTGGATTGTTAGAGGATGATACGGAAGCTAGACACAGAGTCAAGGATCGATGCGGCCGCACAGAAAGCCTCTTTTTTCTCTTTTTGCGCCTTTTGTTCACAGCGTATCGAAATCCAAAATTAAACAAATCAATTGGATTAGACACTGGGTTTCCATTAATGGGATATCGATCCGTTGTACAAGATTTGGTTCTGATGGGGGATGTCAACCAACAGATCGCATTGTTAGCTGAGGACGCTCAGTGTCTGCCTTTGGATGATAACACCTCAACATTGGTGTCTGATATCGGGATCCCTCTCGAGGAAACGATTGAGGCCACAATCGATGGAATCACAAAAGCCGAGTTTCGTTCGACTAACAAAGCCGCTCACCAGCTTACTGACGTAAGAGAAGCGATTGAAACGTTTAATACCTATCTGGATGGTGTTCGTCCTGAACCGCTACTCATTCTTCAACGTATCTCGATGCTTCTTGACCGACACTCAGTGTTAACTGAGGATATTATTGAAGCCGCAATGCGCTTGTCTCTGCGTTCAGAATCAAATTTTCTCTCAGAAGTGAAAAGGGATTAATTATCTCCTGCCGATGGTTCGCCTAGAACGGGAACCCACGCTGAATCCCACCCGTTTGGGTGGGTAACTCAAAATTTACCAGGTTCCGAAAATAATTGCCAGAGTTGTTATCCAAAACAATGCAACAACGCCAGCCATTTTCTTGCGTTCAGTAGTTGACTCTTGTTTTATATTAACAGAAGCTGGAACACGGATACCACGCTTCCAGAGCCATACGATGAGTCCAGCCATAATAATCGCCTGATAGCTGACCGCTCCGAGAATTAATAGACTCAATCCTGTTTGATCCATCATGCTTCTACCTCCGTTGGGGTGAGATGGCTGAATTCGAATTCCGATGGCCAGATGAAACTAAGCAGAGGTGTAAGCACCAGTGCAATTCCATGACCTACAAGATATGTTATTGGGATACTGTATCCCGTATAGAGCATGTAGACGATGGCACTACCAACAACGATCGCAGTGGCAAACACGCTATTGGAACTTGTCTTTTCCCAATAAAGACAATAAAGCAATGGGAAGAACACAGCTGTCACACCTATTGAGTTAATCCAAATTAATGTTAGGAAGTCAACATTCCAAACAGCGTACGTAGTTGCAAGTGCTAGTGCCGTGAATAGCCCAATTGACAATCGTGCTACCCGGACTGTGCCTTTTGAATCAATATCTGTACTGATATATTTGCTATATATGTCTTTGGTAGCCAGTAGAGCTAAAGCAAGGATAGCTGAATCAACTGTTGATAGCACAAGCCCCATTAGGGTGGCAATAAAGATTGCCGCGGCAACCCCTCCAAGTAACGACGTGTATACCTCAATACCGGCATCACCAGGAGCACCAAGATCAGGAGCAAACACAAGGGCAAGAAGACCTACAATCCCATACATTGGAATCGTTGAAAACCACCCGATAGACCCGTATATGAAGGTACGAGAGATCTTATCACGTCGAACAGCCATCGCTCGTTGCCATACAGACATTGAGGCAACACCCCATAACGCCCAGCCTAAAAGGAAGGGTAGGCAGAATTCATAAAATGTTCCCCAACTGGGAATGAAAGATAACATTGTCCCCGGATCGGTATTGCTAACAAGTCCAGCATACATCGTGCTAATTCCTCCTCCTTCAACAACCATGTATGGGACAAACACAATCGTCAATATCACTGTCGTTGCTACCTGAACCCAATCTGTACTCAATGATGCCCATATACCTGTAATCACGGAGTACAAGAATACGATTCCAGCTGTGATTGCAGCAACAACGTACGGGTTGATTGAGGCTAATCCACCGATTATTTGTCCGGCCGCTCTGAGTTGAAGTGCGGCTGCCAGTAACATCGTATAAATACCAATCCCAACAAATAAGAGATGGTTTTTTTCATCGAGCCTTTTGTAGAAGAATTCCTGATACGTCATTGCATCAGGAAGCACTGATCGTAACCGCGAGGAGATAGGGATGATCGCAAATCCACCGACCACAATTGGTAGACCATACATCCAAATCCCAGAGATTCCAGTTAGATACACCGTTTGAGGAACAGCTACGAGATCTGCTCCCCACATGAAGGTTGCCATAAATGAAGCTGCTACGAATGGGCCTGTAGCTCTACGATTTGCCACAAAGAAGCCCTTTGTAGTCGACGTATCGACTTTTTGATTGCTGTACCACGCGATAGCGATCATAGCGATACCAAATCCGAACAGTATCGCATATCCTGCAATTGATTCCATTGCACTCAATTAGTTGCCAATATCATATATAAATCTGCGGTAAATGGTGTTAATTTCTACTTATTGTGGGTATAATCAACCAATCATGATTATTGTCTTCGTAGTTACGCAAACAGTACCAACACACCACAGTTGCTGATATACATCCAAAGAATCTTGATGAGAGCTAATGAAATAGTTCTTAGGTTCTTATTCGTGTTTTATCTACGTATTAATTTTTAATGCGTCCATTTATAAAAGCTTAGGATTTAATTTATTCTATTATGGGTCTATGAGTGAACAAAATGCACTATTACTGATTGCAACGGCACAGTGAACTACCCCACCCTACCGCTCGCCTGACGGCTCGCGCTTGAGGATTGGGCTTCCTGTTTCCACGACGCGCTTTGCAGATACAGGTGTATCCACAGAGAGCGCAGTCTCCACAGGCGTTAATTCGGAGTGTCCCGCTCCTAGCCGCTTCTTGATACCGCGAGAAAGAATGTTCCACGCCGCGTTCGCGTCTCTGTCTGCCTCAAACCCGCAGGCAGGACAGGAGTGTTCGCACTTGTATTCGAGCATCCGCAGGAACGTCCCCCACGCCGCCCCCGCTCGGTTCTGTGAGTTTCCCGGTAGTTCTACCATGCCCTTCGCGTCGAGGTCTTCGACCGCCACAAGGTCGTATTCGGTGGCGTAGTAGTTCGACAACTTGTGGAGGAAGTCACGACGTTTGTTCTTCAACTCGGCGTGACGCTCGGCCACGACGCGGCGCTGTTCCTCCCAATTTGCAGACCCGTGTTGCTTCCGCGAGAGGTCGCGTTGGCCGCGTTCCAAGCGTTCGCGTTCGTCGCTGAGGTCGAGCGATTCAACGGCGGTTCCATCGGTGTCGTGGGCGTACTTGAGAATCCCTACGTCGATACCGATGCACTGCTCAGGATTCTCAGGGTTCGCGGGCGGGTCGTCAGGTGTTTCGACGCCGAGAATCGCGTACCACTTTCCAGTGGATTCCTGTTTGACCGTGACAGTCTTGATTTCGGCGCTGTTGGGCAGGTCGCGGTGGAAGGTGAGCGGGATTTCTCCAAGTTTCGAGAGCCACAGTGTTGTCCGACCGCTCGTGTTCTTGAGCTTGAAGCCGGATTGACTGTAGGTGAAACTGCGGTACTCGCCCGGAGCCTTCCAGTTGAGCGTCCCGACGCGGTAGCCGTTCTCTTTGCGTCCGCGGAGGGTTGAGAGGTTATCGTACAACCGCTGAACAACTTTCTGTAGGACTTTCGAGTGAAGTTTTTCAGGTCGTTCCACCACTTCTTGAGACTCGGCAGGAGTTTCTGTTCGCTGTATGCCGAGGTGTCGTCGGTACGGTTGAGCCGGTGGAGGAAGTGGTTGTAGACCTGCCTACAGGTATCGACAGTCCACGCTAACTGTTCTTCAGGAGCGTCGGACGGTCGGAGTCGATACCTGTAGTTGTAGTTCACGAGCGTTCTTCGATGAGTTCGTCAAGTCTCTCTTGGACGAACGAGGACAGACCCAGGTGATTTTCCTGAATCCACTACTCTTGGTCGTCGCGGATAAAGATAGTTTTGCGCGTTGCCACACCATAAGTTATGCAAACAACGTACCAAACAGTTGCGATTGCGTGGGTCTGTGGACTGAGCGGCGGACGTGTTTGACACTCGTGCGGCGCTGTATCCCCTCCCTACTCACTTGCTTCGCTCGTTCGTTGAGGAAGGGGCCTTAGCGCCTCAATTCAGGTAAATATCCCAACTGTGGGACAGGAAGCCACGTTGTTTACGACCCGGAGGATGTCACCACACGTACCGGCATTTCATCAAACCCAAGTTTGGATGCTTTTGGCTTGGGAACTAAGTTTCCATAATCGATATCAATTCGCTCGATTTCATCGAAAAGTCGTTCTAAGATGATCGGGGCTTCCAACCGGGCGATAGGTGCCCCAATACAATTGTGAGAACCACTTCCGAATGCCAAATGACCTGGATCTCGGTGGGGATCAAACATCTCTGGCTTATCAAACCGTTTGGGATCGCGGTTGGCCGCACCGATCCAGAGGATGACAGTCGCATCCCCCGGAATGGTTGTTTCCCCAAGCGTCATCTGTTTGGTTGCTTTCCGGGCACGGGCTTGAAGCGGACTTCTGTATCGAAGGACTTCCTCAAGAACCAGGCTTAGATCATAGTCTTCGATCTCTGAAATATACTCATGTTGGTCGAAGAGATAGACTGCATTGGTCAACAATTCAGACATTGTTCCTTGTCCAGCGAGTGCAAAATCAAAGCAGTTTGATCCGATCTCTTCGGCTGATAATGAGGTTTCTGCAACCAACTGAGAAATAAGGTCATTTTGTGGATTGGCCTGACGGTCATCAACTAATTCTTTGAAATATGTAGCAGCATCATCCATATGCCCACCTTTCACACTCGTTTTTGCACTGTCCTCGCTGGTCATCACTGATCGGAAGGTCTCTAACCACTCCAGCAGTTGTTTGTGATCTTTCTGTGGAATCCCGATAAATTCCATAATCACCCTCAGTGGGATTGGGACAGCAAAATCTTCAACAAGATCGAATGTACCATCAGAATCAGTCGCAATTGCTAATTGATCATTAGTGATTGATTGGATTGATTGCTCGATTCCTTGCAGCATCTGTGGACTGAAGTACTGAAACAATTCTCCTTTGACGCGCTTGTGATTTGGGCCATCAGACCACACCATGCCTGTGTCAAAGTACTCAAGTGGATCGTTCGTCTCCCCCTCAGTTAATTGAGGGCGTTTGAGCTGTTCGCCGTCTTGAAGCCCCTTCTTTACCAAATCATAGCTGAACACATCGTATACGTCTCGATGAGGATCATACTGAACTGGGGCTGTACTCCGTTTTGTATGATACCACTCAAATGGATCATGAAGAGCCTTATTGGAACGCAATCCTTTGGGGAGGTACTCAGCTGCTTCTCCGTCGACAACCTTTGAATCTGATGCCATGTGTACGCAGGGAACCCTACTTTGCTTAAATCTTTTCAGTATAATGGTCATATTGGATAAAATAAGTCGTATTCTTTGAGCCTTCCTGCGAAGTATGAACAGTTTGTTCTCATATGAACACGGTTCTAATATTAATATAATATATAGATGGCAACAAGAAAATCTTTAAATGTGCTCTCTTATCACGAAAAGAGACCCACACATGATTGTTATCCACTCAAAAGTGCCACTTTATTCTCACTCCAGAGATGAAGCTGGTGATATACTCGAAAAAATGGCATCGACATCACGAGACGAATCAGGGGTTATTGATTATCGTGTGACGTTTGATATCGAAGACCCCACAACGGCGAGGATCATCGAACAGTATGAGGATTGGGAAGCAGTTGAGTCACATGAATCAAGCAGCCATCTTGAGTGGTTTCAGGAAGCAATTGGGCCGCATATGTGTGCTGAACCCAAGTTGTTTCAGTATGAGGTAAACGAGAAAATTGAAGCAGAAGGTCCTTGATTTTGGTTAGATATCCTAAAGGGTAAGACCTCTACATTGGATACTGCCTGTTGATAATCACCGATCTGTCCCACATCATTGAACTTGTGTGGGCTTGGCTTCTATTTTCTCTCGGAATTAAAGAATTCTCTCCCGCCGAAATAGATATTTATGTCTTCCCCGGAGGAATTCGGTAGATCATGGAATATACTATCCCGAAAAAAAGTGGGGCATCGTTCCATATTGACGAGGGCGAACGCTTCGAAGTTACAAATCCAGAAGGCGAGCAGATCGCCGATCTTGTAGCGTTCAATAGGGACAACCTCTCGGAGAAGTATTCGCAAGCCTACACGAGGCACCTCAACGGCAAGCTGCGAATATCAACCGGAGATTCACTGTATACTACTGAGGGCAATCCTATTTTAACGATCACCAGTGATGATACCGGTGTCCACGACATCATGTACGGCCCCTGTAACGAGTGGATGCTCAGCGATATTTTCCCGGATGAGCCAGGTGGCTGTCGTGAGAACCTTTATCTCGCCACAAAACCGGCCGGCATCGAAGAAGGAGACGTCCCAAACACGATGAACATCTTCCAGAAGTCGATGGTCAAAGGCGACGATCAAGAGCTAGAGTTAGCCCGCAGTCCAGCTGCTCCTGGTGACGCCGTAGAATTCGAGGCAAACCAGGACGCGATTGTCGCAGTATCAGCTTGCTCGGCTGCTGATGAACCGAACGGTGACCAACTGACCCCGATCGGACTGCAGGTTCCAGATTACTCTACAATACACGGTGCGTCGATTCAAAACGAACACAACCACTGACAGTCTTTCATAACGGTAGCAAGGCGGATGCCACGGGGCTTGACCCCGAGGCAGATTATCCAGTAATATAACAAAATCTTTCTGGCTTAGTTGTGAACTGAATTGGTTGAATACTGTTACTGAACGATATATAGCACTCAAGATTTACATTTATCAAACATATCAATCATAGTAGGTGTTTTCCCTGTGGTTTGGATTCATTCAGATGGATGAAGCCGAAACCAGAGCAGTCAAGTGGCATTTCGCGGCGCAAAACACTCACAACAACCGGTCTCGCAATAACCTCGATTGGTGGCCTGTCAGGCTGTCTTGGCGGCGGGTCTAACGGAGGTTCTAGTGGGGGTACCAATACTGCCACTGCAGATTCCGCGATTCAGTATAATGCTGTCAACGGGTGGGCGAATTACCAAGAGATTCGGAATACCTTCACCGATCAGTCAGGGATTCAATTTCCAGAGGATACGAAAAACAGCGGCCAGACATTGAACGCGCTTACGAATGAGGCCGAAAATCCGCAAGCTGACGCGGCTTACATGGGCATCACAGACTCAATCAAGGCGACTAATCGAGATCTAACGGCCCCGTATGAAGTCGATCACTTCGATGAGATTCCTGATGCGCTTAAACACTCTGAGGGGCATTATTTTTCGAATCACTACGCGACTGTCGGCTGGGCTGTCAATACAAATGCCGTCGAGGAACCGCCAGAGACATGGGAAGATCTGCTTGACGAACAATATGAGAATTCGATCGGGTTGTATAACCCTGATTCTGCATTCAATGGGTTCATCAATTACGTGAACGCGAACTTGGCGATGGGAGGCTCCCTCGATAATTTTGATCCAGGTATTCAGTTCTTTACTGATCTCCAAGATCGAGGGAATATTGTCTCGATGCCCAAACAGGGCGTCGTCACCAGTTTCTTCAAAGGTGAAATCCCGATTTTGCTGGCTTACGATTTCAATGCGTACCAAGCAAAATATCAGAGTGAGTTGAATGAAGATGAGGTCTCCGTTGTGGTACCTTCTGATCTCTCTGTCCAGGTGCCATATACGCTCAACTTGGTAAACGATGCGCCACGGCCAGAGGCGGGAAAACAGCTGCTTAATTTCCAGTTGAGCGATACTGGCCAGAAAATCTTCGCTCGAGCGTTTGTCAACCCCATTCGGGAGAGCGTCGCGATCCCCGATGATGTCCAAGAGAAGAAATTACCGAGCAGTGCGTACGATGCCTCCGAGCCAATCGATTATGAGGCGTTAGAAGCTAATCAAGAAAGTGCCCGGAGTCGGTTTGTCGACGAAATCCTTTAGAGACGTATCTATGTCGACATTATTTGAAGCCGATACTACGTGGTGGCCACGGATAGCCACGCTTGAATCGAAGCTTCCGTGGGCACTATCTCTCCCTGTGGGGCTCCTCTACGTTTTGTTCCTGGGCTTGCCATTACTGGTATTAGTACAGCTTAGTTTTGCAGGGGGGACACCAGTAGCAAACTATGTTGCTGTCTTCACGAATCCCTCGTATCGTGAAGCGTTGCTGTTGAGTGTGGGCATTTCTGTCTTCGTGACGGTCATCTCCGTTGGCTTAGGGTTGGTTATGGCATACTTTATCGGCCGAAGAGAGTTCCGTGGGAAACGACTGATTGTCGCGATCATTTCGTTTCCAATCAGTTTACCTGGTATCCTCGTCGCGTGGGCAGTGATTGTCATGATTGGACGTACCGGTGTGCTATCACAGACTGTCGGCTTCATTACCGGCACGGATCCTTCTACTTTCAGTAGTGCCTTCGGGATTGTTGGCCTGTTGATTGGCTATATTTATTTCACCCTTCCACGGGCAACGATGGCATTGGTTTCCTCGGTCGAAAAACTTGACCAGACCCTTGAGGAATCAGCGCATTCACTTGGGGCCTCGAAGCTGGAGACCTTCCGATATGTGACTCTACCAGCGATTGCACCAGGGATTGGATCAGCTGTTGTGCTCTCGTTTAGTGTGTGTATGGCTGCATTCGGAACGGCACTTTTGCTTGCCAGTGGTGAAGTGAATATTCTGCCGTTGAAAATTTACAGTATCATTCTGGGAACGTACGATTATGGAGTCGGATCAGCGTTGGCGATCGTGCTGACGGTCATCACTCTCGGTGTTATTTATGGCTACTCCCAGCTCTTTGGTGGTGAAATCTATGAGTAACCAGCGTGTCGACGGTAACATCGATCTAGGTCTCGTTGGATTTTATTTCATCAGTGCGGGCGTGATGGCATTTATTCTGCTCCCTATCATCACGATCTTTGCCTACTCGTTGGTCGGCTCATTTGATGGTGGATTCCTCTCTTCGCTGACCTTCGAGTACTACCGAACGGCCCTAACCAATAATTTCGATCCCTTCGTGATGAGTTTACAGATTGCCTTCGTGACAACACTGATTGACGTGAGTATCGGTGTTCCGGCAGCCTATGTTTTGGTCAAATATGATTTTCCATTCAACGATGTGCTTCGAGAGTTGACAATCCTTCCGATGGCCATCCCAGGTATTGTCATCGGTATTGGAGTCGTGCGGTTTTGGGGTGCTCCACGGTTAGGGCTTGATCTAGCTGGCACGACGATTCTGATTGTCGCTGTTCATGCGCTCTTCACAATGCCATTTATCATTCAGACAACGATGTCGACACTGGAATCGATTAATTTCCGGCAACTTGAGGAGAGTGCTCAATCACTCGGGGCTGGTTGGATTCAACTGTTTACGACGGTTATCTTGCCGAATATCTATAACGGTATCTTGGCCGGGGCCGTGATGGTATTTGCACTCTCGATGGGTGAATTCAATATCACCTTCTTTGTGTATTCACCGCTTAATACGACGCTCCCGATCGCGCTGTTTGGGGGCTTCCGTACTGCAACTGTTGGTGAGGCCAGTGCGCTTGCGTCATTTTTCATTGGGATCGTCCTTGTCTCGATCGTCTGCTTGCAGGCACTCTCAGATACGACAGTTCGCAGCAGTGGAGGGAACATATGAATTCCACCGTCCGGGCTACAGTGCGAACCGACCAGTATAGCAACCGACCATACACGATCAGTGAGGAAAACCCAGTATGACAACCGTTACAGTCGATGACATTCGAAAAGAGTTCGGTAATGAAACCGCAGTTGATGGAGTATCGCTAACCGTCGAAGATGGAGAGACAGTCGGTATCGTGGGCCCATCCGGCTGTGGGAAGACAACCACGCTTCGGACGATTGCCGGGCTAGAATCCCCTACTGAGGGACGGGTGTTGTTTGACGGTGAGGATGTCACCTCTGTTCCAGTCAAACAGCGGGAAGTCGGGCTGTTGTTTCAGTCCTACGCGCTGTTTGAAAACATGACCGTCCTTGAAAACGTAACCTTTGGGCCACGAATGCAGGGTCTCCCGGAAGATGAGGGTCGAAAGCGGGCACGAAGGCTCCTTGAAATGCTTGATATCGGGGAGTTAGAATCTCGACGGCCCCAGCAACTATCTGGCGGCCAACAACAACGCGTTGGGTTGGCTCGCGCGTTGGCTCCGGAACCGCGTATTCTCTTGTTGGATGAACCGATGACGGGGCTTGATGCAAAGCTCAAACGTCAACTCAGATCGAAGATCGGACATCTCCTTGACGAATTGGATGTAACGACTCTCTATGTGACCCACGATCAAGAAGAGGCAATGGCAATGTGTGATCGTATTGCCGTGATGAACAATGGTACTATAGAGCAGGTTGGGACACCTGATGAAGTGTATGAGAGACCAGCAAGTGAGTTTGTTGCAGATTTTATCGGAACCACGAATCTCCTCTCTGGGTGCGTTGAAAATGGTCATATCGATCTTGAGTTCACGTCGATTCCAACGCCGGAGTATTACGATCAACACGGTTCTGTTACAGTGGTCGCTCGGCCAGAGGTATTCTCACTCGGCGGTGATGATCTACAGGCGTCTGTCATCGATACGTTCTATCTTGGCGAACAGATTGAATTGGTGGCAACGCTCCCTAACGATCAAAACATAACCCTCAAACCGCAAAACGATATGTCCGTTGAACCAGGAGAGCAAGTGTCGCTTGGGGTCGATACCTCTCGGGTACACTTGCTTGAAGAGTGACGCGATAAATCACAAATCAACGATCGCTGATTCAATCTGTTTTTGCTGTCTGTGAATTGTCTCACCAATCTCTGCGATCTTCGATAAGATCGGATAGGTTACGTCGAGATCCTGATATAGGTACACATACAGATCACTGGTTGTATTTGTCGCTCCTACTGTACGCTTGGTGGCCATTATATGTTGTTGTCGGTCAGCTGCTATAGTGTCGCAGAGCTGGTGCTGCTGCGCTAGATATGTCCACTGGGCCTCTAAGCCAGCAAAGTCCAGCTGGTCGATTTCTGTTGTACTAAGTGTGTTGAGCTGTTGGGCACGCTTCAGCAAGCGTGATCCGGACTCAGTCACTGCATCCTGTTCGGAGTTGATACTCGACAAGAAGTGGTTGCGATCCTCAATTGCTGATATCACTTGGGAATGGAGCATAGAGTACAGCTGTGGTGTTACTTCGTTTGAATTGGCCACCAAGGCCGCCACTTCAGGAGTGAATTCGGCGGCGAAATGCTCGAGAAATGATTCGTCGTAATCTTCAGAATAATGTGGTACTGCCATCACTGTCGCCTCGAAGGATTCTCTGATCGCTGTGCACTGATCGATCGATGACCCCTGATCAAGTTGTATCGATCCAGCTGTCGATACTGGTGGTGATTCAGTTACGGGGATTGATTCAAGCTGCTTTTTAAATTCGGCATACGCCTGTATTTCGCGTTCAAGTCGTCGTGATTCAACTTGTAGTTCTGATTGTGCTTTCGATAGTATTGTCTTGATTTGGTTATCGATCGTCGTCGCATTCATTTGTGTGCTCTCTGTTAATTTATCTCGCTTGGAGGAGTCATGTCTGATAGCTACTTGGTGGTCGTCAAATTCACAACGGAAGTCGTTTGCCGGTGATATGTGAAGACGATCGGAGACATGGAAAAATTGAGTTAACTGATCGTATAGGGCTTTTCTATGAGTGTTTCATAATAATCATAGGAGTATGTATGATATATATCAAAATTAGAAACTGATAAGCGGTTATTTGTTGATCCTCATATGTGAGTGCTATGTATCCATCCCGTGAGATTCTACAAACAGGTACGCACCAATGACTGCTGTTGGAATTATCTCAGATATTCACCTTCGAGACGATCACTCGGAGGCCATTATTGAATCATTGAACGCAATACAGGACACAATGAGTACCACCCATGAGATTGCACATATCTTTGTCCTCGGTGATTTGATTGAGGATTCAGACTCACAGACTGATCGACACCACATTGAGCTGATACAGTCGCTCTTTGCTGACTGGGACTCACCGGTGACATATCTGCTCGGCAATCATGATATCCTGACTCTGTCGACCGATCTCCTCAGTGACACCCTCAAACAGGATACCTTTCAGGGGATTCAGATGGTTGCAGGGCAACCGTTTGTCTATCTGGACTCGACGGCGGCTGGGATCGCCAATCGTGGCCGTATTGGCCCTAAGCAACGAGGGTGGCTTGCTGAGTCGCTGCCAGACGGTGCCATTGTATTGAGCCATCATCCGCTTGGTCAGTTTTCGCTGGCCGACAACGTGTGGTTTCAGACGTATCCCGAACGTGGGCGGGTGTGGGATCGGAAGGAAGTGCTGGATATTATCGCCGATCGAGCCCGGGTAACGATCAGTGGGCATATCCACCAATCGAGTCAGTGTTCGTTTCGAGGACTCCAACATTTCTCAGTTAATGCTGTCAGCAAGGAAACTCCCTCAAAGCCGGTCAGCGGGAACTATGCGGTGCTTTCGGTTGCGGATGCAGGTACGGTGCAACTGGAACGGAACCTCGTCTGAGACGCTGTTGGCCACATATCATAGTTCTATATTGGATCTTCCTTTGCTATTGTCTTGACTCCGGCAGATGAGAGGGCACACTCGAGCCAGTGGTTGCGGAGTTGAGTCTGTTTTCAACCACCGTGCTTTCGGTACCAGACATTCTGACCCACTGGGGACTCCCCATCATTGATATCTAACCGACTGAGGAACAAATCCCGAATAGCGAGTGTGACAACAAGTTCAACAGGTTCGTTGTCATCGTCGATGACAGTGACGACACAGTGGCCATCCCGTTGCTCAATTGAATCGATCGTTCCGGTTGACCACCGTTCGATGTCATGTGTCGGTTTCCGGGCATGGATGCGGTCATGCTTCATACGAAAGACTCACGCATGGGGCTCTAGTCTGCCTCTCGCATATAATCGACCGCTTGCGAGCCCGTTTCCAGAATCGTCCGGATCCAACACTGATGGATTAACCAACAACATGGAATGTGTGTGCGGACTGTTGGTTAATATACTACAACCGGTCGCGCTGCTCGGTTAGGAACGAAACGAGGTCATCAACAGCGTCTGCTGGGAGTTCTTCTTGCCGAAAGACTCCCTTGAACGAGTCCTCGAAGTTGTCCTGTTCGAGTCGATCCAATACCATTCCGATCTGTCTTTCGAGCTTTACGGGGTCACCACGA